>Ga0180219_1000123_pt1 | contig 90304 bp, 74 predicted proteins | sample eDN3rd30CBELigMG_FD_151338 | JGI IMG/M metagenome (GOLD analysis project Ga0180219, IMG submission 151338) | Enriched Miracle-Growth compost microbial communities from Emeryville, California, USA - eDNA 3rd pass 30_C BE-Lig MG (version 2)... ...
GAGGCGCTGGCGCACTTCGGCACCATCGACATCCTCGTCAACAACGCCGCCATCCGCGCGCATAAGCCGTTCCTCGAAATCACGGACGAGGATTGGCACGCCGTGTTCGATACCGATCTGCATTCGGGGGCGTATCTGTCGCGCGCTTTCCTGCCCGGCATGGTCGCGCAGAAATGGGGCCGCATCGTCAATTTGACGGGCAAAAGTGCCATCGCCGGCGCGTCGGAGCGCGCCCACGTTGCCGCGGCGAAGAATGCGCTCTGGGGCCTGACACGTGCGCTTGCGCGCGAGTTCGGCTTCTTCGGCATCACCGTGAATGCCGTTTCGCCTTACATGATCGGTAAGGGTAAGGCCGCCCCCGCCGCGCCGGACTTTTCGATCAATGCGATCGGCCGTAAAGGCAAGGTCACAGAGGTGGCGGCACTCTGCGGCTTTCTGTGTTCCGAAGATGGCGGTTACATCTCCGGTCAAATGATCGGTGTCGACGGCGCAGCCGCGAAATAATTGCGCGTATTCTCTGTGGTGCGGAGAAAAGCTCGGTCACGTGACATCGCATCCGATCCGTAGGATGATAATCCAACGGATGAACGCCTCATAACGGCGGGCCGAAAGACGTATCAAGAAATCAAGGGAGCGCGAGGTCGATGACGACAATCGCCGAGAACGAAATTCTGACCCGCGTCGGGCCCGGCACGCCCATGGGAGATCTGATGCGCCAATATTGGCTCCCGGCGCTCAAATCTTCCGAACTTTTCGCGGACGGCGATCCGGTCCGCTTCCGCCTGTTGGGCGAGAACCTCCTCGCGTTTCGCGATACCAATGGCCGCATCGGCGTGATGGATCATCGTTGCCCGCACCGTTGCGCCTCACTGTTCTTCGGACGCAATGAAGAGGGCGGCATCCGCTGCGTCTATCACGGCTGGAAGTTCGATGTGGACGGCAACTGCCTCGACATGGCGAACGTGCCGCCGCACCAGGATTTCAAGCACAAGGTGCATGCCAAAGCCTACAAGGCGGCCGAGCGTAACGGCCTCGTCTGGGTCTATATGGGCGACCAAGGGAAAGATGGCAGCCGCGTTCCTGAATTGCCGCCGCTTGAAGCGTGTTTGGTGCCTGAGCAATACATGGACATCGATTTCCATCAACGCGACTGCAACTGGCTGCAGGCGTTGGAAGGCGAGATCGATTCCAGCCACGTCGCCTGGCTGCATTACGGCCTGTTCCAGAAGACCGATTTCCAGAAGGACAGCATCCGCAGTTATCAGGTGGCGACGCGCGCGCCGGAATTCGTCACGCATGAGACCGGCGCGGGCTTCATGTACGGCGTGCATCGCCCCGCCGATCCCGGCAACCTCTATTGGCGCATCGCGCACTTCGCCTTTCCGTGCTGGGCGCTGCCGCCGATCAACAATATCGAATTCAATTTCCTGGCGCGCGCCTATGTGCCGCTCGACGATACGCACACCATGTGCATCGTCATGATGATGAAGGGCGATCCGTATAAGAAGGAAATCGCCAAGATGCCGGGCGGGCGCATGCAGATGCCGCTTTTGCCCAATACGACCGATTGGCTCGGCCGTTTCCGCGTCGCGCAGAATGCGGGTAACGATTACCTGATCGACCGCGCAGTGCAGCGTACACAGACCTATACCGGGATCGAGGGCATCATCAGCCAGGATCACGCCGTCACCGAAAGCATCGGGCCCGTGGCACCGCGCGAGCTTGAACATCTGGCGCCCAGCGACATGATGATCACCCGGGTGCGCCGCCTGCTGGTCCGGAGCGCGCTCGCCCATGCCAAGGATGGCACCTTGCCGCCGAGCGCCACTGATCCGTCGGTCTATGCAGGCATACGCAGCGGCCAGTTCGTCGCGCCCGAAAGCCAGGATTGGCTGGCGGCGTTGGGCGAGAAGATCGCCCAGAATCCGCTCAATTATTCGCTCGCCCTCGCAGCGGAATAGGCCCTGAACGGGCTAATTGCGAATCATTATCAATTTCGCGAATAAACGATATAAGGGAAATCCATTTCCAAATGCAGGCCGGTTTAACTAATTAACTAATGAACAGGACCCTGCGCCTATACCCGTTTGGAGGCGAGGGAAGGAACAAGGAGCCTTATCATGGCAAACATCGTTTTCGGTTTCGGCTCGTCGCACGGGCCGTTGTTGTCGACCCCAGGTGAGAAGTGGGATCTGCGCGCCGCCGCCGACCGTGCGAACCCTGCGCTCGAATATCGAGGCGGCACCTACACCTTCCCCGAACTGGTCGAGTTCCGCAAAGGGGAGAAGGATTTCCATAAGGAGATCGAAGTTCAGGTGCGTGAGGAGCGCCACCAGCGCAATCAGCGTGCGCTCGATCGTCTTGGCCAGAAGCTGGCCGAGGTGAACCCGGACGTGATCGTGGTCGTCGGCGATGACCAGCACGAATGGTTCCACGACGATGTGCAGCCGGCCTTCACCATCTATAACGCGCCGCAGGTCGTGAACACCGGCCTCGACGCCGAGAAGGTGAAGACCATGCAGCCCGGCCTTGCCATCTCGGCCGCTGCCAACCATCCGCCCGAGGATCAGGTCTATCCGGTCGAGAAGTCGCTCGCCGACGAGATCATCGGTCAGGTGATGGAGGACGAGTTCGACATTGCCGTCTCGTCCGAACAGCCGCGCGACAAGAAGGGCATGATCGGCGTCGGCCATGCGGTCGGCTTCATCTATCGCCGCATCCTGAAGGATCGCCCGATCCCGGTCGTGCCGATCCTGCTCAACACCTTCTTCCCGCCGAACCAGGCGACGCCGAAGCGCTGTTACAATTTCGGCGAGTCGATCGGCCGCGGCATCCAGAAGTGGAACGGCGTGAACAAGAACAAGCGCGTCGCCGTCTGCGCGTCGGGCGGCATCAGCCACTTCGTGGTGGACGAGGATTTCGACCATCGCATGCTGACCGCGATCAAGGAACGCGACACCAAGACGATCTTCGCCGAACCGAACAGCTACTTCCGCTCCGGCACGTCGGAGACCAAGAACTGGATCTGCGCGGCGGGTATCCTGGCCAGCACCAACCTGCAGATGAACCTGATCGACTACGTGCCGTGCTATCGCTCCGAAGCGGGCACCGGCAGCGGCATGGGCTACGCCACCTGGGAGTAAATTCCCGGTTAGGCACCTGACCGAAGATAGACGAAAGCCGGGGAGGCGACTCCCCGGCTTTTTTCTTAATTGGCCTCATGCTGAGCCATGTCGAAGCATGGGCCACGCCACGCCGCTTGACCCCCTTTGTGTCAGGTATACGATCCCGGCCATGGAGAGGCTGTTCTCAAAAGAAATACAATCGCTGAAACTGCGCGAGGGTCAGGTCTTCCGCGGCGAAGGTATCCTCGCGGTCACCAAGGCATTGCTGCAATCGGGCGTGGCTTATGTCGGCGGCTATCAGGGCGCACCCGTCTCGCATCTGCTCGATGTGTTGACCCAGGCCAAGGATCTGATGGACGAGCTTGGCGTCAGCGTCGAAGCGAATTCCAATGAAGCCTCCGCCGCCGCCATGCTGGCCGCCTCGATCAATTACCCGCTGCGTGGCGCGGTCACCTGGAAATCCATCGTCGGCACCAACGTTGCCTCGGACGCGCTCTCCAACCTCGCCTCGGCAGGCGTAAAGGGTGGCGCCTTGATCGTGGTCGGCGAGGATTACGGCGAAGGGGCGTCGGTCATCCAGGAACGCACGCATGCGTTTGCCATGAAGTCCACCATGTGGCTGATGGACCCGCGCCCCGATCTCGACAGTATCGTGCGCTGTGTCGAACACGGCTTCGCGCTATCGGAGGCGTCCAACTCGCCGGTCATGCTGGAATTGCGCATCCGCGCCTGTCACGTGCAGGGCGAATTCATCGCCAAGAACAACGTCGCACCCGCCATGAGCACCCTCAACAAGGCCGATGCGGCGGGCTTCCTCTACGATCGATTGTCGCATCCGCCCGCCACCTTCATGCAGGAAAAGAAGAAGGTGGAAGAACGCCTGCCTGCCGCGCAAAAATATATCCAGGACCATCGCCTGAACGAACATTTCGGCGGTTCGGCGAAATCTGTCGGCATCATCCTGCAAGGCGGGCTCTACAACACGCTGATCAACCGGCTAGAGCGCCTCGGCCTCGCCGACATCTACGGCAATTCACAGATTCCGCTGCTGGTGCTCAATGTCGTCCATCCGCTGGTGACCGACGAGATCACCGGCTTCTGTGCGGGCAAGGATGCCGTGCTGGTGCTGGAGGAGGGCAATCCCGAATTCATCGAGCATCAGATCAATTCGATCCTGCGCCGCGCCGACATGCAGACCCGCATCCACGGCAAGGACATCATGCCGATGACCGGCGATTACACCGCCGATGTCATGATGAAAGGCTTGGTCGATTTCCTGGGCGAGACCGAACCCCACCTCACGCCCTCCATGGGGATCAATCTCGAATATGTGCGTGATGCCATGGCCGCGCATCTCAGCGTCAAGGACACGGCAGGCCGCGCGCTCGATGTCGCGTTGCCGCCGCGCCCACCGGGTTTCTGTACCGGTTGTCCGGAACGCCCGGTGTTCGCCGCGATCAAGCTGCTCAAGGAAGAGATCGGCGACATCCACATTTCCTCCGATATCGGCTGTCATTCCTTCGCGACCTACGCACCCTTCAGCCTCGGCAATTCGATCCTGGGTTACGGCATGAGCCTCGCGGCCTCGGCGGGTGTGGCGCCGATGCAGAAGAAACGCACCATCGCCATCATGGGCGACGGTGGCTTCTGGCATAACGGATTGCAGACCGGTGTGCTGTCGGCGCTGTTCAATCAGGGCGACCGTGTGCTGATCATCATGCAGAACGGTTATGCGTCCGCGACCGGGCAACAATATATCCCATCCACGCATACCAGGCCGGACGGGCCGCCGGTCACGACCGAGATCGAACGCGCGCTCAAGTCGCTGGGCGTCAGCTGGCTACGCACCATCCGCACCTATTCGGTGGCAAAGATGCGCGACACTTTGCGCGACGCCATGACCACCGATCACGACGGACTGAAGGTCATCATCGCCGACGGCGAATGCATGCTGGCGCGCCAGCGCCGCGTGAAGGCGGATGTCGCACAGAAGCTGCAACGCAAGGAAACCGTGACCTCGCCGCGTTTCGGCATCGATGACGAAATCTGCACCGGCGATCATTCCTGCATCCGGCTGTCGGGCTGTCCGTCGCTGACGCTGAAGCCATCGCCCGATCCGCTGCGCAGCGATCCGGTCGCGCATGTGAATCAGGATTGCGTCGGCTGCGGTCTGTGCGGCGAGGTTTCGCACGCGGCCCAACTGTGCCCGTCCTTCTATCAGATCGAACGCACGCAGAATCCCGGCATCGGTGAACGCATGGTGGCGAGCCTGCGCCGCGGCATCATCTCGCTGTTCGGAGGTTGAGGTGAGCGACGCCGCAAATCCGACCATAAATTCGGTTAGGCCGATAAAGCTCCTGATCGCCGCCATGGGCGGCGAGGGCGGCGGCGTGCTGATGGATTGGATCGTCGGCGCGTGCTGGCGGCTCAACTATCCGGTTCAGGCGACGTCCGTTCCCGGCGTGGCGCAACGCACGGGGGCCACGACCTACTACATCGAGATCCTGCCCGAGGCGCGCAAGCCGGGCGACAAGCGGCCGATCTTCGCGCTTGTTCCCACGGCGGGCGAGGTCGACCTGATGGTGGCGACCGAATTGGCCGAGGCCGCGCGCGCGGTCTCCATGGGGTTCGTCACCAAGGCGCGCACCACGCTCATCGCGGCGACGCACCGCGTCTATACCACTGACGAGAAGGTCGTCATGGGCGACGGCCGCCTCGATGCCGGCAAGCTCAAGGAGATCGCCGAGACCGGCGCGAAGCAGGCGATCCTGTTCGATGCGGCCGAGGCTGCGCGGCGCGCCAATACCGTCATCAACGCGGTGATGCTCGGCGCCATCTGCGCGACCGGTCTGCTCAAGATCGATCAGCAGGAATTCATCTCCGCGATCGAGGAGGAGGGCAAGGCCGTCCGCTCCAACCTCGCCGGGTTCCGCGCGGGCTATGCCATCGCCAGGAATGAGGCCGCCGATCCGGCTGCGCCGGATCTTTCCGCATACCCCAAGGAAGCGCGAGATGTCGTCGAGATTGGCATCGCGCGTCTCACCGACTATCAGGACGACGCTTACGCGAAGCTCTATCAGGCGCGGCTCGATCCGTTCAAAGGGGGCGATCCGGTCCTGCTGCGCGAAGTGGCGCGTCATCTCGCCGTGCGCATGTCCTACGAGGACATCATTCGTGTCGCCCAGGCCAAGATCCGCGCCAGTCGGCTGGAACGCATCAAGGGTGAAGCCCGTGCCGACGATGGCGATATCGTGCAGGTCACAGAATTCTTCAAGCCGGGTTATCAGGAATTCGCCGACCTGCTGCCGCCGTCGCTCGGCAAACGCCTGGTCGCCTGGGCGGAGCGCACAGGCCGTCTCACCAAAAGCGGCTGGGCCATGCATGTGCGCTCCACCGACGTCACCGGATTCCTGAAGATATGGCTGTTGGCTAGGCTCAGAGGCTGGCGCCCCAGATCCTATCGCTATGCCGAGGAAACGCGCGAGATCGAGGCGTGGCTCGGCATCGTGGATGAGGCAGCCAAGCGCGATCTTGCCCTCGCCCTTGAGGTTTGCGAACTGGCTCGCCTGATCAAGGGATATGGGTCGACCCATCGACGCGGGCGCGCCAATTATGACCGCATCCTGGACGCACTGGTCATGCCGGCACTCGCGCACAACGCCATCGCGCCGAAAGCGGCCGAGCGGGTCGCACAGGCGCGCGAGGCCGCGCTCAAGGACCCCGACGGCAAGGCGCTCTCCCTGGTACTCTCCCAGGCGTCGGCTTTTGGGCCGAAGCTCGGCGAAGCCGTCGTTCGCGCGGCCGAATAGTTTCCGTTATTTCGCCAGCGGATCGGGCCGAAGCTGGAAGTGGACGACGAGCGGCTTGCTGCCCTTGCCGCCTTCCATGAGCCACGGCGTACGATCGCCGCTGGTGGTCCATAGCCCGCGTCCCTTCCAGCCGGCATGCGGATCGTCGATGCGGCCGTCGAAGCCCTTGGCATAGAAGCCCAGCGGATAAGGGACACGCAGTGTCACCATCTTGCCGTCCTTGAGCGCGATCAACCCGTCATTCAGGTTGCCTGTCGCCATGGGTACGTCCTCGCCGAGGCCGAACGTGTTGTGCTGATCGACCCAGGCGTAATAGCTGGATTCCGCGCTGTTCTCGCCGATGCCGCGGAATCCCGGTCCGGGGAATTGGTGGAACGCCCAACCCTCCGGGCAGTGGTTGCCGGTCGCTTTCGGCCCGTTGAGCGGGCCTTTGCATTTGCGGCGGTCGAAACTGCCGAGATGGCCGCTGGCGAGGGAGACCCACACGACGCCCTGACTATCGATATCGCCACCGCGCGGTCCGAAGCCGGGCTTCGGCACGTTGAAGATTTCGGCGATCGCAGTCTCGGGAGGATTGTCGCCCGGCACGAGGCGCACCACGCTTCCCGGGAACGTGCGCGCCACGCCCCAGATCGAACCGTCCGCGGGGTTCGGCATGACGGCATAAAGCCCGGCGACGACGCGCTTGTCCTTCGCGGGATCGACCGGCTGGTTCGGCTCCAGGTATTCGTCGCGTTTGCCGTTGCCGTTGGTGTCGAGGATCAGCGCGGTCCAGCCCTGTGCCTGCGCCGCGTCACCGGTCTCGTCGAACAGCTTGGTGTTGAGCCAGCCGATCACCGGTCCACCGCCGCTGGTCCATAGTGTGTCGTTGGCATCGGACGCGAACTGAAGATGGTGAGTGCCGTAGCACGTATCGACGAAGGTGTATTTCATCGTTGTTGGATCGAGGATCGACAATTGCCGGCCCGAGGTGGCGAGCGGAAATGCCTTGGCCGACGGATGATCCGAGCCCTGCTTGCAGAAGGCCGGATTCTCGCGCCCCCGGATCGTGGCCGTGAACCATACGCGGCCCTGCTTGTCGAACATGGGATTGTGCATGTTCGCCTTGCTGTTCCAGAGCGTCTCTTCGCCCCAATACGGGGACGGCGCCAGCGGTGCCGCGCGCGCGGCCGCATTGGGTTCGGCGGCCGCGACCGGCGTATTGGCGTCGCGCACCGGTGCGCGGAACACGCTCGCCACGTTCTTGACGGGATCGAGGATTGGCACGTTGTCGGTTGAATATTCCGCAGCGCCGTAAAGCGGCCCGTTGGCGTTCACGGTCGGGTTTCGCCGGTCGGTCGAGATCAGATCGTGAAGATAATGCTTGTCGTCCAGCCAGTCGCGCACGGTGACGACGACGTTGCGTTCCACGCCTGCCGGCCTGTTTGGCTTCGCGTGCGGCAATTCGCCCTTGGCGATGCGGTCGGTCCATTCGCCGTAATACTTGAACGGCACGCCGCCGAAGGGACCGGCGAGCTGGTTCATCATATTCTCGCCCGCCTGGCCGGACTGGATACGCCGCATCCAGGCTTCTTCGCCACTGTCGAATTGGCCGAGCGATTCCGGGATCGTGCGCGTCGCAAGCTGGCCGAGTTGATGACAGCCGATGCAGCCGTTGTTCTTGACTGCATTGAGCCAATGATCGGGCGTGACATCGGCCGGGATGTCGCTTTTGCCGCCGAACTGCGCCTTGTTCGGAATCCTCAGCATGGAATACCAATAAATCGCGGGATAATAGTGCGCAGCCTCCGCGGCGTTCCGAGCACGCACCGCCGTCAGGTTCACGACCTGGCCCGGACGGCTTTCGGTCTTGGGCGAATCCACGAGCCCATAGCCTCGCACCCAGATGCTGTAGGACGCCTGCGGCAGATCGGGCACGACGTAGCGCCCGCGCTCGTCGGTGACGACCATCTTGGCGAAGCGGGTCTGTAGATCAGGGGTTTCAGCGATCACCCAGACGCCGGCTTCGGGACCGTTGGGTCCCGTGACCTCGCCGCCGATATCGTCGTCATCGATGGCGACCGTGGGCGCCTGAGAATTCGATTGAGTATCCGACTGAGCATTCGCGGCGTTGGCGAACGTGAACGTGGCCAAGGTAAATATGGAAAGGATGGATACGGAAACGGCATACAGCCGCGACAGATGCGAGCACTGGCGCATGGTAAGCCTCCCAAGAGATTTTGATTATTGGAAGGATTATCCGCGCTTGCGCCCCCCTCGGCAAGCGAGGGGCGCCCGGTCAGAATCTCGGCGCCTGCATTTGAAGTCTCGAGGGCCGCTGGTCGTCCGGAATGATGTTGTCGCGCCGCCATCTGAACAGGAACAGCACCGTCCATTGGCGCTGATAGGACGTGCCGAACTGCGGATCGGACGATCCGATATATTCGCCCGTGGCCGCCTTGTAGGCGGTGGCGGTGAACTTGGCGATGCCGCGTTTCTCGTCGCGTTTGAACAGCGCGATCTCCGGCGTGCTGAGCGGCCCGGTGAGCGGCACGGGGATGGTGAAATCCGGGATGCCGATCAGGAATTCGTTCTCGTCCGACGATAGGGCGCCGGCGCGAATCTCGACCACGATGTCCGCCTTGTCGCGGTCGGGCATCAGGCGCGCGCCCTGCTTCAGGAATTGTTCGCGGATCGCCGCGACCGCGTATTTCGCATCGACGCCGTCGAAATTCGTCGCATCGACATAGATATTGGTGCCCTGAATGGCAGGAAAGGTCAGTTTTCCGGCGGCTTCGTCCACCGCCGTCGAAATGAGAAGCTGTTCGGATGCCGTGCGGGCGGGACTGGTTTCCCGGATGGAAGAACAGCCGTTGAGCGCGAACAAGGCGAGAAAGGCGAGAACGATACAACGCAACATCGCCTTATTGGGCCGAATGGACACCCGCAATTCAAGGCTGTGGTCTGTGACAAAGTTGTGCCTCGCATGCGTGTCGCGCCGGATGACCAGATGCCCGGCCGACTAAAGCCCGCCTGAGACGCGCAGCACCGCACCAGTCACGAATGATGCGTCGTCCGATAGAAGCCACATCACGGCGTTGGCGATCTCATGCGGCTCGCCGATCCGCCCCATCGGAATGCGCGAGACGACCCGCGCCGGACGGTCGGGTTCGCCTGCCGCAGCGTGGATGTCGGTATAGGCTGTGCCCGGTGAGACGACGTTGATGCGGATGGCGCGCGCGGCCGTCTCCTTGGCGAGTCCCGTGCTCATCGCTTCGATGCCTGCCTTGGCGGCGGCGTAGGGGACATATTCATTGGGTGCACCGATCGTCGCCGCGATGGAGGAGATGTTCACCATGCTGCCTGCGGTGCCGCGCGCAAGCCACCGCTGTACGGCTTCGCGCGCGCAGAACATCGTTCCCATCAGGTTGACGTCGACAACGCGCTGCATCTGCGCCGCATCCGTTTCATGGAAGGTGCCGATGCGTCCTGTGATGCCTGCATTGTTGACCAGGTCGGTAACGGGGCCAAGCGCGGCTTCGGCGGCGTCAAATAAGGTTCGTGCGGCATCCGCATCGGCGACATCGGCGCGTATGGCCAGAACCTTTCTGTTGCCGCCTGCTGCGATTTCGGCGCGCAGCCGTTCGGCCGCCTGTTCATCCTGCGCATAACTGAAGCAGACGGCGTAATCCTTGGCCGCCGCGCGACGCACGATCTCCGCGCCGATGCCGCGTCCTCCCCCCGTGACGATCAGAACACGTTCATCAGCCATCGAGCCCCTCCGTCATGCGATTTCTTCACGCTGTCGCGAGGGAAGGCAGAATTCAAGTCGCCGGTACAGGGCACGGCGCCCGGGCGTTGCGAGGCGGATTATGTCGGATCGATTGATTCGATGACGTAGCCACGTTCGGCCGGATACTTGCGCAGCATCTTGGCGCGTGCAGCTTCACTGTCCTCGGCATCGACGTCGTAATAATGCACATCCGCCCAGTCATCGGAGAGGTCCTTATGCCGCAGGCCCTCGCGCGCCTTCTGGCGGACTTCTTCGTTATAGATACCGACCTCGAATTTAGGCATGGCCGAATCCTACCCCCACTTTGGGCCCCCAAGTTGCATGGGAGTTTAGTGATTTTGGATTACGATACGAGCGGATTCTCACGAGGCCGCGATTTTACCGCCCCTCGCGGGTTTTGATCGCTCCGCTTGTCCCTCCGAACCCGCCCGGTATGATCGCTTTCCCAGGTGATCATCAAGAACCGGAGGCCTCGTGTCGCACGTCCTACCCACTCGATTCGGCATCGGCCAACCGGTTCCGCGCACCGAGGACCCTCGTCTGCTGCGTGGTAAGGGGTGCTACGTTGATGATTTCAACATGCCGCATCAGACCTATGCGGTTTTCGTGCGCTCCCCCCATGCCCATGCCGAGATCGTCGCCATCGATACGGCCGCCGCGTCCGACATGCCCGGAATCCATGCGGTCCTGACCGGCGCCGATTATGCCGCCGACGGATTGGGGCCGATCACCGGGGCCTCGCCCTTCAAGCGGCGCGACGGCTCGCCCATGTGGCGTCCGCCGCGCCCCGCTTTGACCCAGGACCGCGCGCGCTACGTCGGCCAGCCGGTTGCCATGGTGATCGCTGCCAGCCTCGCCGAGGCGAAAGACGCCGCCGAGGCGGTTTCCGTCACCTACAAGGAACTGCCGGTCAACACGATCACCGCGAAGGCGAACAGGGGCGCTCCCGCCATCTGGCCGGAAGCGCCCGACAATGAATCCTTCTATGTCGAGAGGGGAGACGCGGCAGCTGTCGAAAAAGCTCTCTCATCAGCCCCGCATGTGATCCGCCAGCATTTCGACATCAACCGCCTTACGGCCAATTCGGTGGAGCCGCGCGGCGCCTTGGGCTGGTACGACGAAGGCAACGACCGCTACGTCATCCATACGGGCGCGCAGCGACCCTATGTGTGGCGCCAGACGCTGACCCGGAACCTGTTCAAGATCGACGAGAACCGCCTGACGCTGATCACCGGTGACATGGGCGGCTCGTTCGGCATGAAGGGCGCGATCTACAACGAGATCCCGCTGGTGGCCTGGGCGTCCAAGCGAACGGGGCGCCCGGTCAAATGGACGTGCGAGCGTTCCGAAGGTCTGCTGGCCGACGATCACGGCCGCGACAATATAAGCGAGGCCGAACTGGCGCTGGACGAGACCGGCAAGTTCCTGGCCTTGCGCGTTACCACCGTGGCGAACCTCGGCGCCTATGTGTCGTTCCTGGGTGTCGGTCCGTCGACCGCCAATATCGGCGGGCTTGCGGGCGTCTATACGATCCCGGCGATCCAGAGCCGCGTTACCGGCGTGTTCACCAATACGGTCACCGTGTCGCCCTATCGCGGCGCGGGACGGCCGGAAGCCTCCTACATCATCGAGCGCATGATCGATCTCGCCGCGCGCAAGCTGAAGATGCCGGCCGCCGAACTGCGCCGGCGCAACATGATCCCGCCCGACGCCATGCCCTATAAGACGGCGCTGGTCTTCACCTACGATTGCGGCGAGTTCGAGAAGGTCATGGATAAATGCATGGCGCTCGCCGACGTCAAAGGCTTCGATGAGCGCCGCGATCAATCGAAGGCCGGTGGCAAGCTGCGCGGACTCGGGCTTTCCTACACCATCGAACAGGCGGCGGGCCCGCAGCCCGAAACGGCTGAGTTGCGCTTCGATCCGTCGGGCACGCTTACAGTCCTGGTCGGCACCACACCGCACGGCCAGGGGCACGAGACGATCTACAAGCAGTTCGTCTGCGAGAAGCTGGGCATCGATCCGGACAAGGTGCGCGTGGTCGAAGGCGATACCGACAAGGTGTCGTTCGGCACCGGCACCGGTGGTTCGCGCACCGCGACCATCGGCACCATGGCGGTGTTCGAGGCGACGCAGAAGGTGATCGACAAAGCCAAGCCCCTGGCCGCGCACATGCTGGAGGCCGCAAGCGGCGACATCGAATTCGCGAACGGAACCTATACGGTCGCGGGCACGGACAAGAAGATCGCGTTCCTCGACGTTGCCAGGGCGGCGTTCGATCCGGCGAAGACGCCGAAGGGATTCGAGCCCGGCATCTACGAGACCGCGACCTACAATCCGAACAAGGCCAATTATCCGAACGGCTGTCACATCTCCGAGGTCGAGATCGATCCCGAAACCGGCAAGGTCGAGATCGTGAAATACACGGTCGTCGACGATGTCGGCTTCGAGCTGAACCCCATGTGCGTGCACGGCCAGATCCACGGCGGCGTCGCCCAGGGCATCGGCCAGGCCGTGATGGAGGACATCGCCTATAGCGACAACGGGCAATTGCTGTCCGGCTCTTTCATGGATTACGCCATGCCGCGCGCCGGCGATCTGCCTAATTTCGCGACCGGCAGCCATCCCGTGCTGACCAAAACCAATGCGCTGGGAGTGAAGGGCGCGGGCGAGGGCGGCACCGTCGGTGCGCTGCCGTCGGTGATGAACGCCATCAACGATGCACTGGCGCCGCTCGGCATCGTGCATATGGAAATGCCGTGCACGCCGGAGCGCGTCTGGCGCACGATCAACGCTGTCGGCGCCGAATGAGGCTGCGCGATCTGCTCATCGCAAGCGTGCTCGCGCTGGCGGCGGCAGGATGCAGCACATATCACGCGGGCGCGCAGACTCCGCATTTCGACGGCACGCATTTCTACAATTCCAAAGGGCCCTATAACCGGACCTGGAGCGATTTCTGGAAGTGGCAGTTCACGCGCGAGCCGGAACCATGGCCTGACAGCATCGACGATTATGTGCCGAGTCATCCGCCGGCGCGTATCGACGGCACGCAATTGCTCGTCACCATGATCGGACATGCGAGCGTGCTGTTGCAGACCAACGGGCTCAACATCATCACCGATCCGATATGGTCGGAACGGGCAAGCCCGGTTTCGTTTGCCGGGCCTCGCCGCGTGCGCGGCCCCGGTGTCGCGTTCGAGGATCTGCCGAAGATCGACGTCGTGGTGATCAGTCACAATCACTACGACCACATGGATATCCCAACCCTGCAGAAGTTGTGGGAACGCGACCGTCCGAAGATGATCATGCCGCTCGCCAACGACGCGATCCTGAAGGACAACATAGCGGGTGTTGAAACCATCGCGCTCGATTGGGGCGGCACGGTCGATCTCGGCAACGGCGTGCGCGCCATCGCAACACCCGTGCAGCATTGGTCGCAGCGCGGCATGTTCGATCGCAACACGGCGCTGTGGTCGGGCTGGCTGATCGATGCGCCGGGCGGTGTGATCTTTTTCGCCGGGGACACCGGTTATGGCGGCGGCTGGTGGGTCGACGAGGTGAACAAGCTTGCGCCGGGCAGGATCCGCTTGGCGCTCCTGCCCATCGGCGCCTACATGCCGCGCTGGTTCATGGCCGAGGCGCATGTCGATCCGCATGAATCGGTGTTGGTTTTCCAGCGTCTCAAAGCCGAGGCCGCGCTCGGCATCCATTGGGGCGCGTTCCCGATGGCCGACGACGGCCCCGAGCGGCCATTGATCGATCTCAAGATCGCGCGCGAGCAGGCGGGCGTTTCCGATCGGGTGTTCCGCACGCTTCTTCCCGGCGAAACGTGGAACTTCGAGTAAAGAAAAAGCCCCGCTCAAACGGGGCGGGGCTTTTCCGTGTCGGTTATCGGAGCTGAGTGTCAGCCGCGGCCTTGCGCCGTGCGGACGTTGAGCAGCGCCTGCTGGCCCGAATGGACCTTGTCGAGCGCGCGCTCCAGCGCCTTGGGCAGTTCGGCCGGATCTTCGACCGCCTCGCCATAGCCGCCGCAGGCCTCGATCGTCTTTTCGAAGGACGGCGACGGAGCAAGCTCGGTGAGCGGCATCGAGTTGGCTTTCGCCGCATTGCCGTTCGGGTACATGCCGAGCGTCGAGGATTTCACCGCGAACCAGATGTTGTTGTTGGCGACGACGGTCAGCGTCGCCAGGCTGTCGGCGCGGCCGACGAAATGCGCCGCGGTCGGGCAGCCGAACATGTAGGAACCGTCACCCACGACCGTGATGACCTCACGGTCGCGCGCCGCCAGCTTGGCGCCCAGGCCGCCGCCGAGGCCGAAGCCGAGCGCACCGGCAAGGCCCGCCGCGACGAAGCTGCGCGGGCCGGTATGTTCCAGGATGTCCGGATTGACACCCAGTTCGGAGCAGACGATGCCGTCCTTCGCCTTCACCTGGTTGATGCAGTGCGTCAGCCAGGCGTTGCCGATCGGTGTGGCGGTCTTCGCCTTCTCGATCATGGCGGCGCGTTCGGCCTCGATCTTCTTGCGCTCTTCGCCGATGCGCTTCTTGCGCGCCTCGATCGCGCTCTTCTTGCTCTTCATCGCATCCGCCATGACCGCATGAAGCGCAACCAGGGTCGGCGCAGCCGAGCCCGTCAGCGGCAGGTCGTTGTGGAAGCCGCGGAACGGGAAGCGCGAATACATCGGATCGGGCGCGATCTGGATGATCGTTGCGTCCGCCTTCGGCGCCACCATGCGCGGCATCCACGGAACCGGGCATTCGATGACGACGATGACGTCGGCATCCTTGACGTAGTTGGCCGAGCGGAAACCGAGGTTCATCGGATCCGCGCTCACCATCGACGGATCGTTCACCTGCGTCACCGGGATCGCGTAATCGTTGGCGAACTTGGAAAGGGCGTCATAAAGCGGCGCACCACCATTATGCTTGCCGGTGATGATCAGCGGGTTCTCGGCGCCGGCCAATGCCTTGGCGGCCGATTCGAGGGCAGCCTGCGACGGGATCGCCTGGAAGTTACCCAAGCCGCGATCCGGCACGTAGTTGCCGAGGCTCTTTATATCGTTGCCCAGCACTTCGCGCGGCAGGGTCAGATACACCGGCCCGCGCGGTTCGGACATGGAGATATCGAGTGCGCGTCCGATGACGGTATCGACCGGCTGGTCGGTGCGCAGTTCGTAATCCCACTTCACCTGCTCGCGCAGCATGCCGCCCTGGTCGAAGTTTTCCTGGCCCCAGTGGATCAGGCCGTTGCGCGATCCGTGATGGCCGGTCTCGGTCAGCGGCGTGCGGCCGGACATGAGCAGGATGGAGGCGTTGTCGCGCGCCGCGTTCATCAGCATGCACAGCGCGTTGGCGGTGCCGACATTGACGTGGACCATGACCGCGGCCGGCTTGCCCGCGATCTGGAAGTAGCCCTCTGCCATGGCGACCGCGACGTTCTCATGCGGCACGGTGACGAATTGTGGGATCTTGGCGTTGGCGCGTTTCGAATTCACGATCCCTTCGATGATGGGAGCGAAATCGGTGCCGGCATTGGCGAAGACATATTCAATGCCGTGATCGTGCAGCGCCGAAAGCAGGCCTTGGGCCACCGTATCTTTAGCGACCGTTGTCTGGGGGGTATCGTCCATGTTCCTCATCCCGCTATCTGGTTGTTTTATCGTTCGGTTATAGAGGGCGGAGCGGCCCAAAGAAAGACGAGGAAAAAGCCCAGGGACAGACCAAGGGAGACAGGCGGTGGATAACAAAGGCGACCCGGTGGGCGGGTGCCCCTGGGCCGATGCAACCGATGATCACGTCGGCGTAACCTTATCCCGATAATCATTGTTGTGGGGATCGGTCCTGGTGTTTAATCACGCCGTCAACCGCCCCAAGCCCGATTGAGGGGGACGTCATGAGTGGGCGGCCCGTCCTATAGGAGGTAGACGATGGCCAAGCGTCCCGCACGGAAGGCGCCCAAGAAGGCTGCCAAAAAATCTGCGAAGAAAGTCGTGAAGAAAGCCGACAAAAAGACATCCGCCCGAAAAACGACTGCCAAAAAGACAGCCGGGCGTGTTGCGCCGCAAAAGATTCGCCGTGTCGAAATCGCCGCGCCCGATATCCCAACCCATCCGCAGCCGTTCCCGACCGCGTGCAAGGTCGGCAATGTGGTCTTCTCCTCCGCCGTCAGCGGCGACGATCCGGTCACGCACCAGATCCCCGAAGATCCGCGCCAGCAGGTCGAGAACGCTTTCCGCACCGTGCGCCGCATCCTGGAAGAGGCCGGCGGCACGCTCGACAATATCGGCAAGGTCACGATCTACGTGAAGGACCGCGAGATTCGCCCGATCGTGAACGCGGTGTGGGAGCGGATCTTCAACAATCCCAAAAGCCGCCCGGTGCGTCACATGGTTCCGTTCGACCTGCCGCCCGGCCGTGCGCTACAAGTCGAATTCCTCGCCGTCGTCTAATTCAGGAGTACATCATGGACCAGCTAACCGGTTCGGCCGCAGCACTCGACCTCGATCGCTTTTCGTTGCGCCGCTTCATGGCGGAGCTCAAAGCGGCGGGTGAGTTGGACGAACGCAGCGAGCCGGTGCAGCTGGCGGAGCTTGAACAGCATCTGTTCGGCGCAGAGAAGGCGGTGCTGTTCAACGCGGCGGGCCCCGAGGAGGCGCAGGTGCTGGGCAACGTCATGGGCAACCGCAAGCGCCTGGCCATGGCGTTCGGTGTGTCCGAAGGCGAGCTGTTGAAGGAAGTGATGCACCGCCTCAACACGCCGCAGGACATCGTGCAGATTCCACGCGCACAGGCGCCTGTGCAGCAAGTGGTGCTGGAAGGCGAGGCAGCCGATCTCACCAAGCTGCCGGTCCCGTTCCAGCACGGCCTCGACGGCGGCTCGTATATCTCGGCCTCCATCGACTATGTGAAGGATCCCGATACCGGTTGGACCAATGTCGGCATCCGCCGCCTCATGCTGCGCGGCCGCCGTGAGACCGGCATCGATGCGGTGAGCCCGTCCGATCTGCGTGCGATCTATGAAAAGGTCGCGAAGAAGGGCGAGCGTCTGCCCATCGCGTTCGAATTGGGCTCGCATCCCATCGATTTCGTGGCCGGCACCATGCGCCTGCCCGAGGACGAACTGGGCCTGGTGGCCAAGTTGCGCGGCACGACGCTCCCCGTCGTCAAATGCGTCACCAACGACCTGCTGGTCCCGGCGGATGCCGAGATCATCCTCGAAGGGTATCTGGACGAGAAGGGCCATCACGAGATCGAAGGCCCGTTCGGCGAGTTCCTCGGCTATTACGGCCACGTCAAAAAGAACCCAGTGTTCCATCTGACCGCGATCACCATGCGCAAGGACGCGCTGTTCCAGACCGCGACCATCGGCGGGCGCCTGCTGGGCCGCACCTGCACGGCGCAGCTCAACGCGCTGCGCACCGAAGCGGTGGCCTGGGGCGCGGTGGTGACCGCGATTCGCGAACCGGTCGCCATCTACGTCACGCCGTCGTCGGGCGGCATGTACAATCTGCGCCTATCGATGCGCACGCGCGTGCCCGGCGAGCCGCGCAACGCGATGGCTGCGATCTTCGGCTGTCTCGCCAACGTGAAGAACGTTTTCGTCGTCGACGAGGATATCGACATCTTCTCCGACGAGCAGATGGATTGGGCACTCGGGACCCGTTTCCAGCCCGAGCGCGACCTGTTCGTGGAAACGGGCTTCCGCACCTTGCCGCTCGATCCCTCGCTCGCCGGCATGACGACGGGCTCCAAGGCGGGGTTCGATCTCACGGTGCCGTTCTCGCGCCGCGGCAGCCTGGAATTCATGCTGCCCGAGCCGCCGGTCTTCGGTCCGAAGAAATTCGATACCGTCGCCCAGGCATTGCAATCGGGCCCGATGCATTTCGGCGAGATCCTGGGCGCGGTGGGCAGCCGTGATGGGCGCGACGTGACCATCGCGCTCGACGAACTGCGCCAGGCCGGCAAACTCATGCGTCAGGACGATGGTAAATACGCCCTGAAATAGTTGCGACACAAATAGCGACGACACTAGACGACACTAAACTGCTGCGCGGATCTTCGAGGACAGTCGACGGGGATGAGGGGCTGGATCAGGGTGGGGCTGGTGCTGACAGCCCTGTGGGTTGTCGCCTTGGCCGTGGCGGTCGTTTACCAAGGCGAAGCGCCGGTTTGGCGTGAGCTCAAGGTCAAGTCCTTCGCCCAGTGGCACCGTGAAACGGTTGAATCCGAAACCGGCCGCTCGCTTGCCGACTGGGACCTGCAGGTTCGCGTCGCGCGCGAAAGCTGTCTCGCCCATCAGGCCAGGAAACCTTCAGTCGGCGAGGTCGATGCGTGCCAGATATCGCCGCTTTATGCCAAGCCGTCGACGGTCGAATGGATCGGCATCTATGTGGACGCGATCGTTCAATATGTGACGGATTGGTTGCACGTCTTCCTGTTTCCCATCGCGGTCTGGTCGTTCTTCGTTCCGTTCTGCATCTGGTTCATCGGCATCGCGGCCGCACTGCTGATGTTGCGCCTGCGCGGCGACCGTCCGCGACAGACGCCCGCGCAGCGCAAGCGCATCATCCATTGATGATCGGTGCGTGTCTGCCCACCGCGTAGGAGGGCAACCATTTTACGGTTCATCATCGCACCATTATTCGTCTCGCGAATTTACAATATTGGCGGAAATTATGGCGCGGGCGTGGACCGTCCACGCCAAGCATGCTAAGACCGAAATAGGGGCAAACGCGCCGGCCAAGAAACGATCCGCGAAGAAAAGTCGGCTGTCGGCCTTCACCAGATTCAGCACACATGGAGGAAATCCAGATGATCATCGACGCACATGGGCACGTCAGCGCCCCGGCTGAACTCTATGCTTATAAATCCGGTCTGTTGTCGTCGCGCGGTACGCATGGCCGCGGCGGCGTGAAGCTGTCGGATGACCAGCTCCGTTACGCGATGGAAGAGGTCGCATTCGGCCCGTACAGCCACATGAAGTACATCGACAAGCTTGGAACCGACATGCAGGCGATCAGCCCGCGTCCGTTCCAGATGATGCACTCCGAGAAGCCGTTCAAGATCGTTCAATGGTTCAACGAGGAAGTGAATAACATCATCTACCGCCACACCCAGCTCTGGCCGGGCCGTTTCTACGGCGTCGGCGGTCTTCCGCAGGGCGGTGGCGAGCCGGTCACTGCCTCGGTCAAGGAACTCGAGCGCTGCGTGAAGGAACTCGGCTTCAAGGGTGTGCTGCTCAACCCGGATCCGTACGAGAACAACGGCAACATGGCGCCGCCGATGGGCGACCGCTACTGGTATCCGCTCTACGAGAAGCTGTGCGAGCTCGACGTGCCGGCGCACATCCACAACACCGGCAGCTTGCGTGAGCGCGAACCCTACACGCTGCAGTTCATCAACGAAGAAACGACCTGCATCTACGGCCTGTTGAACTCCAAGGTGTTCGACGACTTCCCGACCCTCAAGATCATGGTCAGCCACGGCGGCGGCGCGATGCCGTACCAACTCGGCCGCTTCGAGGCCGGCACGATCCGCCTGGGCGCGAAGGATCCGTCGAAGCTCTTCTCCGAGAAGATGAAGAAGCTGTACTACGATACGGTCCTCTACACGCAGGATGCGCTCGAACTGCTGATCAAGACGGTCGGCGTCGATCGTTGCATCTTCGGCGCGGAATGCCCGGGCACCGGCTCGCAGATCCACCCGAAGACCGGCAAGCCGATGGACGATGTCGCCCCGATGGTGAAGAACATCTCGTTCCTCTCCGACGAGCAGAAGGAAGACATCCTGTGGCGCAACGCCGTCAAGCTGTTCAAGCTCGACGTCGACGCGATGAAGAAGGCCGCGCCGAAGAACACCGAAAGCATGCCGACCGGCAACAAGGTGGCGGGCGCCGGCGGCGGTCACTAAGATCGGCCCCAGGCTCAGAGCCTAGGTTCAAAAACGAAGCGGCGCCCCTCGGGGCGCCGCTTTTGTTTTATGCCCTCTCATCGTCATGCCCTGGCTCCATGGTTGGGCTCCACGATCAGGCGAATGGTTCTTGATTGCGAGTTTGCCGATAAATGGATGCCCCGCATGAAGCGGGGCATGACGGTTTGGTGAATAAGTAAGGATGCCTACTGGGCGCTAATCAGCTCAGCATCCCGAACAGCGGTGATTCGAGTTCGAGCCAATCCTTGGCGTTCTGGACCATCGGCAGCGCCGTGCGGCGGCGCGCGACGATCAGGCCATGCGCGCAGGCGCCGTGGCAATGTTCGGCCAGTGCCTTGCGCGAAGCGAAGGCATCGGAGGCCACGGGCTGGTGGAACATCACGTCGGCGATCACGCCCGGATGTTTCAGCATGGCCCACAGATGCGGCACCAACTCGTCTTCGCCGACCCAGGGATGAATGCGACGTTCGTCGATCGGCAGGTCCCAGCCGCGGATATCCTTCGCATAGGCGATGGTCACCGGCTGCACCATGACGGGGCGGCCGATTTTCGATTGATCGTGGTCGCGGACGGATTCGAACAGCGTGCTTTTGAACGGCAGGACCGTGCGGCCGGTCGAGCTGGTGCCTTCGGGGAATAGGACCACCGTGAGGCCTTTGCGGAGCGCCGCCGCGATGGTTTCGATCTGGCTCAGGCTGTGGACGCTGGAGCGGTCCACGAACAGCGTGTTCAACAAGCGGGCAAGGAAGCCGATGACCGGCCAGTGCGCCACGCTTGCCTTGGCGACAAAGGTCGATTCGGTGAGCGCGCCCAGCGCGATCACGTCGATATAGGAGACGTGGTTGGAGGCGAGCAGTGAACCTTCGGGTGCGATCGGCCCGTGCGCGCGGATATGGATGCCGACGATGCGTGCCGCCGCAATGTGCCAGGCACGCACGATGTGCCGTCGCGCCGCGTCGCCGCGCCAGGACGAGGCGATATACAGTGCCAGCAGCGTCAGGGTCAGGATCGTGAGCGCCGAGAGCCGACTGATGGCCCGCAGGTACCCGATCATGCGTATTGCTCCATGGTCGCGCCGGTGTAATGGCGGACGTAGCGTCCCGGGACCAGATGGCTTTCCACCAGCAGGCAGACGTCGATGGTGTTGAATTCCGGGTCGATCACCGCGCCATCGCCGATCACCCCGCCGATGCGCAGGTAGCCCTTGATCAGTGGCGGGATTTCGCGGAGCGCGCGGCGCTGATCGATCTGGTCGGGCGCAAGCAGGTTCATCGGCACATAACGGTCCGGATGGGCGACCGGACGCCAAGCTTCCGATGCCGTGTGGTTATGCGCAAGGAAGGACAGCGCATGCGCCATTTCATCGAGGTTGGTGCCGGGGAAGCTGGCGCAGCCGAACATCAAGGTGATGTCGTTGGCGATCAGGTAATCGGAGATGCCCTTCCACAGGAGCTGCAGCACGAAGCGAGAGCGGTATTCCGGATCGACGCAGGAGCGACCGAGTTCCAGGTGTTCGCCCGGATAGTTGCGCAGGCGCGAGAGATCGAATTCGGAGGCCGAGTAGAAGCCGAGCGCGGCCTGGGCGCGGCCCGCGCGCATCAGGCGGTAGGTGCCGACGACTTTGAACGCGCCGGCGCCGGCCGAACGGTCGATGATCAGAAGATGGTCGCAGATGGGATCGAAGGCATCGAAATCGCGCTCAAGGTTGTGCGCTTCGGCCGAGGGCTGGGCGCCCATGTTCTCGTAGAAAACGCGATAACGCAGCGCCTGCGCGGCATCGATTTCGCGTTCGCTGTCCGCCAAGCGGACGATCAGGTCGCCGTTGGTCTCCGGAACGATATTTTGGGACATGGAGGGGCACCCTCGCAAAATGTAGATATGGGGCTACTGATCGTCCTTTTTTCAAATTTACGCGACAGCCCAATGTTACTCACACGACAGGAAAGTGTCCATTGTATGACAGAAACATGACGGTGACTAAGCGAAGGCGGGGCGAAAGGCTCGGATTCGTTGGGCTCCAACCCATGCTTGACCTTGCAGGCCCCCCTCGCGACAAAGATGGGACGTCATAAAGGACAGGAGGGGGAGCCATGGACGGAGCAGACGTATTAGCTGAGATCTTGCGTCGTGAGGGGACGGATTTCATCACGGCCTATCCGCGCAACCCCCTGATCGAAGCCTGCGCCAAGATCGGTATCCGCAGCATCCTGCCGCGACAGGAACGGGTCGGCATGAGCATCGCCGACGGTTATTCGCGCACCACCTTGGGCAAGAAGATCGGCGTCTTCGCTGCCCAGTCCGGTCCCGGCATCGAGAATACCTTTCCCGGCGCCGCCCAGGCATTCGCCGAGGCTGTCCCCGTCCTGATCATCACTGCTGGAACGTCGAACGGGCGCGAATATGTCGCACCGGTCTTCAACGCGGTCGACAATTTCCGCCACGTCACCAAATGGGCGACCAAGGTGAGCGACGCGAAGTGGCTGCCGGCCACGTTGCGGCGCGCCTATCACATGATGCGCAACGGCCGGCCCGGTCCCGTGCTGCTCGAGATCGCGCAGGAGGTCTGGACCCAGAAATTCGAGGGCGAGGTGGTCTACACCCCAGTGAAGCGCCTGCGCGCCGAGCCCGACCGCGCTGCCATCGCGGACGCGGTGAAGATGCTGCAATCGGCCAAGGCCCCGATCATCTGGGCGGGCGCCGGCGTGCTGCGCGCAGAGGCCACCGCCGAACTGGTCGAACTGGCGGAGTTGCTGAATCTGCCGGTCATGACGACGAATCCCGGCAAGAGCGGCTTTCCCGAAAACCATCCGCTGTCGCTCGGCGGCTCTGCGGTCAATCAGCCGCGCCCGATGACCGAATATCTGAGGAAGGCCGATACTGTCTTGGCGGTCGGCACCAGCCTCACCACCTCGCCGTTCAATCCGAACATGCCGGCGGGCAAGACGGTCATCCATGCGACCAACAACGCCGAGGACATCAACAAGGATTACCCGGCGGCTCTCGGCATCCTGGGTGATGCCAAGCTGGTGCTCGCGGGTCTCATCGATGTGGCCAAGGCGCAAGGGGTGAAGAAGCCCAACATGCGCAGCGATGTGAAGGAAGCGAAGGAGGCGTGGCTCAAGGAATGGGCACCGCAGCTCGAATCCGACGAGGTACCGATCAACCAGTACCGCATCGTCCATGATCTGCTGAAGAACGTCGATCCGGCCAAAACCATCATCACCCACGATTCCGGCTCCCCGCGCGAACAGGTTTTGCCGTTCTGGGAAACGCGCGCACCCGGCGGGTACATGGGCTGGGGCAAGTCGACCCAGCTCGGCCACGGTCTCGGCCTTGCCATGGGGGCCAAGATGGCTGCGCCCGACAAGCTTTGCATCAACGTGATGGGCGATGCCGCCATCGGCATGGTCGGCATGGATATCGAAACCGCCGCGCGCAACAAGATCCCGATCCTGACCATCGTGTTCAACAACGGCGTCATGGCGGCCGAGCGCGACACGCTGCTGCTGTCGACCGAGAAGTGGCGCACCATGGATGTCGGCGGCAATTATTATGAGTTCGCCAATGCGTTCGGCGTGAAGGGCTTTCGCGTGAACAAGGCGGACGAATTCCCCGCTGCGCTGGCCGAAGCCAAAAAAGCCGTCGCGGGTGGCACGCCGGCCTTGATCGAATGCATCGTCAAGGAAGGCTACGACTTCACGCACGCGCGTTAAGCTAAGGAGTAAACGTAATGGCTGATAAGACCGCTTTGATCGTCGGCGTAGGCCCCGGGTTGGGCACCGCGCTCGCGCGCAAGTTCGCCGCGGAGGGCTACAACGTCGCGATGGCGGCGCGCAATGTCGATCGCTTGGCGCCGCTCGCGGGCGAGCTCACCAAGGGATCAGTGACGGCGAAGGCGTTCAAGGCGGACGCGACCGACGAAGCCTCCATGAAGGCACTGTTCGCGGACGTCGAGACGGCACTGGGTCCGATCGCGGTCGCGGTGCACAACGTCAACGGCCGCGTGGTGAAGGACCTGCTGGAGCTCAGCGTCGCCGACATGGAAAGCCAGTGGCGAGGCATCTGCTTGGGCGGCTTCCTCACCGGCCGCGAGGCGGCGCGTCACATGCTGCCGCGCAAGGCCGGCACTATCGTCTTCATCGGTGGGCGCGGCGGCCGGCGCGGGCTTCCCAAGTTCACCGCCTTCGCCATGGCCAAGGCCGGTGTGCGCTCGGTCGCCGAGTGCCTGGCGCGCGAGTTGGCACCCAGCGGCATCCACGTTGCCCACTTCGCGGTCGAGGCGACGATCGGTGGTCCCAGGGCCAGCGCGGAAGCCGTCGCCAGTGACGGGGTTGTCAGCCCGGCGGCGCTTGCCGACACCGTCTATCAGACCCATATACAACCGCGGAATTGCTGGACATTTGAGGTTGACCTCCGCGCCTGGTCCGAGCCTTTCGTTTAGTGGGATTTCGGGCCGAATCGAGGCGATTTTTTCTACTCAGCGGGACGATTGGGTCGTTTACGCTATAAAAGCAAATCTGCTTATGTTATTTCTATGGGCGGAATTGGGACGCGGGGTGAACACCCGCAGACCGGCAACAACAAACCGCAGGCCGGTCGTAAAAATAGACCATCTGTTTGGGTAGCAAGGCGAGCGATCCAGAGAACCACTGGGACCGAGGGAGGGCCCCTTTTGCACGCAACGATCAGGAATTACGCACCGGCGATATCGCGTCGGCGAAGGGGACGGGTAATTTCGGCGGATTTATGCCATTTGGGCACAATTTTGCCGCAATCGGCCGCTCAAGTGGGACGCAGCTTATTTCGGACAAATGAATCTTTCGGGACATTTGATCCGATCTGAGGAGGAAGCTATTGTCCGCTGTCGCCGTCACAGGCCTACAGCGTCGCACGTCCGACAAGGTGTTCTTGGGAGGACGTGGGGGCATACCGAGGGAGTTAATCGTGAACGCTGAGAAGACACCATGACGACAAAAGAAAAAGTCATCGATGTTCAGAATTTGAAGGTCGATATCGATGTGCCGGCCGGCACACTGCATGCCGTTTCGGGCATCAGTTTCCATGTCGACCAAGGCGAAACGCTCTGCATAGTCGGCGAGTCCGGTTGCGGTAAATCCATCACCGCGTTGGCGCTGATGAACCTGCTGCCCAAGAAAGCCAAGCTTTCGGCGGACAGGCTGCAGCTCCAGGGCCGCGATATGAAGAGTATTAGCGAAGCCGAATTTGCCAGGCTCCGCGGCGATCGCATCTCCATGATTTTCCAGGACCCCATGACCTCGCTGAACCCGGTCTACCGCGTCGGCGACCAGCTCCAGGAAGTCTACACCCATCACGGCAAGGGCGGACGCAAGGAAGCGGCCGAACGCGCGGAATACCTGCTCGAAAAGGTGGGCATTTCCGCACCCAAGAGCCGTCTGATCCAATATCCGCACCAGCTCTCGGGCGGCCTGCGCCAGCGTATCATGATCGCGATGACGCTGATGTGCGATCCGGCCCTGATCATCGCCGATGAGCCGACCACCGCGCTCGACGTGACGATCCAGGCGCAGATCCTCAACACGCTGCGCAACCTGCAGAAAGAATTCAAAACCGCGATGATCCTCATCACGCACGACCTCGGCGTCGTCGCGCGTGTCGCCGATAAGGTCGCGGTGATGTATGCGGGCAAGTTCGTCGAGACGGGCACGGCGATGGAGGTCTTCCAGCAGCCGACCCATCCCTACACGCAGGGCCTGATGGCCTGCATCCCCACGCCGGGCAATACCGGTCACGGACGCCTGGGTTCGATCCCGGGCATCGTGCCGTCGCTGGTCGGCGAGATGGAAGGCTGCCTGTTCCGCAACCGTTGCGCCAGCGTGCGCGCCGAGTGCGAGAAGGGTGCGGAAATCCCGATGAAGATGCTGGGCGAGGGCCGCGGCTATCGCTGCGTCATGTCCGTTGAAGAGTGCATGAAGCGCGCTCAAGTCGAAATCCTGTCGGAGGCGTCATGAACACTCAGACTGAAAACGTCGCGCCGACCATGGGTCGGACCGACTACCCCCTGGAATGCCGTGACGTCAGCCGCACCTTCCTGGTCGGCAAGGGCATGTTCTCGGAAAAGAAGACGCTGAAAGCCGTCCAAAACATCTCGCTGCGCGTGAAGCGCGGCGAAGTGCTCGCCGTTGTCGGCGAATCCGGCTGCGGCAAGACCACGCTCGCCAAGATGCTGCTGGGCCTGCTCCAGCCGAGCTCGGGCGAAATCTTCATGGAAGGTATTCCGATCAACGAGGTCGACATCCGTCAGATCGCGCGCCATGTGCAGCCGGTCTTCCAGGATCCATACTCCTCGCTGAACCCGCGCAAGACCATCGAATCGATCGTCTCGCTGCCGCTCAAGGTCCACAAGATCGGCGACTCGGCCTCGCAGAAGAGGCGTGTCGAGGAAGTGCTGGAAATGTGTGAGATGCCCAAGCGTCTCCTGCATTCCTATCCGAGCCAGCTCTCGGGCGGTCAGCGTCAGCGTGTCGCCATCGCGCGCGCGCTGGTCATGAAGCCGGAAATCCTGGTGTGCGACGAGCCGACCTCCGCGCTCGACGTGTCGGTGCAGGCGCACATCCTGAACCTGCTGCAGGACCTGCGTGACGAACTGAACCTCACCTACGTCTTCATCAGCCACAACCTCGCCGTTGTCGAACATCTCGCCGACACGGTGGCGGTGATGTATCTCGGCCGCCTGATCGAATACGGTCCCAAGGACACGATCTTCAACGATCCGAAGCATCCCTACACCAAGGCGCTGCTCGATTCGTTCCTGACGCCGGACCCGACGCAGGACGTTCCCGAGATCGCGCTGGGCCGCGGCTTCCCGAACCCGCTCGATCCGCCGAACGGCTGCGCCTTCCATCCCCGCTGCGCGCGCGTGATGGATATCTGCAGCCAGAAGCGGCCGGAGCAGACCACGGTCGCTGGCATCAAGGTGGAATGCCACCTCTATCCGCAGATCGCGAAGGCGGCGGAATAGCATTGCAGGCCGCACGGCGGTCCTAGCTCTGTTGCGAAAACACGAAGGCCGGGTCTCACGACCCGGCCTTTTTCGTTGGGAACGACGTTCACTCTCTAAACACGTCATGCCCCGCTTCATGCGGGGCATCCATGCCTGCGCCGAAGCAAACCCATGATGGATGCCCGGATCAAGTCCGGGCATGACGGGGGTGTGGTGAGGCGGGGAGTTCCTAAAACGCTCTCGGCAGGCCCAGCACGTGTTCGGCGATGTAGGACAGGATCAGGTTGGTCGAGATCGGTGCCACCTGATAGAGCCGTGTCTCGCGGAACTTGCGCTCGATGTCGTATTCCTCGGCGAAGCCGAAGCCGCCGTGGGTCTGCAGGCACATTTCGGCGGCATGCCAGGAGGCTTCGGACGCCAGCAGCTTCGCCATGTTGGCCTCCGCGCCGCACGATGCGCCCGAATCGAACAGCATCGCCGCCTTGCGCATCATCAGATCGGCCGCCTCGCTTTCGGCAAAGGCGCGCGCGATGGGAAACTGGATACCCTGGTTCTGTCCGATGGGACGGCCGAACACATTGCGGTCCCGGGCATAGGATGCCGCCCTGGCGATGAACCAGCGCGCATCGCCGATGCATTCGGCCGCGATCAGGATGCGTTCGGCGTTCATGCCGTCGAGGATGTAGCGGAAACCCTTGCCTTCCTCGCCGATCAGGTTGGCGGCGGGCACGCGCAGATCGTCGAAGAAGACCTCGGTGGTCGCGTGGTTGATCATGGCGCGCAACGGCCGGATGGTGAGGCCGTTGCCGACGGCTTCCTTCATATCGACCAGCAGGACGGACAGCCCGTCGTGGCGCTTTTCCCCGGCGGGCGCGGATGTGCGCGCGAGCAGCAGCATCAGGTCGGAATGTTCGGCGCGCGAGGTCCAGACCTTCTGGCCGTTGACGATGTAGGCATCGCCGTCCTTGCGTGCGTTGGTCTTGATCGCCGCCGTGTCGGTGCCGCTGGTGGGCTCGGTCACGCCGAACGCCTGCAGGCGCAATTCACCGCTCGCGATGCCGGGCAGGTATTGGCGCTTCTGCGCCTCGCTGCCGTGGCGCAGCAGCGTGCCCATCATGTACATCTGCGCGTGGCATGCGGCCGCGTTGGCGCCGCTCTTGTGGATCTCCTCCAGGATCGCGGTCGCCGCCTGCAAGCCCAAGCCCGAGCCGCCATAGTCCTCCGGGATCAGTACGGCGAGGAAGCCCGCGCTCGTCATCGCCTCGACGAATGCTTTGGGATAGGTCCGGTTGCGGTCCTGCTCGCGCCAATATTCGCCGGGAAAGCCGGCGCACAGCGCGCGCACCGAGGCGCGGATCTCGGCGAGCGTCGCATCCTCTGCTTCGTTAAGTATGTTACCCACCTGATGGTCCTCTTCGGGGCCTCGCCAAAGCCGTTCCCGCCCGCTAAAACCGAAAAGGGAGAGGCTTTGAGGAACTTATAACCATGCCTTTTAAACATGCTTCGCAAGCCTTGCGCAAATTCATGGTGCTGGATCTCACCCGCGCCCGCGCCGGGCCCACGGCGGCCCGCCAGTTGGCCGATTTCGGCGCGCGGGTGATCAAGATCGAGGAGCCGGGCGATCCCAACTACGCCGATTTCGGCACGCGCAACGGGCCCGATTTCCAGAACCTGCATCGCAACAAGCAGTCCCTCGCGCTGAACCTGAAGGATCCGCGTGGCAAGGAGATTTTCATGAAGATGGCGGCCAAGGCCGACGTCATCGTGGAGAATTACCGCCCCGTGGTGAAGTTCAACTTGGGCATCGACTACGAGAGCGTGCGCAAGATCAATCCGCGCATCGTTTATGCCTCGATCTCCGGCTTCGGCCAGACCGGCCCGTATGCACAGCGGCCCGGCCTCGACCAGATCGCACAAGGCATGGGCGGGCATATGTCGGTGACCGGCCCCAAGGGCGGCGGGCCGGTGCGCTCGGGTGCCGCGATCTCGGACATGACCGCAGGCATGCTGACGGCCGGCGGCATCATGGCGGCGCTCCTGGAACGCGAAAGCTCGGGCGAGGGGCAGTGGCTGCACACTTCGCTCCTGCAGGCGCAGATCTATCTGCTCGACTTCCAAGCCGCGCGGTATCTGGTCGATGGCGACGTGCCGGGCCAGGAGGGCAACAACCATCCGACCAACGTGGCGACCGGTACGTTCCCGACCAAGGACGGCTGGGTCAACATCGCGCCGACGCATCAGATGTTCGAAAAGCTGTGCGGCCTTCTCGGCATGCCGGAAGCCGCCAAGGATGCGAAGTTCGCCACCAACCAGGAGCGCCGCAAGCACCGCGCCGAGCTTGAGGCGATGATCGCCGAGAAGATGAAGGCGAAGACGACCGACGCGTGGATCGAGATCCTTAATGCGGATCGCATCCCGTGCGGGCCGATCAACACCATGGATCAGGTCTTCGCCGATCCGCAGGTGCAGCACCTCGGCATCGCGACCGAGATGGACACGCCGTCGCGTGGGCCGATCAGGATCGTGGGCCAACCCGTCGTCATGTCGCGCACGCCGGCCACCATCGCCATGCCGACGCCCGGCCTCGGCGAACATTCCGACGAGATCCTGGGCGAGTTCGGTTACGACAAAGCCGCGATCGAAACCCTGCACAAGGACCGCGTTGTTTAGCTGTTCCAATATTATAGCCGTCATGGCCGTCCCCAATCAGGGGGCGGCCAGTTCGCACTTAAACTCCGTCGTCATGGCCGGGCTTGACCCGGCCATCCATCTTTTTCGTCGAAGCGCTGTGAAGATGGATGCCCCGGTCAAGCCGGGGCATGACGATTGTTGCTGTTGAGTTTTACTCAATGAGTCCCCGTTTCAAGCGGCTCAACGTCGTGTGGGAGCTGCCCGAGACCTGGTGCGAGACCGATCATATCGCCGGCGCGCTGGCGGAGGCTGACCGCCTACTGGCGCCACACGGCCTCGCCGAACGCTTCGTGTTCGTGGTGACGTCCCACGGCGACCGCTTGTCGTTCAAGCATCGCGACCGTGCCATCGTCTTGCAGACCAGCGACGAGGGACACGAGGTCCCGGTCTATCTCGACGACGCCTTCATGGTCTTCAAGAACTACAGGCCGTTTGTGCCGCTCGCGTCCAACCTGCGCGTCATCCCACTTGGCTGTAACAAGGACGTGCCGGCCATTCCCGGCAAGCCGATGGGACAGCGGACAACCGATGTCTTCTTCATCGGGCGCAAGGATCATCGCGACGATTTCTTCGTTCATGCCTTGGCGTTGAACGAGCGCGCGGACATCGCAGCGCGTGTTGCCGTGGCGCCCATGTTCCGCGAAGGGATCGCCCCTGCAGACTATGCCTCGGTGCTTGCCGACACCAAGATCGCGCTCAGCCCTCGCGGCGTCAGCCACGAAACCTTCCGCACCTACGAAGCACTGCGCGCGGGCTGCGTGGTGATCGCGCAGCGCCACCTGCCGTCGTGGTTCACCACCGGCTGGCCGGTGATCGAGGTGGATGAATGGAGCGGCATCGGCCCCTTGGTTGACGGTCTGCTGAAGGACCCGGCGCACCTGGCGGAGTTATCGGAAAAAGGCCTCGCCTGGTGGCGTGAGCGTTGCGCCCCCGAGATCGTCGGTCGTTACATCGTCAATGAGATCGTCGGTATGCTGACGCGCTAATTCGGAGTTTCTTTCTTACCAAAGGCCGAAGCTTTGGGGTCTCCCGGTTGGTTGGCTCCAGCAGTGCCGAGACTTGGTAAGTTCACCGCCGCTTCGATTATCTGGCCAGCACTTACGAGAGTGCTCCAATTTTTCTGTATAAGCTTTATCGATTCTTTGTCCTTTGGACCTTTAAGTAAATCTGGATGCGAACCTGCTGCCATATAAGCCTTATTAAAGGCATCTCTTGCGTTAGCATCGAGATAGAGGCTGTTTTCCTTCCACCAATTCTGCGCTTCCATTACGACTTCTGTGTTTTTGTCGCCATGAACATTGTGGTAGAGCTTAAGCCATAACGTGTGCGCGTCCTGATGAGCCTGAAACCTTTTCTCGGAGACAGCTAATCATAGCTGTGCCTCTGCTCGTTGTTGTTCAAGTACTTGAGCGAACTCGGATTTAATTTCTTCTTGGATGCGGGTTATCGCGGCTGTCGTTTGTCGAGCGACAATGTTCTCTGCAAGCTTCGCCAAGTAACTGCCGCCGAATTTTCGTAATGGCCAAAGCAATATCACAACCAGTGCTGTGGTCCCTCCGGCTGCTGCGACGGCCGTTTGAAAGAACATCCCCCAAGTCATAGTGCGATCCATATTCTGAAATGACTTGAATAGCAGAACAAATGGAACAAATAGAGAACATTCTGCCTGCCATACTGGCGGCTGCGGACGAGGAGGGTCGTGAGAAATTCAGAATGTCGGCAAATGTTGACGGCACAGGCGGGCGAAAGCCTGGCGTGGGGCGGCAGAACGCACATCCCGAAGGGCCGCGCATGGGCCGGACCTCGACAGGAATAGGCCGGAAATGTCGAGAAAAGCCTATCTTTGTCTATATTTGTCGATGCGAATATCGAGGCAGATATGGAATCTGGCCGCAGATGAAAACGGCCGGGCCTCCTCATTTGAGGGGCGACCGGCCGCTTCTCGTTTGGATGTCTGCGAACTCAGTGCAGGAACTGGTTCGGGTCGTGGATCGGCTCGGTGAGCTCGGTGTAGTCCGGCTCCGCCTTGCCCAGCAGGTACTGGCCATTGGCGTTGCGCGCTAGCTTGCCTTCACGGCGGATCTCATCCAACTGTGCCGCCACCTCACGGCCGTCGCGCGTGCCGATCGCCGCCATGATGTCCGAATAATAAAGCGGACCCGATCCTTCGAGCGCCTGGCGCACCGTCTGGTAGCGCGCGGGGCCTTCGATCACCGGGGCCTTCGCGGGCTTCATGGTCACCTGATGGCCCTTGCCGTAGGGCAGGGTGAGATCGAAGCCCGCCTTGGCGCCCATGGCGCCGCCGTCGAGCGACGGATCCATCGGCATGCCGAGGATGCCGGTGAACAGCACGAGGTCGCGGTCGGCCTGGAAGCGGGACGCAATCGCCCATTCGAACTGGCCGTCATTGGTGACGTCGATGTCGTCGTCGGTGACGAAGACGTGTTTCACGCCGAGGATGCCGCCGACCAGCAGCGAGATCACGTTGCGCGCGAGCCCGGGGCGGCCCGGCTTGATGGCGACGCGGATGTGCTGGCCTTCGGACGACGACGGCGGCACGTGGATCTGGGTGGCGCGGATGCCCGCCGTCTCCAGGATGTTGCGCGCGGCCGCTTCCTTGCTGATCGCGCCCATATGGACCGATTCCGCGCGATGGATCAGCGGGCCGGCGCCGTGCAGCATCGATTGATGCAGGATGTCCTCGCGCATGGTGATCGCGGTGACGTGGAAGATGGGATCGAGGTGGATCGGCCCGTAGAAGCCGACATATTCGCCGTACGGCCCTTCCGGCTCGATATAGCCGCGCTCGTCCAGATAGCCTTCGAGGATCAGTTCGGCATCCGCCGGGACCTTGATGTCGTTGGTCAGGCTTTTGACCATCGGCACCGGCTCGCCGCGCAGCGTACCGACGAGCGTGATCTCGTCGGTGTTCGGGATGCGCAACTGCGAGGCCATGATGTCGAGCGGGTGCGAGCCGATGGCGAAGCTGATCGGATGCTTCTCGCCGCGCGCCGCGCGCCCCTTGTAGATGCGCTTCAGATCGGAATTGGCGGTGACGTTGGTGCCGCATTCCTTTTTGCCGCGCAGCGAGAGGCGGCGCATGCCGACATTGGTGAGCCCGGTCTCCGGATCGATGGAATAATCGATGGCCGACGAGATGTAGGCGCTGCCGTCAAACTGATGCTGCACGTGGAAGGGAAGCAGGCGCGTGAGATCGACGTCGTCGCCTTGATAGACGACGCGCTGCACGGGCGCTTCGGCGCGGCTCACCTCGGCGATCGGCTGACGGTTGCGGATGCGCTTGCGGTATTCGTCGACCACCTTATCTGGAGCGGTGCCGAAGGCGGCGGCGAGACGCTTGCGGCTGCTGCACACGCCGGCGACGACTTCCATGTTCTGCGGGCCGACATTCTTGAAAAGCGTCGCCTTGCTGCTCGCCTCGATATGTCGCGACAGGTCGGCGAGGGCCACCGGCTCCTCGTGCGTCTCGACTTCGCCCATCTCGTCCAGCTTCTCGACGAAGCGGCGCAGGCGGAATTTCTCCATATCGATCGTAGCCATTCGTTCCTCTCCTTGTTCCTCATCCCGAGCCTGTCGAAGGATGAAGGTCGTCTTGTATTAAAATTTTGTCTCGCGCCCGGCGTAGATGCGTCTGAGCTCGGTTTTCAGGATTTTCCCCATGGGGCTTTTCGGCAACTCAGCCACCACGTCGATCCGGCGCGGGATCTTGTAGGCGCCGATGCGGCCGCGGCAATGCTCGACCAGTTCTTCAACCGTGATGGTCTTGCCGTCTTTTGGAACAATGACCGCAAACAGCGCCTCTCCGTATTTTTCGTCGGGCACGCCGATGACGGCGGCCTCCTGGATATTCGGATGCAGATAAATAGCGGCTTCGACCTCCGTCGTATAGACGTTCTCACCGCCTGTGATGACCATATCTTTCTTGCGGTCGACAAGGAAGAGCAGCCCGTTTTCATCGAGCCGGCCCATATCGCCGGTATGGAACCATCCGTCCTTGAATGCGGCTGCGGTTTCCTCGGGCCGGTTGAAATAGCCGGACGTCACGTTGGGTCCGCGCACCACCACTTCGCCCACCGCGCCGGTGGGCAGCTCGTTGCCGTCATCGTCGCGGATGGTGAGATCGACGCCGGCCACCGCGCGGCCCGCCGAACGCATCAGCATATCCTGCCCATTCGCCAACGCCTCGCGACAGGCGGTCAGCTCCATCGCGGTCAGGATGGGCGAGGTTTCGGTGAGCCCGTAATTATGCTGCAGGTTTGCGCCGGGAAATGCATCCAGCGCGCGGCGCACCCACACCGCGTCGATGGGCGAGGAGCCATAGAACAGCAGACGGAAGCGGGACAGATCGTAAGCTCCGATGTCGGGCTGCTGCAGGATCATGATGATCATGGTCGGCGCCAGCATGGCGACCGTGATCTGCCGCTCCTGCAAGGTCGCCAGTGCATCGTCGGCGCTGAAGGTGGGAAGATAAGTGTGCGATCCGCCCATCAGGGTGAAGACGTTGCCCAACAGGTCGGCGGCATGGAACATGGGGGCCGCGTGCAGATAGCGATCGGTTTCGCTCGCGCGCATGACAAGGGCGACCTGCATGGCGTTGGACACGATATTGGCGTGGCTGAGGCGCACGCCCTTGGAGCGTCCCGTCGTGCCGCCGGTGAACAACAAAAGCGCCAGGTCCTCAGGACGTGCCGGATGCGCGGGCGCGGGCTCGGCGTGCGCCAGGCGCATCTCGTAGTCGCTTTCCAGATTCAGCGGCTGCAACTTCACGTCCTTGAGCGCCGGCGCGCACAGGATCTTCGTGAAGGCATTGCAATGGGCGAGCAGCTTGCAGCCGGCATCGTCGATGATCTGGCGGATCTCGGGCGGCGCCAGGCGATGATTGATCGGCACCGGGATGAGGCCGGCCCAATAGCCGGCGTGCAGCACTTCGGTATAGAGATGGGAATTGAGCCCCATCACGGCAAAGCGGTCGCCGGGTTTCAAATCATGCGACAGCAGAACGCGCGCGGCGCGTCGCACGCGGCTCAGATGTTCGGCCCAGGTGAAGTTGGCCCGCGCATCGGCGATGGCGGGACGCTGAGCGAAGACACGGCCCGCCCGGTCGAGGGTGGAGGTCATCGTCAACATGGGGTGCGGCTGTTTCCCTGTCCGGTCCGTCGCGCGCGAGGTCGCCGTAATATAGCCGTCATGGCTAGGAAAAGTCACGGTGAGCGCGGTTGCGCGTCCGCGCGTCCGCACGTTAGGGTAGGATCATGATCAGACCGATGCGATACCTTGTAAGTCTTTGTTTTTTCACATTTATTTTCGCGATCGCCGTGGCCGGTCCGGCTTTCGCCGCTCAGCCCAGGGAGGTGGTGGAGACCTTCCATCAATCGTTGCTCGATGTCATGAAGGTTGCGGCCACGACCAAGATCCAACGCCGTTACGAGAAACTGGAAGCGCCGATCAGCGCGGCCTTCAACCTGCCGTTCATGATCCAGATCGCCTCGGGGCCGAAGTGGAAGAGTGCCAGCGAGCAGGAGAAGGCGAAGCTCATCGACGCCTTCAAACGTGTGAGCGTCGGCACCTATGCGCAGCGCTTCGACGGCTTTTCCGGGGAGCGTTTCGAGACGCTGGGCGAACAGGACGGGCCGAGCGGATCGAAGCTCGTGCAGACCCGCATCGTGCGACCCAACAAGGAACCGGTTCCGATCACCTATGTGATGCGCCGCTTTGGCGACAACGATTGGCGCATCGTTGATGTGATCGTCTCGAACGGGATCAGCGAGCTTGCGGTGCGCCGTTCGGAATACAACACGATCCTGAACGAAGGCGGGCCGAGCGAACTGGTGGTGAAGCTGAATCAGAAGGCCGACGCGATCCTGACGGGCGCCGCGCCGAATTAGCGCATGCTCTACGTCTCGGGTTCATTGGTTTGCGGCTTCAGCAGATAGAAGACGGCCAACCCCCACACCGCCCACACGATCTCGCGGATGCGGCGCGCGAGCGCGACCGTAAGGCCGAAGGACGGTTGGCCGGTAATCGCAGCGCCGATGATCAAAAGGGCACCGTCCTGCGCGCCGATACTGGCCGGAATGAAGAACGTGGCCGATCGGACGAGTTGCGCCACCGCCTCAATGATCCAGGCATCCGTCAGCGAAACCGGGTGGCCGATCAAGTGCATGATCAGCCACACCTCGAAGATGCCGATCACCCAACTGATGAAGCTGCACAGGAAGACCGCGATCAGCCGGCCGGGTTGGCGGGTGTAGAAATGCACCAACCGGTCCTCGACCTCGTGCAGCGGCTGCAACAGCGCGTTGATGCGGGCGAACAGGCGCGAACGCCCCAGCGCGGTGCCGGCGAGCGAGGTGATCTTGAAGCGTTGGACCAGTACGAACAGGATGATGCCGAACGTGAAGGCGGCCAGCCCGGCTCCGGACAGCAGCTTGTAGGTATTGTCCAACTTGGGTGAATGCTGGATCAGCAGAAAACCCACCGCCAGGAAGGCGACCAGCGCCACCACGATCATGGTCTTGGCGAGGATCAGCGATGCCGTGCCGTCACGGTAGCCGACGCCGTAGAGGTTCTTGATCATGATCGCCTTCACCGCCTCGCCGCCCATGCTCGCGGTCGGCGTGACTGTGTTGAAGGCCTCTCCGGCCAGGCGCACCTGATAGAAGCGGTAGAGCCATTTGAAATCCAGCGGCACGCTGGGCGTCACCAGCTGCCAGGCGTAAGCGTCGATGGCGAAGCCCACGAGATAGATCGCGAAGATCGCCGTGAAGCCCCATCCGATCTGTCTCAACAGCGACAGCGCATGCGCGATATCGGTCTGGGAGATGATGAACCCCAGGAGCGCTACGCCGATAATGAGGAACAGGAATTTCATGGCTCGGACGTGATCTTTCCGGTCGCGTACGACGTGCCCTTGGCTTTGTGACGCGTGTCATGCGCGATGGGCCAGCGTTGCAGCAGCAGCGGCAGAACGGTCAACGAGCAGATCAGCGTCAGCAGGATCGCGACGGTGAGCAGGATGCCCATGCTGGCGGTTCCGGGATGATCGGACAACGCCACCGTGCCGAACGAGGCGATGGTGGTGAGCGTGGAGAAGAATACCGCGCGCGGGGTCGTGGTCTCGGCGACTCCCAGCGTCTTCATGGCGTGGCGTTCGCTCAGCACCAGATGGATACCCGACGCGATGCCGAGCCCGAACAGCAGCGGCAGCACGATCACGTTGGCGAAGTTGAACGGCATGTCGAAGACGACCGAGATGCCGATGGTCAGAAGGGCGGCCAGGAACAGCGGCACGTAGATGAACACGATCTCGCGCCAGCTTCGCAGCAGGACGAAGGTCAAAAGCGTGATCACCCCGAAGGACCACAATCCCGCCTGCACGAAGGCGCGCACAACCGCGTTGCCAGCCTCGTAGATGATGACGGGCGAGCCGGTCGCGTGCGGCTCGACGGTGCGGACGTCCTGCACGAAGGCGGTCAGCTTCTCGCGATCGCGCATGTCTTCTTTCGGAATCACCTCGATCAGGGCGCGGCCGTCGGCGGCGATCTGGCGCTCGCGCAAGGCAAGCGGGATGGCATCCAGCGTGACCGGGCTCGGTTCCAGCGCGTCTTTCAGTTCGTGCAGGCGGGCGGGCAGCGACGCCGTAAGCGCGCGATCCAGTGCGGCGAGCTTGTCGGCATCCGGACCTGTCTGTGTCGCGAAGCTGGTGAGGCTTTTGAGCAGCGCTTGCGCGGCCGGGGTGATCCGCGATTCCGGGTGGATCTCAACGAAGCGTGTCAGCGCGTCGCGCAGCGCGCCGAACGCGGTGCGCCGGTCTTCGTCGCTGGCCACGGTACGCAATGGCGTGACCGACAACGCCGGCAGCAAGGTGAAGGCTGCCGACTCGATTGCGGCGATCTTGTCATCCTGGTCGGTGGGCACGTAGTTGGAAAGCGTAATCGCGCTATCGACCGTGGGCAACGCCTTGAGCTTCGGGACGATCGCGTCGGCGCTCGCCAGATCGGCGGTCAGGATGCTGATCGTGTAGGGTCCACGACCACCCGCGTCCATCATGTCCTGCAGCGTCCTGATGGATTCGCTGTTGGGATTACGCAGGTTCATCGGGTCGAAATCGAAACGCAGGCCGGGCAGGGTGAACAGGCTGGCGAAGGCACAGATGCCGACGATAATGCTGCCCGGCTTGGCGATCTTGCGGAGATCGAATGAGTCCGCGCCGCCGGGTTTGGGTTCGGTGAGCTTGGCCTTGGATGGCCAGATGGTCAGAAGGGCGGGCAGCAGGGTCAGGTTGGTGAACAGCGCCACGAACATGCCGCCGCCCGCGATGATGCCAAGCTCGGCAAGGCCGCGATAATCGGTGGGCACGAAGGCGAGAAAGCCGATCGCCGCCGTCGCCGCCGACAGCGCGAGCGCGCCACCGACATCCGCTGCGGTGACGGCCAGACCTTCGGGCTTGGCAACGCCCGCGTTGGCTTCTTCACGGTAGCGCAGGCAGAAGTGCACGCCGAAATCCTCGCCGAGGCCGATGAACAACACGGCGAAGGCGACCGAGATCAGATTGAGCTCACCGACCGCGAGGGTCGCCCATCCGGCGGTGAGCACGAGGCCGACGAACAAGGTGATCAGCGTCGTCGTCACCAGGACGCCGGACCGCATGCCCCACACCAGCAGGGCGCCGACGAAAACGAAGGACAACAGGCTGGCGAGGCTCATGTTTTCGCGTAGTGTATCCAGTTCGTCGTATTCCAGCGCGACCGAGCCGGTCAGGCGCACGCGCACGCCGTATTGCGCCTCCAGATCGAGCTTGCGGACGATGTCGTGCACCAGATCCATGGCCGCACCGCCTGGGCCGAGCGTTTCGTAATCGACGCGAGGATGGAGCACGATGGTGCGGAACTCCGGCTTGTCCGTTTCCGCGCTGTTTCCGAACATGCGCCGCCACGACATGGAAGCTGCCGGATTGGCCGCCAGATTGTTTACTTGGCCGTTTACTTGGCCGTTTGCTTGGGCATCGACGGTCTTGGCGATATCGCCCAGAAGATCGGCGGCCGGGCCGATCCTGTTGCCATCGCTTTCGTTCAGGACCAACTCGATCGCACCGAACAGGCCGACCATGGTCGGATCGCTCCACAGCTTGCCGAGAAAGGGCTGTGCGGCGACGAGGCGGTCGAGCAGTGTCGTCAGTTCGTCCTGGGATTTGTAGAGAAGGCCGTTTTTGCGGAACAGCGGTTCGGAGGCGGCGTCGAACGGGGTGCCGAGGATATCCTCGTGCTTGCGCAACTCGCCGAGCAGCAGGTCGGCCGCATCGGCGATCTTGTCCGGATTGCGCCCATCCAGGACGACGGCAAGATTGTTCGACAATTGCGGGAAGGCCTTGTCGACCGCGATGGCGTTCTGACGGAACGGCAGTTCGGCCGACAGCATGTCGGTATCGCTGGTGTTGATATCGAGATTGCGGGCGACGTAGACGCCTGTGAATACGGTGCCCAGCAGGATGGCGACGGTGACCGCGCGCGCATGACGGGCCACCCGGGCGACCCACCAGTACGCGATGCGCCCCGCCAAATCGGTCTGTTCGGAGGACATGCGGCGCACTAAGCCACGCATGTTCCGGCGGGGCAAGGGCAGCCGGAACCGGCTGGAATCGCAGGGCTTTCGGGGGTGCTACGCTGGCTGACGCAAGGTTCGCCAGCGCAGGTAGAGCAGGAGCAGCGCAAAGCCTGGCGCGACGAGCGCGGCGGTGGTCAGGAGCATCGGCGAGAAGCCCAACGCGCAGGCGAGCGGGACGATCAGCATGGCGTCGTCCGGATCGAATCCATGTGTGCTGCCGATCCCGAGCGCGGATACACCGGCAACCGATTCAAGGCGGGCCGACATCCAGAACGAGAACGCGACCGCGCCTCCCGCGATGAGGCCCATGACATAGGCCATATTGTCCAACGCAGTGTCGCGCAGGCCGATTCCGATGCCGATAAAGACGATCGTCGTACAGACTGCATCCGCGATCAGGTCAAAGATATGTCCGGCGCGGCTCATCGTGTTCTGCTTGCGCGCGAGAATCCCGTCGGCGCGATCGAGCAGCATGGAAAGAAGGAATACGCCGCTGGCCCACAGTTCCGCCTCGCGGGTGCCGACTGCGAACAGGGCGGCGGCGCCCAATCCGGTCAGCAGCCGGCCGACGGTGATGTGGTTCGGCCGTAGCGGCGTGTGCACCAAGGGCGTTACGCCGTGTTCGACGATGCGGTGGATCCAGGTATTGTGACTCATGTTCCAGGCACGTATCTGTGGCGGGTGGCGGCGAGTGCGGTGTTTGATTGCGATATCTTTACAGCTTCTTTGCAGTGATGTGAAGATTTCCGCAATGGGTAGCGCGGTTCCTATAAACGAGAGACACATCCGATGGCCGATCCGATCCTTCTGACCCCGGGGCCGCTCACCACGTCGGAGAGCGTCAAGCGCGCCATGCTGCGCGACTGGGGATCGCGCGATACCGGCTTCATCGCGCTGACCGCGCGTGTGCGCGCCGCGCTGGTCAAGGTGGCGGGCGCCGATCCGGCCCGGGGAAAAGGCGGGGGCGATTATGCCTGCGTACCGGTCCAGGGCAGCGGCACCTTCGCGGTGGAGGCGAGCATCGATTCACTGGTGCCGCGCAGTGCCGGACTTCTGGTGCTGGCCAACGGCGCCTACGGCGAACGCATCGCCAAGATCGCCGAGCGGCTTGGGCGGCGCATCCAGATCTATCGCACGGAAGAACACGAGCCGCCGGTAGCAAGCGATGTGGAAAGATTGCTGAAGGCGGATACCGAGCTCAGTCATGTCGTCATGGTTCACTGCGAAACGACGGCGGGCATCCTCAATCCGCTCGCCGATATCGCCGATGTCGCGCGGCGCAACAACCGCGCACTCCTGGTCGATGCCATGAGCTCGTTCGGCGCCATCCCCATCGATGTTGTGACCCTCGGCCTCACCGCGGTCATCGCGTCGTCCAACAAATGCCTGGAAGGCGTGCCCGGCATGGGCTTCGTCATCGCGAGAACCGATGCACTGACGGCGGCGGCCGGCAATGCATCGTCGCTCAGCCTCGATCTCGCCGATCAATGGCAATACATGGAAAAGACCGGTCAGTGGCGCTTCACGCCGCCAACGCATGTCTTGTCCGCGCTCGATCAGGCGATCCTCGAATTCGAGGAAGAGGGCGGCGTCGCCGGGCGCGGGCGGCGCTACGCGGACAATTGCAAGGTGCTGATCGACGGCATGACCAAGCTCGGTTTCGAGCCGATGCTGTCGCACAACCTTCAGGCGCCGATCATCGTCACCTTCCGCACGCCGGCCGATCCGAACTATGAGTTCGAGAAATTCTACGACGCATTGCGCAAGCGCGGCTACGCCATCTATCCCGGCAAGCTGACCAAGGCGGATTCATTCCGCATCGGCTGCATCGGCCGCATCTATCCCAAGGATATCGAAGGCGCCATCGCCGCCGTGGCGGCTGTCGTGGACGAGCTGGGCATCAAGCAGCGCGGCGGCAAAGCCGCCTAACAGGCCGGTTCTTTGCCCTAGTTCTTCGCCAAGAACGCCTTGAAGCGGCGGGCTACCTCAGGTGGCTTCACCGTCGGTCGGCCGAGCGGTTCCAGCGAGCCTGCCGAGATCCGCATGCGGATCAGGTGCGGGCCCTCCGTGGCGCGCACGGCCGCCATCGCTTCCTTGAAACCGCCGGCCTCGTCGCAGGTCCAGGCCGTGCGATAGCCACAGGCCTGCGCGATCATCGCGAAATCGACGGATGCGCTGACGGTCGCCTGACCGCCCGTCGAATCGTGCATGCCGTTGTCGAGCAGCACGTGGATCAGCTTGCGCGGGCCGTAGGCGCCCATGGTGGCCATCGTGCCCATCTTCATCAGCGCCGCACCGTCGCCGTCCAGCACCACGACGGGCTTGTCGCTGTTGAGCGCGACACCGAGCCCCATGCCCGCCGCGCAGCCCATGGAGCCGACCTGATAGAGATGCTGTTCGCGGTCGGCGAGCGTGAAAAGTTCGCGTCCGCATTTGCCCGTCGTCGCGATGATGGCGGTCGCATCATCGACGATCTTGAGCAGTTCCTTCAGGATCTCGAACCGTGCCGGCTGCACCTTGCCCGTGCTGAGGTCCTTGCGCTCGCCGGGTTTATGGATCGCGGGCATCGGCGCGTCCAGCTTGGACGGCGCGACCGTGTCCTTCTCCATGATCATGCCGAAGGGCAGATCGCTTTCCGCCATCACTTTTTCCGCCGCGTCGAGCAGGGGGGCGACCTCGTCCGCCATGCGCGGGAAAGTCATGCAGCGCATGCGCACCATTTCCATCATGGATTGGGTGATCTGGCTCATCAGTTCGTGCTGCGGCTCGTCGTGCACGCCGGGTTGGCCGCGCCAGGTGGTGATGAGCAGCGTCGGGATGCGGAACGGATAATTGAGCGAGGTCAGCGGATTGATGCAGTTGCCGAGGCCGGAATTCTGGCACATGACGACAGTCTTTCGGCCCGCCAGCCATGCGCCCGCCGCGATGGCGACCGCTTCGCCCTCGGATGCTGCGCCGACATAGTCGGTCATGTTCGAACTGATGGCGCGATTGATGAAAGGCGTCAGGAACGAGCAGGGGACGCCGGTATAGAAGTCGTAACCGCGCTCGCGCGCCGGTACGATGAAATCGTCAGCTTGGATCATCGGACTTTCCCTGCGCGTGGGCGTTACAGGAATTTCTGTGCGTTCTCGAGGTCGGCCGCGTTGTCCACGTCCAGCCAGTGGCCGGTAACGTAGATGACGCGGACATCGGCACCGGCCTTCACGAGACGCGAGAACAAGGTATTCATGTCGGCGTTCTCGATGCTGCCGTCGGCGCGCATGGCTGCGATCTCGGTTTTCGCGAGTTCAGCGCCCTTGGCCGACAGCTTGGCAAGACCGATCCATTCGCCGTGGACGTCGTCGGCATCGAGATCGCGCCCCATGCGGATCAGGCTGATCGGGTCATCATCGAGATAACCCGTGCGGAAGGGCCGCGAACCTTGCACGAGATCACGAACATGTGAATGAGGATCGGGGTCGCGTTCGCGCCACAAGGCATCGACCGCGAGCACCACGTCGCCCTCCGCATCGATGAGCAGCGGCAGGATGTAACGGCGGAACAGGATGTCGCCGTAGGAGACGATCACGTCGCCCTTCAGGAATTTCTCGGCGCAGGCGAGCGTCGCCACTTCGCCGGTCACCATGTAGCGGTCGTTGTCCACGTAATCGATGGACGGCAGGTTCACGGTTTCTTTCTTGTAGCCGCGCACGACCGCGATCTCGCGGATCTTTTCCTCGTTCAAGGTCGAGACCATGCGACGCAGCAGGGGCTGGCCACGGATGTCGATCATGCATTTCGGGTGATGCTCGGTGAGCCCGCCCAGTTCATTGCCGCGCGAGGCCGCGAGGATGACGGCGCGCGGGCCGGATTTGGTGATCGGCAGATAGCGCTTCTCGGCCTGCGACAGTTCGGCATTGCCCGCGAGATCGAAGATATCGTTGACCGTGGCGATGCCGTCCTCGACGCCGCCCAGATATTGTTCGCGCTGGATGCGTGCAGAAACTTCGCGCATCGCCGCGATGGAGGCACGGATGTTGTGGTTGGCCCAGATGATGACTGACGTCTTGGCGTCGCGGAATTCCTGCGTCGGCGTCTTGTAGTAGGTGGTCGGCACGATAATCACCGGCGCACGGTTCGCCCATTCCTTATGGAATTGCAGGATCTCGTTCGCGTCGCTGCGCTTGGAATGGATCAGGATCGCATCGGCGCCCGCCCGGCGGTAAGCCTCGGCGCGTTTCAACGCTTCCGCCATGCCCCAGCCGGAGATCAATGCCTCGACGCGTGCGACGATAGAGAAGTCGTCATCGGTCTGGCTGTCCTTGCCGGCTTTGATCTTGCCGCAGAATTCGTCGATGTCGGCAAGCGGCTGGCCTTCGCCGATGAACGAGTTGGTTTTGGGGAACAACTTGTCTTCGATGCAGATGCCGCCGATGCCGCGCTGGATCAGCTTCTGCACCGCGCGGCGCATGTTGTTGAAATTGCCGTAGCCGGTATCGCCGTCGACCAGGATCGGGATGCTGGTCGCATCCGACATGAATTCGAGAACCTCGAGAACCTGTGTCCAGGACGCTTCGTTGCTGTCGCGCACGGCGAGCTGCGTGGACATGGAAAGCCCCGATGCCCAGATGCCCTTGAAACCGGCCTCCTCGGCGATCTTCGCCGAGATGCCGTTATGGGCTTCCATGAGGAACTCGGTTTCCGCCGACTCGATGAGCGTGCGGAGTTTGCGGAACTTGCTGGGTTCCTCAGCCTGAATCGGGGTCGTGTCGCTTTTGACTGCGCGCATTATGGAGTGTCCCGGATTTGCTTTGCCGCGAAATTCGACTATTTTCCCGCAGGAATCCAGAGGAAATAGCAGGATACCTGCCATGCTCCGCGTGCCGGTCCTGACCCGGGACCAAATCGACAGCTTCCACGAGAACGGCTACGTCTTCGTTCCCGGCGCGTTTTCGCCCGCCGAAGCCAAGCTGATGGACGATTGGGCCCGCGACCTTGCGGCGCGTCCCGAACAGGTCGGCGCCCACTGGGTCTACCATGAGCGCAGCCTGAAGGGCGACGGCAAGAAGCTCATCAACCGCATCGAGAACATGACGCCGTTTCACGCCGGCTATAAGGACCTGGCGCAATCGCTTCGTGCGGGCATCGGCCAATTGCTGGGCGAAGAGGCGGTGCTGTTCAAGGACAAGATCAATTTCAAGATGCCCGGCGGCGAGGGCTTCAAGCCGCACCAGGACGCGCAGGCCGGCTGGGAAACCTATGCGCGCTATTACATCAACGCGATGGTGACCATCGACGAGGCGAATGAAACCAACGGCTGTCTCGAAGTCGCCAAGCGGCCCGATCAGCCGAAGCTCGTCGGCAACGAGTGGGAGCCGCTGACGGTCGAGCAGACCGAAAAGATGGATTTCAAGCTGCTGCCGACCAAGCCGGGCGACGTTCTGTATTTCGACGCCTATGTGCCGCATCGCTCGGCAGCGAATATGAGCGACACCATCCGCCGCATCTATTTCGCGACCTATAACCGCCTGTCGGAAGGCGACTTCCTGGAGCGTTATTACGCCGACAAGCGCCAGAGCTTCCCGCCGGATATCGAACGTCAGGCGGGCAAGGAATACGTCTACCGCGTTTGAGCGGCCGTCGTCCTTTTCTGAAAACGTCATCCCCCGGCTTGTCCGGGGGATCCATGTTAATACCGACCCGATCTCACGATGGATGCCCCGAACAAGTCGGGGCATGACGGTTTAGGATCTGGGGAGGGATGTCTATCGTCCCACCCGCTCGATCGCAGGCAGAACCTGATCGCGGGCCTTGGCGACGTCCTCGGGGAAATCGATCTCGATCCACGGCAGGTCGGTGACGTTCGCGATGCCGAACGTTCCGGCGGGCAGGGTGCGCACGAGTTCGCGTACCGCATCTTCCATCGGCCGGTCGCGTCCATCGTTTGTCATGAAATGATCCAGCCGGTCGGCGAGTTGGCCGGCGATTGCGGGCGTCAACTTCAGGAAGCCCACCCATTCGCCGAAACCATCGAACGTGTCGCTGACGATCTTGCCGAATTCGGCGGGCACGCCGTTCTTAAGGCAGATCTTTACCGGTTCGTCGCCCGGTTCGATATCCTCGTCGTAGGACAGGCAGTTGGGAACGCTGCTCCGCACCAATCGACCCAGCACGTCGGGATGATAGAGCACGTCGGCGTCCATGAAGATCACGTCGGTGCCGCCACGCAGGATGTCGCGCGCGCACCACAGCGAGATCGAGCTGCCTTCGCGATAGTTGGGATTCTCGACGAAGCTGACGAAGCCATCTTTGTCGAGCGTCCGGATCGCAGCGCGCAATTCATCGGCACGATAGCCGACGACCAGGGTCAGGTCCGTGATGCCGGCGTGCTTGATCGCGGCCAGGTGGCGCTCGATCAGTGTCTTGCCACCGAACTCGAGAAGGCTTTTCGGCCTCGCGTCAGGATCGCCGCCGAACAAGCGTTGGCCGACGCCGGCGGCAAGCATGATCGCGCGCATCAGATATATCCGTTCTCTTTGAACCAGGTGAGAGAGTCCGCGATGGCCTGGCGTGCCGGGCGCGGCGCATAGCCGAGATCGCGTTTGGCCTTGTCGGAACTGTAGAACATCTTCTTACGGGCCATGCGGGCGGCATCGCCGGTCGCGATAGGTTCGCCGCCGAACACGCGGCACCAGGTTTCGGCGATATAGCCGATCGGGATCGTCACCGCATGCGGGATCTGGATCTTGGGTGGTTTGTGGCCCGTCATCTCGGCGACGATGGTCAAGAGCTCCTTGAGCGTCAGGTTCTCGCCGCCCAGGATGTAGCGTTCGCCGATCTTGCCTTTCTCGTAGGCCAGCATGTGTCCCTCGGCCACATCGTCGACATGGACGACGTTGAGCCCGGTATCGACATAGACGGGGATCTTGCCGCGCGCGGCATCGACGATGATGCGTCCCGTCGGCGTCGGCTTCACATCGCGCGGTCCCATCGGGGCGGACGGATTGACGATCACCGCCGGCAGGCCCTTTTCGGTGACGCGGCGGATGACCTCGGCCTCGGCCAGGAACTTGGAGCGCTTGTAGAGGCCGACCATTTCGCCCTCGGTTCCTTCGACCTGCTCATCGGCGATGCCGCCGTACGGCTTGGGCACGATGGCGGCGACCGAACTGCAATAGACGACCCGGCCGACACCCGCGGCCAGCGCCGCTTCCATGATATTGGCCGTCCCGATGACGTTGCTGTCGAGCAGCTCCTGGGGGTTGGGTGCCCAGATGCGATAGTCGGCCGCGACGTGGAACAGAGCGTCGATTCGGTCCATGGCGGCTTGCAGGGAGGCCGGATCGCGCAAATCCCCTATGCGCTTTTCGACGGGCAGGCCTGCGATATTCGTCAGAACGCTGGTCGGCCGGACCAGAACCCGGACCTCGTGCCCGGCCGTCAAAAGCCTGCGCGTCACTGCCGCGCCGACGAAACCGGTGGCTCCCGTTACCAGTATCCGCACTGCAACATCCCTAGAATTCCAAGGGTTTCTAACGGCATAGAGGTCTTTTAAGGATTTGACTCCGAAGCGTTTGCAGACCATTTTCCTGCGTAATGCAAGAGCTTAGACCGATTCGGGTCCTGTTGGCGCAACCACGCGGTTTCTGTGCGGGTGTTGAGCGCGCCATAGAGATCGTTGAGCAGGCCCTTTCGATCTTTGGGGCACCGGTGTACGTGCGCCATGAGATCGTTCACAACAAACGCGTCGTCGAAACGCTCAGGAAGAAGGGCGCGATCTTCGTCGAAGAGGTCGAGGATATCCCCGATGGCGGCGTGACGATCTTCAGCGCGCATGGCATCTCCGAAGCTGTCGAGAACGATGCGAAGCAGCGCGGCCTGCCGATCATCGATGCGACCTGTCCGTTGGTCTCCAAAGTCCACAAGGAAGGCCAGAACCATGCCGCGAAGGGGCGCGATGTCGTCCTGATCGGACATGTCGGCCATCCCGAGGTCGAAGGCACGATGGGGCGCATTCCCGGCGGCGTGCATCTCGTCACCGAGGTGGCCGACGTCGAAACGCTTAAGGTGCGCGATCCGAACAACGTCGCCTATGTGACGCAGACGACGCTCAGCGTCGACGACACGCGCGAGATCATCAAGGCGCTGCGCGACAAGTTTCCGAACATCTCAGGGCCGGACGTGCGCGACATCTGCTATGCGACGCAGAACCGCCAGCAGGCCGTGCGCGATATCGTCCAGAAGGTCGATCTGCTTCTCGTGGTCGGTGCGCAGAACAGCTCGAACTCGAACCGGCTGCGCGAGATCGGTACGGAAATGGGCGTACGCAGCTTCTTGATCAACGATGCGCGCGAACTCGATCCGGAATGGCTGTCCGACGTCGAGACGGTGGGCGTGACCGCCGGTGCTTCGGCGCCCGAGGAGTTGGTCCTCGAATTGATCGAGAAGATGAAGCTCTATCGTACCGTGCACGTCGAAATGGTCGTCGGTGTCCAGGAAAACGTGCAGTTCAAATTGCCGCCCGAATTACTGGAAGCCCGATCGAGCCCGCGCGCGCTCGCGAGAAGGAGCTGAGAAGTTGGCCGTACCTCTGATGCAGCAGATCCGGGTCGGATCTTATCTCATTAAGCAGCGTCTGAAGGGGGTCGAGCGTTATCCACTCGTGCTCATGCTTGAGCCGTTGTTCCGCTGCAATCTGGCTTGCCCGGGCTGCGGCAAGATCGATTACTCCGATCACATCCTCAACAAGCGCCTGAGTATCGAGGAATGTCTCGATGCGGTCGATCAGTGCGGCGCGCCAGTGGTTTCGATCCCGGGCGGCGAACCGCTGATCCACAAGGACATCGTGCCGATCGTCGAAGGCATCGTCGCGCGCAAGAAGTTCGTCTATCTGTGCACGAACGCCTTGTTGCTCGAGAAGAGCCTGCCGAAATTCAAGCCGTCGGTGTATCTAACCTTCTCCGTCCATCTCGATGGTCTGGGTGAAGCGCACGACATCGCGGTCAACCAGAAGGGCACGTTCGATCGCGCCGTATCCGCGATCCGCGCCGCCAAGAAGGCCGGCTTCCGCGTGAACGTGAACTGCACCGTCTTCAACAACATGTCGGCGGATGAGGCTGTCGAGTTCTTCGATTTCTGCACCAACGATCTGCAGGTCGAAGGAATCACGGTGTCGCCGGGCTATGCTTACGAGCGCGCCGAGGACCAGGAACACTTCCTGACCCGCGAGCGCACCAAGAACCTGTTCCGCGATATCTTCCGCCGCGGCAAGAGCGCGCAGAAGAAGTGGCGCTTCAGCCAATCGACCCTGTTCCTCGACTTCCTTGCCGGCAACCAGGAATACAAGTGCACGCCGTGGGGCAACCCGACGCGCAACGTGTTCGGCTGGCAGAAGCCGTGCTACCTGCTCAGCGAAGGGTACGCCAAGACCTTCAAGGAGTTGATGGACTCGGTCGAGTGGGACAAATACGGCACCGGCGCGTACGAAAAGTGCGCCGATTGCATGGTCCATTGCGGTTACGAGCCGACCGCCGTGTCCGATACGTTCGCGAGCCCGCTGAAGGCGCTGAAGATATGGCTGAGCGGTCCGCGCACCGATGGACCGATGGCGCCGGAAATCGCGCTCGATAAGCAGCGCCCGGCCCAGTACATCTTCGAGGATGTGGTGAAGAAGGCTTCAGAGACCGCCTTCGTAACCAGCGATAACCGGAGCGATGCCGCGTAGGCTTTCGTGCGCGGCGCGCGAATATAGTCCCAGTTTGATCAAATCCGGCAGTTCGCGTGGATCACGCGCGAGTTGAGCCAACACGCGCCGGATCGACGGCCGTCCGTCGGAGCCGATCGCGCGCCGTGCCGCAGCCGGCAGCGTGGCGCGCTGCGGATCGCAGACCGCGCGCAGCGCGATGAAGCCGATATGCGCTTCATGGGCGACCCGTACGATCTGATGCGATTCCATATCGACCGCTGAGGCCCCGGTGCGTTGCGCGAGCAGTGCCTTTTCCGCCGGTGTTGCGATCATCGTATCGCTGCCGGCGATGGGGCGACGCACGGCGTTGGGAAGTGCGGCCAGCAGGCGCACGGCCATCATGGTGTCGGTCGGATATTTGTAATTGTCGGGTGTGATGACCGAGTCGGCGATGACTATGGCGCCGGGTTTGAGATCGGCGGCCAATCCTCCGGCGATGCCGAAGCTGATCAGCCGGGTGCAGCCCATCGCGATGAGGTCACGCGCGCAGCGTGCCGCATTGCCGGGCCCGATCCCGGCGACGCGCACCCGTGAATCAGCCAGCGCAGCCAGGCAATCCGCCTCGCTCGCCAATCCGGTGATAAAGCCGATCATGCTCTAGAGCCCGTACGCCGTCCGCTTGGAATTACTCACCACAAGGTTGCGGTAGCGCGATAGCGCGAGCAAGGGGAAGTACTTTGCGTATCCGTGATACTTCAAATAGAAGACGCGCGCGAAGCCGACGGCGTTATAGAGGGTTTCCTGCCAGCCCGCGGGTTGCGCCTTGGCCTCGATCAGATAGGCGATGCCGCGGCGCACGGCATCGGATTCGACCCGCCCGGCGGCCATCAGGGCCAGCACGGCCCAGCTCGTCTGCGAGGCGAGCGGCGGGTTGGGCGCATCGCGCGTCTCCTCCCAATAGCTTGCGCAGGATTCACCCCAGCCGCCGTCGGCCTGCTGGCGTGACTCGAGCCAATCCGCCGCGCGACGGATGTAAGGCTGGTCGGGATCTTCGCCGGCGGCATTCAGCGCGCTCAGCACCGACCATGTGCCGTAGATGTAATTGGTGCCCCAGCGGCCGAACCACGATCCGTCCTGTTCCTGCTCGCGCTTCAGGAAACCGATGGCACGTTGCACCGCCGGATGCGAGCGGTCGTAGCCCAACTGCACCAACATACCGAGGCAACGCGCCGTCACGTCGGCGGTCGGCGGATCGAGCAGCGCACCGTGGTCGGCGAATGGGATGTTGTTGAGCGCGTAGTGCTCGTTCTCGGCGTCGAAGGCGCCCCAGCCGCCATTGGCCGATTGCATGCCGAGGATCCAGTCGGTGGCGCGCGCGATGGCCTTGGCATAACGCTGCTCGTCCGTGCGGTGCAGCGCCATGACGACGACGGCGGTATCGTCGACGTCAGGGTAATGATCGTTGCGGTACTGAAAGGCCCAGCCGCCCGGGGTGATGTCGGGACGGCGCGCGCGCCAGTCGCCGATCACGTCGGTGACCTGCCGCTCGACCAGCCAGTCGCAGGCCTTCTCAATCGATTGAGGTACGTGGCCGCGCGCGCTTTCCAGCACCGCGAGCGAGGCGAGGCCGGTATCCCAGACCGGCGACAGGCACGGCTGGCAGTAGGCTTCGTCGTCCTTGAAGATCAGCAGTTTGTCGATGGCTTGGCGCGCGATCATGACCTTCGGATGGTCCGCCGGCAGTCCGAGCACGCGATAGGCCATCAAGGCATTGGCCATCGCCGGGAAGATGCCGCCGAGGCCATCCTCGCCGTTGAGACGCTCATCGACGAAGGCCATGGCACGCTTGATTGCCGCATCGGTGACGAAGCGCGGAATGAGAGGCGTGAGCGGACGGGCGACGGTATCGAGCACGATCAGGGCGCGGCCCAACCAATGCCCGGTCGGATTGCGCAGCCGGAACTGGCGCGTGGACGGCCCGTTCGGCATCAACTCATCGAGCCGGATGTTGCGCGGGTTCTTGGCGCTCGCGCGTTTGGCGACCAGAACCAGAAGCGGCACCATGACCGTGCGCGACCAATAGGACACCTTGTCGATGTGCATCGGAAACCATTTGGGCGCGAACATCAGTTCGACCCGCATGACCGGCAGTGCGCTCCACGGGACCAGGTTGAAGAAAGCAAGGCAGATCCGGGTGAAGATGTTGCAGCCCGGCAGACCGCCCAGTGCGAGAATCCTGGTGCGTGCGCGCTGCATGTGAGGGGCATCGATATCGTCGCCGACCATCTTGAGCGCGAGATAGGCTTTGACCGAGGCACTGACATCGGCCTTGCCGGCCGGAAACAGGGGCCAGCCGCCGTCCGGGCCCTGGATGCGGCGCAGGTAGCGCGCGAGCTTCTGTTCGGTCGGAGCGTCGATTTCGTCCAGGAAGTGATTCAGGATGATGTATTCGGCGGGAATCGTGGCGTCCGCTTCCAGTTCATACGACCAATGGCCGTCACCGGCTTGCCCGGCAGCCAATTCGGCGCCGGCTTGTTCGATCGTCTCATCTAGAATACCGGTCAGCTCCGCTCGTGAAGGAGCAGAGATCTGGACGCTCTGATCTGGCATGACGCAGTCTTTGTCATGGCCGGGGGGCCATTTTGTCAAGCTTTTCCGTGATTTAACAAGCTTCAGCCGAGGATCATCTCGCGCGCGACCAGCCCGTATTTACGCAGTTTCGAGCGGGAAACCGGCTCGGAGAGCCGGTCCCAGCCGCGCCGGCACAGATTCACCAGGATATCGCGGTAGACGGCAGACATGATCGCTGCCGGGCGGACGGTGCCGCGTTCGCAGCTCCGCATGATCGCTTCGGCCGCCGCGAATCGAGCCGTGGCCACTTCGGCAAGTTCACGGCAAGCGGCGGCGAGACCGGGCTGGCCCAGCATGGCTTGGGCGTCCGAGGCATCGCATCCGTGACGGGTGAGCAGGTCGGCCGGCAGGTAGACGTGATCGCGCAGCGCGTCCTCATGGATGTCGCGCAGGATATTGGTGAGCTGAAGTGCATCGCCCAGGTTCTTGGACAGTGCGATTGCCTTGTCCGCCGGCAGGCCGAACACGGCGCAGGACAACCGCCCGACGGCGCAGGCCACACGATCGCAATAAAGAGCGAGCTCGTCCGCGTCGGCGATCCTGAGACGATCGACCGCGTCCATGCGCATGCCTGCGATGACCGCGTCGAAATCCTCCTTCGCGAAATCGATGCTCTCCATGAACGTTGCCAATGCGCGTGTGACGGGGCGATTGGCGCAGCCGTCGAACAGGCGATCGATCTCGGCCTGCCATGCATCGAGTCCGCGCATCTTGTCGTCCGGTGACCCCGGTTCATCCGCCACGTCATCGACCTCGCGGCAGAAGGCGTAAACCGCGAACATCGCGCTGCGCTTATATTTCGGCAGCAGGCGCATCGCCCAATAAAAGGACGTGCCCGAACGCCGCACGATATCGGTGACCTCGACGATCGGATCGATGCTGGCTTTTTGCGTCACGTCATCCACGACCCGCCGGTTCCCTGTTCTTTGTGGCGGCGCTGTTGTCCGCGCCGTAATGGCGATTTTTCCATTGCGGTCCCGAACCGGCGATCGTGCGATAGGCGGAGGCGACCGTCATACAAGTATAAAGCAGAGCAGCCAGAGGAAGGAGCAATCCCCATCCGATTCGCTGGTCATATAACCGTAACGTTGGAGCATAGCTGGCAGCCATGACCAACCATACGACAAAAGCGCCGAGCGCGATATGCAGGGAATCCGTAAAAAACGCGACAAATGCGACAACCGGCGGCACGAGATAGATGATCACCATGCCCAACACGGTGCCGGCCAGCAGCCAGAGCGAATGTTTCAATTGTACGAAAGCGGTCCGTGTTACCATCGTCCAGATCTCGGACAGGCGGTCATAGCTGCGCAGGCTGTGTGACGATTTCGTCAGGCCCAGCCAGATCGGTCCAATCGGCTTCAAGACGCGCGCGAGCGCACAATCGTCAATGATCTCATGTTTAATGCTCTCGATCCCGCCTGCGCGCTCAAGCGCATCGGCGCGCACCAGCATGCATCCGCCCGCCGCGCCGGCTACCTTGTTCTTCGGATCATTGATCCAGGCGAATGGATAGAGCTTCTTGAAAAAGAAGATGAAGGCCGGGATCAGTAGACGTTCCCAGAAGCTCGTGCAACGCAGCATCACCATGTGGGATGCGAGCACTAGGCTGTCACGTTCCGCCTTGGCCACCAATTGACGCAGCACCGGCGCATCGTGGGTGATGTCCGCGTCGGTCAACAGAAGATACGTGGCATCCGGTGCGATCTCGCGCGCTTTGGCGACACCCTGTGAGACGGCCCACATCTTGCCGCTCCAGCCGGCGGGCAAAGGACGGCCGGTCACGATCGCGAGTTGGCGCGTGCCGCCGGCTGCGTCGCGCGCGCGTGCGGCGGTGCCGTCTTCGCTCTGGTCGTCGACCAGCACGATCGAAAACGCGCCGGGATAATCCTGCGCGGACAACGATGCGATCGTAGCGGCAATGGTCTCTGCTTCGTTGCGCGCCGGAACGACGGCGACGACTTGGGGCCAGTCCATGGCACGCGGCGCCGGCATATGATCGGAGATATAAGGGCCGTCGCGCCAGAAGTCGCCGCGGAAGAAGATCAGCACCAGCCAGATGAGTGCGCTGAGCGCCACGGCGGAACTGAGCGCAAGCTCGATCGGGTCGTTCATGCTCGGCGTATGTCCGTCCGGCTCAGCGATGCAGGATCGCGCGCGCGATGCCGGCAACACAGCACAGGGCGTATTGCGGCTTGTTCAGCACGACGCGCGGGCCGAGCGGATCGTTGCGGCGCAGCTTGGCCGAAAGTTTCCGCGCGATCGCATAGATCACCTCGGCTTCCATGGCGAGGCGTGTATTGATGATGGCGGTGCCTATGGTGCTCGCCGCCGCCAGCAACTCATCGACGCCGTCGAGCGCGCGATCGATCACGCGGCGCATCTCGGGCGAGGATTGATGCGCGCGCAGCTCGGTGACGTTGGAGCCTTCTTCGGCGAACCATCCCGTCGGCAGATAGACACGATCGAGGTCGCGATAATCCGCCTTGGCGTCCTGCAGGTGATTGAGGATCTGCAGCGCGCTGCAGAGCGCGTCCGACGATGCATAATTGTCTTCCGAGCCGCCGTGCAGATCGATGAGATAGCGCCCGACAGGTGCGGCCGACAACTGGCAATAACCGATCAGTTCGCCCCAGTTCTTGTAGCGCAGCTTGGTGGCGTCTTGTTTGAAGGCCGCCAGCAGATCGACGCAATAGCGCGATGTTGTGTCGGTCGAGGCGAGGCTGCGGCGCATCGCATGCGCCTTGGCGTATGTTGGATCGTGCGCTTCGCCGCCCAGCAGCGCACGTTCATATCCGTTGAGACGTTCGACCTTTTCGGCGGCCGACAGCAGCGGCGAATCGGCGATGTCGTCGGTGGCGCGTGCAAAGGCATAGAAGGTCGCGATCGGCGGGCGCAGATGGGCCGGCAACAGCCAGGACCCTACGGGAAAATTCTCGTAGGCGGCGTCTTTCCCGGATGAAACGTCGATGGGCGATGTGGTATTCGCACGCATTGTCATGCGACGATGACGGCGATCAGCCAGTGTTTCAAGGCTCGCATTCGGTTTTCCCCAGGGCCCGTGGTGGTTGAGCGGGAGAGGGGCGAAGAGATAGATTTTTCGTGAGGGGGAACCGGCGGCGTCTTTCGGCGTGCCGGCATAAACGGGGGGAGGGGCCATCATGGCTCGCGCGATCGCTACGCTTCTTGTCATCGCCGTCGTTGCCGCCGGCGCATGGATTTACATTGTTTTCGGTCCGAAGACGGAAGCTCCCGTTGCGGCGTATCAGCCGTCTTCGGCAGGCATCGAACGCAAGGGCGGGGCTGATCTCCGATCGGTCTTCGATCCCGACAAGGAGATGCAACCCAACGAACTTCTGATCATCAATCCACCGGCCAATTTCACCGATACGATCAGGCGCCTGAATTACACTCAGATCGAACGCTTCACGTTCCAGGGATTGGGCTTCGCCGTCGCACGGGTGCGTATTCCGCCCGGCATGGCATTGTCCCAGGCGCGTGCGCAATTGGGCGTTGAAATGCGGGGCGTGGTGATCGACTACAACCATCGCTATGACGCCTCGCAGGATCCGCGCCGTCAAAATTCCGTGGCCGGGCAGATGGCCGGTTCGGCCGCCGACCAGATGAAAAAGAGCGGCAAGATCATGAGTCTTGCTCAGGCCGCGATCGGCTGGCGCAATGTGCCGGCCACCTGCGGCAAGGGCATCAGGCTCGGCATGATCGACAGCGGTGTCGATACCAGTCATCCCGTCCTCAAAGGCCAGGATATAGAATTCCGCTCGTTCCATAGTGAGAATGCTTCGATGGGCGACAGCGAACACGGTACCGCCGTTGCGGCGCTTCTGGTGGGTAAGCCGTCTGACTCCGGGCTCGGCGGGCTGTTGCCGGGCGCCATGCTGAAAGCCGCCAACATGTTCGAGAAAAGCCCGACCGGCGCCAATACGGGTAATCTCATGTCTCTGCTGCGCGGTCTCGACTGGCTGGTGCGCCAAAAGGTTTCGGTGATCAACATGTCGATCGCGGGTGGCAACAACGCCGCGCTCGAACGCGGCATCGCGGCGGCGACCCAACGCAGCGTCCTGGTGGTCGCGGCGGCCGGCAATTGGGGCCGCGCCGACAAGCCCGCCTATCCGGCGGCCATCGACCAGGTCTTTGCCGTCACCGCCATCGACAATTACGAAGGCATCTACGAGTACGCCAACAAGGGGACCTATATCGATTTCGCCGCCCCCGGGGTGAACATGCTGACGGCGGCGCCCGGTGGCGGAGCCAAGCGCCAGTCGGGGACGTCGTTCGCGGCTCCTTTCATTACCGCCTTCGTGGCGCTCGAAATCGCCAACGGCAGGGGCGGCAGCCCGGCTGTGGTCCAAGCCAGCATGGCCAAGCTGGCCAAGGATCTCGGCCCCAGTGGGCGCGATACAACCTATGGCGTGGGTGAGGTCCAATTGACCCCCAAATGCCCAGCCGGCTAGGGGCGCTTGGCCTCTTAAGCGCCTAAAATCGCGAGGAAGGCCGTGCCTTGGGCGGCCGGGCTTGCTATATAAGGGCCATGGATCAGCAGACATCCGTCCAATCGGACTTTTTGCCCGTTCGCCGGCGTAGCGTGGGTGTGAATATCGGCGGCGTCCTGATGGGTGGGAATGCCCCCATCGTCGTCCAATCCATGACCAATACCGATACGGCGGACGCGAAAAGCACCGCCGACCAGGTCGCGGCCCTGGCCCGCGCCGGTTCCGAAATCGTGCGCATCACGGTCAACACCGAAGAGGCGGCCCAGGCCGTGCCGGATATCCGCGAACGGTTGGACAAGGTGGGCGTCCAGGTGCCGCTGGTGGGCGATTTCCACTACAACGGCCACCTGCTGCTTACCAGATACCCGTCCTGCGCGATGATGCTCGACAAGTACCGGATCAATCCGGGCAATGTCGGCTTCAAGGAAAAGCGCGACACCCAGTTCGAGACCATGGTCGAGCAGGCGATCAAATACGCCAAGCCCGTGCGGATCGGCGTCAATTGGGGCAGCCTCGACCAGGCCGTCATGGCGCGCCTGATGGACGAAAACGCCAAGCGCGAACGTCCACTCGATGCGCGCTACGTGATGCATGAGGCGCTTGTCACCTCGGCGCTGGAAAGCGCGGAGGCCGCGCGCAAGATCGGTCTCGGCGCCGACAAGATCGTGCTGTCGTGCAAGGTGAGCTCGGTGCAGGACCTGATCGCGGTCTACCGCACGCTCGGCGAACGCTGCGACTACGCGCTGCATCTCGGCCTGACCGAAGCCGGCATGGGATCGAAGGGCATCGTGGCCTCGACCGCCGCGCTCGCGGTCCTGCTGCAGGAGGGCATCGGCGATACCATCCGCATCTCGCTCACGCCCGAGCCGGGCGGTGACCGCACGCGCGAGGTGATCGTCGGCCAGGAAATCCTGCAGTCGATGGGGCTGCGTTCGTTCCTGCCCCAGATCGCGGCGTGTCCGGGCTGTGGGCGCACGACCAGCACCGTGTTCCAGGAACTGGCGCGCGACATCCAGACCTATGTGCGCGACAAGATGCCCGAATGGGGTAAGCAATATGCCGGCGTCGAGGATATGCAGGTCGCCGTCATGGGCTGCATCGTCAACGGCCCGGGCGAAAGCAAACACGCCAATATCGGCATCAGCCTGCCGGGCACGGGCGAGCAGCCGACCGCGCCCGTCTTCATCGACGGCAAGAAGGAAATGACGCTGCGCGGACCGCACCTGGCCGAGGAATTCAAGGGTATTGTCGACAAATACGTCGAGACCAAATACCCCCGCCGCGCGTCCTAGCGGGGTGCAAAAATCGCGTTTGGGATCGCTGGACAGAGAAGGTCAAATTCCCTATAAGCCCCTGTCTCGCATTCGCCGAGATATAAGCCCGGGTAGCTCAGTTGGTAGAGCACGTGACTGAAAATCACGGTGTCGGTGGTTCAATTCCGCCCCCGGGCACCATTTTTCTCAAGTAAATCGATAATGTAGAAACGGCCCCCTATGGGGCCTTTATCGTTAATGGGGCGCGTGTGTAAGCCAATTGCATCGCCTCAAACCAGATGAGGAAGGTCGGCTCTATCTGAAAGGGCATGGTGGCCACGCGGTGCCGGTGCGCATCGCCATGATTGAGACCACGGCGCTGCGCGAACTCGACCAGAGATTCATGGCGTCCAACCATGGTGGGGAGATTGCTGTGCGCGAGACGGCGGAGGGCGAGCTCGTGCCTATCCGCGCCCTCTATCGCATTCGATTCCGCCTCGAGACCGATGCCTTGTCCATCCATCATGTCGGCGTCGGCGACGTGCGCATTTCGGCCAAGCCCGAAAGCTTCTTGCAGCCTGCCTGGCGTCGCGTCATCGGCGTTCTGTGTCGCGAGATGTCCTGCAGCGTCGGCACTCCGGCGAACCTCTGCTCGAAGCTTGGTTGCTCGTCTTTATCCTAGCGCGGTTGCCTGCATCCTTTGAACTACACCATAATGGGATGTGGTCGTTATGAACCTGGATCTTTGTTGTAAGGAGCGATGTTGTCTCTATCGAACGAGGTGTGCCTTACCCTTCTCCTCGCTCTACCTTTCTGCGGCAGCCTGATAGCAGGCTGCTTTCCCGCGAACCGTCGCAACGTAGAAGCTTGGATTGGCGGTGCCATCGCCCTGACGGGATTGATCTTGGCTTTGGCTGTCTACCCCGCAGTAGCCGACGGTGGCGTAATCCGAACTGAAATTGAATGGCTTCCGTCTCTGGGCTTGAATTTTACGCTTCGGATGGATGGCTTCGCTTGGCTATTTGCGGTTCTGGTGACGTCCATCGGGCTTATGGTCGTGCTTTATGCGCGCTACTATATGTCTCTGACAGATCCGATAGCGCGCTTTTATTGCTTTCTGCTCGGATTTATGGGTGCCATGCTTGGCATCGTGCTCTCGGGCAACTTGATTCAGATTGTCTTCTTTTGGGAGCTAACGAGTCTCTTCTCATTCCTACTAATTGCATATTGGCATCATACTGCCCGTGCGCGTGACGCCGCGCGAATGGCGCTCGTGATCACCGCCAGCGGCGGCCTTTGCCTCTTTGTCGGTGTCTTGATCATCGGCAATATTGTCGGAAGCTATGACCTGGATGCGGTTTTGCAATCCGGCGAGACCATTCGGTCGCACGATCTTTATCTATTCGCTCTCATATTGATTCTGTTGGGCGCGTTGACAAAGAGCGCCCAATTCCCATTCCATTTCTGGTTGCCTCAAGCGATGGCTGCGCCGACGCCCGTATCGGCCTACCTCCATTCCGCAACAATGGTGAAGGCCGGTGCATTTTTGCTGGTTCGGCTGTGGCCTGCCTTGGGTGGCACTGATGCGTGGTTCTGGATTGTTGCAACTGCCGGCGTGACGACATTCGTGCTGGCCGCCTACCTTGCGATTTTCCAACAGGATCTGAAGGGACTTTTGGCCTATTCAACGATCAGTCATCTTGGGCTGATCACGCTTTTGATTGGCCTCGACAGCCCATTGGGGATCGTAGCCGCCATCTTTCATATGATGAACCATGCTACCTTCAAGGCATCCTTGTTCATGGCTGCAGGCATCATCGATCACGAGACTGGAACACGAGATATCAGACGTCTGAGCGGTCTATACCGTCTGATGCCCATAACCGCGACGCTCGCGATGATTGCTGCGGCCTCCATGGCTGGCGTTCCCCTGCTCAATGGATTTCTTTCAAAGGAGATGTTTTTTGCCGAGACGGTAGCCGAACACGTCGAGTCTATTCTGGATGATGCGCTTCCCTATATCGCCACTGTAGCGACCATGTTCAGCGTCGCCTATTCCTTGCGATTCATCCACGGAGTCTTCTTTGGACCGGCGTCACGTGATCTCCCGCGGCAACCACCGTCTCTGCCCTCTTGGATGCTGGCACCGGTCGCTCTTCTTGTCTTTGCATGTCTAGTCGTAGGCATTCTGCCCGCCATAACGGCGGGGCCGTTCCTCGATACCGCAGTGCGTGCTGTACTCGGTGCCGCCGTCCCCAATTATAACCTGGCGGTCTGGCATGGTATTACCGTCCCGCTTCTGATGAGCGTCGTTGCATTCCTCGGCGGCACGTTGCTCTATCTTCTGCTTCAGCGATACCTGTCGAGCGGAATCGACGATGCGCCGCTGTTGCGCCGCTTAGACAGCCATCGAATCTTCGATCAATTCATGACCTTCATTTCGCTACGAATGGCACGGGTCGGGATGGCAGTTTTGAGTACGCGGCGGCTCCAACCCCAATTGCGCCTGCTAGTCTGCATGGGATTGGGGGCTGCTCTGTCAGTGGCGAGCGTGCAGGGCGTAAGTGGTGGTGTCATTTCCACCATCGATCCGATACTTACACTTATCTGGCTCGTGGGAGGCGCCTGTGCCATTGGTGCGGCGGTTCAAGCGAAATATCATCGCTTTGCTGCCCTAATTCTCATGTCGGCAGCCGGTCTGGCCGTATGTATCACGTTCGCATGGTACTCTGCACCGGATCTCGCCCTGACCCAATTGTTGGTAGAAGTCGTTACCTCGGTGCTTTTGTTGCTGGGTCTGCGCTGGTTGCCCAGGCGATTGGAGATGGTCCAGGCAGATCGGCATCCTACTATTAGAGATCGCATGCGCCGCGCCGGTGATTTCACCATTGCCCTTGGCGCGGGCCTCGGCATTGCGGTTGTGGCTTTCGCGGTAATGTCTCGCCCCATGGTGGAGGGTATCGCGCAGTTCTTCACCACGAACGCCTATTCGGAGGGCGGAGGCACCAACATTGTCAACGTCATCTTGGTTGATTTTCGCGCATTCGACACGCTGGGGGAGATTACTGTCCTAGGTGTGGTCGCACTAACGGTCTACGCGTTGTTGCGACGTTTTCGTCCCGCGGCCGACAATATCGATCGCCCGGAGCAACAAGTTCAATCCGATCGTGAGACTACGCCACACGATGCCGTTCGTCCCGATACATTCGCAGATGCGCTCTTTGTGCCCGGGCTGATCGGGCGATTGCTCTTTCCTGTTATCGCGGTCGTGGCGGTGTACCTATTTATGCAAGGCCACGATCTTCCGGGAGGAGGTTTCGTGGCAGGCCTCACAATGTCCGTGACCTTTATCTTGCAGTACATGCTCGCGGGTACGCGATGGGTCGAAAGTCATCTCACGATCCGGCCGGTTCGATGGATCGGAGTTGGACTTCTACTGGCGCTACTCACGGGAATGGGCGCGTGGGCGTTCGGGTACCCTTTTTTAACTTCGTATTTCGCTTATGCACTCGTTCCCATGATCGGAAAGATTCCGTTGGCTACTGCCCTTCTGTTCGACTTCGGCGTCTTCGCGCTTGTCGTCGGTGCCACGGTGCTCATTTTGATCGCACTTGCACATCAATCTACCCGCAGCCACCGCTTATCAGCCCCTGACGCAACGGAGCAGCCGCCGACATTGCAGTCATATACCGAAGCGCCTCGACTCAGGGACGCTACGTGATGGAACTCATTCTCGCGATCGGCATAGGTACATTGGCCGGCTCGGGCGTATGGCTACTACTGCGGCCGCGAACCTTTCAGGTAATCATCGGGCTCTCCCTGATTTCCTATGCAGTCAATCTCTTCATTTTCAGCATGGGACGACTCAGTGTCGATAAAGCTCCCATACTGGCTTCCGGTATCGCGGAGGATCCCACACGGTACGCCGATCCGGTCCCGCAAGCGCTGGTTTTAACGGCGATCGTTATTGGCTTTGCAACGACGGCCCTATTCCTTGTAGTTCTACTCGCGTCTCGCGGTGTCACGGGTACTGACCATGTCGACGGTCAGGAGCGGGAGACGTGATGGGGTGGGATCATCTGGTCGTTGTTCCCATCATCTTGCCGCTGATGGCAGGCACGACGATGCTGCTGTTCGATGGACGCAGTCGTGCGTTCAAGGCCTTCATCAGTCTTGCCGCCACGGTTGCGTTGGTCGCCGTCTGCATCGATTTAGTCGCGACGGCGACCACGGGCCGCACGGCCAGCGTTTACCACCTCGGCAACTGGCCCGCGCCTTTCGCAATTGTGCTGGTCTTGGACGAGTTCTCTGCACTCATGGTGATGGTCACCAGCGTCTTGGCGCTCGCCTCGCTGATATTTTCCGTGGCGCGTTGGCACCGCGCCGGCGTTCATTTTCATCCGCTGTTTCAGTTTCTTGTCATGGGCCTGAACGGCGCCTTTCTTACAGGCGACCTCTTCAATCTGTTCGTATTCTTTGAAGTGATGCTAGCTGCCTCATATGGCCTCGTTCTCCACGGCTCCGGAATTGTTAGGATCAAGGCAGGGCTCCATTACATCGCCATCAATCTCGCGGCCTCATTTCTGTTTTTGATTGGCGTAAGCCTGATCTACGGAGTTGCTGGAACACTCAACATGGTAGACTTGGCCGAGCATCTGCCGTCGATGTCAGCCGACGATCGCACGCTCATCGCCGTCGCAGCCGCCGTGCTGGGCGTCGCCTTCCTCGTAAAGGCGGGCATGTGGCCACTCGGCTTTTGGCTGCCTACAGCATACACCGCCGCCGCACCCCCCATTTCCGCGATCCTGGCGATCACGAGCAAGGTCGGGATCTATGTAATATTGAGGCTTTCCCTCCTTGTGTTTGGCGCCGACGAGGCGGAGCGGTTCGGGGCGGATGTACTTCTATATGGAGGTTTGGCCACGATTGTCTTCGGCATGGCGGGTGTGCTAGCCGCTCAAGAGGCGATGCGAGTCGCAAGTTTCACGGTAGTGATTTCGTCGGGCACGATATTGGCCGCGGTCGGCGCCAACCAAGCGGCTGTAACTGCCGGTGCCCTATTTTATCTTGTTAGCTCCACTCTGGCGATCAGTTCGCTTTTTCTGCTCATCGAGTTGCTCGAACGCGGTCGCGAGTTTGGGGCCGACATGTTGGCCCTTACCAGAGAGGCCTTCGGCGATCCCGAGGAGCCAGAAGAAGAAAGTACCGTAGGTACTCCGCTACCCGCTACCATGGCTCTGCTCAGCCTGGCTTTTATTGGATGTACAACGATCCTCGCCGGCATCCCGCCTTTGTCCGGCTTTCTCGGCAAATTTGCGCTGCTGCATGGTTTGTTTCAGCCCAACGGAAGTACCCTGTCCGTGACCTTATCCGCAGGACAGTGGACGTTCGCGGCGCTACTGATCTTATCAAGTCTGGCCTCATTGATCGCACTCGTGCGCACGGGTATCCGGTCGTTCTGGACGTCCGAGGAGCGCGAAGTTCCTAGGGTCGGCATTTTGGAGATGGTTCCCCTTGCGAGTCTTCTCCTCCTGTGCGTCGCGCTGACAATTCAAGCTGGTCCGGTCATGAATTATATGGAACAGACCGCACGAGCATTGCACAGCCCCGCCGGTTACACGCAGAACAAGATTGTGGTAACGCCTGTCGAGCATGTTTCCGCAGGAGAACATCATGATCCGTAAGTTGGTACCTTATCCGGCCTTGATGCTCTGCCTGCTCGCGACGTGGTTGCTTCTGAATCAGAGCGTATCCAATGGCCAGATATTGTTGGGAACCATTCTCTCGCTTGGCGGTGTATGGGCTTTTCGCAAGCTCGAATCGCCGCAGGTTCGCCTACGCAATCTCGGCACGATCCTTTCTCTGTTTTTTGTCGTGGTAGGCGACATTGTCCGCTCCAACATCGCGGTGGCACTCATTGTGCTCCGATCTCAATCGGCGACCAAAACATGGGGTTTTGTCGACATCCCCCTTGAACTACGTAGCCCCTACGGGTTGGTGGCGCTCGCCATTATCATTACTTCGACCCCAGGCACACTGTGGGTGAGCTTTGATTCAGAAACCGGAATTTTGACTATCCATGTTCTGGATCTCATCGATGAGCAGGAATGGATCGCGACGATAAAAGAACGCTATGAACGCCGCTTATTGGAGATTTTTGAATGAGCGCCCTGGTGCTCGAATGGTCCGTCATTATCGCACAGACCGCCTTATCATTGGCGATGGTCTGTGCCGGATTTCGGATTCTGCGGGGTCCCCGTGCTCAGGATAGAATCCTTGGGCTCGATACGCTGTATGTTAATGCCATGCTGATTCTGGTGACCTTCGGCATTCGTACCGGAAGCACTTTCTACTTTGGTGCCGCACTCATTATTGGCCTGCTTAGCTTCGTGGCGACTGTTGCGCTTGCGAAGTTCCTGATGCGGGGAGAGGTGATCGAATGATCGATGCAGACGCTCTGCCTGCCTGGGCGGCGTTATCAGTGGCGTTCTTCGTCGTCTTCGGCGCCGGCCTTACTCTCATCGGATCGGTAGGCCTTCTGCGCCTAGCGACCTTCTACCAGCGCATGCATGCTCCGACCTTGGGAACGAGCCTGGGCAGCGCGGGTATACTGATCGGTTCAATCATCTTCTTTTCCTTTCAAGGAACACGGCCTGTCGTTCACGAGATTCTTCTCATGATATTCGTCACGGTCACCACGCCAGTCAGTTTCATTCTGTTAATGAAAGCAACTCGTTCGCGCCCTACGACCAAGCAACCGGAACAACCTGACTAGGATGACACCACTCATGCTAGACATAAGCCGAACGGGCATAGTCCCGCTGCGTTCTTCCTTAGAGCATCGGCGCCGGTAATTGCGTCAGCCCGTGACGTTGACACTATTAGGCATGTTTCCGAGACCATTATTCATTTGCGGAGTGTCCTGATGAGATCAAATGATTCGTGCACGATTCCGGATCGATTGCTTCTGGCCACCGATCTAAGTGCGAGATGCGATCGCGCTCTTGACCGTGCCGCGTTGCTGGCCTCTGAATGGAATGCACAACTCACCCTCGTGCACGCTCTTGAACCGGATATTTATGCGTTCTCCGGCGATTTGGAACCTGTCCCTTCGTGGCGTCGAGATGCGACTCTCCGAAGGCCAACCGCTGTTAAACAAATCCATCAAGATTTAGGAAGCCTTGACCGGGACTTCGATCTAATCATCGAAGAAGGAACAGCGTCTGACGTCATTCTCCAATCCGTCGACGATGGTCGAGACTTAATTGTAACAGGTGTTGCCCGCAACGAAACATTCGGCCGGATGTTCTTCGGCGGAACCGTTGACCGACTTGCACGTGCTGCGAAGGCCCCGGTGCTTGTGGTTAAAGAGCGCGCACGCGATCCCTACAAGGATATCGTTGTAGCGACGGACTTCTCGGGAGAATCCATAACCGCTATCGGGTTAACTATGGGTTTGTTCCCAGATGCGCGTGTTACCCTCCTTCATTGCTATCAGGCGGTTCGGTCCGGAATGATGGCTCCCAGCGAAGGTGTCGAGATAGGGCGTCAGCTGGCAACTGGGGAATACGCTGACTTTATCAATGCTCATTCACAATCAGAGCCTCGCCTAGCCCAGCTACCGATTTTTATGGAATACGGCAGCGTTGACTCTCTTATCAAGGCATACGCCATAGATAAGAAGCTAGACCTCGTGGTTCTCGGATCTCGAGGGAAGAATACAATCGCGAGAATGCTTCTTGGTAGTACAGCTGAGGCGACAATGGCTTCTGCTCCGTCAGATGTGCTGGTGGTTCCGATCAAGTAGCATACGTCCCTCTACACAGGCTGTTCTGCCCGGATGCTGCTTCGCAAGCGCGAGGAGGGGGCGATGTACGTCGTATTTGCGACCTCCTGAGCGACATCGCGGTTAAAATGTCGGCCGGCACCGCCTTGGCGACGCCCGTGAGAAACCTTCGGCGAAATAGTCCTCCATACCGGGGAAGGCGCGCACGAACGAGTGGCCGTCGAAGGCCAGCATCTCCAAGCAAATGTCCCACTGGATGCACAGATTCCGGCGCGGAATGGTGTCGCAGATCGCCTCTGGCTCGCGGATCATCGCGGCATCGTACGCTGGGTCGGCAACGCCCGCTTTTCTTGGCCGCCAAGAAACTCTGATACGAGGCGCGCCTCGCGCGCGTGGCGACCGCGGGTTTGGCGTCTACATCGGGGCGCAGGAATGACAATCAGCGCAACAGCGGAAACTGCCAGTTGATCCACATGCGTTGCGCCCGGCTCGCCATTAGGCACGTGCTGCAGATGCTCACCCGATAGCCATCCGGTGATCGCGAAGACTTCCTCCGCCGAATCGAGACCCACGCTGCCCATCAGGTGGATGTGAGATCCCGCCACGCTCGCTCCCCCGTCATATTCTTGTTGTCCGTGATTCGGGTAAAAGGATAGTCGAATCATTCATTAAATGTATAGTCATATAATGTTTTGATTGACGTTCATTCTTTGCTCGGTTTAGCTTTTCGCCAATCGGGAGGAACGAGGTCCGCACCCAGCGGCAAAATCAAGAGTAGCCACGCCGCTATCGGATCCACTGCCGCTTTGTTGTTCGCGCTTGTCGTCGTTGCCTTGGCGCGCGTGGCGCATGGATGTTGAGAGGGGTCATGAATTATTACATCGGCACCGATATCGGCGGGACATTCACCGATCTCGTCATGTTGTCGGATGCGGGCGAGGTGACCATCGTCAAATCGCCAACGACGCCAAGCAACCGCACCAAGGGCGTGCTCGATGCGCTGGAGGTCGCCGCCGGCGATCTCGGCGTCGAGGCCAAAGCGCTGGTGAAGGAACTCGCCTATTTCGCCCACGGTACCACGGCGGCGACCAACGCCTTTATCGAACGCAAGGGCGTGAAGACCGGCCTTCTCACCACCAAGGGATTCAGTGACGTGTTGCGCCTGCAACGTTGCATGGCGAGCTGGGCGGGTCTTCTAGATCATGAGATCGCGCATTATTCCGCGCGTTCCTTTCCGGAACCCATCATCGAACGCAGCCTGATCGAAGAGATCGACGAACGCGTCGATTACCGCGGCAAGGTGATCGTGCCGCTGGACGAGGCCACCGCGCGCGCCAGCATCCGCCGTTTAGTCGCAGAGGGCGTCGAGGCTATCGCCGTCATGCTGCTGTGGTCGTTCCGTAATCCGACGCACGAACAGCGACTGCAGGAATTGGTGAAGGAAGAAGCGCCGAATATGTTCGTCACCATATCGTCGACGCTGATCCCGATCCTGGGCGAATACGAACGCGTCTCGACCACCGCAATCAATTCCTATCTTGGCCCTGTCATCAACCGCTACATCAGCGGCCTCGAACAATCCGTGCGTAGCCTGGGCTATGACGGCCCTGTCTCGATCATGGAATCGGGCGGCGGCGTGCTGCCGGCGGCGGAAGCCGCCTTTCAGGCGGCGAACCTGCTCACCTCCGGCCCGGCGGGCGGCGTGCTCGCCTCCCAGAAACTGGGCGAACTGATCGGTTACAAGAACATCATCACCGCCGACATGGGTGGTACCAGCTTCGACGTCGGCCTCATCGTCAACGGCCAGCCGATGTTGCAGACGGTCCGCGAGGTCGGCCGCTTCCACGTGGCATTGCCGTCGATCAAGGTGACCGCCATCGGCGCGGGCGGTGGTTCCATCGCGCAGGTGAAGAGCGGCCACCTGGCGGTCGGCCCGGAAAGTGCGGGCTCGGAGCCGGGCCCTGTGTGCTTCGGGCGGGGTGGCACGCAACCCACCATCACCGATGCGGACCTCGTGCTCGGCATTATCGATGCCCAATACTTCCTGGGCGGCCGCATGAAGATCGATGTGGAGCTGGCCAAGACGGCGATCGAGGAAAAGATCGCCAAACCGCTCGGCATGAGCGTGCTGGAGGCCGCCGCCGGCATCCGTGAGGTCGCCAACAACCAGATGGCCGATCTGCTGCGCCGCGTCACCACTTGGTCGGGCCACGATCCGCGCAATTTCGCGCTCTGCGCCTATGGCGGCGCGGGCCCAACGCACGCCCACCAATATGCCGCCATCGCCGGTGTGAAGACTGTTATCGTGCCGACCACCGCGTCCGGCCATTCGGCCTTCGGCACCGTGACCGCGGACCGGCACCGTTCCTTCTCGCTGGCCTTCGGCGAACGTACCCCGGCGCATGCCAAGCGCGCCTCGGACCACATCAACACCAAGGCGCTGAACGAGGCGTTCGAGACGCTGGATGCGAGATGCCGTGACGCGTTAGGCAGAGACACGAAGATCGAACGCCTGGTCGGCATGTTGTTCCGTCAGCAAGTGCATGAGGTCTTCGTCGAGGTGCCGAACAAGGTATTGGATGCGAATGATGTCGATGCGTTGGTCGATCGATTCCAGGAGAAATACGAAGCACTCTATGGCAAGGGATCGGCGCTGCGCGGCTCGGGCGTCGAATTTACCACCCTGCGGACCGAGGCGACCACGCCGGTGGTGAAGCCGAGCCCGGCGCCGCAGCCACTGCGCACCGATGCGCCCAAATCAGTCGGCTCGCGCCAGGTCTTCTTCTATCGCGAAGGGCTTTTGGATACCGCCGTCTACCGTTCGGGAGATCTCGGCCCGGGCCACAAGATCGCGGGTCCCGCCATCGTCGAGCGGCCGGATACCACGGTTGTCGTCGGCAGCGGCCAGTGCCTCGAAATCGAGACGTACGGAAACATGATCATTCACCTGGATGCGAAGGAGGTCCGGTAATGGACGACATTCGCCCGATGGACTCCCTTGTCTATGACTTCAAGCGCACCGTCGTCGATCCCGTCACGTTTGAGGTCGTGCACCATCGTCTGATCTCCATCAGCGAGGAGCAGGCCGCTACACTTTCAGCCATCTCCGGCTCGCCGCTGGTCAACGATGCCACCGATTTCAATACCGGCATCTTCGGCGCCGGCGGCGAAATCATCACGTTGGGCAAGACTGTACTGTTCCATGCGGCCTCCGTCGCCGAGATGGTGAAGCACATCATCAAGGATTGCGCGGATTCGCCAGGCATCCGCCCCGGCGACATGTTCATGGTCAACCATCCTTACAAGGGCGCGCTGCATCCGCCCGATTTCGGCCTGGTCGCGCCGGTGTTCCATAAGGGCAAGCTGATCGCCTGGACGGGCGTGTGTTCGCACCAGATCGACGTCGGCAGCGTGCCCGGCCCGTCGGCGACCGAGGTGCGCATGGAAGGCATCCTGGTGCCGCCCGTGCGCATCGTCGAGAACGAGGAATTCCGTTCCGACATCATGGGGATGATCCTGGGTGCCAGCCGTGCACCTGTGAACATGAATCTGGATTTCCGCGGCATGATGGCGGCCAATCGCGTCGCGTTGCAGCGCCTGGCCGAGACCATCGAGCAATACGGTGTCGATGTCGTCATGTCGGTCATGCAGGGCACGATCGAACTGTCGGAGAAAGCAGTGCGCGAGCGTCTGCGCAAGCTGCCCGATGGCGTCTATCGCGCGCAGACCTTCCTCGACCATGACGGCGTGCAGAACAAGCTCTACCGCATCCATGTGGAGGTCACGAAAAAGGGCGACGAACTGACGCTCGACTTCTCCAAGTCGGCCGATCAGGCGCCGCGCTTCATGAATTGCACGGAATCGGGGCTGCTTGCCGGCGTGCGCGCAGGCATGTTGCCGATCCTGGCATTCGACGTGCCGTGGAACGAAGGCGTGTTCAGACCGATGAAGGTGATCGCACGCCCGGGCTCCATCGTCTCAGCCACTTTCCCCGCACCCGTGGGCCAAGGCCCGATCGGCGCCATGTGGCTGGTCGAAACCACGGTAACCGAGGTTCTGTCGAAGCTCGTCGCCACTTCGTCTGAATTGATCGGCGAGGCGCAGGCCTCGCCCAACGGCGGGCCGGACCCGATCGGCTTTGAAGGCATCAACCAATATGGCGAAGTGCTGCGCGGCGGGAACTTCGACATGGTTTATGTTGGCGGCGGTGCCTATTCGCATCGCGACGGCCTGTCGCCGCAGGGCCATCGCCACATCCCGGCGATCCGCCTGCAGAACGTCGAGCGCGCGGAGAACAACCAACCGCTGCTCTATCTCTTCCGCAAGTTCCTGACCGACACGGCGGGCCCGGGTCGCAACCGCGGCGGCGTCAGCGTCGGGCACGGCTATATCCTGCACGATGTCGACAAGATGGGTATCCGCTTCGCCTGCCATTGCTATGAAGCGCCCAGTTCGCTCGGCATGTTCGGCGGTTATCCTGCGGCCTGCAACACACGCAAACTGCAGAAGAACGCCAATGTGCGCGCGCAGATCGAGGACGGCCACCTGCCGACCGACATCAAGGGCGAGTTGCAGACGTATCCTGCCAAGATGACCCAGCCTGACACGTTCGGCGTCAACGACGTTTATGAAAACGGGCCGAGTGCCGGGGCGGGGTGGGGCGATCCGTTGGAACGCGAAGCCGATCGTGTTGCCGAGGACGTGCGCTACGAACTCGTTTCCGAGGCGGTTGCGCGTGACATCTACGGCGTCATCGTCACCAGGGGTCGCAAGCTGGATGTGGCGGCGACCGAACAGCGCCGCGCCGAGATCCGTGCCGAACGGCTCAAGTGGGTCGCGGAGAAGACGCTCGCCGGTGCGCCCGATGCCAAGGCCAAGGGCGACTTGGTCGCGACCGTAGGCGACCGCGCCACGATCCAGCGCGTCGACGGCAAGGCTTATTTCCGCTGCGAGTGCGGCTCCTGCTTCGCGCCTGCGGCAGAGAACTGGAAAACCTATGCAAAGAAGGCGCTGGCGAGCCCGGCCGATCTTGGCCCGCGCATCGCGCTGCATGCCGAGCTTGAGGCGGTGCGTTACGCCTGCCCGAGCTGCGCGCGGCTCCACTGGGTCGAGATCAAGATGAAGGGCGAAGCACCGCTATTCGATTTCGAGCTGCGGACATAAGAGAGAGGACACAACATGCCCGAACATATTCTGCCGCTGCCCCCGAAATGGGAAAAGGACATCGAATGCGGTTGGATCACCTTCAAGCGCGGTACTGACGAACTGCGCGGCTATTTTGCCAAACCCAAAGATGGTGCGAACCTGCCCGGTATCGTCATGGCGCCGGAGAATCTTGGCATCATCGAACATCGCCAGGACGTGACGCGCCGTTTGGCCAAGGCGGGTTATGCTGCGATCACGGTCGATCCTTACAGCCGTATCGGTGGACAATCTCCGCGCAACTTCAAGGATGCGACCGAGCGTCGCATCAAGGCGAGCCTTGCGACGCCGGACGAACAATTCGTCCCCGACCTGCAGGCTGCCGCAGACTGGCTCGCGGCGCGCGGTGACGTGAACGGCAACCGTATCGGCACCATCGGCTATTGCTCAGGCGGCGGCACGACCTATGGCTGGATCCTGGGACAAAGTCGCAACGTCAAATGCGCCGTTATCTTCTATGGCGCGCCGAAGGCGCGGGGCAACGGACGTCCCGACGGCAAGGACCTCGACCGCACCAAGAACGGATCAAAGCTGCAATGTCCAATCCTGGTACATCACGGCGATGCCGACAAATCGGTCGCACTCGATGATGCGAAGGCGATGGTAGCTGCGCTGAAAACCTCATCCCAGCCGGTCGAATTCCACATCTATCCAGGTGCGGATCACGCTTATCACGATGATACGCATCCGCAATACCACGAGCAGGCCGCGACAGAGAGCTGGGCGCGTTCCATCGCGTTCCTCGACGCGCATCTGAAATAGACATCTGAAGAGACTGAGGCCACGCATCGCGCGCGGCTGAGGTAACCAACTACGGGAGAAACGAACATGGCGAACAATGGGCTCCGTTCACGCTGGGTGATGGCGAACGGCGTGAAGACGCATTACACGGAAGCCGGCGGCGATGGCAAAGTCCTGGTGGCGCTGCATGGCGGTGGTGCCGGCTCGTCCGGCGTGGCCGGCATGGGCCTAGTGATGGAGCGTTTCGCGAATGACGATATCCGCGTCCTCGCGCCCGATTCCATCGGCGGCTTCGGCCTGACCGATCCATATGCGCCTGCACCTTACGGTCTGAATAGCCGGGCCCAGCACACGGCCGATTTCATCGATGCGCTGTGCCTCGACAAGGTCACCATCCTCGGCAATTCGCAAGGTGCCTACACCGCGGCGCAGTATGCGCTCACCCATCCCGACCGCGTGGAAAAAATCATCCTGGTCTCGACGCTGACCATCGCACAGGCCTTCGGCATCAAGCAGGCGCCGAATGCAGCGATGAAGGCGTTGGGCGGTTACGACGGCACGCGGGACTCCATGAAGAACTTGCTCAGCGCGCTGATCATCGACCCGGCCCGCATCACCGACAAGCTGATCGACGAGCGTCAGGCCGCCGCGACCCGCCCCGGTGCGCTCGAATCCTTCAAGGCCTTCGGCGCCGCGATCCGCCGCATGAGTGACGATCCGGTCTTCAAGCTCCAGGTCGATATGAAGGACAAGCTGCCGACGCTGACCAAACACATCCCGTCGATCTTCCTGTGGGGCGATTCCGATCCCTTCGCGGTTCCTGAAACCGGCCGCGCCTTGGAGAAGATGCTGCCCGATGTGAAGTTCCATTGGGTGAACGGTGCTGGTCATCAGGTTCAGACCGACAAGCCGGACGAATCCTACAAGATCATTCGCGATTTCATGATGTCGTAAGTGAGCGGAGGGAGATCGATCATGGCGCTTGACCGTTCATCGATGCCGCTCAGTCCGGACTCGCCCGACCGCATGGAGGGTATGGTTCCGGGCGTGAAGGCCGGCGGCTTTCTGTTCTTGTCGGCGATCCGCGGGCGCGATCCCAAGGCGGGTGGTCACGGCGGCATGATCGAGGATCCGCTCGAACAGGCACGCCAGGCGTTGCGCAATCTTGAGGCGGTGCTCAAGGCCTCCGGGGCGACGCTGCAGCACGTCGTGAAGGTGACGCTCTATCTGCACGATCTGGACCGCCGCAAGGAATTCCATCAGGCGTGGATGGAATTTTTCCCGATCAATCCGCCGGCACGCATCGCCGTGGGTGTGGCCGACGCTAATGCTTCTCCGGGCGGCAAGGCCCATTACGCGCTCGACGTCATCGCGCTCGCGCCGTGACGCATACAAAAAACTTTGAGATTCCAGGGAGACGATCATGATGGGAAATATTTTTAGTCGCGTGGCGTTGGTTGGGGCTGTCGCTTCGCTCGCCACCTTGTCAGCCGCTGCCCCCGTCGCTGCCCAGAAAGCGAAGGACACGCTGCGCATTGCGGTGTCGACGAATATTCCGCAATTGTCGATCTACGAATTTGCGCAACCCGACGCCGACTTCTTCTACCGCGAACTTTACGACAATCTTATGCTCTATAACGAGGATAAGAAGGCGTTCGAGCCGCGCTTGGCCAAATCGGCTAAGCAGGTCGGTCCGACCACCATCGAGTTCGAGTTGCGTGACGACATCGTCTTCCACAGCGGCAATAAGATGACTGCCGACGACGCTGTCTACACGCTCAATTGGACGGTCGCGCCGGAGACCAAGATGTTCCTGAAGAACCGTTATACCGGTGTGATCAAGAATGCGGAAAAGACTGGTCCCTATACCTTCCGTCTGCATACGGTAGCGCCGACCGCCATCGACATGCTGCGGCTGCGTAGCTTCTTCGTCTACGATTCGAAAATCCATCAGCCACTGGCGGATAAGACCGAATATGGCCGCAAGGGCATCGGTACGGGCCCGATGCGGCTCGCTTCGTTCGAGCCGGGCCAGAAGCTGGTCATGACGCCATTCAAGGGTTTTAAGCTCGGCAAGCCGAACGAGATCGGCCGCATCGAGGGGTATTTTATCGGCGACCAGCAGACGCAGATCGCCCAATTGCTGACCGGCGGCATCGACTTGATGCGCAACCCGACGCAGGACCAGATGTCGGCATTTTCCGATCGTCCGGGCTTCGCCGCATCGGTCACCGAGGGTAACAACATCCTCTATATGACATTTGACACGATCAACCGCTCGGAAGAGGTCAAGGCGCTGACCGATGTGCGCGTGCGCCGCGCCATCGCTATGGCGCTGAATCGAGAACTGTTGATCAAGCAGATCGGTGTGGAAGGCCAGGAACCACGCCCGCTGGAAGCCATGTGCACTAGCGCTATGATCGCCTGTATCCACAACACCAAGGTGCCGGGTTTCAACCGCGAGGAGGCGAGGCGGTTGCTTAAGGAAGCGGGCTACGAGAATGGCTTTAAGCTCGAAGTCACCACGACGCAGCAATACCGTCCGTGGGCGGAGGCTGTCGTCGGCGAGCTCCGCAAGGTGGGCATCGAAGCCACCGTCAATCCGCAGGCTGAGGTCGTCACGCGCAAGCTGCGCTCGACGGGCAAGATCCAAATGGCGATGGAGAACCTGCCGGTGCTGGCTATCCCTGATGCGCATCTGACCTATCAGGTCAATTTCGGAAACCGCTCCGAGCTCTATATCAAGGACGACGAGTTCCTGAAGTTGGGCGAGGAGGGGCTGGCGACCCGCGATCCGGCGCTGCGGGAGCGCATCTATGCGCAGATGTTCGACCGCATCAACGACCAGATGTATCTGCTGCCGTTGACGGCGATGCCGGCCACCTATCTGCACACGGCGGACATCGTCTATCGCCAGACGCCAGGTTTCAAGTTCACGCCGCGTATCACCGACTTCCATTGGAAGTAGTCGAGGGACGTCTGTAGGAGTCTGAAAATGCCCATCGGTCTTGGTCTCGCGTGCTCCCACGCACCCAATGTTTTCGTTGCGCCTGAGGATTGGGACGCCCGCTACAAATCGGCGATTGGGGACGTGCCTCAGCCGCTGGCGGCAGCCAAGGAAACGCTGGAGGTGCGTCAGGCGTACGCAGCCAGGATCGATTCGGCTTTCAAGACGCTGGAACGCAAGCTCGCCGAATACGAGCCTGATGCGTTGATCATGGTCACGGATGATCACAGTGAGATGTACGATGAGCAGCTCTGTCAGCCCCAGCTCGCGATGTTCCTGGGCGAGAAGGGGACCGGTACCATGACGCTGCAGGCGCCGTCACAAGATGCCAAGACATCGCCGCGCGTCGATATCACCTGCGATCCGGACCTCGCCAAATACATCGCCAAGGGGCTTACCCAGCGCGATTTCGATCCTGCCTTCACGCGCACCAAGGAAACCCATTCGCTCGGGCCGAACGATCGGGGCATGGGGCACGGCTTCACCCGTACCGCGCCCAAGATCATGCCCAAGCTCGATATCCCGGCCGTATTGATCTGGCTCAACTGCTATTACGAGCCGCTTCCGACGGCGCGGCGCTGCCTCGCTCTGGGCCATGCGCTCGCTGATATCTGTAAGAAGGTCGATAAGAAGATCGCGATCTTTGGTACCGGCGGGTTGTCGCACGATCCGCGCGGGCCCCGCGCCGGTTGGATCGATGAGCCGCTCGACCGTTCGGTGCTGGAGGCCTTTGCCGAAGGTGAACCGGACCGGTTGTCGACGCTTTATACGTTCGACTCCGATACCTTCCACGGCGGCACCGGCGAGATCCGCAATTGGCTGGTCGTTGGTGGCGCGATGGGCGATACCAAGGCGAGCATCGTCGATTATATGCCGGTCCATCATATCGTTACCGGCTGTGGTTTCGCCTATTGGCAGGCAGCCAAGTAGGCGTCCGAAACAGGTACGCGAACGGGCCGTCCACTTTCACCTTAGGGGCCTGCGAGGATTGCTTTTATGGCACGATAGGTCATTCTGGAGCCGCCTCCGTGGTTCTCCGCATGTCCCAGACACCATCGTGACCGATTTCACCCCTCTTGAACTGGATCTGACCCATAACCGGGCGCCGATCTACGTCCAGCTTTCGACGCTGTTCCGCCGCTTCATCGTCACCGGCCATTGGCCGGTCGATAAGCAAGTGCCGACGCACGAAACGCTGGCGATGCAGTTCGATGTCAACCCGGCAACGATCCGCAAGGCGATCGCCATGTTGGAGGACGAGGGGCTGGTGAAGCGCTACCGGCGCCACGGCACTTTCGTCACCGCCAAGCCGGCTTCGGCCGACTGGTTCCGTATCGGCACGACGTGGGAGGAGGCGCTGCGCGCTTTTGACGCTCTCGCTGTCGAACTGATCGAGGAGAGCGATGTGGATGCCGTGCCGGAGCCGTTCCACGGGACGGGTATGGCCGCAGCGGGTTACCGTTATCAGCGCCGCCTGTACCGGCGCGCCGGCAGCGCGATCATGATCGAGGATTCCTATCTGGATCAGGCATTACGTCGCAAGATCAGCGATGCGAAGCTCGCGGGTTCGGCGCCCCTTGCCCTTCTAGGGGCGGAACGGACGGCGAAGGTCGAACGCGCGGACGAAACCGTGCGGTTCGGCATCGCCGATACCGAAATCTCGACCATCCTTGCCATCCCGCTTAACGCGTCGGTGGCGATCGTCCACCATTCCGTGTTCGGTGAAAAATCCAAGCTGCTGTTCGAAAGCTGCGCGTATTTGCGCGGCGACATCGCGCTGGTTTCGGAACCCATCAAGTTCGGGGGCAAGCCGTGAGTACGCAGCCCCGCAAAAACGCGCAGAAGAAAGCGGCGAAGAAAAAAGCCCCGAGAAGGGCGACAGGTAAACCCTCGGGTGGGCACCGTCGTGCGGGTGCACTGCAACTCAATCACGCCACGCCGATCTATGTCCAATTAATCATGCATTTCCGCCAGCAGATCGAATCGGGCAAATGGCCGCTGAACTCGACCATCCCGGCGCTGGAGGATTTGGCGGCTGAATTCGGCGTCACGAGAGTCACTGTCCGCCAAGCGGTCGGTTTCTTACAGCGCGAGCGGCTGTTGAGCAGCCGGCGTGGCCGCGGTACTACAGTGATCGGTACGCCCCGGCGTGATCTGTGGCAATCCGTGCCTCATGCTTGGGATGACCTGGTGCGCGCAGCCGACACGATCCAGGCTGACATCCTGGAACTGCCGCAGCCGATTCGGCTGCCGGATTCGCCGCAGACTGAACACGGTATTCTCGCACCCAATTACCACGTCATCCGACGGTTGCTCAGCCGTGATGGCATTCCCTATCTGGTCGGCACCTCGTATATCGATAGGCGTATAGTCGATGAGGTCGGCCTGGAGACGTTCCAGAAAAGCCCGATCTATCGTGGCATCGAACGCTCGCGCCACTCGCGTGCCGTTCAAGGCGATCAAACGCTGACCCTGACGACGGCGGATGCGGAAATTGCCTATCTGCTGGAAATCCCGCTGGGTGCGCCGATCGTCACCGTGCTGCGCTGGGTGATCGATCAGACCGGCACGCTGATCTATCAGTCGGAAGGTCAGTTCCGCAGCGACTTCGTGCAGGCATATCGCCGCCTGCGGTGACGAGGGCAGATGATTACGCCGCGTTGGTACTTTTGTTGGCAGTTCCCCGTTTAGACCAAAGAAACGATGCACCGCCGGTTCAAGCGTCGTGCCGCCGAGTTTGGCTCGATATCACCAAGGCTTGCGAGACATTCCCCAATTCCCGCTGGCGACGTTCATCTATCGTTTATGGGGCGCGTAAGCATTGCGCGACGGCGCATCGCTGCATCCAACACGAACAGGACGCAGCGCCATTGCGGCGCTCGCTCCCGCACCCGTCAGATGCCCGTCAGGCCGCTTTCAGAACGCCGTCGAAGAAGGCCGCAAGCTCCTCATGGGCATCGAGCGGCAAGACGTGCGCGACATATTGGTCCGGCCGTACGATGATGATGCAGCCATTCTGCCGATCGATGCCGCGCATCTCGTAGATATCCGATCCGCTTTTCAGATCTGGACAGTACATCTTCTCGTAATCGACAAGGCCAAGGCGGCCTTTGTTCGGCAGCAGGAACTTCGGCATACGTTCGACGGCCAGATCCCGGTGGCTTTGCTGGAACACGGCCCTGACATCGATAACAGCGTCAATATCCAGGCCTCCGAGAGTATGTCTTCGGACGGGTGAGCCCAATCCATCCGCCAGGAAGTCGCAAAGCTTCTGAATACGCGACGACGGATCGACCGGATCTTGCGGGTCCGCGAACGCGAACAGCCGCCAGCGACCGTCTGCCTTGATCGTATGGCCAAGATGCGTCGGCTTGGCATCGACGAGCCGGATCACAGGCGCCGAGTGCAAACGGGTGCCGATTTCCAGCCCACGTGCGAGCTGTTGATGCGTTCCTCGCCCGGTCAAGACCGAGGGCGAATAAACCGTTGCCGTTCCTGCGGTATAGCGTCCGCTCTGAACGAAGTATCGCTGCACTTCGGCCGGTTCGACACCGTTGGGGTTGGTCGCCGATTTGAGAGGCGCGCTCAACATTGCCGCCCATTCGCGATCGAAATCGATGAGGATCTTGGCGATAGCCTGTCGCTCCTCCGAATAGGTGTGCAGCAGTTGCGGTCCGCTCCAGCCCCGCAGGACATGTGCCAGCTTCCAGCCCAGATTGAATGCATCCTGCATCGAGACATTCATCCCCTGTCCGGCCTTGGGGCTATGGGTATGGCAGGCATCGCCCGCGATGAAGACGCGCGGCTGACGATTGGCAACCTCACCTGCCGGGACATCATCGAACTTGTCCGCGAGACGCTGGCCGATCTCGTAGACCGACCACCATGCGACCTCTTTCACATCCAGACTATAGGGATGCAGGATGCGTTGAGCGGCCGCGATCAGGTAATCGACGGTAATCTTGCGATCCGCGACCCGCTCGGTTGTGCTGAGCTTGTCGAGCTCCATGTAGATCCGGACGAGATAGCCGCCCTCGCGCGGGATGATGATGATGCTGCCTTCACTGTCCGATTGGATCACCGATTTCAGGCGGATGTCCGGGAAGTCGGTGACTGCAAGGACATCCATCACTCCCCACGCCTGATTTGCGGAATCACCCCGCAATTCGCGGCCGACCGACCGGCGCACGCCGCTGCGCGCACCGTCGCACCCGACCGCGTAACGCGCCTTCACGGTTTCGATCTCGCCTTCATGGCCGTCATCGACGCGCTCGAAGGTGAGGGTGACCGGGTAGTCGGATGCGTTCGGATCAATCTGGAGGTCCACGAAACGCCGTCCGTAATGAGGTTCCAGTCTTCTTGGCGACTTACGCATGATGTCGAGATAGAATTCGTGCAGCCGCGCCTGATTCAGGATCACATGGGGGAACTCGGATAGCCCGTCCTCCACGTCCTGTATCCGGCCGCTGCGGACAATATTCTTGCGGCTCGTTTCGTCCGGTTTCCAGAAGGCCGTTTCATTGACCCAATAGGCTTCCCTGAGCAGGCGCTCGCTGAAACCGAATGCATGAAACATTTCGACCGACCGGCAAGCAACACCGTCAGCCTGGCCGAGCTGAAGCGGCCCGGTCTTCTGATCGACGATACAGGTCCGGATATCCTCGAACGCCGAAAGCTGGGCCGCCAAGGTCAATCCGGCCGGGCCGCACCCAATGATCAAGACGTCCACTTCGCTGGGCAGGCGATCCGACGGCGCAAGTGCTTCGGCGGGCTCGGCGACATCCGGGTCGCCCTTTTTGAATCCATTGAGGTGGAACTGCATTGATCCGCTTCCTGGTAATTGGGCTTCCTGGCCCTTGATGTCCAAAGATATGACCGGGGACGAGCACCTTCTGATATATTATCATCCTTTATTGATCTATTTTAGTTATCATTATGAAGCTCACCCAACTTCGACATCTGACCGCGATCGCGGACGCCGGCAGCTTGCGTCAGGCGGGGCGGGATCTGAACATCTCCCAGTCCGCGCTGACCAAAAGCATTCGTCTTCTGGAAGAAGAGCTCGGCGTCGGCTTGTTGACGCGCCAATCGCACGGCGTCGCACCGACCGCGGCCGGTTTGGCGCTGATCCGGCGCGCAAAGTTCATCGAAACCGAATTGCAGAGCGCGCGGTCCGAGGTCCAGGCGATCGAGGATGCGCGTCTGGGCAATATACGGATCAGCGCGTCCCCCTCTGCCGCCGTCGATCTTTTGCCGCGAGCCATTCTCAAACTCAGACAGGAGCGGCCGCGCGTCACCATCCATATCGAGGAAGGCATTTATCCGGATGTTCTCACACGGGTGCGCAACGGCGAGGTCGATCTCGCGGTCTGCCTGGTTCCCGAACGCCTTGACGATGAAGATCTCTCGCTTGAAATCCTGAAGCGCGATGTCGTCGTGCCGGCCGTTCGTGACAAGCACCCCCTGACACGCGCGAGCCGGTTAAGGCTCCGCGATCTTCAGGAGTGCGATTGGATCGTCTTCGGACGCCGTGGCAATGCGCGCGCCGTGTTCGACCATATGTTCCAGCAGGAGGGTTTGGAACCTCCGGCGAGCGCGATCGATTGTTCCTCCTTCACGTGTGCGCTCTCGCTGGCCGAGAGCAGCGACTATGTCGTTCTGGTGCCGCGCCAGATGTTTTCCGATCACCGCCGGCCCTCGTCTCTGACCCCGCTTCGGTTGGACGTCTCTCTGCCGGCCTGGACGACCGGTGTCATCATGCGGGCCGCCAGCGCGCTATCGCCCGTCTGCCAGGAATTCCTCCAGGACCTGCGGATGTGTGTCGGTGCGGCAGGCGGCGCCAAAAGGTGATCAGCGCCGCCGGCGCGCGTCAGACCGGGTGAATCACCTTGGTGTAGGGATTTTTCTCACCTTCTACGAACCAATTGGCCCAAATACGTGCGCCTTTAGGAATTTCATCGGGCTGAAGTGCCAGAAAATTCCGTTTGCCGATGAAGCTGACCTTGGTGCCGGGGAACTCGGTCATCCGGGCGGTGATGCCGCGATCGACTTCATCAACGCTCGCGAACAGATTCCGCAAGGCATACAGCATCACGGCGGGTGGGCCCGGATGCACGATCGCGGACGAAATGAGTTGGTTCACGGACGGCGACTTGCCGTCGTGGGTGGTCGCGCGCGAGGATTCCAGGACGCCCACGGCCGCGACATGGACGTCGCCGGACAGAATGGTCGGCCGGATCTTCCGATCGGTGATCAGATCCATCAGACGATGAATGAGCCGAAGCCGTTCGCCCTTGTGGGGGCGGCTGTTCCAATGGTCGCGGAGGTCGTCTTCCAGTTCCTGCTGACCAGGAACAAATCCGAGCAACCGCTCAACGACGTCGAACCCGGGGTAAACGACAGGAATACTGGAAAATACGAGCAGGTGATCCACATCGGTCAGCTTGCTCAACCAGGCATATACCGACGCCCAATGGGCTTGCGACATGACCATATTCTCGGTGCGCTCGGACCGCATATCGAGGCCTAGGATCGCCAATCTCCCGATCTGGTGCGCCCAGGTGTAGCCGAAACCGAATGAGCCGGTCTTGGTGGTTTCCGGCAAATGACGCTGGAAGACCGCGAAAGCCTTCCGGGCGATCGAGAACATGCCCTGGTAGACCTTGCAGTTCTGTCGATCGGCCGGATACGAACCCCAACCATCGATGATGTCGTGATCATCCCACATCATCGCCGTGGGAATCTGTGCGAACATGAGCGCTACCTCGGGCTGCGACCACCGTTCGCAATAGAGGTTGAAGTAAAAATCCTCGAGCTCGGTGGCCATCTGCTTTGTGAAGGAAGCGGCATTGCCCTTGGCAAAGGTAAGTGCGTTCCATTCCTTCATCGTCGGAACGGTTTCCCACATGGAATCCGCGTAGATCTGATCGCCACCCAGGAGTAGGAGGTGATGCCGCTGTTTCTTGTGTTCGTCTCTGATATGGCGCCACATCGCGTTCTTGTCGTTTACGGATTTCATCGCCTTGAGCGACGAGAATCCATTGCAGGACGCATAGAACATCCGTGGCGCGATGCCTTTGGCCGGAAGGGCGACGGTGTAGCTCTGGCCCGCGACCTCGTAAGTGAGCTTGGACTCCTTGGCCCGGAGCTCCGCCGAGAAATCATAGCGGTAGACTGACTTCTTGCCGTGCGTCCATAACACGGTCGGCTTTACCGAAGATGATGCAGCCGCCTTGGCGGATGTCGTCAGGTTTCCAGGGGTCGTGTCCGAAACCAGGATCGCGCTGAGCTTCCACGTGGACGTGGTCGCGTCATATCCCTGAAAGCCGAGGATAGGGCCAAGGTAGGTGGTCATGATGTCTCCTTCTTATTGGTTGGGACTCACTCGTCGGACGTCAGCGTTTTGCTGATTTCGGATCGTCGATGTCGGGATTTCGTATGGTCTGGATCTGGTAGCGGAATGCGCGTGCGGTTACGGAAGGCGCGGGTTGCTCAGCCCGAACCGACGTGGCGCACTTCGGGTAATCGAGGAATGACTCGTATGATTTTCGTCTACAGGTCGATTAATCCTGCGCGCGGCCGCCGGCCGCCACAATGATATTGAGCACGGCCGGGTTTCCGTCGTCGACGGCGCGCAAGCCGCGTTCCATGGCCTGTGGTAGCGCCGCCGGATCTTCGACTTTCTCGCCATAGCCGCCCGCGAACTCGACGATCTTTTCATAAGCAGGCGACGGTGAGAGATCGACGACAGGCAACGAATTCGCCTTGGACGCGCGGCCACCGGGATACATGACCTCAGCCGCATTCTTCACCGCATACCACTGCGCATTATTGGAAATCATTGTCAGCGTCGGCACGTTCTCGGACCGTTCGACGAAATGGCACGCTGCCGGCACGTTGAACATGTAGGATCCATCGCCGACAAGGGAGATGACCTGCCGTCCCGGCGCGGCGAACTTCGCGCCAATCGCTTCGCCGACGCCGTGGCCCAGACCGCCGGCACTCCCGCCTGATGCCAGCCAGCATCCCGGTTGGTCGAGCTCGACAAAGGGTGCCGGAACACCGAGCTCATTCGAGATGATGGCGTCCTTGTTCTTGACCTCGTTGAGACAGTGGGCGATCCAGGCCGGGCTGATTGGCCTTGCCGTCTTGGCGCGTTGCAAGATGTTCGCACGCCGCTCCAATATGACGCGGCGCATATCGCCGAGCTCCGAGCGGCGTTTGTCGATGTGCGGCTGCTTGCCGCGCAGTTCCGACCTCAATGCCTCATTCAGCATCGGGATCGCATGTGCGACCGAACCCATGATCGCCATATCCATTTCAAAGCCGCGATAGGGATAGCGCGCGAAATGGGGATCGATCCCGATATGGATCAATTTTGTCCCCGTCTTCGGCCCAACGAAGCGCGGAATCCACGGGACCGGCGATTCAAGAACAATGATCAGGTCCGCCCACGACAGCATCTGTTCGCTGGCGGAACCGAAATTCATCGGATGGCTGGACGGCATATAGGAACCCATGCCAGGGGCGCACGCGATCGCATGCATCTCTGCAAGTGCCGCGAGATCGAAGAAGGATTCGGAAACGCCGCCGACGATCAGAGGGCGTTCTGCCTGGGCGATCAGGTGCGCCGCCTTTGCGATGGCGTCGGACGACGGCATCGGCGCGATTGCGCCGAGCCCGCGATCGCGCGGGGCTGGCCCGGCGTCGCTGGCATCGTCGCCTAAAATCTCGCGTGGCAGAGTGAGATAGACCGGTCCCTTCGGTTCGGTCATGGCGATGTCGAGCGCGCGCCCGACCACCGTGCTGACCGGCTGACCGGAGCGCAGTTCATAATCCCATCGCGTATATTGGCGCACCATGCCACCTTGGTCGAAATTCTCCTGCGACCAATGGATGCCGATGTTGCGCGAGCCGTGATGTCCATGTTCGGTTGCGGGTGAACGTCCCGCGGCCAGCAGGACCGGTATGTTTCCGCGATCCGCGTTCATGATACCGCACAGTGCATTGGCTGTGCCCACGGTCGTGTGGACCATGACGGCCGCAGGCTTGTGTGCGACCTTGTAATAGCCGGCCGCCATCGACATGGCGACGTTCTCGTGAGGCACGGTTACAAACCGCGGTACGTCGCCACCACGCTCGCCGGATCTCAGAAGACCTTCGACGATGGGCGCAAAATCCGTTCCGCCATTCGCGAAGACGAACTCGATGCCATATCGGTGAAGGGCGCTTAGATAGGCTTCCGCGATCGTTGGTTTATCGCTCGGCGACGCATCCATGATCTTTCTCCCTGTCTCGGCTTTGCGTGGGTCGTTCGACGTCGGCTGAACGTGTCTATTGAAGGGATGATGATGGAATTTGTGTTGGGCCTCAATCAAGACGTCTGGCAAGTCGTCCGGCGTATTATGCCTGTGTGGCATTAGGCCATATAACGAATATTCATAGGTTGCCGAACAATTGAAGACGCCGCTTTAATAGAACGAGTTAAAAAGAAACTTGGCTTCACGAAGAACGGAGCTTGCTGGTGCCGGCGTGATCGGTACACAAATCAAACATTGCATACAATAAGCGGCAAGACCGTTTCTCTCGATCGTTCATCGGGTCGAACACAGGGAGAGACATATGCGCCTCAAGATGATCGGAACGGCCACAGCTTTAAGTCTGTTCGTCGGTATCTCTGCCGTTCCCGCTGCCGCACAGAAATCCAAAGACACGCTGCGCATGGGATATTACGACCCCATTTCCATGGTCGATTCCGTCTTCGATCCGAAGACCGAGTCCGGGGCGGGAACGCGCGCGGTCTACGATGCGCTCATTCTGTATGACGAGGTGAAGCACAAGCTCGTTCCACACTTGGCGACGAGCTGGAAGTATATCGATCCGACGACCATAGAATTCGTGCTGCGCAAGGATGTGAAATTCAGCGACGGCGTGCCGTTCACCGCCGATGACGTTGTCTACACGATCGACTTCCTGACCGATCCGAAAGCGAGATTCCGGCTCCCCAATCGCATTGCCTGGCTCGCAGGTGCGGAGAAGATCGATCCTTATACCGTCAGGATCAGGACGGATGCTCCCAATGCCGTCGCATTGCTCCGGCTCACCCGGACCATCCAGATGTTTCCCAAACATATACATGAGCCTCTTGAAGATAAGAGCACGTTCGGGAAGAACCCGGTCGGCAGCGGTCCGTATCGTGTGGCCTCGGTCAGTCCGGACAACGGCTTCGTTCTGGTCAAGAATGAGGCCTATCATCATGGCAGCAGTGTGAAGCCGGCGGCAAGCATCGGCCGCTTTCACGGAAGACCGATACCGGATCGTCAGACACAGATCGCCGAACTTCTGACCGGCGGGCTCGATCTGCTCTACCGCAACGACAAGGATCAGATCGCGGCGCTCAAAAAGGACGGTCGTTTCGCCGTCACCATCCAACCTGGTCTCGGCATGTATTATATGACGATCGATGCTGCCAATCGGTCCGGCAACAAAGCGCTCTCGGATAATCGGGTGCGGGAGGCGATCTGGCGCGCCATAGACCGTGATGCCATACGCAACGAGATCATCCCTGGGGCCGACGAGCTTCCCAACGCCGACGCGCTGTGCTTTCCGTCGCAGATCGCCTGTTCGACCACCGTCGAACCGGTAACCTACGATCCAGCCAAGGCGAAGAAGCTTTTAGCTGAAGCAGGCTATCCGAACGGCTTCGATCTCGAAGTGACGACCAACCAGCCGGTCGCGTTGGGTGAGTATATCGCCGGCGAACTCCGTAAGGTCGGCATTCGGGCAAACGTATCCCGCCTGTCGATGGTCGCCTATCGCAAGAAGCAGGGCGACGGGCAGCTTCAGATGCTGGTCGGCGGCCATGGCGGTAGCGGACTTCCCGATGCCAGCGGCTTTCTCGATTTCTTCTTCACACCCGGTCAGAACGATTACTGGCAGGATAAGGTGATCCATGACGCGCTCGCCAACGGCAATAGCGAGCTCGATCCGGACAAACGGAAGGAATTCTTCCGCCAGGCATTCGATCAGATCAATCGAGAGCACTATGTCCTGATGCTTACGCCGCGACCGGAAGTCTTTATCCACACGAAGGACGTGAGGGTGGGGCCGCAAGGCGGCCACGATGTCGGGGCCTTCAACGTCTACGATCTACACTGGAACTGACGTCATCGTATTCCAAGACAAGGGAGACTATGAAATGTTCGCTCAGATCAATCATATCGCCATCATCAGCGACCAGTACGCCATGCTGTCGGTCTTTTATCAGTCTTTGCTCGGCCTCAAACCCTCCATACGCGAGCGTCCGTCGAAGACCGGCTTCAACTTCGTGACGGCGGGTGACGGCTATGTCGGGTTCAATTTCCTGCCGCGCCGCGACGGCTATGTCGGCGGCATTGATCATTTCGGTATGGTCGTCGACTCGCTCGAGCTCGTCGAAGAGAGAATGAAGAAGGCACACCCCAAGGCGAACGTCGTGAAACGCCCGTCGACCCGGCCATTCGCTGCGTATAGCGGCAACGATCCCGACGGCAACGTCTTCGATCTGGCGCAGAAGAACAGTGATAACCTGAACGGCGTGCATAAGGACAATGCCGACCAGGATTACAAATCCGGCAAGGTTCGCGGCGCCAGCCGTTATGCCATCCGTACTCCCAATCCGGAGCAGGTGGCGGAATTCTATTCGACTGTTTTCGAACTGCAGCCGACCAATCGCAAGCCAGGGGACGAGAACTATCACCTGACCGATGGCCGCATGATGCTCTCGATCATGCCGTGGTCGATCGAGAAGTTCGCGGGCATGTCGATCAAACGGCCGGGCCCCGATCACATCGGCTTCCGTGTCGAGAATATCGAAGACTTCAAGAAGGAGGTCGTCGAGCTCGCCGGGTCGAACACCTTGATGGCCAATGTTCCGCTCGGCGGCAGCCCGGAATCCGAGGTGCGACGTCAATTGTTCGTCAGCAACGCGCTGGGTGGTTATCAAATGGCCGACCTGGATGGCAACTGGATCGACATCAGCGAGGCGTGAGTTAAATCACGTCTCGGCAATGCCGGACGTGCAAACGGCCGATCGCCACGTCACCGTCGACGGGCTCGATATTCGCTATATCGAGCACGGCGCCGGGGCGGCGGTGATCATGTTGCATGGCGGTTCGCTCGGCTCATCCGCGGATGTCTACCAGCGAAACCTCCAACCGCTCGTTGCCGGAGGTCTGCGTGTCATCGCCGTGGATCATCCTGGTTACGGGCTCAGCGATGCTCCGACCGATTATTCGGCTGCGGCCCGTGCTGCCTTCGTGCTTCGCTTCATGGACGCGCTCGGCATTGAACGTGCCGCGCTCGTCGGCCATTCGATCGCCGGCGGCCTGGCGGTCAGCCTGGCATTTGCCCATCCCGAACGGATCTCGGCGGTCGTGGTGCTGGGTAGCGGTCCGCTATTGCCGCCCCTGCCGGACGCCAAGGGGCAACCGGGTAACCTACGACGCGATACGGATGATAGCCATGTGCATGAGCCCACGCTGGAGGAAACCCGCAAGAACCTCGAAGCGATGTTGTTTCATCGCGAATTGATCACGCCCTCCGAACTTGTGCTCTATCACAGCCGTAGTACGGGAAAATGCTTCGAGGCATCTCTTTTGCGTCGGAAACATTCGAAAGGGCCGGCGACCGATGCGACCTTGTGGCAACGTCTCAGCGAATTACCGGTGCCGCTCCTCATGATCTACGGGGCGCAGGATCGGGCGAATGCGGGTGCACGCGCGCGCTACCTGAAGACAGTGCAGCCGGGCCTCGATCTGCACATCATCGAGAATTGCAAGCATCTGGTCCAATGGGATGCAGCCGATGAATTCCACCGGCTTGCCAGACCCTTCCTGGAGATTTCCTTGCCTCCTGTTTAGTCCATCATCGGATGGCAACCGGCAAAATGTGCTCTTGCAATCACGTCTTTGACCTCTTTTTTCGTGATATTGATGACTGCGGAAAGCGCTTGTGATTGATGCCATGTCCGTTTGGTCACCAGCGTGCGACGAAGCTCAAATCCACTGACCTTGATCAAGGTGAAGTCATCGATATCGTCGGGAAAAGATGATCGGGTCATCAGGGCATAGGCGAGCCTTCGCCTCACGAATTCTTTGATGGTGCCTCGCGTGTTGGTTTCGTAACGGACGTCGAGCATGGCGCCCGTTCTCGTCGTCGCCTTGTCGATGGCCTTACGTGGGCCGGTCAATTTCGGATAGATGACAAGAGGGAAATGCCGCAGGGATGTTGCCTTGATCGGGCCTTTCGGAAGTGCACGGTCGTCGCGCATTCCAACTAAATGTAATGCCTCGGAAAACAATGGCATGATCTCGATATCATTTTGATAGTCGGGATCAATTGTGAATGCACAGTCGATCTCGTTCTTTTCGAGTCCGGCCAGCATGTCGTAGGTATGCCCCTCACTGAACTTGATCTTTATCGAGGGATACAATTCGGTTACGCGTTGCGCGATCGGCGCAAAAAAATTCTGGCCGACGCCAGGGGCCGCTCCGATGCAAACCGTTCCGGTTATCTGAATGTCGTCGTCCGCGAGATGTTCATGACCCTGCCCGGCGCGTTGGACGATGTCTTCCGCGTAGCTGATGAGCCGTTGCCCTTTTTGGGTCAACGTCATGCCGGTTGAATGCCGTTCAAACAGCGTGCTCCCGATTTCTTGTTCAAACGAATTCAACAGTCGGGATAACGCCGGCTGCGTGATGTTGAGCCGCCGAGACGCCTTGTTGAGGCTCCCGCTATCGGCAATCTCGAGGAAAAGTTTCAGCTGACGCAGTTCCATGCCAACCAACCCTGTTCTCGCTATGCTACGTTGGCATAGCTGTTTTTATATACATAGCATTAAACCAGCATGGATGTCGCCGTATATAACGGGCTATCTAAAGCCCTGGACGATCTCATCGCTGGACGGATTTCTCGCCTAACGGAACTGGATATCTTTCGCCGCTTTCTTTTCGCCTTATCGCTGAATGGAACTCAGCCATGAAAAGAAACCTGATAGCTTTGGTGTGCGCAGTATTGGCGCTCTTCTGTCCCACTGACGCAAGTAGCGTTGAGTCTGCAATCGGACGATTAAATTATGCGGGCTACCGCCAGCAGATGCATTGCAGTGCGACCTTGATCGCTCCGCGTCTCGCTTTGACGGCGGCGCATTGTATAAACAACAGGGATGTAACCGACATGCATTTCCTGCCCGGCTATGAGCGGGGGGAATGGATCGAGGAACTGAAACCGGCGTCGGCCGCCAGATTGCCGCCGCCGCGTGACGTCGCCGTTTTGTGTCTGCAACACTCCGCGCAATCGCATGCGATTCCGCTTGCAAAGACCGGGGGCAAGGTCGGCGAACAACTCACCGTCATCGGTTACCCCATTCCAGGGATGCATGTTCAGAACCGGATGACGTGCAAGATCGATCAAGTCGGCGGTGTCGGCGCGTTCAGCTTGGCTTGTCCGATGAGGCCGGGCGCTTCGGGCAGTCCGGTTTTGCGTCAAACGACCAACGGTTTCGAATTGGTGGGCGTCATTTCGGCGACCAACGCAACGCGGTCTCTGGCATATGGGGTCGGCAACGACCTCCTGGGTAAGTGTGAGTAGTCCGTCGCGCGTTGCTGGCGCAGTGCTGACCGACAGCCTGAAACTTGTATTATGAAACCGTACTATATGCATTGATGCCCGATGCAGAATCGGTGTGTAGTTTTGTCGAATTATGTCAGGAAAGCCGGGCAATTGAGGGTAAGATTAGTTTGTCGGCATTCATTTATGCTCTCACTAACTCACTAAATTATGGTCAAGAATGACGATTGCTGACTTAGTGAGAAGAACGGCTGATAATCAGGCTGCCGGGGGGGCAATTCCGTCCTCGGGCGCCACTATCCTGTCCTAGCCGGTCCTTCGTGGCGAAGCCCACTCCACCCGAGCCGCAGGTTGCTGACGCGGACGTCGTTCACCCGGCGTCCGAGAGCATCGGGCTTTTGATGCGGATCGGTCTGCGCGGCCTGCGCGCAGCCTTCAAGGCGACGTTGGTCCGCCACAAGATCCAATGGAGCGCGTGGTATTATCTGCGCGTCCTGTGGGAGGCAGACGGCATCTCCCAGCGCGAATTGACCCAACGCGTCGGCGCGATGCAGCCCAATACGGTGAGCACGCTGCGTTCCATGGAAAAAGCGGGCCTCGTGCGCATCGAGCGGCCCGAGAGCGACCGCCGCAGCACTAAGGTCTGGCTCACGCCCAAGGGACGGCGTCTCATGCAGCGCGTATTGCCGGAAATCCGCGAAGCGCGCCAATGGATCGCCTTCGATGGCTTCACCGACGAGGAAGAAGCCGAACTGAAGCGCCTGCTCAACAAGCTGTGCGACAACGTGATGCGCGAGCAGGGACGCGAGTCCAAAAAACCGAAAGGTTAGGGCGTCGTCGGCATTGCGAGGCAATGGCGTGCGGCGACATAGAGGTTGACGGAGGCACCGAGCGCGGGCGTGCGGTCGGGGTGGAGCTGCACCTTGAAGCTGTGTTGCCCGACCTTGACCGTGCAGTCGGTCATGTT
>Ga0180219_1000124_pt1 | contig 90071 bp, 80 predicted proteins | sample eDN3rd30CBELigMG_FD_151338 | JGI IMG/M metagenome (GOLD analysis project Ga0180219, IMG submission 151338) | Enriched Miracle-Growth compost microbial communities from Emeryville, California, USA - eDNA 3rd pass 30_C BE-Lig MG (version 2)... ...
CAGCCCGACGGGCCGAGCAGCGTGTAGAACTGCCCCTTGCGCACGGTGAACGACACGTCGTTCACCGCCAGATGCGTCTGCTTCGCCGACCGGTAGGTCAGGCTCAGATGCTCCACTTCGATCATGAGTTTTCTATCCCCGTTTTACGGACGGCCCACCAATAAAAAGCCGTCAAAGGAACCATCAAACAAATCAAAACCAGGGTGATCGCCGATGCCACGCCGTAATCGCCGCTCTGCCACATGCCCCACACCACGACCGGCAATGTCAGGTTGTCGTTGGTTGTCAGGATCACGGCGAGCGTCAGTTCGCGGAAGGTCAGCAGCGCCATCCAGATCCAGGCATAGATCAGCGTCGGCGCCAGGATCGGCAGCAGCACGCGGCGCACGATCGTGCCAGTCCCCGTGCCGCTCATGGTCGCGGCCTCCTCCAGTTCCTTGTGGACCTGGATGAGCGTCGAATTGGTCATGCGTGTCGCATAGCTGATGCGGCCGATGACGAAGACGAACAGCAGGATCCACAGCGTGCCGTAGAACGGGATCACGTTGCGTAGCAGGAACAGGGTGAGCAGCAGGACGCCGACGCCGAACACGATATTGGGGATCGCGTGCGGCAGGAAGGCGATGAAGTCGAAGGCGAGCCGGCCGGGCACCTTGGATCGCAGCACGACCCAGGAGAACGCGATGGCGCAGGCGAGCGTCAGCGTCGGCGTCAGGATCATGAGGAGCGAGGTATTGCGTAACCCCATCATCATCATGTCCCACGGGATGCTTTCGAAATTCGCCCAGGACATGGCCTTGAAGGCCGTCGCGGAGGGAAGCTGGAAATAGGGCAGCGACGCGGCCCAGATGACGATGAGCAGCGGCAGGAACTTGCTCAACACGAAATAGACGCTGAGGAAAGTCCACGCCATCCAGGCGCGCCCGCGCAGCGCGATGATGCGCGGACGATACCCCTTGCCGGTCACCACCTGATAACGATGCGCCTGTGACTGCAGCTTGCCGTACCAGAGCGCGAGCAGGCCGGAGACGCCCATCACCACGGTCGAGAGCGCGGCGGCCTTGCCGTAATGGGGCAGGTCGTCGTGCGGCGCCAATTGCGTCACCAGATAGGTCGAGAAGGTGAAGATGCGGTTCGACATGCCGATGATCGCCGGGACGTCGAACGAGGCGAAGCCGATGGTGACGATATAGATGCCCGAGGCGAGGATTCCCGGCCAGGCCAGGCGCAGCGTCACCTTGCGGATGGTATTGAAGAAATTGGCGCCCGACATCTGCGCTGATTCTTCCAACGCCGGATCAATGGCGCGCAGCACCGCTGCGGTCATGATGAAGGCGATGGGTGCGAGGCTGAGACCCTGCACCCAACCCATGCCGATGATGGTCGCGATGTTGAAGGGCGCCTCGGAGAAGCCCACGACGCGCGTCAGGAAGACGTTCACGAGCCCGATACGCGGATGCAGCAGGAACAGCCAGCCCATGGCGGTCGCGAAACCGGGCAGCAGGATGCCCAGCGTCATCAGCGTATAAAGTACGGGTTTCGCCGGAAGGTCGGTGCGTTCGGCAAGCCAGGCGGCAGGCAGGCCGAAGACAAAAGCGACGAGCAGCGTAACCAGCGCGAAGCTGACGGTATTGAGCAATGCGCGATAGGCCACCGGATCGGTGAACACACTCGCGTAATGCATGAACGAATAGGTCGACTCCAGATCAATCGGCCGGCCGTCGCGGAACGACAGGATCAGCACGATCACCGGGATCGCCAGGATGAACAGGCTCAAAAAGCTGACTAGGACGATCATGGCGATCTGCCATGGATCTTCCTTCGGCAGAATGAAACGCAGGGACATGCGCTTCATCTTTGTCGGCGTTGCCGGCCAGGTCGTCGGTTCGAGCACGGCGCTGGTCGCAGGACTATCGGCCATTGCCTATATCTTTCCGTTTAACGATCTGATGCGAATGGGGCATCGCCCTTGTGAGCGGCGCCCGCGATGAATCCGCGCACGATTACTTCCGTCCGCCGGCGGCGAGGATCTTCGCCACCTCCTGTTGGGTCGCGTTGCCGGCGCTGTTGGTCCTCTGCCACGCGAGGTCGCCGTTCGCGAATTTCTTGCCCGCGATCTTCTCGGCCTTGGCGACTTCGTCCTTCACGATCGATTCCGGCATCAGATGGAGATCGCCGAAGGTTTCCTTGCGGATGACGTCCTGACCTTCCTTGGTCAGTGCGAAGGCAACGAACAGCTTGCCGAGATTGGGCGATCGCGCATTTTTTGGCACTGCGAAATAGAAATAGCTGACCAGCGGCACATCAGGCGCCACAACACGGGCGAGCGGCGCGCCTTTGGTGGTCGCGAATTCGCGGGCACTATCGCCGCTGCAGTCGGTGACGAGGGCGAGAAACTCACCCGACGACAGGCGTCCCATCTCGTTGCAACGCATGAAACCGGCCGCGCCCTCGGAGAATTTCTTCGCGAACTCGATGGTCTTCTCCGGACCCCAGGCTTCCTTGGCCGCGATCTGATCGAAGCCCGCCCCGAACGCGGTCGTAGCGTATTTGCCCTTCCATTCGGGCTTGAGGAAGTCCTCCAGCTTTTCGGGTTTGGAGGGCGCCAATGCACTGTTGTAGGTGAAGCCGAGCGTGGCGCTGACCACCTTCACATAGGTGTCTTCCTCGACGACCTCTTTGGTCAGGCGATCGGGGAAATAGCTGCTCCACGGTGCGGAATAAAACAGATTGCGGTCTCTCAATGCCGCCATGTTGCGCGAGAAGCCCATATAGACATCGGTAGGTGACGGCAGACCGTTCAGTGCTGTCGTCGCCACCTGATTGCCGACATTGGGCATGGACTCGCCCGGTGCCCAACTGATCTTGATGTTGATCCCGAACATCTTGTTGATGGCGGTCTCGAATGCTTTCGCGCCTTTCTGCCCGCCCATGGTGGAATTGCTCCACGTGACGGTCATTTCCTTGTCCTTGGCGGCCGCGGCGGCCAGTTCCTTGACGGCGGGCGTCAGCGCAGTCTGCGCAAAGACCGGTACGGCGGACGCAATAACCACGGCGGCGGCGAGCGCCACCTTGGTGACAAACCTAGACATGTAAACCTCCCTGTATGGTGCCGCTGTTCTTGTTATTCGGCGGCAATGGCTCCGGCGAGTTCCAACTCGCGCGTTCGTTCTTGGAAGAAGGATTCGGTCGGGCGCCGCCATTGCTTGGTCGGTCGTCCCTCGTGGATGCAACGCAGCTCGCGTTCCCACATCTTGCGCAGGAAGATGAGCGCCTTGTCGGACTGGCCCAGGCGATCCTTGGAACGGTCCACGATCTTGCCCTGGCCGGCCAGAGCGACGTTGTCCTGCACGTTGAACAGGCCCGGATAATCGGGCGAGATATCCTGCACGCGAATGCGGCCCGCCAGAACTTCGTCAGTCAGGAAGTTCGGATCGGGATGGGCTTCGGGGCGCGGTTTCAGGCCCTCGCCGCCGCCCTTTTCCGTGGCGACGATGAAGCTGCACATCAATTCGTCGGTCACCGGCACGCGCCACGCGAGGTGCAACATCCATTGCGGACGCGACGGGCGGCCCGGCGTGAAGGTCATCAGCACGTTCGGCATCATCCAGAACGCGGTACGGGTCACGTTGTGGCCCGCTTCCTTGCGGATTCCCTTGCGCAGGATGCCGTACTCGGTCTCCGTCACATTGATCTCGGGGAATTCGACCAGGCCGACCTCGTCGGTGCTGACCTTATGAACGAAATGCAGGTGCAACTCGTCCATGTCGTTCTCGATGCGTTGGAAATAGCTGCACGGGACCGGGTGGCGATTGTAGAGGATGGTGTCCTTCTCCGGATCGATCTCCGGGAATTCGGGGAAGGGTGGCGCTTCGCCCTCGCCGAGATAGGCGAAGATCAGGCCGAGATATTCACGGGTCGGATGGCCGTCGATGCAGATCTTGCGCTTGAAAGCGGGATCCTCGGCGGGCTGCTCGATGCACTGGCCCTGCGGATTGAACTTCCAGCCGTGATAGAAGCAGCGGATATCGCTGCCCTCGACCCAGCCCAGGAAGAGCTGCGTCTGGCGGTGCGGGCAGGCATCCTGCACCACGTGAGGTGCGCCGTCCTCGCCGCGATAGGCAGTATAATATTGGTTCAGGATCTGGATGCGCTTGGGGCGACCGATGACCAGTTCGTCGCCGACCAGGACGGGCTGCCAGAATTGGCGCAGGAACTTGCCGGCGACTGTTCCGGGGCCGATATGAGCGAAATCTTCATAGGCTTCCATGATCCGTTCCTTGCTTCCCTATTATTTAGGCCTGTTAGATGGCGTCGCCGAAATGCTCGCGCGCATTCACCGGCTCCTTGCCGTGAATCTGTACGAGATCGGTCGGTTGTTTCGCCTGATAGAGCACCAGTGGTTCCTGGGTCTCGTTTTCGAGTTGGTAGTATTCGCCCATCGCCATGACGGCGCATTCGCCTTCCTTCACCTTGTGCTCGGTGACCGGCTGATCGACGCCGGGGCGCGTGCGCAGTGTCAACTCGCCCTTGAGCACCAGGAAGGATTGGCTGGTGCCGTTGTGGTGATGGAATTGGTTCTTGTAGCCCGGCTTATAATAATTGAGCGCGATCATCAGATCGCTTTCCTGCGCAACGCGCACGAAAGCACCGGATTTACCGGCCTTCTGATGGTCCTCGATGGCACGCCAGACGTTGTTCACCTTGGCCATGACAACCTACTCCTGCCCGAATATTGTTAATTGTTGAACCAATGCTACCCCGGGCAGGGGTTAGGAATCTAGCGGTAAACTCGTTATCTGGATTCAAGATTGGGCGATTTTCCAAGCCGCAAACCCGCAGCCGACGTAAACTTCGGGCACCGGGAAATAGTCGATCAGTTCGAAGCCCCGACTCTGCGCGGCGCCGTGGGCGACCAACCAGTTGCGGACCTCATGTGAGCCGTTGCCCGCTTTGGCGAGGTTGGTTTCGAGGAAACTCAAGAGCGGGCCTTCGCTTCCCTTGCGGAATGCCTCGATGCACGCGTGGTCGAAGTCCTCGTCGATGGCGCCCATGGTCGGCTCGCCGATGGAATGGCTGAGCCCGCCGGTTGTCAGCACTGCGACGCGCACCTTTTCCGGGTAACTCTCCACCGCCTTGCGGATCAGCTTACCCCAGGCGAGGCAGCGATTGAGGCTCGGCATCGGTTCTTCGAGGCTGTTGATCACGATGGGCACGATCGGCGGCAGCTCTTTCAGATCCATACGCATCAGCGGGATGCAGAAGCCGTGATCCAGTTTCATGTTGTACGAGACCGACGGCTCGAAATCGTTGTCGAGCGCGGTCTTGAGGATATGCATGGCAAGTTTGGGCGCGCCCTGCATCGGATTGTACGGATAATCCTTGAGGAACGGCTCGGGCGGGCCGTCATGCACTTCGCCCACGCCGATGCACACATTCGGCAGGTTGTTGATGAAGAAGTTCGACCAGTGATCGGGCGCGATCTCGACGATCACATCCGGCCGGGCTTCGTTCAATTGCCGGCCGAGTTCGCGGTACGCCGCCGACAGGCGATCCTTCACCGCGGCGGGAAGCAGATGCCAGTCGCGCGCCACCAGGGGCGCGTGGCTTGCGGCATAGGCGGCGACGATCTCAGCCACGATGGACCTCCATCGTTTCAATCATGGGCGGGACTCGATGCCTGCGGCTGCAGGGTGCGCAGCCGCGCGATGAATTCGTCATCCTTCATGCCGATGGCGAAGAAATAGAAGCGCAGCAGATAGGCATTCGAGAATTTCGAGAGCGTCGCGACATCGTCGGCAAGGATGGCGGCACGGATCTCCGGCTTCAATTGATACCGCTCCAGCACCTTCAGCCGGTCGGCGCGATATTCCGCCTGTGCAGCCGGCTGCTGCAGATCCCAGAACAGCTTGCTGAGCCAGTAATCGCTGGCCATGTCTCAGCCCCAGACCTCACGTGCCACGTCGGCCACCAGTTTGAGCTTATCCAGTTCATTCTTCAACGACAGCGCATTGCCGCGTTCGCCAGACGCGAAGCCGCATTGCGGGCTGATCGCCAATTGATCCAGCGGTACGACCTTGGCGGCCTCGTCCAGGCGGCGTTTGAGCGAATCCTTGCTTTCGAGTTGGCCCTGTTTGGTGCTGACCAGGCCAAGCACCGCGATCTTGCCCTTTGGCAGGAAGCGCAGCGGTTGGAAATCGCCCGCGCGTTCGGTGTCGTATTCGAGGAAATAACCGGTCACGTCGATCTCGTTGAACAGAGTCTCGGCCACCGGTTCGTAGCCGCCTTCGGCGACCCAGGCGCCTTCGAAATTGCCGCGGCACAGATGCATGGTGACGACCATGTCTTTCGGCCGGCTGGCGATCGCGGCATTGATCAGCTTGGCGTAGGTATGCGGCAGCTCGTCTGGGTTCTCGCCGATCTTGACCGCCTGAGCGCGCATGTTGGGATCGCACAGATAGGCGAAGTTCACTTCGTCGATCTGCAAATAGCGGCAGCCCGCCTTGCCGATATCGGCGACTTCTTCCTGATAGACGCGCGCGAGATCGGCGTAGAACGACTCGATCGTCGGATAGGCCTTGCTGTCGATGGCGTCGCGCCCGCCGCGGAAATGCAGGATGCTGGGCGACGGAATGGTGAGCTTGGGCGTCACCTTGGTGTTGTTCTTCACGAAGGCGATGTGGTCGACGAAGATCGGCTTCGGCCGGTCGAGCTTGCCGGTGATCTTGAACGACGACATGTCGCGTTCGGTGGCGCCGTCGTGGGTGTGGAACTTCACCTTCACGCCGGTCGGTGCGACCACGACGTTGGAAAACGAGGTGAGGAAATCGCGGTGCCAATAGGTGCGACGGAATTCGCCGTCGGTCACCGTCTGGAAGCCCAGATCCTCTTGCTGCTTGATGACCTCGCGGATCGCCTTGTCCTCGATGCGGGTCAGCTCGTCAGCGGTGATCTTGTCCTGCTTGCGGTTCTCGCGCGCCTCGAATAACTCGGCCGGGCGCAGCAGGCTGCCGACATGGTCGGCGCGGAAAGGCGGTGTGGTGCGTTCCGTCATAATCGATATCCTCCCAGATCGCCGACGGCCCGATCGGTCTTGTTCTTCAGGGCCAGTGCCAATAGGCGATATCGACCAGCGTGGCGGGAAGGGGGACGAGGTTCAAGACGAAATCGGTGCTGACCGATACGGCGAGCGCGCCGATCAGCGAAACCACGATGCCGACGATGGCCGGGGCATCGAAGACCTCGTGCTCGCGGTTCAGGAGCCAGGCGAAGACCGAACGGAAGATCGTCTGCAATTGCAGGATCGGCCCGACCACGGTCACCGGCGCCACGGCGAGGGCCATGTAGCGGAAGATCTGCGACAGGCAGACGAAAATGCCGGAGAAGATGAACCATTTGACCGCTGCCTTGTCCGTGGCGAAGGCATGGCGGCGCTGCGCGGGTATGGCCAGGAACAGGACGATCACGACAGTGGCGGCGGCATAGGAAATGGTGCCGCCTGCGAGACTTTCTCCCAATCCGTGATTCTCCAGCGCGGCGCGTATCAGGATCGGGCTCATGCCGTAGGACAGCGCACACAGGATGCCGAAGATCCAGCCTTCGACGTAATTGGGAACGAACGTCGTCTTGCGCTGTTGCTCGGCGGACTTGGGACTGCGCCGCACCATGATCAGCGGGCCCAGGAAGATCAGCACGATCCCGAAAATGCGGAGCGGGGTGAAGGTTTCGCCAAGGAAGACGACGGCGAACAGCAATGTGTACAGGATCGAGGTTTGCTGGATCGTGCCGGCGAGGTTGCCGCCCACCGCCTTGATGCCGCGATAATTGCCGTAGCGGCCGATGACGAAATGCAGGATGCCCGCCGCGGCCAGCAGAAGCGTCGGTTCCAGCGCGAAGCCGGCCACCGCGGTTGGTTCGCCGAACAGGGCAGCACCGAGGAAGAACAGCGGGATGCCGATGGGCACTGTGATGATCAGTGCCTGCATGACCGTGCCGGTCAGCACGCCGCGCCGCACAGCCGCGTTGTTCAGGCCGAAAGTCGCGGCCGAGATAAGGGAAAGAATACCACCGAGCATGAAGGGTTACGCGATCACTCCGCCGCCTGCGCTGCGGCCAGGCGTTGGATCGGCCGCTCGTCGATTGGATAATGCACGAGCGAGGCCGCGAAGCCGACGATGATCGCCGCCCAGAAGACCGGCTCGTACGTACCGTAGAGATCGTAGCTGAGCCCGCCCATCCATACGCCCAGGAAGCTGCCGATCTGATGACTGATGAAGGTGACGCCGACGAGCGTCGCCATGTAGCGCGTGCCGAACACCTGCGCGACGATGCCGCTGGTCAGCGGAACGGTGCCGAGCCACATGAGCCCCATGACCGAGGTGAAGATGATCACGCTCGTCGGCGTGATCGGGAACATGATGAAGACCAGCATGGCGACCGAACGCAGGCCGTACAGCAGGCACAACATATATTTCTTGGGATAGATACCGCCGAGCTTGCCCCAGATGATGCTGCCGACGATGTTGAACGCGCCGATCAGCGTGATGGCGACGGTGGCGACCCACGGCGGATGGCCGAGATCGCTTAAATAAGCCGGCATGTGCTGCGTGATGAACATGACCTGCGCGCCGCAGACGAAATAGCCGCACACCAGCAGGCGGAAGCCTTTGTGCGCGAGCGCCTCGCGCATTGCCTCCTTGAAACTAAGCGTCGAAGTGTCGTCCGCCGCGCGCGCATTGCCGCCGGTCAATGCGGCCGACAGCGGGATCGTCATGCCGACGATGATGGCGAGATAGGCGAATGCGACGGCCCAACCGTATTCGGAAATGAATTGCTGGCCCATCGGCACGAATAGTAGCTGGCCCGACGCACCGCCCGCGCTGGCGACGCCGAGATAGAAGCTCCGCGTCTCCGGTGGGAACTTGCGGCCGATTACCGAAAGCACGATGGGGAAGCCGGTCATCGCGGCGGCAAGGCCGCACATGATGCCGATGCCGATGGTGGCGTCAGCCGGATGGCTCGCCTGGCTCATCATGAACAGGCCGCCCGCGTAAAGCGCGCCACCGGCAGCGGCGACCTTGGCTGGGCCATAGCGGTCAGACAGGAAGCCGAACAGCGGGGTCGAGATTCCCCAGACGAGGTTTTGCAGCGCGGCGGCGAAAGACAGGACCTCGCGGCCCCAGCCCAGATCGGAGCTGACAGGCGCCATGAAGAAACCGAACGTGGTGCGCACGCCGAACGACAGGAAAACCAGCAGCGTGCCGCAAGCGAGTACGACGAAAGCCGTTTGCGCCGTACGTGTCGTCATGGAGGGCCTTTCCATTGGGTGGCAAACAATGGGAGCGCACAGGCTGGCGGTCAAGCTTTCTTGAGTTTAGGGTTTTAGGACAAAACATAAGACGCAAGGGGATTGGCATGACGGGACGTCGTGGGGACGGAAAGATCGGCGATGCGGTACCCAGGCGCGAGGATCTGCGTCTGCTGCGCGGGCGCGGTCGCTACAGCGATGACGTCAACGTCGAAGGTCAGGCCTATGCCGTGATTGTGCGTTCGCCGCACGCACATGCACGTATTCGCGCCGTCGATTCGGCGGCCGCCAAAGCAATGCCAGGCGTGCTCGCGGTGCTCACCGGCGCCGACGTGATCGCCGACGGATTGAAGCCGGTGCCGCACACGCCGTATCCGACGGGCGGTATGGACATCACGCTGGTCAATCGCGATGGACGTCCCGCACCGATCAAGTTGCCGCCGATCCTGCCGGCGGATCGCGCGCGTTTCGCGGGCGAAGCCGTTGCCATGGTCGTCGCCGATACTCTGGCGCACGCGAAGGATGCCGCCGAGCAGGTCGTGGTCGATTACGAATCTTTGCCCGCGATCACCCGCACGCCGGATGGCGTCGGCCCCAGCGTGCCGCTGTTGTGGGACGATCTTACATCGAACGTGTGCGTGGACGCGGATGTGGGTAACAAGGAAGCGGCCGACGCCGCCTTCGCGCGCGCCGATCTTACCGTGCAGCTCAAGACCTGGGTGCCGCGTGTCACCGGCGTGCCGATGGAGCCGCGCGCGGCGGTTGGCGTCTATGACACGGCGGCCGACAAATATACCTTGTTCGCGGGATCGGGCGGCGTCGTGCGCCAGAAAAGCGAGCTTGCGGCCATCCTCGGCGTGCCGGAGGAGCGCGTGCGCGTCGCCGCCTGGGATATCGGCGGCAATTTCGGCACGCGCAATTCATTCTTTCCGGAATTCGCGCTTGTGGTCTGGGCGGCCAAACGAACGGGGCGTCCCGTCAAATGGACGGCAACGCGCGAGGAAGCTTTCTTAAGCGATTTCCAAGGCCGCGATCTCTATGTCGAGGCGGAACTGGCACTCGACAAGGACGGCAATTTTCTGGCCTTGCGCGGTTCCAATGTCAGCAACATGGGCGCCTATACCGCGTCCATGGTGCCGCTCACCAAGGGTGTCGAGATCATGACCGGGACGTATCGCATCCCGGCCGCCTATTTCCGTGCGCGCGGTATCATGACCAATACGCCCTGTACCGCACCCTATCGCTCCGCCGGCCGGCCCGAAGTGATCTTTGTGATGGAACGTCTGGTCGATCTGGCATGCCGCGAACATGGTTTCGACCCGGTGGACTTGCGCCGCCGCAACCTGATCCCCGCCGACGCCATGCCCTATGCCAATGGCCTCGGTATGACTTATGACAGCGGCGACTATCCCGCCGCACTTGAAGCGGCGATCAAGCTCAGTGATTGGTCGGGCTTCGCCGCGCGTAAGAAGCAGTCCCAGGCGCACGGGCGGCTGCGCGGGCTCGGGCTTGCGAGTTACATGGAAACCTCGACCGGTGCGCCGCGTGAGCGCGCCGAGGTCACCGTGCGCCCGGAAGGCAAGATCGATCTGCTGATCGGCACGTTGTCGTCGGGCCAAGGGCATGAAACGAGCTTCCCGCAGCTCATCACCGAATTCCTCGGCGTTTCCGGCGACGATGTGAATTTCATCCAGGGCGATACGGACATCGTGCCGGTCGGCGGTGGATCGCATTCGGGCCGCTCCATGCGTCTTGCGGGTATCGTTGTCGGCAATGCGAGCGAACAGATCATCGCCAAGGGCAAGCAGATCGCGGCACAGGTACTGGAGGCAGCGGCGAGCGACATCGAATTCGCCGATGCGCGCTTCAAGGTGGCCGGCACCGATCGCACCATCACATTGTTCGATGTCGCCAAGGCGGCGCTTGAGCGCAACGATCTGCCCGATGAGTTGCGTGGACCGCTTACGGGCGAGTCCGACATCGTACGGCGCATCCCGTCGTTCCCTTACGGCTGTCATGTCTGCGAGGTCGAGGTCGATCCGGAAACAGGCGGGGTTGAGGTCGTGCGTTATGCTGGTGTCGACGATGTCGGTCGCGCGGTCAATCCGCTGATCCTGCACGGCCAGGCGCATGGCGGCATCGTGCAGGGGCTCGGTCAGGCGATGAGCGAGTTGTGTTATTACGAGCCGGCGAGCGGGCAGATGCTCTCGGCTTCCTTCATGGATTACGCGATGCTGCGCGCCGACGATGTACCCTCGTTCCTCACCGAGATCAGCGAGACGCCGTCACCGAATAATCCGCTCGGCATCCGAGCGGGCGGCGAGGGCGGCACCACGCCTGCGCTCGCGGTTCTGGTCAATGCCGTGGTTGATGCCTTATGGGGTTACGGCATTCGTCACATCGACATGCCGACGACGCCTGACCGTGTCTGGCATGCCATTCGGGCGAAGATGGACAAAAGAACGTGACCTCACGCTCGCGTGTCGGCCCGTCGTGCCGCCCTTTATTGACCGTGATCGGTCACATTCGGACCGGAACAGGCCGCCCCTCCTTGCGTTGATGTTTCGTGCATACATTCATTCACGAGTGCTCGGGACTTCATGAGATTTTTTTCAAGGAGGTTTTCCTATGAAACTCAAGAGTCTGACGATTGCGATTTCGACGATCGGCTTGCTTGGCCTCGCCGGTTGCGGCCAAACCACCGGTGACCGTGCGCTCAGTGGCGCAGGTATCGGTGCCGGCGCTGGCGCGGGCCTGGGGGCCCTTACAGGCGGCAGTGTTGTCGGCGGGGCCGTACTGGGCGGCGCGGCCGGTGCCGCAGGCGGTGCTTTGACCGATCCGGATGACGTCAACCTGGGTAAACCGGCCTGGCGTCGTTAACCGAATCTCAGGGCCAAAACACAAAACGCCCGGCACGTTTTTGTGAGGTGCCGGGCGTTTTGCGTGGTGTTTCTGTTTGTCAACGAATCGTCTCGAATCCGCGATTTTCTAATAATTTATTTAAAATTCAATCGATTAGCGGATATGCGAACGCGTTAATGACCATATCTTTGCCCCAACAATGCCACGCCGATCGCCGCGAACCATCATTATAAGACCCACAGCCTTTCAAGGAGGGTGTTATGAAATTCAAGGGTTTGACGATTGCTGTTGCGACTGTGGCCATGCTTGGGCTCGCCGGGTGCGGTACGAAGCCCGGCGAGCGTACAGTTAGCGGCGCTGGCATCGGTGCGGGTGCCGGCGCGGTGGTCGGCGCTCTGACGGGTGTGAGCGTCCTCAACGGCGCACTGTTGGGTGCTGCTGCCGGTGCCGCCACGGGTCTGATTGCGGATCCGAGTAAGGTCAACCTCGGCAAGCCTGCTTGGGAATAATCATCCTTCCAGCGAAACACTCGCGTAAACTGGATCGCCCGGCTAATCTTCGATGATGGCCGGGCGTTCTGTTGTCCGCTGGCTCGCGATCGGGGGCCTGAGCCTCGTGGCGGTTGCGGGCGTAGCGTTTTACCTTCGCGCATATTTGATTGATGTCGCCGCGACTGCGATCGCGCAGCAATCAGACGTGCCTGTCCGCTCGTTCGACGTCACGCATGTCGGATTGAATAGCCTAACCCTTGCGAACATCGCCCTCGGTGAGGCGGACGGGCCGACCGCGCGCCAGGTCGAGATGACCTGGACCGCCGAGACGCTCGCCGAAGGGCGTGTCCAACATATCCGTGTGGTCGAGCCCAAGATCGCGATGACCTATTCCGACGAGGGGTTCACGGTCGATGGTCTGGCCAGTGCAACGACGGGTCCCCCAGGACCGGCGCGGTTCACGAGTCTCGATATCGAATCCGCCACCGTATCGGTCACGACGCCCTGGGGCCCGGCCGCGGTACAGGGCAATGCCAGGATCGTCTCGGGCCCCGAAGGCTACGCGCCGGCGCGGATCGATCTCGCGAGCGGCCGGATGGATTTCTCCGGCGGCACCTTGTCGCTCGCCGACATTGCGTTCGAACCGACCAAGCCGCTCGATGCGGTCCTGAAGGTCGATGGCGTCGATCTCGAAGCGTTGCTCGCCTTGATCGATGTCACCGGCCTCAACGGATCGGGTTCGTTGTCGGGGGCAATCCCGATCCATCTTGACGATGCGGGTGTGAGCATCACGGGCGGCAAGTTGGTGGCGACCGGTCCGGGCGTGCTTGCCTATAGCGGCGATGCTCTGCCGAGCGATATCCCGAACGTGGACGGCCAGGCTGAGGACGCGATCTCGCTCGTGCGGCGTGCGCTGGCGGACTTCCATTATTCGTCCCTCGCGTTGGAACTGGAGCGCGCGACCTCGGGCGAGGGGCGGTTGACCGCGAAAGTCGAGGGTGCCAATCCGCAGGTTCTGGACAGCCATCCGTTCGTGCTGAATATCGGCCTGGATGCGAATTTCGATACGCTGGCGGAAATTCTGCTCGACGGCTACGCGACGGCAGGGCAATTGTTACGCAATGTCTCGGAACGCTAAGCGGGAAATGCGGGAATGCCCCGGGCGTTTTTATAGGGTGTAAGGTCACGTCTATGCCATCACGCTCATATAACGCCCTGTTACGTGCCGGAGTCGGTTTGGGGCTGGTTTGCACGGTTGCGGTCTCGATGGGCTGCACGCCGACCGTGAAGGTCGAAGCGCCACGCGATCCGATCACGATCAACCTGAACATCAAGCTCGATGCCGATGTGCGGCTGCGCGTCGAAGAACAGGCCAAGGAAGATGTCAAAACCAAGCCGATTTTTTAAGCTCTCGGCCTTCGCGGTCGTTGTCGTGGCTTTGGCGGCGGCTTTGTTGAGCGTGAGCGCGCCGGCGGTGCGTGCACAGAGCGCGATCCTGGATGAACCGCGCCGCGCCGGCACGATCGGCGAGCGGTTCGACGGCTTCGCGGTCGTGCGCAGTCAGGCGGAGACGGTGAGGCTGGCGCCATTGGTCGGCAGCGTCAACGCGGAGCGGCGCAAGATCTATACTGAGCGCGCACACAAGGAGAATGTACCGGTCGATCAGATCGGGCGCGTCTATGCGGCAGAAATCTTCCGTTCCGCCCCCGCGGGAACATGGTTCCTGAGGGAAGATGGCCAGTGGATCCGCAAGTAACCGCCAAGCGAGCGATTTGGCGTTAGGCCCTTCCGTCGCGGATACAGGCGGTTTCCGTTCCTATTCGGTCATGCGCGCCAGACAGGAGAACCGCGTCCTTCTCGTCGGCCTGCTGCTTGCGATTCTGCTGCACGCCATCGCGATCCTCAGTGTCTTGATCGAATGGCCTGATTCGGGCCGCCTGATCGAGCCGCGCGAAATTCCCGTCGATTTGATCTTCGAGGAACCGCCCAAGGCTGAGGAGGAACAGCCGCCGGTTCCGCCACCGCCGTTGCGTGAACGCGAATCGGGCGACGATTCCAGCCTTGCACCGGGCCAGGCCGCCGAAGTTGCACCGCAGCCGACAGCGCCGGAACCTGCACCGGCCCCATCGACGGAGGCAGCGACACCTGCGCCGGAGCCGCTCGACGAGGGCAAGACGGGTGAATTCGACGTGCCGCTGCGTAAGCCCACGCCGCCACCGCCGCCGTTGCCGCCCAAACCCGCCGAGACCCCGCCGGCGCCGCGGACCGCCGCGCCGTCCGCGCCCACACTGCAGCAGCGTCAGCCATCGCGGCTATCCATCATGGGCCAGGGTGGGGGCGATTCCTACCTCAACCGGCTGCGCGACTTGATCGAGAAGCAGCGGAGCTATCCTGTGATCGGCAATCCGATGCATTTGACGGGCACCGCGATCTATGAACTTCGGATCAATCGCGCCGGCCAGATCGTCAGTATCGTTCTGTTGCGTTCGTCGGGCGCCGGTACGTTGGACGAGGAAGGCTACAAGATGGTGCGCCGCGCCGCGCCGTTTCCACCGGTCCCGACGGATATTCCGGGTACCGTCCTGCCGCTGCGGCTGAACCTGCCCATTTACCCCTAAGAGCGGGAATCTGGGATTCGTCTGCCAGCAGCGGTCGGATGGGGGCAATCGCCCATGGACAATTCGCGCGGGTAGGTGTGACAATCGGACCAACCATAGAGGCTAAATGAATTTGGCCAAACGAACTGGGAGGTTCGATCATGAGAAAACTGGGTTCCGTGTTGTTGTTGTGCGCGTTCGCGGCATTGCCCGCGACGCCATCATCCGCGCAATCGTTGGCCGATTTCTATAAGGACAAGAAGCTGAGCATGATCATCGGCTTCGGGCCCGGCGGCGGCTACGACCAGTGGGCGCGTGTGGTTGCGCGCCACATGGGCAAGCATATCCCGGGCAATCCGACCTTCGTGCCGCAGAACATGCCGGGCGCAGGCAGCCTGACCGCAGCCAACCACATTTACAGCGTGGCGCCGAAGGACGGCACCACCATCGGCATCATCGCGCGCGATGCACCGCTTGCGCCGCTCACCGGTGCCGAAGGTGGACGCTTCGATGCCTTGAAGTTCACTTGGCTCGGAAGTCCGACGGCGGAAACCAACGTCTGCATCGCGCACAAGAATTCGGGCATGAAGACGCTGGCCGATGTTCAGAAGAAGGAATTGGTCATCGGCGATACCGGACCGGGCACCGGCACCTACACCTATCCGCGCGTGCTGAACGCGATCCTCGGCACCAAATTCAAGGTGGTCGGCGGCTTTCCCGCTTCGTCGGATGTCTTCCTTGCGATGGAGCGCGGCGAGGTGAACGGCATCTGCGAAAGCTACGACAGCGTGATGAGTAAGAAGCCCGATTGGATCAAGGACGGCGTGGTGAACGTTCTGGTCCAAGGCGGCGCGGAACCCAATCCGCACATCAAGGCGCCGTTCGTCTTCGATCTCGCCAAGACAGAGGAACAGAAGCAGGCTTTGGTCTTCGTTTATTCCGGCCAGGGTATCGGCCGGCCGTTCGTAGCGCCGCCGGGCATGCCGGCCGACCGGGTGAAGGTCCTGCAGACGGCGTTCGACGCGACCATGAAGGATCCGGAATTCATCGCCGATGCCGCCAAGCAGAAGCTGGACGTCGAGCCGGTGTCCGGCGAGAAGCTCGCGCACATCCTGAAGAATATCTATTCGACGCCGAAGCCGATCGTCGAGAAGATCGGCAAGATCCTCGAAGCGGCGAAGTAATCACTCATGTCGTCATGGCCGGATCTAGGCTCGGGCATGACGGCTTGGGTGTCACGACTTGGGCATGACGACTGGGGGCGTGCAGCTAGACGCCGAGCGGTCCCCATCCGATGGGCTTGCAGGCCTTCTCGGCATTCTGTTTGCCCGAGAGTTTCTCGTCCCACACCTTGGCATCGATACGCTTGGCGGTGATGCCGTCCGCCTCGTCGGAGGCGAACCATACGACGGCAGGTCCCATCACGGCCGGCTGCAACAGATTTTCTCGCTTCATGCCCGGCCGGTCGGGCACTAAGCGGGTATCCACCATGCCACCCGGCGTAATGGCGTTGACCGTGATTCCGCTGCCCTTGAGATCGACGGCAAGACCTGCGGTGTAGGCCTCGCTTGCCGCCTTCGCGCCGCCATAGGCGGTGAAGGAAGGCCGCATCATGACCGCGAAGTCGGTCACCACGGTGAGAATACGCCCGCGCCCCTGCGCCCGCATGGCCGGGATCACGGCGGCAGCGAGACGCAACGGCGCAATCGAGTGGACGGCAAAGAATTCCGCCAGGTTCTCCTGCGGCACGTCCCACGGATGCAGCGGGTTGGTGGCATAATCCATGCGGATGGTCTGCTGACCTATCCCCGCATTGTTGATCAGCACGTCGATGCGGCCGAACAGGTCTTTGCACATCTCGGCGATGCGGATGCGTTCATCCTCGCGCGTCACGTCCGCCTTCATGTGCCTGAGGCGCTCGGCGGGGATACCAGCCTCGACCACCGGTTCTCCATCAACATCGACAACCAGGACGTTGGCACCCGCTTCGGCGAGCGCCGTCACCATGGCGCGGCCGAGACCGCGCGAGCCGCCGGTGACGATGCAGGCCTTGCCCGAGAGATCGACAGACATCTTACTTCCCCATTACTTCCTTGAAGATCTTCACGACTGCCGCGACATCCTTGGCACCGTCGTCGGTGGCGACCCAGACGTACTGATCGGCCTTGGAGAAATCGGGCAGGTCGGTCTTGTGGTCGGGGTAGGGCTCGACATCCTTGCGCATGCTGACGCCGCCGGTTTCATTATGGGCGCCCCATTCCTTCACGAACAATTCCTGGCCTTCCTTGCTGAGTACCCAGTTGATGAAGATCTTGGCCGCTTCGGGATGCGGGGCGTTCTTGAACACCGAAAGCCCGCGCGAGGATGCCGCCGCGAGCTGGCCGAGCGGCTGAACGTTCTTGCAGCCGGAATCCTTGACGCATTTGGAATAGGACGAACCCTGCATCCCGAAGGCGACGGCCGCGGTCCCTCGCATGATGGCCGTATCGAGCTGCTGAGGATTCTCGACCACCTTCGGCTGCTGTTCCTTCAGCACCCGCCTCAGGAACTCACCGCCCTTCGCCTTGTAGATCGGCGCGATCGCCCATGAGCCCGCGTTGGGCTGCGAGGCATCGCGCATGATCACCTTGCCTTTGAGCCGAGGGTCGAGCAACGCATCGACGTTGTCGATCTGGAAGCCCGGCACCGCATCGGTATTGCGATAGGCTGAAAAGGAAACCTCATGCGAATGAGTGAAGACCATCCTTCCGGCATCGCCATAGATGTAGTCAGGATGCCGCCATTGGCTGATGTCCTTCACTTCAGGCAGGATCAGGAACGGCTCGAACGGCTGGAGCATGCCGGCGGGGGCCGCGACGCTGACCATGTTGGACGTCGTCGCCCACCAGACATCCCACAGATATTGTCCGTTCGCCTGCTCGGTCTTGACGCGTGGCAGGATCACCGTAGGGCGGGCTACCGTCGCTTCGACTTCGATGCCGAATTTCTTGGTGAAGGCCGCGATCATGTTGTCGTAGGACGGACTGCCCTGATTGACCATGACGAGGGTCTGGGTCCTTGCCTTGGCGAGGGTCGCATTCCATTCGGCATCGGCATTTTGCGCACCGGCCGGGACGGGCAACAGGGCCAAGGCTGTGGCGGCGGCGATTAGCACATTACGCAACATCTCTTCCTCCCTTACGCTTATCTCGGCGGCCAGCTACCTGCCGGTCACCTCCTTGAAAATCTTCACGACCGCCTGGATTTCTTTCGATCCTTCGTCGGTGGATACCCACGCGTACTGGCCGGGATTGCTGAAATCGGGCTGATCGGCCGCGTGATCGGGATGCGGTTCCACATCCTTACGCATGCTGACCGCACCGGTGATGTTGTACTTTGCCCATTCGCGTACCGCGACGGTCTGGCCTTCCTTGCTCAGCAGCCAGTTGATGAAGACCTTGGTGGCTTCGGGATGGGGCGCGTTCTTGAAGACCGACAGGCCGCGCGACAGTGTGATCGCCAAATTCGGCAGGGGCGTGATGTTCTTGCAGCCGCCGTCCCTTATGCAGTTCGCATAGGAGAAGTTCTGCATGCCGATGGCGATCGCAGCACCTCCGCGCATCAAGGTGTTGTCCAATTGCTGGGGATTGGCCAGGATTTTCGGTTCCTGCTCTTTCAGGAATTTCCGCAAGAAAGCCTCACCCTTTGCCTTGTAGATCGGTGTAAGGGCAAACGCACCGGAATTAGGCTGAGAGGCATCGCGCGCGATGATCTTCCCTTTCAGCCGCGGATCGAGCAGGGCATCGAGATTGTCCAGTTTCACCTCGGGCACCACGTCGGTGTTGCGGTGGAGCGAGGGGCTGACCTCGTGCGAATAAGTGAACACAAAATGGCCAGGATCGCCGTAAAGATAATCCTTGTGACGCCACTGGTTGACGTCTTTCACCTCGGGCAGCATCAAAAACGGTTCGAACGGCTGCAGCACGCCGGCCGGCGCCGCGACGTTCACCATGTTCGCGGTGATCGACCACCATACGTCCCACAAATACTGGCCGTTGGTCTGTTCGGCCCTTACACGCGGCAGGATGACGGTCGGCCGCGAAACGGTCGTTTCGACCTTGATGCCGTATTTCTTCTCGAATTCTTCGACGATGGTGTCGAAGGCCTTGTTGTCCGAATAGACGAGCACCAAGGTCTGGCTTTTGGCTTTCTCGACCGTCGCCTTCCACGCGGCATCGCCATCCTGGGCGAAGGCCGCGTGGAGGGTGAAAACGGACGCTGCGAGTACGCCAAATGCTACGGTCAGGATTCTCGACATACAGAACCTACCTTCAGCTTATCTTCCCATCACCTGCTTGAAGATCTTCACGACCGCCTTGATATCCTGCGAGCCTTCGTCGGTCGAAACCCAGACATACTGTTCGGGATTGTTGAAATCGGGCTGGTTCGCCTTGTGGTCGGGATGTGGCTCGACATCCTTGCGCATGCTGACCGCACCGGTGAGGTTATATTTCGCCCATTCGGCGACCAGCATCGTCTGGCCTTCCTTGCTCAGGATCCAGTTGAGGAAGACCTTGGTTGCTTCGGGATTGGGCGCATTCTTGAACACCGCGAAGCCGCGCGACACGGCGGTCGCTAAACGCGGCATGGGCGAGATGTTCTTGCAGCCGCCGTCCTTCACGCATTGCGCATAAGCCGCACCCTGCATGCCGAACGCGATGGCTGCACCGCCGCGCATGATCGTCGTGTCGATCTGTTGCGGATTGTCGAGGACGCGCGGCTCCTGCTGCTTCAGAAATTTGGTGACGAAATCGCCGCCCTTGGCCTTGTAGAGCGGTGACAGCGCGAAGGAGCCCGCGTTGGGTTGCGAAGCATCGCGCATGATGATCTTGCCCTTGAGCCGCGGATCCAGCAACTGGTCGAGGTTTTCGATCTTCAACTCGGGCATGACATCGCTGTTGCGATAGGCCGAGTAAGAAACCTCGTGGCTGTAGGTGAAGACGTGCCTGAGGGGATCGCCGTAGAGATAATCCTTATGGCGCCACTGATTGACGTCTTTCACTTCGGGTAGAACCAGGAACGGCTCGAATGGCTGCAGCATGCCGGCGGGCGAGGCGACGTTGACCATGTTCGCCGTGATCGCCCACCAGACGTCCCACAGGTATTGGCCGTTGCCCTGTTCGGTCTTCACGCGCGGCAGGATCACGGTCGGCCGTGCCACTGTCGCTTCGACCTCGATGCCGAACTTCTTGGTGAATGCCTGCAGCATCGGCTCGACGGCATTGTTTTCCTGGTAGACCATGACCAGCTTCTGGGTCTTGGCCTTCTCCAGAATTGCTTTCCAAGCCGCATCGTCTTGCGCTGCGGCGGTTCCAGACGAGACTGCAACGATGGCAAGGGCGCACAGCGCCCAATTCATAATGCGCGACATGTGAAACCTCCATTTCGGCCCCGGGATTGTTATTGGGGCCATTTCTTATCGACTCTTATCGTCCCATTGCTTCTTTGAATATCTTTATCGTCTCGGCAATTTCCTTGCTGCCTTTTTCGGTGGATACGAAGACATATTGGTCCGGCTTGGTGAAGTCCGGCAAGTACCGCTCGTGACCAGGGGCCGGAGGAACGTCCTTGCGCATGCTGACCGCGCCGGTCTGGTTGTATTTCACCCAATTGCGCACGGTCGCTTCCTGGCCCAGCTTGGAGAGCACCCAATTGAGCCAGACCTTGACCGCTTCGGGGTGCGGCGGGTTCTTGGGCACCGAAAGGCCCCAGGAAATCGCCACCGAGAAATGCTCGAGCTGGTCGATCTCCTTGCAGCCGCCGTCCTTGCGGCACTGTTCCCACAGCGAAGATTCGAGCCCGATGGCCAGCGCCTGGTTGCCGCGCACGATCGATGCTTCGAGTTGCTGTGGATTCTCGTAGACGCGCGGCTCCTGTTCCTTGAGGAACTTGGCGAGGAAGGCGGGGCCTTTCTCGTGCAGGATCGTGGCGAGCGCGAAGGTGCCAAAGTTCGGCGCCGATACGTCGCGCATCGAAATCTTGCCCTTGAGGCGCGGGTCGAGCAGTACGTCGGCGTTCGTTACCTTGATCTCGGGCAGGATCTTGGTGTTGCGCAGGAAGGCGTAATTGATCTCGTTCAGATGGATGAAGACATGCCTGCCGGCGTCGCCCCAGATGAAATCCGGATGGCGCCAGTTCGACGCATCCTTCACCTCGGGCAGGATCAGGTATTTTTCGAGCGGCTCGATCATGCCGGCGGGTGCCGCGCTGTTCACCATGTTGGAAGTGCCACCCCACCAGAGATCCCAGCTGTACTGATCGTTCTTCTGCTCGGTCCGCATACGCGCCAGCGTTGAGCTGGGGCGCGACACCGTAACGTCGACCTTCACACCGGTCTTTTTGGTGAATTCCTCGAAGATCGGATCGAAGGACTGATTCGATTGCACAACGGCGGTCATGGTCTGGCCCTTGGCCGCCTCAAGCGTGGCTTTCCACTGGTCCTGCCACGATTGAGCCTGGGCGGCCGTCTGGGCAGCCGACAACGACAGGCAAATTGCGGCGCCGATGGCCACAAGCCTTAAGAACATGGTTCCCTCCGTTTAACGTCGTACGAACGTGAACTTTCGCAGGCGGCCTATTCGGCGCGGCCGAGACCCGCCTTTAAACCGATATGGCGCGCGAGCAATGCGGCAACCACCGTGATCACCATGATCAGGATTCCGATGACCGAGGCAGGCTCGAACAGGCCGCTGTCGAGGTAGATGAGCTGCACGATGGACAGCGGCTGTGTGGCGCCGGTGCCGAGCAGGGCGACGAGACCCACGACCGAGACACCGGTGGCGAAGATCTCGAGCCCGATGACCGCGACGGACGGCGCGATCAGCGGCAGCACGATGCGCCGGAAGGTGTAGAGGCGCGACGCGCCGGCGGCGGCCGAGGCCTCTTCCAGTTCAGCGCCGAGACGCAAGAGGCTCGTCTTGATGATCTGGGTGCCCAGCGCCAGCGAGCCCACGATGACTGCGATCACCAGCACTGCGATGGTGCCGTAGATCGGACGGAAGACCGGCGTGCCCGCGAACATCTGCAGGAAGCCGAGACCGAGCACCAAGCCCGGAATGATCGCCGGCAGCCAAGTCAGGAAATCGAGTAGGCGGCGGCCCCAGAAGCGGGTCTTCACCGTGATGTAGGCGAGCAGCGAATAGACCGCCATACCGATGATCGATGCCGACAGCGCGAGCCGCATGGAATTCCAGAAGGCGCGTGGAATGTCGCCGCGTGTCATGGCTTCGACCCAGTTGCGGGTGGTCCACGGATCGGGCAGGTCGAACATGCCGAACTTCTTCATGAAGCTGCTGATCAGCAGAAGCGCGAAGGGCAGGACGGTCATGAAGAACAGCAACAGGGCGATGAGGCCGAACAGCGGCCAGCGCAGCCCGCCGAGATCCATGCTGCGGTTGGAGAACTTGCCCGAGATGGACGAGACCGAACGCGACGCGCTGTACCACTGCTGGAACGCGACCATCGGCGCGATGACACCCAGGAATGTGACGGACAAAGCGGCCGCGATGCCGTGACCCGGCGGTGTCGCGTTGATCGCCTTGTAGATGGCGGTCGAATAGACCTCGATGCGGACCGGCCCACCTAGGATCAATTCGATCTCGAAGGCCTGCAGCGAGCGGATCAGGCCCAGCATGATCACGACGATGATGGTCGGCGCCATGATGGGGACGACCACGTGCAGCAGCGTCTTGAAGATGGGCGCGCCGCAGGTGCGCGCGGCCTCTTCGAGTGCCGCGTCCATGCCGCGGAAGGCAGGCACCAGCAGGAAGACCTTGATCGCCACCGTCGACGTCATCAGATGGACCCAGATGATCCCCCACCAGGAATAGATCTTGAAGATATCGGCCGGGAGGCCGAACAACTTGTGAGCGGCCATGTTGAGCAGACCGATGCTCTCGTCGGCGAGCAGAACCCAGGCGAGCGTCACCGGCAACGCCGGCATGAACAGCGCGATCCAGAAGCCCACTTCGAGCCAGCCCGCATAAGGCAGATTGGTGCGCGCGATCAGCCAAGCGAGCATCACACCGAAAATCAGCGCAAGGAACTGGCGCGTGCCGGCCAATGTGATGGTGTTCCAGATCGCGTTGACCAAGCGCGGGCGCGAGAAAATCTCATGCCAATTGTCGAGCCCGGTCGACGGGTTCAGTGTGAAGGCGTTCACCTGGAAGCTCGTGGTGATGAGCATGAACGCCGGGTAGAGGACCAGGAAGGCGACCACCGCCAGCACAATCGTATAGAAAAGCGATTGCACGCCCAGGTTCGGCTTGAAGGACCATGCTGGGCGTTGAAGGACGGCTTCGCTCATCGTGCCTTACTCGCTATGTGAATCGGTGGCGGAGCGATCCCACAATTGCAGCTTGTTGGGCGGCAGGGTGAGACGCACGGCTTGGCCTTCGCGCCAGTCATAGGCGGGCGACAGGCGCAGCAGCGCCATGTGGCCGCCCGGCAACTCGATGTCCGCCTCGAAGCTTTCGCCCATGAACAGCAATGTGCGGATCACTGCATTGAGACTGTTGGCCGTATCAGTCGCCGAAGTGCCGGACGGCTCGACAATGATCGATTCGGGGCGGACCGAGACGAGGCATTTCTCGTCCGCGGCGCGCGACGAGGTGCGGATGGGACCCGCCACATTGAAGACCTGCCCGTCAGCGACGCTGACATCGATCGTGGCGCCATTTGCGCCGGCGATGCGCGCCGGCATCAGGATGGAGCGGCCGAGGAAATCGCGCACGGCGGGTGTGCTGGGCTCGGCATACAATTGCGCGGGCGGGCCGATCTGTTCGACGCGGCCCTCCTTCATCACCGCGATGCGGTCGCTGAGCGCCAGTGCTTCGCTCTGGTCATGCGTGACGAACAGGATGGAGATACCGATGCGGCGCTGCAGGCGCTTCAGTTCGGCACGCATCTGTTCGCGCAGGCGCGCGTCGAGGTTGCTGAACGGTTCGTCCATCAGCAGCACGCTCGGATTGGCGATCAGGCCGCGCGCCACGGCGACGCGCTGCATCTGCCCGCCCGAAAGCTGCGTGCCGCGGCGGTTCTCGTAGCCCTTGAGGCCGACAAGTTCGAGCGTTTCGAGGACGCGGCGGTTGGCTTCAGCCTTCGGCACGCGACGATAGCGCAGCGGATAGGCGACGTTCTCCAGAACGCTCATGTGTGGCCAGATGGCGTAGGACTGGAACACCATGCCCATGCCGCGCTTCTCCGGCTCGACGAAGATGCGGTCGGCGGGGCTGTCAACGAGCTTGCCCTCGTAGCTGACCCGCCCGCCGCTCAGCCGTTCCAGGCCGATGGACATGCGCAGCGTCGTTGTCTTGCCGCAGCCGGAGGGGCCAAGCAGGGTCAGGATCTCTCCCCGCTTGAGATCGAACGAAACATTATTGACCGCACGCACCGCGCCAAACATGCGCGAAACGTTCTCGAAGGTCAGGATCGCGTCCTGAGCATCGTTTTGGTGCATGCCTCCCCCGTCCTGATTTCAATCAGGATCATATCCACACTAAACCCTAATATACAAAAAGGATTCAGTGTCACCACTTACAGATGAGGTGTTCGGCGTATTGTTCACGCCAGTCTTTCCCTGCCGGAACCAATCCGTCGTGCGGACGGCAGGCTCCGTGGGCTTTCGGATCGGTGCCGCGCGGCCGCTTGCCCGCTTCGACGTCGCGCGTCGCTTCGAGCAGCAGGTTGCGCATGGCGATGATCGCCTTGTCGCTTGAGCCCAGGTTTTCCTTGGTGCGGTCGCAGATCATCCGTCCATCGGCGCCGCCCATGGCTTCCTGAAGCGCGAAGTCCTGGGTGTTGACGCCGACAATGCCGGTGAAGTTCGAGGTCTTCTGCATCTCGCGGTCGATCAGGTAGTCGTTCGACGGGTTGCGCTTCAGCTTGAAGCTGCCGGGGATCAGGTCGTCCTTGCCGCGGCCGGCCGACTTTTCCATTTCCTCGGCATATTCGTCAGTGATGCGTGCCTCTTCGTCGACACCCATCATCCAGTTGTAGACGTAGGTCTGTTCGTCGTCGATCGGCACCCAGATATGGCCGTCGTGCTTCGGCACGCTATTGGAGCGGACGCCCGTTTGGGCCACATTTTTTTGGACATTGGCGCGCATCTGCTGCCACGGCATCACGTACTGATAGACACGGACATATTCGCCGTCTTCTTGCGCATTGCGGTGCGAGACGTAGTAGTAGCCGTAATCCGTGCGCTCGACGTCGAGGCGCGGCGCGCGGTCGCGCTGGCGGAATTCCTTCTTGTCGCCGAGCTTGTTGTTGTGCAGGTACGACGAATGCGCGGTGTCGAGGCCGCCTTCGAGCGCCTGCAGCCAGTTGCAGGACTCAAAGGTCTTGGACACGTGGCGGTGGGTTTCCGGCGCGCGCATCCATTCGTAGTTCGGCGGCTCCGGCATCATGTCGGTCGGACCCATGTAGCAGAACACCACGCCTGCCTTTTCATAGGTCGGGTAGGAATTGATCTTGATATGGTCCTTCATCTTCGACGATGCGGGCTCGGTGGGCAGGTCCACGCAATTGCCCTTACTGTCGAATTTCCAGCCGTGATAGACGCAGCGGAGCCCACATTCCTCGTTACGCGCGTAGAACATCGGCGCGCGGCGGTGCGGGCAGTAGGCATCGACCAGGCCGACTTGGCCGGCGCTGTCGCGGAAGGCAATCAGGTCTTCGCCGAGGATGCGTACGCGCACCGGAGCGCCATCGGGTTCGGGCAGCTCGCGCGACAGAACGACCGGCTGCCAGTAGCGGCGCATCAACTCGCCCATCGGGGTGCCACGGGAAACTCGGGTCAGGCGGACATTGTCGGCTTCGGACAACATGATAAGGCGTTCCTCGACTGTTTAACGTGGGACCTCGGCCTTGTAAGGCCGTATTCACGTAGGCGTAATTTTAGGGGGGTCTGAAGGCCAGGAAAAGCTTAGAATCACCGTCCGGATATGGAAACTGGATTAATAATTGGGCCGCCCAATTGACAAGGCGGGTCATCCGGCGATTAGCTTGACCAAGCTCCTTCAAGGGGCGGTTGTGAGCATAAGCAGAGGGCAGGCAAGGCCAAAAAAACAGGCCGGCCAAGGCCAACAGGCCAAGACTAACGGGTAGGAGGCATCACATGGCAACCAGACGCGAGCAGGATCTCCTCACGCAAGTGAGCGCCGGAACGCCCATGGGCGACTTCATGCGCCAGTATTGGTTGCCGGCCGCTGCTTCTTCTGAACTCAAGGTAGATGGCGATCCCATGCGGCTAATGCTGCTGGGCGAGCAGCTCATCGCATTCCGCGATTCGAACGGCAAGGTGGGCGTCATGGACCACCGCTGCCCGCATCGTTGCGCGTCTCTTTTCTTCGGTCGCAACGAGGAGGGCGGTCTGCGCTGTGTCTATCACGGCTGGAAGTTCGATGCGGACGGCAATTGCGTCGACATGGCTAACGTTCCGCCGCACCAGGATTTCAAACACAAGGTCCATGCGAAGGCGTATCGGACGCGCGAACGCGCGGGCGTGGTCTGGGTCTACATGGGCGACCAAGGAGAAAATGGGACCGCGCTGCCCGAGCTACCGTCCATCGAAGCGACGATGGGTGACGAGAGCGATACCATCGTCATGTTCATCCAGCGCGAATGCAGCTACCTGCCGTCACTGGAAGGCAGCATCGATACTTCACATGCCGGCATCCTGCACGGTCCGGCGCGCCGCCCGAAGACGAAGGACACCGACATCGAGGGCATCATCATCGCCAACCCGCATCCGGAATATAAGGTGACGGAAACGCCCTATGGTACGTCCTATGGCGCCTACCGGCCGGCGGAGGCGGGCAAGATCAACTGGCGTGTTGCCCATTTCCTGTTTCCGTTCTGGACGCTGGCGCCGACCGGGCCGCTCGAAGGGCATGTCACGGCGCGCGCGTGGGTGCCGATGGACGACGCGCACAACATGTCGGTCTATTTCGCGCGCCGCAGCACACTGCACAAATCGTCGCTCGCGACCTTGACGGGCGGCGTCGCCGACTTCGCCGATTTCCTGCCCAACACCACCGACTGGCACGGCCGTTGGCGGACCCGTGCCAACATGTCGAACGACTTCCTGATCGATCGCGAGCGTCAGCGCACGGAAACCTTCACCGGCATTGATGGCGTACTCTTGCAGGACCAGATGATCACCGAAAGCATGGGCGGAATCCCCGAAATGACGGGGGAACACCTGGCGCCCAGCGACCATATGATCACGGTGACGCGCCGGCGCATCATCCAGGCGGTCAATGCCTTCAAGACCGGCGGCATCCGTCCGCCCGCCGCCGATACGCCGCAAGACTACCTGCTGGCACGCGCCGGTTTCTTCGAGGCGGCCGAGACACGCGATTGGCTCGAAGCCTATCGCGAACGGCTCGCTGCCGCCCGCGCTGCATAGTCAGGGCCGTATAATCAGGACTGCCCAGTTTGGCGGCCTGGATATCCGCGCAATCCGTATCCCTGCCTCTTGATCCCGCCACTTGATCCCGCCACTTGATCCCGCATGGCAACCTGCGGCACCTTAGCGCGCGCGTTTATTCGTATTCGGCGCGCTAAACGATCGAGGCTTCCCGAATGTCGCGCATCTCCCTGTCAGGTGTCTTCTTGGCGCGTGCTCTTTTGACCGTATCCGTCTGATGGCCCTTCTTCTGCCGCTTTTCCTCGTATCCGGAATTCCCGCTCTTCTCTATCAAGTGGTCTGGCAGCGTTCGCTGTTCACCATCTACGGAACCAATACGGAATCCGCGACCGCCGTGGTGGCAGCCTTCCTGCTCGGCCTTGGCATCGGTGCCTTCATCGGTGGCTGGATTGCCAACCGCTCGCCCAACCGCCTGTTGTTCATCTACGGCCTGATCGAATTCGCCATCGGTGTGTTCGGCATCTTCTCGCTGTCGCTGTTCGATGCCATCGGCGTGCGCTTCACGACCGCCAGCATGGCGCAGACCGGTCTGCTTGCCTTCGCACTGGTCGTGCTGCCGACCGTGCTGATGGGGGCCACCTTGCCGATCCTTGCCGCTTATCTCGTTGCCAAGCGCGGCCATGTCGGCAGTGGTGTCGGTGTGCTCTATTTCGTCAATACACTGGGCTCGGCAGCCGCCTGCTTCCTCGCCGCCGAGGTTCTCATGCAGTCGTTTGGCCAGCGCGGCACCATCGAAGTGGCGGCAGGCCTTAATCTGTTCGTCGGTACGGGCGCCATCTTGTTGAGCCGTCTTTCCATTGCTGCGGTCGACGAGGCCTCGGTCATCGGCCATGAACTGCGGACGAGCCATCAGGTGGTGTTTCTGCCGCTGGGGCCCGGGCGCGCGGCACTGCTGGCAGGTCTGATCGGCTATCTGTCGCTGTCTTTCGAGATGTTGTGGTTCCGCTCCTACGCGTTCCTTTCTGGCGGCTCGGCGCGTGACTTCGCGCACCTTCTGGGCTTCTTTCTGCTGGGCATTGCGTTCGGCGGGCTCGCCGGCCGTCCGCTGTCGCGCCTTGCCGACAGCTCCCCCGAAGGCGGACGTATGGTGCCGACCGTATTGCTGGTGCTCGCCGCCATCGCGGCGCTGCTCTGCATTCCGGCAATGACCTTGATCCAGGAAGGAACGCCGTCCTGGGTCGCGCTGCCCGGCGTCGTGATCGTCGCGGGCTTGTGGGCCGCCTTGTTTCCTGTGGTCGCGCATCTGTCGGTCGCGCCGGACAGGCGGGCGGGCTCGGGCATCGGGCGGCTGTATCTGGCCAACGTGGTGGGGGCGGTCGCGGGCTGCCTGCTGACCGGGTTCGTGATGATGGATTACCTGACCACTGCGCAGTTGGTGCTGGTGCTGTGCGTCGTGGGTATCCTCATCGCCTGGGTGCTGTGGATCGACGCCGATCCGAGGCCGCGACTGCAGGCGGCCGGCATCGTCGCCGGCCTCGCTGTTGTGGTCGGCCTGGCTGCGGGGCCGCTCTACAAGGACATCTACGAACGCCTGTTGTTCCGCGGCGGCGTGGATGAGCCGTTCGCCAATGAGGTGGAAACCAAGGCGGGTGTCATCGGTATCACACCCGACGGCGTGATCTTCGGCAGTGGCGTCTATGACGGGCGCATGTCGGTCGACTTCATCGATGACCAAAACGGCATCTTCCGCGCTTTCGCCATTTCGGCTTTCCATCCCAATCCGAAGCGTGTGCTGATGATCGGCCTGTCGGGCGGCGCATGGGCGCAGGTTATCGGCAACCATCCTCAGGTGGACGAGCTGGTCGTGGTCGAGATCAATCCCGGTTATCTCTCGCTCATTCCGCGTTATCCGGCGGTCGCAAGCCTGCTCGAGAATCCGCGCATCAAGATCGTGCTGGATGACGGGCGGCGCTGGATCCGCAACCATAAGGGAGAGAAGTTCGACGTGGTCGTCATGAACACGACGTTCCACTGGCGCTCTTTTGCCTCCAATGTGTTGTCGCAGGAATTCCTGACGCTCGTCGGCTCCGTCCTCAATCCGGGCGGGGTCGTCATGTTCAATGCGACCGGTTCATCCGAGGTGCAACGCACGGCGGCGATGTCGTTCGCCGATTCCATGCGGTATGCCACCATGGCGGTCGGCAGTAATGCGCCGATCGTCATCGATCCCGATCGTTGGGAGACGGTGATGCAGGGTTATGCCATCGACGGCGTACCGGTGGTTAGCGACGACGATGCGGGGCGGGATGCGGTGGACAGCAACTACGCGCGTCTGCGCGCAGTGGACGAGGCGGGGCAGGATGCCGACGAATGGGACAGCATCGAAAGCAGGGATGTCATCCTCAAGCGGACCGAAAATCTGGGCATCATCACCGACGACAATATGGGACTGGAATGGGGCACGCGCCGTTGAGGTGCATGCCGCTTTGCCGGTCTGATTTTTACTGAAATGCAATCGCGAAGGCGCGATTGAATTTGAGCCGCAGCTCCTTCGCACAGCGCGTCACATCGGCGGTGCATTGGTCGAACAGGTATTTGGCATAGAAGGACAGATCGTCCATCCCAAAGCCGAAATGTTCCAGCGCGGTGGGCGCCAAAAGCGTGATGTCCAATTGTTCGTCGTCGTCACGCTTCTTGGGTTCGCCCAGGCATTTGAAATTGATGCAGCGGATCTCGTAATGGGTGAGGTAGCGCTGCGCTTCCTCTGGGAACATGGTCTTGGTGAATTCGGGCTGATGGTCGCCGAACGTGACGACGCCCGTGCGATGGCCGCGCGTCTTCAACTTCTTGAGGAAGTTACCGTAGGCGATATCGCTGTCGTGGAAACGAGCGATGTAGTCGGCGAAAGGCCGCTCGGTATCGTGCGGGCCGTGCTGTTTGATGGTCAGCAAGAAAACTGCGACCGGCTGCGACGGCGTCTCGTCCGCCTTCTTCAGCGCGGCCTCGTAGAGTATCGAATCCGGGATGTTCCAATCCCAGCCCTGGCCGATCCCGAGTGAGGCGGGATCTTCAAACTCGTCCACGCCGATGGATTTGTAAAACTGACGCGCGTTCAAGAAGAAGCCGGGCACCGGATAGATCACGATGGTGCGGTAGTCGAGCTCCTTGAGCTGCGTGAACAGGGATCGCTTGATGCGTCCGGGGAGCTGGTGAAACACGTACCAGCCGCCGTCGCCGAATTCCTGTGGGCGAACCTGCGTGACCAGCGAGAATTCGCTGAGCCATGTTCCGCCGCCGAAGGTATAGACATGCAGCGGTCCGGACAGCGGTACATAACGCGAGAACAGCGTCCGCGGCTCGTATTCGGGTTCCACGATTTGAGGATCAAAAGTGGATTCCTGCAACACGAAGAACAGATCGGGCTTACCGTCCTTGGGCGCGCCGAACGAGCGCAGCGACAGGCGCATGCCGTTTACGTCCTCGTCGGCGAGCACCATCTCGGCATTCGGCACGATCATCGATTTGACAAACGTGCGCACGGTCGGTTCGTGGTTTTCCTCGGCCATCAGGAAATCGAGATTCGATGTCGATATCTTGAACGCGAAGAACGCCCAGGACACGGTAAGGACGGCGGAGCCGATCTTTTCAAAGCGGGTGAACGGGCCGCGCCCGGACAGCAGAACGCGGAAGTAATAGAGGATGCCGAGCGTGATCACGATCGTCGCGATGGCAACGCGCCAATCGTTGTAGGCGAGCACGAAGACATTGCTGTCGAGGAGGAAGCGATCGAGGATCGACAGCGGCAGTCCCGTGAGCTGCACCTTCACATAGCTCAGGAAAACCAGAAACAAGCTGGGTAGCGACGCCATCGCCACCAGGTTCAGCGGCTTCTTTCCCTTGGCGATGCCAAGTAGGAAAAACGGTGCGATCCCCAACGTGATGTAGGGATCGAGCTGGATGATGGCATAAGCGGCTGTGACGCCAATGACCGCGAGCGAGAGAACAGTGCCCGCGCTCAGGCGCGTCAGCATTTATATCTCCATACGAACGCCGGAGGCACATTGCGGATCTCGACACCCGCGCGCCGCTCGACCGAAAAGATTCCGGAGAAAGGATTGTTGGTCGGGAAATACGTGTAGGTGATGAGCTCCGTAATCATGCCGCGCTGGCGGCCTTGCGCGACGACGGCGCGCAGATGACGGAACTCGGGATTGTTCATGCTTGGGATGCAGCTGACTACGATGGTCGGCTCGCGGATCGAGGACAGGAACTCGATTGCGCAACCGTCCAGGATCGTGCGTTCCGGATAGGTCTCACGCAGGAAATTGAATCGCTCGGTTTCGCGTTCGAGACTGATGGCGCTTTGCGGCAGAAGTTGCGTGACCGAACCGAAGCCCGCGCCCAGTTCGACGATCGGGGCGGAATTTGGATCGGTGATCGCGCCGAACATACGGCCGGCAAGGTATTGTGAGGATTCGCAAATGGCGCCGATGGCTCGCGTGCGCGACGCAAGGTTGGAAATCACAGAAGCCGATTTTAGTTGTATGCGTGCCCTACAGGCAGTGTACAAACCTGCGATTGCGTTCACGGAGTCCACGCCCTTTCAGTGATAGGAAATTGGAAAAGAGAGCTATTTTATCTTATTTTTCGCTCTGCGATGGCTCGACCATACCCCCGGCCTGGACGATCCCAAAATGGTCATCTGGCGTTCGGGAAAATGTCACAAAACCGTGACGTTAGCAAATTAACGGAAAATCGACGTGACTAATCCCGGCCCCGAATATCTTTCTGATGAAAATCCCCATAAGGGGAACAAAGGGCTCATGCGGGCCTGGGCAGCGATGAAAAACTCGCTGAGCGGCCTGGTCTTCGCCGTGCGCGAAGAAAGCGCCTTCCGCCAGGAACTCACCCTGGCCGTCATCCTCATCCCGCTCGGTCTGTTCCTGCCTGTGGGCCCGGTCGAGCAGGTGCTCCTCGTCGGCTCCGTCCTGCTGGTCCTGATCGTGGAACTGCTGAATTCCGGTGTGGAGGCGGCTATCGACCGCATTTCCTACGAGCGCCATGGCTTATCCAAGCGGGCCAAGGATTTCGGCAGTGCCGCCGTCATGGTCGCGCTGATCCTGTGCGGTTTCACCTGGGTCTCACTGGTCGGTCCGCTGGTCGCCAAGTGGCTCGGTTTCTGAGTAGGGATATTGACCGCGATCATTGAAGATCGGCCCGTCCTCCGCCTGATGGCGGGACGTCATAAGCGGGTCAAAAGCGGTCATCCCTGGGTCTATTCCAACGAAATCGTAATGGATGCGGCGGCCAAGAAATTGGAGCCGGGCTCGCTGGTGGGCCTCGAAGCCGCGAGTGGCGAGCCGTTGGGCACAGCCATGTTCAATCCGCGCACGCTGATCGCGGCTCGCCTGCTGTCACGCGATCCGCGCACGGTCATCGACCAGGCCTTTTTGACCGACAGGGTGGCTGTTGCGTTAGGCTTGCGCGAACGGCTGTATCCCGGCGGTTATTACCGTTTGATCCATGCCGAGGCGGACGGCCTGCCCGGATTGATCGTCGACCGTTATGGGGATCTCTGCGTGATCCAGGCCAACACGGCCGGTATGGACCGCCTGTTGCCCGGCCTGATCGCGGCGCTTGAGGCCGTGCTGGACCCGGCAACCATCGTGTTGCGCAATGACGCGGGCGCCCGCCAGCTCGAAGGCCTGGGCGAGGATGTCCGTTTGGTCAAAGGCAGCCTCGACGGGCTGACCGAAGTCTACGAATACGGCACACCCTGTTACGCCGATCTGCGCGAAGGGCAGAAGACCGGCTGGTTCTACGATCAGCGCGACAATCGCGCGCTTGTCGCGCGCATGGCAAAAGGTGCGCGCGTCCTCGACGGCTACGCCTACATCGGTGGGTTCGGCATCGGCTGTGCCCGGGCCGGCGCACGCGAGGTTACCATTCTGGACCGCTCCGCCTTGGCCCTCGATCTCGCGGCGCAATCGGCCAAGCGCAACGGCGTCGACGGCATATGCACGTTCACCAAGGCGGACGTTTTCCCCGAGCTCGAACGGCTGGCCGCGGCAAGCGAATGGTTCGATATCGTGATCGTCGATCCGCCGGCTTTCGTGAAATCGAAGAAAGACCTGCAGACTGGGGTGCGTGGCTACCGCAAGCTCGCGCGCCTCGCAGCACCTCTGGTGACGCCTGGCGGGCTTTTGTTCATCGCGTCGTGTTCACACAACGTGGATCGCGTGACCTTCGACGAACAGGTTGCCCACGGGATCGAGGATGCCGACCGCTCAGCACGCATCCTGTACGAGGGCGGCGCAGGGCTCGATCATCCGGTCCATCCATCCTTGCCCGAGACGGCGTACCTCAAAGCCTCGCTGCTGCAGCTCGATTGATCAGCGCGTTCTTCGTCCAACGGAGGGACTGGGACTGCCCAGGCTTCAGCTTCCGCCCCTGAGGGAGCGCGTGAGCTTCGCCGCAGCATCCTTCAACGCCGTTGCCGCCGGGCTGTTCGCCGCAACCTTCAAGGAGTTGGATGGTCCAAGGACGGTGATCGCGGCGGCGATGCGGTCTTCATGATCGAAGACGGGCGCCGAGATCGCGCCAAAGCCTTCGTAGAGCGAACTGTCCGACAGGCCGACGCCGTCACGCTTTACGATGCGGCGGATGTCGGCGATCGCCTTGTTGCGTTGCGCGGTCGTGCGGATTTCCTGCGCGAGGATCGGTTCGACGTCGCGCTCGCTCAAATGGGTGAGGAAGACCTGTCCGGTCGCCGAGGAGGTGAGCGGCAGCACGTAGCCGATGCGGATGGCGAGCGGCACGTTCAGGTGCGCGTCGATCTTCACGATGATGGTCGGGCCCTTGTTGGCCCACACCGACAGATAGACCGATTGGCGGAGTTCCTCCGACAAGGCCTCCAGCGCGCCGCGGGCGAGATCGGCCACATCAAGCTGGCGGAGCGCCGCAAGGCCCAATTCGATGGCGTAGGGGCCGAGACCGTAATAGGTCGTGATCGGGTCCTGTACCACGAGGCCGAGGCGGCCGAAGCTTACGAGATAGAGATGCGCATTGCTCGGCGACATGCCGGCGAACTGCGCCAGGCGCTTGAGCGGCATCTTGGCACCGCTCTCCTGGAGGACGCGGATCAGCTTGAATCCCACAAGGATCGACTGAATGTAGCGCTGGTTCTTGTCAGCGCGCGGTGTGGATTTCTTGGCAGCCACGACTTTCCCCCGATCGGCTCCCGATTGGCCGGCTTAGCCTATACCCTTGCTTATCAGCCCAGCCAATAATCAATATAATTTGATAATGACAAATCAGCTTCCCTATCCTAGAAGCAGAACCCAGGACCCCTAATCCTCAGGGAGATGACTCATGCTTGATGAAGAACGCAACCGGATGCTGATGGAAGTCGGCACCGAAAAGCCGATGGGTAAGCTGCTGCGGCGCTATTGGCACCCGATTGCCGCTGCCTCCGAATTCGACAACAAGAACACCAAGCCGATCCGCCTGCTGGGCGAGAACCTGGTCCTCTACAAGGACCTGTCCGGCAAATACGGCGTGCTTGATCGCCATTGCCCGCATCGCCGCGCCGACCTCTCCTATGGTTGGGTCGAGCAGGATGGGCTTCGCTGCAACTATCACGGATGGCTGTTCGGCAAGGACGGCAAGTGTCTTGCCCAGCCTTACGAGGATGTCGAGGATCCTTCGGGCAAGCTGCGCAACACCATTCAGATCAAGAGCTACAAGGTCGAAGAGAAGGCGGGCCTCCTGTGGGTCTATATGGGCCCCGAGCCGGCGCCGCTGGTGCCCAACTATGAACCGTTCTTCTGGCAGAACGGCTTCGTGCAGATCGTGTTCACCGAGATTCCCTGCAACTGGTTCCAGTGCCAGGAGAACTCCATCGATCCGGTCCATTTCGAATGGATGCATTCCAACTGGTCGATCCGCTTGGGCGGCTCGAACGGTCCTTATTCGCCGAAGCATCTGAAGGTGGATTTCGAGGAGATCGACCAGGGCTTCGTCTATCGTCGCATCAAGGAAGACACGAGCGACCAGCATCCGCTGTGGACCGTCGGCCGTGTCTGCCTGTGGCCATACTGCCTGTTCACCGGGGGCCACTTCGAATGGCGCGTGCCGATCGACGACGAGAACACGCTGAGCGTGGGCTGGTTCTTCAACAAGGTTCCGAAGGAGCGCGAGCCCTATGTGCAGAACTCGATCCCGTACTGGCATTCGCCGCTGACCGACGAAAAGACCGGCCGCTGGATCAGCACCCATGTGATGAACCAGGACTTCATCGGCTGGGTCGGCCAAGGCACGTTCGCCGATCGCACCCAGGAACACCTGGGCAAGAGCGACAAGGGCATCGCCATGATCCGTCGCCGCTTCTTCGACGACATGGAGCGGATCGAACGCGGCGAAGATCCGAAGGCGATCATGCGCGACCCGAAGGCGAACGAGCGCATCCAACTGCCCATCGTCGGGCTCGATGCTTTCCGCAACGGCCTGACCAGCAAGGAACTGGAGAATGCCGGTGGTGAAGAGCGCCTCGCGTCCAAGAAGTTCATCTTCCAGTCGGGCCAGCCGCCCGAGGTGAAGCGGGCCTATGAAGAGGCCATGGGCTTCAAGATGGCTGACTGGTAAGCAGTCAGCCGAGCAGAAAAAGAAAAGGGCGCCGAACGGCGCCCTTTTTTGTGGCTCTGTGCGTCTGGGGTTATTTATTCCAGATGGCGAACCCCATGCCGCAGCCGATGCCTTCGTTGTTGCGATAGCACGGCACGTAATCGACGACCTTGGTGCCGTAGCCCATGAGGCCGCTCGCCATGATCCAGTTGCGGAGCTCGGAGGTACCTTCGATCAACTCCTCGGCGGGCATGGCCGCCAGGTAGGCTTCGTCCTGGTCTTCCAGCGCCTTGAGGAAGCGGCGGTCCAGATCCTCGTCGATCACGGTATGGACGAGGCCGCCCGAGGCGACGACCGCCACGCGCAGATCACCCGGCAGGGCCTCGATCGCCTTGCGCAGCGCCTTGCCGAGCTGCAGGCAGCGCTTGGCGCTCGGAACCGGCGGATAATACGTGTTCACCATCAGCGGAATGATGGGGATGCCGCCATTGGGCGTCAGGAAGCGCAGCACGCGGCCGAAGGCATGGCCGAGGCCCGCTTCGTCGCGTGTCTTGGTCGACCAACCCGGATCGAACCCCTGGTCCATCAGGGATTCGAGGATCTGGCGGCCGGCCTTCGCCGCGACCTTATAATTGTCGACCTGGTCGATGGGTTTCTCGCCGAGATACTTGAAGTTCTGCGTCGCGCCCACTTCCTCGCCGATATAGAAGATGAAGGGGGGCATGTTGTCGTCGAAGATGTTCTCGTGCTGGTCGTCACCCATGATGAAGATGACGTCCGGCTTCCACTCGGCCATCTGGGCGCGCAGCTTGGCGATGGCGTCCTGGCAGCGCTTTTCCTTCTCCAGCTTGGCGGCGTCGGTCAGGTCGTTCTCGACGTCGGCCTTGGCGTGGCGCGGCAGGCGAGTGCGCGTCGGCAGGTCGCTCCATTTGAGCGCCGGCATGAGAAGCTGCGGGGCGTGCGATGTCGCGATACCGCCGATGATGGTAGCCATCTTGTCGTTTCCTCTGTTCCCAAATGATGCCCGTGCATACAACGCGCCGGGCATCCAGACAACATGACGTTGGGAAGATGCCCCCGGTGAACAGGGGGATCGCTGCCGGTCAGGATGGGGCGAGTGGGCGGTCGGCTACCACTTCGCGGCCATATCAGTCTTGAACGCGTCCTGCCACTGAGTGTCCTTGGGAACCAGGCCGTCATGCGGGCGGGCGTTGCGATAGCTTGTCGGATCGAGGCCGCGCGGCGTTTCGCCCTTTTCGACCGCCCGGGTCGCGGCGAGCAGCAGGTTGCGCATGGCGAGGATCGCACGGTCGGACGAGCCGACATTTTCCAGCGTGCGGTCGGTGAGCGGGCCCATGCCTTCCTGCAGTGCGACGTCCTGCGTATTGACGCCGCGGATGCCGGTGAAGCTCTCGGTCTTCTGCTTGGCGCGGTCGATGAAATAATCGTTCTCCAGGTTCGCCTTCAGCTTGAAGGTGCCCGGAATGAAATCGTCATGTCCGCGGCCGTAGCCGTATTCCAACCGCGCGATATAGTCGGGATCGAGGCGCGAACTCTGATCGTAGCCGACCATCCAGTTGTAGACATTGGTCTGCGTGTCGTCGATCGGCACCCAGATGTGCCCATCGTAGCGCGGGACGGAGGAATTGGTGGCAAGCCCGGCCGAGGTGATGTTCGGGCGCATCTGCTGGAACGGCATCATGTATTGATAGACGCGGATGAAATTCTGCGTTTCATCGTTATTTCGCGTCGAGACATAGTAATAGCCGTAATCCGTGTCGTGCACATCGATGCGCGGCGCACCGTCGCGCGTGAACAGATTGTTTTTGTCACCGAGCTTGTTGTTATGCAGATAGGTGACATGCGCCGTATCGAGCCCACCTTCGAGACCCTGCAGATAATTGTTCGCCTGATAGGTCTTGGACACCGAGCGGTGCGTCTCGGGCGCACGCGTCCATTCATAATCGGGCGCGGCCGGCTGCTTGTCGGCAGGCCCCATATAGGCCCAGACGATGCCACCGCGTTCGACGGTCGGATACGCACCGATCTTGATGTGATCCTTCATCTTCGATGAAGACGGCTCGGTCGGAAGGTCCACGCAATTGCCGTCGGCGTCGAACTTCCAGCCGTGATAGACGCAGCGGAGTCCGCATTCCTCGTTGCGGCCATAGAACATGGGGGCGCGGCGATGTGGGCAATAGGCTTCGACGAGACCGACCTTGCCGTCGGTGGCGCGAAACGCGATCAGGTCCTCGCCAAGCAGGCGCACGCGCACCGGCGCGCCGTCGGGCTCTGCAACCTCGGAGGACAACAACGCAGGCTGCCAATAGCGGCGGAACAATTCACCCGCGGGCGTGCCGCGACCTACCCGTATCAGGCGTTCGATGTCTTCCTGCTGCATATCGGCCTCCTTCTGGCTTCATCCGTTCTTCTGGGGCAAATTCTAGCAAATTCGGATGGCGGGCCAACCCGTCCCTGGAATTGGCCAAGCAAGAATTGCATTGAAAGACGTTAATTGGAGATTCTGATGAAGAAACTGTTCCTCGCGCTGGCTGTCTTGTCTCTCGTGGCGGCGGCTCCGGCGCACGCGGCTGATGCGGTCGCGGATTTCTACAGGGGCAAGACGGTCACCATCTATGTCGGCTTGGCGGGGGGTGGTCTGTATTCGACCTTCGCACAGCTCCTGTCGCGCCACCTGGGCGAGCATATCCCCGGCACTCCCAATGTGATCGTCCAGCATCAGCCGGGTGCGGGCGGCATGATCGCCGCCAATAACGTCTATAACGTGCTGCCGAAGGACGGCACGATCATGATCAGCCTCAACGGCGGCATGACCAAGCGTGTCGTGCTGGGCGAGCCGGCGGCGCGCTTCGATCCGCGCAAGTGGAACTGGCTCGGCGCGTGGAACGAGGTGGTCAACGACTGCACGGTGTGGAGCGACGCGCCCGCGACCACGCTCGAACAGGCCAAGACCACGGAATTGATCCTCGGCGCCAACGATACGGGCAATTCGACTTATACCAACCCGATGATCATCAACTATTTCCTCGGCACCAAGTTCAAGGTCGTGCCGGGTTACGGCGGCGGCGCGCAGGTCCGGCTCGCCATGGAGCGTGGCGAGGTGCATGGCTTCTGCGGCCAGTTCGAAGGCTGGAAAAGCGTGAAGCCGGAATGGCTCGCGGCCGGGCGCCTTGCCCATCTGGTGCAGCTTGCGAGCAAACGTTCCGCCGACATGCCCAACACGCCGCTGCTCAGCGAATTCGCGCGCAACGACGAAGAAAAACGCATCTTCGAATTCGTCCAATCCGGCCTCGACGACCGCGCGATGGTCGTCGCCCCCGGCGTGCCGGAGGATCGTGTGGCCGCGCTGCGCAAGGCCTATATGGATACCCTGGCCGATCCCGATTTTCTGGCCGAAGCGACTGCCCAGAAATTCGAGATCAACCCGGTAACGACCGACGAACTGAAGCAGTTCGTGGAGAAGGTTTACTCCTTGAAGCCGGACGCGATCGCCAAGATCCGCAAGGCCCAAGGTTTGGACTAGTAGGTTTGGATTAGTGGGCCAGGGCTAAGCCGCGTTTCCTGCGGCGAAGCCCGACGCCCAGGCCCATTGGAAATTGAACCCGCCCAGATGCCCGGTTACATCGACGACTTCGCCGATGAAAAAAAGACCGGGCACTGCGCGGGCCTCCATGGTCTTTGACGACAATCCCCTGGTATCGACGCCACCCGCGGTGACCTCGGCGGTCCGGTACCCTTCCGTTCCGGCGGGCGTGACCTGCCACTCGTTGATGGCACCGGCGGCATCGCGCAGGATCTTGTCAGGCAGATCGGCGAGGTTGCGATCCAGTGGATCGATGCGGCCGGCCAGCGTCTGTGCCAGGCGCTTCGGCACGATCTGCGTGAGTGTGGTGTGAAGTTTCTGGCGCGGGCTTTCGTCTTTCGCCCGTTTCAGAAGGGCGAAGATATCGCGTCCGGGTGCCATATCGATCCCGATCGGCCGTCCTTCGCGCCAATAGGATGAAATCTGCAGGATCGAGGGCCCGCTCAGGCCGCGATGTGTGAACAGCAGCGCCTCATCGAAGTTCGTTTTCTCGAAACCGACGCGCGCATCGAGCGCGATGCCGCTCAAATCCTTCATCTCGGCCAATTGAGCAGCCGCGAAGGTGAGGGGGACAAGGGCCGGACGAGGTGTCACGACTTTGAGGCCGAATTGTTCGGCGATCGCATAGCCGAATCCGGTCGCGCCGATTTTCGGGATCGATTTGCCGCCGGTCGCGATGACCAGGCTTTGCGCAGTGATGCGGCCCGCCTCGGTCTCGATTTCGAATCCATCGTCTGATTGCCGGACCGCGGAGACCGACGTGCCTGTGCGCATAGTGACGCGCGCTTCGGCACATTCGCCAAGCAGCATGGTCACGATCTGTGTCGCCGGCCCGTCGCAGAACAATTGGCCGAGCGTCTTTTCGTGCCAGGATATGGCATGGCGCTCGACGAGGGCGATGAAGTCGCGCGGTGTATAGCCGCTCAAGGCCGAGATGCAGAAGCGAGGATTCTCGGAGAGGAAATTTGCAGGCTTGGCGTGGATGTTGGTGAAGTTGCAGCGTCCGCCGCCGGAAATACGGATCTTCTCGCCGATATTCCTGGCGTGATCGATCAGGACCACGCGGCGGCCGCGACGTCCTGCCGTCATGGCGCACATGAGACCGGCGGCACCGGCTCCAATGATGGCGATATCGAAGGTCAGGATGTAACGGTCCGCGCGCCGACTACAATGTGTTCGCTATTTCCAGCGCCACTCGTGCACGCCGATGATGTCCATCTCGCGAACGTCCTCGGGATTGACAAGTTGGACGTCCTTGGTGTGCGTATAGATGAAGCGGTTGGGCAGCATGGCGAAGGCGTAGCCCTTGTCCGTCACCTCGTCGAACACTTTGGCGACGGCAGCACGGCGTTCTTTGTCATCCATGATCGACAATGTCGCCGCCGCCGCCTTTTGCAGTGGCTCGTCGGCGTAGTCCTTACTGAGGAAATGGCGGCCGATATTGCCGCTGACCTCGAACTGATTGCCGCCGCTCCAGCTGTAGTAGCTCATGTCGATGCGGTTGTCCTTGAGCATCTGGACGCGGTTGGCGATGGGATGCTGTTGTACGGTGGCGCGGATGCCGACGGCGCGCAGCATACCCGAAATCGCGGTGGTCGGTGCCAGGTAGCGCGGGAAGGTGGCGATGGTCACGTCAAAACCGTCGGGATAACCCGCTTCGGCGAGCAGCTTCTTCGCACCAGCGGGATCGTAGTCGGGCACCAGTTTGGTATAGCCGCAACCCAGTTGTTCCTTCAGACACAGGGCTTCCACCGGCTTTACGCCCTGGGCCAGCCCGCCATAGGTGACCTTCACCAGCGCCTGACGGTTGATCGCCATGGCGATCGCCTTGCGCACTCGTGGATCGGCAAGCGCCTTGACGTTTTGGCGTCCGCCCGCCGGGAAGCCGAGGAAAGTGTAACCGACCGCGGGCGGCGACAGCGTAACGTCGTAGCGTCCGCTGTTCTTGAGATCTTCCGCTTGGTCGCCCGACAGGTTGGCGGCGATGTCGGCCTTGCCGGTGAGCAGTGCCGCGACCAGCGTGCCCGGATCGGGGATCGGTTCCGCGATCACGTGGCCGATGGCGGCGGCGGGCTTGCCCGGGCTCGGCTTGTAGTCCGGATTGCGTTCCGCGATCACACCTGAATTCTTGTCGAGCTTCAGGATCTTGTAGAGGCCCGTGCCGACCGGCCGTGCGCCGAAATCCTGCTTGTTCTCAAGCGGCTTGTGCACGTGTTCGGGATAGATCGCCGTGCTGCCCGCGAGCGTCATCATGCCGCCGGGCACCGGCATCTTGGACGTGATGCGGATCTTGTTCGCGCCGAGTTTCTCAACGGATTTGATCCATGCCCAATCCGCCTTGTAGCGGAACTGGGTCTTGGGATCGATCAGCCAGCCGATGGTGTAGACCACGTCGTCGGCGGTAAACGCCTGGCCGTCATGCCACTTGATGTCGGTGCGCAGTTCGAATTCATAGGTCGTCGTCGTCGGCTGGGACCAACTCTTCGCGAGTTGAGGCGTGAACTTGCCGGTCTTCGGATCGAAGCCGATCAGGCTGTCGTAGACCGAACGTCCCCAGACCTGATGGAACCAGCCGGACGTGAGATACCCGTCGAGTGTCGATTCAACCTCGAGCAGCGGGAAGCGCAGCGTGTCCTTGGCCTTCTGCGCGGCTGCGGGAGTTGCGCTCACGCCAAAGAGCGCGGCGGCGGCGATGGCTACGCCACCGGCAAAGATGCGTTTCATGATCGTTCCCCTGGATCGTCTTGTGGTGGCAGCGTTAGAAGGCGAGGCCGTACAACTTGGCCCCGTTGTCGTGCAGCAGCTTTTTGCGGGTCGCCGGCGACAGGTGCTTCATGTTGCGTTCGATCGCTTCTTGCGAGAACGGCCAGGTGCTGTCGGGGTGTGGATAGTCCGACGCCCACAGCACGTTGTCCTCGCCGAAGAACGGGATCAGGTGCATCGCCACCTCGTCGTCCTGGAACGAGGCGTAGATCTGGCGCTTGAACAGTTCGCTGGGGCGGATCTTGAGGCCGATGCCGCCCTTGCTGTTCCAGAATTCCTCGGCCTCGTACAGGCGGTCGAAGCGGGTATCCAGTTCCTGGACGACCCAGGGCAACCAGCCGAGGCCGACCTCGGCCATCACGATGCGCATCTTCGGATGACGCTCCAGGATGCCCCAGGCGAACAGATCGACGAAGGGTTCAAGGAATTGCGAGATGAATGCCTTGGTGGACGTGAAGGCGCTCGCCGGTTTGCCGAAGGCGGGATCGCCGGGCTTGGTGCCGAAGACGGCGATGTGAAAGGACAGGATGATGCCGGTCTCTTCCAGCGCGTTCCAGAACGGCTCCCACGCCGGATCGTTGAGGCGCAGGTCCGCCTCGGCGACCTGCAGGTTGGCCTGGCGCACGCCGCCGCGTTTGGCGAGGCGATAAAGCTCCTCTGTCGCCGCATCCGGGATCGGCGGCAGCATCGGCACGCCGAGCAGGCGGTCAGGTGCTGCCGAGCAGAACTCCTGCAGCGAGTCGTTGTAGACCGCGTAGCATTCGTCGCGCAGCTTCGGATCCTGCACATGGATGGAGAACACCGGGCCGTAGATGACGTGCGAATAGACGCCGTCGCGATCCATATCCTCGAGACGCAGTTTGGCGTTGCCCGGGCGCATCTGGCTGTAGTCGGTCATGCCTGCGCGATCGAAGGCGGTGACGGTGGAACCGAGCGGCGGCTTCTTGCCGTCGCCCTTCAGCTTGCTGCGCGAACTGCCCCACACCTTGCCGTCGCATATCCATACCGGATTGCCGTCGCGGTCCTCGATATGAGGCGCGCGCTCGCCGACGGTACGGCTCATGCGCTTGGTCCAGAAATCGCCCGGCAGATAGCTCAGGTCCAAATGATCATCGAAGGAAATGATTTTGAAATCGGTGTTCATAATGCGTCTCCGCAGCACGGGCCGGTCGGTACGCTGTCCGCCGCCACTGTCGTTAACAGGGATATCCAATCCTGCATGATGCTAGGCCACCGCAACGGCCAGGAAAAGGCTTGGGCAAAGGCCTGGGCCAAATCTCGCTCAAGCCCCTTCCCAAACCGGTGATGGATGGGAATACTCCCCCTCGATATAGGACAAACAAGGGGGCGATCATGGCCGGGCGCGAACGCCTGAATTCCGTCATCCGCGCGTTTGAAGCGAAGGTTCCCGCCTTCGCAAGTTTTGCGAGCGCGGACGTCAACACCGCGATTTCGTTCCGCGATACCGCTTACGACAACGTCGTGTTCGAGATGGAGCACCAGCCGTGGGACGCGCTGGCATTACGCGATTCGCTTCAATATCTGCTGGACCGCCGTCTGATCGCGCAATCGGGCTCGGTCGCCTCGACCATAACCCCCTTCGTGCGAGTGCCTGCGAACGGGAGCGAGATGAATCAATGGATGGCGAAGCAGGCGCTCGATTTGGGCTGCTACGGCATCGTCTGGCCGCATATCGCGACGGAGGATGAGGCGCGCGCGGCGGTCGCGGCCTGCCGTTATCCGCGTCCCAAGGGATCGCCGAACCTTGAGCCCGCCGGTTTGCGTGGCGACAGTCCGACGGCGGCTGCGCGTTATTGGGGGATATCGCTGCAGGAGTATTACGACCGCGCCGATGTATGGCCGCTTGATCCGAGCGGCGAAATCCTCTGCGTGATCATGATCGAAGATGAAGACGGCATCAAAAATCTCGATGCCATGCTGCGCAACGTGCCGGGCATCGGATTGATCCTGATCGGGCAGGGTGATTTGTCGCGCGTGCTGGGCGTGCCCCGCGAATACGATCATCCGAAAGTGCAGGCGGCGACGAAGGAAATTCGTGCGATCTGCAAGAAGCACGGCGTGATGGCCGGCCGGCCGCAGGTCGATGCCGCAAATATCGAGGCCGCGTTGGCCGAAGGGTATGATTACCTGATGCCTGCGCCGACGCGCAGCCTTGCCGCGCTCGAGACGGGTTTGAAACTGTCTAAACGGAGTGAGTCGACCAAACGGAGTAAGTCGAAATGATCGGCGACGATATCGTCGCGAATTTGCGCATGGTTCCGACGGGCGTGATCTGTGACGCGCTCGGCCGGCTGGGCCTGTCTGGATTCATGGATGGCATACGGCCGTTCCGCCGCGACGTGAAGATGGCGGGCCGCGCGCGTACGATCCGATATGGTGCCCGGCGTGGCGACGATTCGCCCAAATTCAATGTCTATGCCTTCATGCGCTCATTGGAGCCCGGCGACATCGTTGTATTCGGCACCAACCAATCGGAGAGTTGGATCTACGGCGAGAACATGGCGCATGCCGCGCTGTACGCGAAGCTCGCGGGCGTAGTAAGCGATTCCATGGCACGTGATGTGGATCAGTTGGCCGCGTTGGACATCCCATGCTTCGCGCGCGGATCGGCCACGCGTCCGCCGACCGAGATCGAATTCATCGCCACCGACACGATCATCGATTGCGCCGGCGCGCAGGTCCATAGCGGCGATATCCTGGTGGGTGACGGTGACGGGATCGTGGTCGTACCCAGCGCGCGTGCCGCGGACGTCTGGTTCCAGGCCGAAGAGCTGGAAGACCTCGAAGGGCAGCAGGAACGTGCGATTGCATCGCAGGTGCCGATGGCCGAACTCGCCGCAATCCTCGCCAAGAAGAAGCTCACCCGCTCCAGGTGAGAAATCCCGGTTGGTGGGGCTGGGCAGCTAGCTATTTGAGGCGCCAGCCGTCAGGCCGGTCTCGTACATCATCATGGATTTGGGAGATGGCGGAGTGGGAGGGATTCGAACCCTCGATACGCCTTTTGAACGTATAACGGTTTAGCAAACCGCCGCCTTCAGCCTCTCGGCCACCACTCCGCAGCGCCCCTCTTGTAGTAAATGAAACGGGGGATTGGTAGCGCAAAGTGCCACCAATCCCCCGTTTTTGGCCCCCTTAGGCGCGATGGAAGCTGCCGGTTTGGGTTACCCCCGCGTGACGCGAAGGCCCCTAGACCGACGGGATGAGCCCTTTCAGAGCCGGAAACAACTGACCCAGCAGGGTCTGCGGCCACGGGATCGCCATGATGCGGTCGAACACGACGGTGACGAAGACCACCATGAAGATCGCGTAGGGCAGGACTAGGGCCCAACGCTCCTTGGCTTCGATCCGCATAAACGAGATCACGAAGAAGAAGAGCGTGGGGATGAGCCCGATCAGGTACGTTCCCAGCATGAACGCGATCAGATAGCCGAAGAACAGGCAGGCGCGCAGGACGATGGTGCGGACCGGCAGGTGGGCGGTATCGGATTCCAGATCCATATGGATGCGTTCGTTGTTGGCCATGCCGGACGCTTCGGCGATCTCGCCCGTTTCGTCCGCAGTGGCCGCCGCGGGTGTCGGCCGGCGGAAGGTCTGGTTGATCAGGCTGAACAGGATCGCGATGATCGCGATCGAGCCGACCACCAGAGGCACGATCTTGGCGTTGAAGCGCCACGAAGTCGCCATGATGGTCATGGTCGCTACCACGCCCAGATAGAACAACGTGAAGAGCTGGCCCCATTCGAAGTGGGCGGGGCCGTAGGTCTTGAGGATACCGCGGACACCGCCTTCGCGGCGGTAATCTTGAAACAACGGCCGTGTCAGGCCGATGAACGCCATGGCGAACAGGATTATGACGACCGGCCGGCTCATCCACTCGACGCCGTAGCGGCCGATCGAGATGAAGAGATAGCGTTCGATGATATCGCCCAGCACGAGGCCGAGGATCAGCGGCGGGCGCGGCCAGCGGAACTGTTTCATGATCCAGCCGACGAGACCAAAGAACAGCAGCGCATAGAGATCGCCCCAGTTACGCGAGGCTTCGAATGCGCCGATGTAGATGATGCCGAGAACCGCCGGGCAGATCAGCGTGTAGCGCAACAGCGCCACTTTCGCGAATTGCGGACTGAAAGCATAGCACAGGCCCGCGCCGAGCAGATTGGCGAGCGCAACCGACCACACCATCGAATAGGTGACGCTCAGGTTCTTGTGCAGCATATCCGGCCCCGGGATCAGGCCATGGATCAGGAAGGCACCCAACAGGATCGCCATCGAGGCGCTGCCCGGCACGCCGAAAGCGATGGTCGGCACAAGCGCGCCGCCTTCCTTCGCGTTGTTGGAGCTTTCGGACGCGATCACACCGCGCACGTCACCCTTGCCGAAGGTAGCCGCAGCACCTTTCTCGGTGCGCAGCGCATGGCCATAGGCGAGCCAGTCGACGACGGATGCGCTGATGCCCGGGATGGATCCGATGCCGCCGCCGATCCACGAGCAGCGCAGGATCAGCCACCAATGACGAAAGCAATCCTTGATGCCCTGCCACTGCCCCTTATAGACGTTGACCTTCTCGCCGGCCGACGAAATGGCGAGCTTGGAGATCATGAGGTCGCACATTTCCGGCAGCGCGAAGAGGCCGAGGATGAGCGGCAACAGCGGCAATCCATCCCACAGATAAAGCGTGCCGAAGGTCCAGCGTAGTGTGCCGGTCTGCGGATCAGCGCCGATCATGGCAAGCATGATGCCGAAGCAGGCCGCCGCGAGGCCGCGCATCGGTGTGCGGCCCGACAGGATCGCGACCATCGATATGCCGAAGACGGCGAAGGCGAGAAGCTCCGGTGAGCCCAGATACAACATCACCGGCCGCAGGATGGGAATCGAGATGGCGAGCAGCAGGGCGCCGAAGATGCCGCCCATCAAGGACGACATGTAGGCGGCTGAAAGCGCACGTCCCGCCTCGCCGCGTTTCGCCATGGGAAAGCCGTCGAGCACGGTCGCCGCTGAGGCTGCACCGCCGGGCACGCCGAACAGCACCGCCGGGATCGGATCGCCCGTTGCGGTCGTGGCGCCCAGGCCGAGCAAGAAGGCAAAGGCCGTATAGGGATCCATGTCGAAGGTAAAAGGGAGCAGCATCGCCGTGCCGGCCAAGCCGCCCACCCCCGGCAGAATGCCGAGGACCAGACCAAATAATGCACCCATGCCCAGGAACGTGAGCCGGGTGGGGTCCATCATGATGAGAAACGCATCCCCAGCCGCATTAAGCATGAAAGATGCTTCGGACGTAAAACCTTCCATAGCGAAGCCATTATCGTTGTGATTGCCGCGGAGTTTAAACGGACCCGCAGGGCCCTGTGTAGGAAATTAAATGAATTTGCGAGGTAATCGTCAGTTGACTTTGGAAGAAATACCACGGGCAGTCCACCCATAATCGGCTCCACTGAGTGGAAGTCAGAGACCGTTTATTTTTCAACTATCCCCGCGCTCTTAGGTGTGCCATTGCTGACAGGCCGATGGCGCGCTGTTAAAGTCGCGCCCAACCATTTCAGCGCAAAGAGGGGGTCCGCGTGTCGACTCAAAAGAAACCTTATGTCATCGCGATCGAGGAACATTACTGGGATAAGGAGCTGACATCCCATTGGGCGCCGGGCGAAGGCGCCGGCGGGGGCATCATCCGCGACAAGCTGTTCGACATGTACGACATGCGCCTCAAGGAGATGGACGAGGCCGGAATCGACATCCAGGTCCTGTCTCACGGCGCGCCGTCGACCCAACGCTTCGATGCCGAGACCGGTCCCGCGCTGGCCAAGGCCACCAACGACCGCCTGGCCGAGATCTGCAAGGCCCATCCGACCCGCTTCGCCGGCTTCGCCGCGCTACCTACCGCCAATCCGAAAGCCTCAGCCGACGAACTCGAACGCGCGGTCACCAAGCTCGGCTTCAAGGGTGCGATGATCCACGGCCTGTCGTACGGTCAGAAGTTCCTCGACCTGCCGGAATTCTGGCCGATCTTCGAACGGGCCGAGGCGCTGGACGTGCCGATCTACATGCATCCGGCGGTGCCCAATCCGGCCTTCATCGAGGCTTATCTCAAGGACTACCTGAAGAGCCATCCCGGCATCACCAATGCGGCGTGGGGCTTCACGGTCGAAACCGCGACGCAGGGCCTGCGTCTCGTACTGTCGGGTGTGTTCGACAAGTATCCGAAGCTCAAGATCATCCTCGGCCATCTGGGCGAGGGACTGCCGTTCCTGCTGTGGCGCATCGATCACGCGCTGTCGCGTCCGGGCGGCGGGCTCGCCAATTTCCGCGAAATCTTCCGCGAGCATTTCTGGATCACGACCAGCGGCAACTTCTCCGATGCGGCGTTGCTCTGCTCCATGATGGAACTGGGCGCGGACCGTGTCCTGTTCTCGATCGACTATCCGTATGTGGAGAGCCAGCCCGGCATGGATTGGATGAACCACCTCGCGCTCTCGACCGAGGACAAGGACAAGATCTACAGCGGCAACGCCAAGCGCCTGCTTAAGATGTAAACGCCATGGCGAGCTACGTCGAAAAGGTCCTGCAGTCGAACGAAACAGTTAAGCACGAGAGCAAGATCCACTGGATCGTCTACGTTCCGGGCGCGATCTTCGTGATCCTCGCCCTCGCGGCTTATCTGTTCAGCGGTCCATATGTGCCCGCACCTTGGCCTTTGGCGATCGGCGCGGCGATCCTGGTCATCGCGCTGTATCTTCTGCTGGGGGCATTCTTCGCCCGCTGGACGACGGAGCTCGCCGTCACCGACAGGCGTATCATCTTCAAGCGTGGCTTCATCCGCCGCCACACGATCGAGATGAACATGGACAAGATCGAAAGTGTCGATGTCGATCAATCGATCTTCGGACGCATGTTCGATTACGGCGACATCACCGTGCGCGGCACGGGGACGGGGCTGGAGCCTTTGAAGGACATCGACGATCCCATCGCGTTCCGCAATCACGTGACGGCGCGCTGATTGATGCCTCGCGATGTCACTATGGCGCGGTGGGGTGTTCGTAAGCGAGTCGGGATCGAGCCAGCGGTGCAGCTTGAGCCCGGCCTGGACCACGCCATAGGCAAGCATCCCGAAGATCACGGCCATCAGGAACGTCATCAGATGCGCCTTGATGCGGCGCATCAGCTTCCGAGCTTCTTCCTGAGAAGCTCGTTCACCATCTTCGGGTTGGCCTTGCCGCCGGTCGCCTTCATGACCTGGCCAACGAACCAGCCCGTCACTTTCTGATCGCCGCTGCGGTACTGCTCGGCCTGGGCCGGGTTGTCGGCGATGACCTTGTCGACCGCCGCCTCGATCGCGCCGCTATCGGTGATCTGCTTCAGGCCCTTGGCCTCGACGATCCTGGCCGGGTCCGCGCCGGTCTCCACCATCTCTTCGAAGACATCCTTGGCGATGCGGCTGGAGATCGTGTTGTCCATCAACAATCCGATCAGCGCACCCAGATGTTCGGCCGAGACCGGGCTTTCGGTGATGTCGAGCCCGCGCTTGTTGAGCACGGCCGACAGTTCGTTGATCGTCCAGTTGGCAGCGAGCTTGGGATCGCGGCCCTTGGCGACCGTCTCGAAATAAGCGGCCATCTCGCGATCGCCCGCCAGCAATGCCGCGTCGGCCTGGTTGAGGCCGAGTTCGGACATGAAGCGTGCCTTCTTGGTGTCGGGCAGTTCAGGCAGGTCGGCGCGCAGGCGGTCGACAAAGGATTGTTCCAGCACCAGCGGCAGCAGGTCCGGATCGGGGAAGTAGCGGTAATCGTGTGCTTCTTCCTTGGAGCGCATGGACCGCGTCTCGCCCTTGTCGGGATCGTAGAGGCGTGTTTCCTGAATAACGCTGTCGCCTGCTTCGTACAGGTCGATCTGTCGTTCGGCCTCGGTTTCGATCGCCTGCATGACGAAGCGCACCGAGTTCACGTTCTTGATCTCGCAGCGCGTGCGCAACCCTTCGCCCGGCTTGCGCACGCTGACGTTTACGTCGCAGCGCATGGAGCCTTGTTCCATATTGCCGTCGCAGGTGCCGAGATAGCGCAGGATCGTGCGCAGCTTGCGTAGGTACGCGCCCGCTTCGTCTGGGCTACGCAGATCGGGCTTGGAGACGATCTCCATCAGCGCGACGCCGGCGCGGTTGAGGTCGATATAGGTGCGGTTCGGATCCTGATCGTGCAGCGATTTGCCGGCGTCCTGTTCCAGGTGCAGACGTTCGATGCCGACCTCGCGCGTCGTGCCATCAGGCATGTCGAGCGCGACGATGCCTTCGCCGACGATCGGGTGCAGGTATTGCGAGATCTGATAGCCGAACGGCAGATCGGGATAGAAGTAGTTCTTGCGCTCGAACACGCTGGTCAGGTTGATCTTGGCCTTGAGCCCGAGACCGGTGCGCACCGCCTGCTCGACGCATTTCGCGTTGATCACCGGCAGCATGCCGGGCATGGCGGCATCGACCAGGCTGACTTGTGTGTTGGGCTCGGCACCGAATTCGGTGGCGGCGCCCGAGAACAGCTTTGCGTTGGAGACGACCTGCGCATGGACCTCGAGGCCGATCACGACTTCCCAATCGCCGGTCTTGCCCTGGATCAGATAGGTCATGACCCGGCCCTCAGGAGTTGCGGCAGCATCTTGAAATCGGCCGCTTGTTCGATGGCCAGACCTGCGCGCAGTACGGTTTCCTCGTCGAACGGTTTGCCGATCAGGTGCAGGCCGAGCGGCAATCCATCCGCGCTCAACCCCGCCGGAAGCGACATGGCGGGCAAGCCCGCGAGGCTCGCCGGTACGGTGAAGACGTCGTTGATATACATCTGCAGCGGATCGTCCATCTTCTCGCCGAGCGCAAAGGCGGGAAAAGGCGTGGTCGGCGTCAACAGGACGTCGGCCCGCTTGAACGCCTCGGCGAATTCGTGGGCGATCAGGGCGCGTACCTTCTGCGCCTTCACGTAATAGGCGTCGTAATAACCCGCGCTGAGCACGTAGGTACCGATCATGATGCGCCGGCGGACCTCGCGTCCGAACCCGGCGGCTCGCGTCTTTTCATACATATCAGTTAAGTCGTCGGCGCTCTCGCGCAAGCCGTAACGCACGCCGTCATAGCGCGCGAGGTTGGACGAGGCTTCGGCAGGTGCCACGATGTAATAGGCCGCGAGTGCGTCCTTGGTGTGCGGCAGGCTCACTTCGACCGGCTCGGCACCCGCCGCCTTCAGCCAATCGATGCCGGCTTGCCACGAGGCTTCGGTTTCCTTGGTCATGCCGTCGATGCGGTATTCGGCCGGGATTCCGACTTTCAGGCCTTTGACCGAACCTTTGAGCGCGGCCTCGAAATCCGGGATCGGCTCGTTGGCCATGGTCGAATCCTTCGGATCATATCCGACCATTGCCTGCATCATGATCGCGGCGTCGCGCACGCTGCGCGTCATCGGGCCGGCCTGGTCGAGCGACGAGGCGAAGGCCACCATGCCCCAGCGCGAGCAGCGCCCATATGTCGGCTTCAGGCCGACGATCCCGCAAAAGGCGGCGGGCTGGCGGATCGAGCCGCCGGTATCCGAGCCGGTCGCGCACATGGCTGCGTGTGCCGCCACAGCCGCCGCCGAGCCGCCCGACGAGCCGCCCGGCACGCGATCCTTGCCGTCGTTCAGCCGCCAGGGATTTTTCACCGGGCCGAAATAGGACGTGATGTTGGCCGAGCCCATGGCGAATTCGTCCATGTTGGTCTTGCCCAGCATCACCGAGCCAGCTTTGCGCAGGTTCATGCTGACAGTGGATTCATAAGTCGGCACGAAATCTTCAAGCATGTGCGACGACGCGGTGGTCCGCACACCTTCGGTGCAGAATAGGTCCTTCACCGCCGTCGGGATACCGTCCATGCCGCTCGCGACCGCACCTTTGGCACGCCGCGCGTCGGATTCCTTCGCGCGCAGAAGCGCGATCTCGGGCGTTTCGGTGACGAAGGCGTTGAGGTCGCGGGTTGCCTCCATCGCCTTGATATGAGCGCGGGCCAGCTCCTCAGCCGTGAATTGCTTGGCGGCGAGGCCGTCGCGGGCCTCCGCGATGGTGAGGCGGGTCAAATCGCTCATTCGACCACCTTGGGCACGGCAAAGAAATTGCCCTGGCGGTCGGGCGCGTTGGCCAGGACCTTTTCCGGCGCACCGCCGTCATTCACCTTGTCCTCGCGCTGGGGCAGGCGGATGTCGGCCACGCTGGTTAGGGCGGCGATGTTGGAGGTGTCGACCGCATCGAGCTGTTCGACCCAATTCATGATGTGGGACAGTTCATCGGCGAGCGGTGCCAGATCATCCTCCGGCACGCGGATACGGGCCAGGCGGGCGATGCGGCGCACAGTTTCTGTATCGAGGGCCAAGACGCACAATTCCTTGAATTTCAGGGGTTCCTAGCATCGCAAAGGAAAGGGGGCAAGCGGGCCGGACGTGGGGCAAAGGGCTGGGTGGGTCGGTATATGGGCGGGTGCTGGCGAGCCCCGGACCCATATGATAAGAGCCAAACATGGCGCTGCCGCATGAGCTTGTGAACTCCGTTACCGGCCATCTCGCCGACCTCGTTCTGGGGATCGACGCCGCCTTTGTTTCCGATGACGACCTGACCAAGGCGGAGACCTGCCTGCTCGATTGGTGCGCGGTGGCCCTGGCGGCGCTGGATGATCCCATCATACGCCTGATGCGCGAACAGGCCGCCGCCGAGGGCGGCAACCCGCAGGCGCGCTTCCTGGGCTCGTCTCAGCGCGGCTCGGCCGTGCAGGCCGCCCTGGTCAACGGTACGGCGTCGCACCTCTATGATTATGACGACGGCGCGTCGGCGATTCCCGGCCACCCCACCGTGCCGGTCGGCAGCGCCGTCTGGGCACTCGGCGAACGCGAAGGTGCTTCGGGCCGTGATGTGCTGATCGCGCTGATCGCCGGTATCGAGGTGATGTGCCGCCTGGGCCGCGCGCTGAAACCCAATCACTATGCCGCCGGTTGGCATGCCTCGGGCACGCTGGGCGCCATCGCGGCGGCGACCGCGTGCGCGAATCTCCTGAAGCTCGACCGCCAGCGTATCATCTGGGCGATCGGACTTGCCGCCTGCCGGTCGTCGGGGCTCAAGGCCGTGTTCGGCTCCTCGGCCAAGCCTTTGCAGCTTGGCCACGCCGCCGCGCTAGGCCTGCAATCGGCTGACCTTGCCGCGCGCGGCTTCGATTGCAGCGAAGACGTGCTGGAGGCGGAAAAAGGTTTCCTCGAACTGCACGGCAGTACATTCCGCGAGACCGAGATCTTCCGTCCGCTTGCCCATCCGTTGGCGATCCACGAGGCGCGCTTCAAGCGCCATGCCGCTTGTTTCCTCACCCACGCGCCGACCGAGGGGGCGCTCACTTTTCGCCGCACGCATAATCTGGGGCCGGACCAGATCGCCAAAATCCACATTCTCGGCAATCCGGAAGTCCTGACGGTCTGCGGAAATTGGGAACCGGACAGTGGGCTCGCGTTCAAGTTCTCGGCGCCCATGGTTGTCGCAGCCGCCTTGTCGGGCGTCGAGACCGGCGCACTTTCGACCTTCAGCGAGATCAATGCACGCGATGCGAAACTGCGCGCACTCGCCAAAAAGGTGAGTATCGAAGCATCCGATAAATTCGAACAGGAAGAAGCGCTCGTCATCTTCGAGACCATCGACGGCAAGGTTATCGAAATCCCGTCGCGCGCGGCGCAATCGGCCGACACAGCCATCAGCGATCAGGACTCGCTGTTGCCGAAGGTGCGCGCCTTGTTGCGCCCGGTGTATGGCGAGGCCGGAACCGAAACGCTTATTTCATCCTTCCGCGGACTTCACGCCGCCTCGAAGCTGCCCGACATCGCGCCAGGCAGCCGCGTGGCGGCCCAATGACAGAATAAATCAAATCATCATCTAAAGGCGGGCGTGCAACGCGTTCGTTATAACGGGGAGCAACATGGAAGAAAAAGTCGTCATCCAGTCCGGCAATCTTAAGCTCGCCGGCATCATCCACACGCCAGACAATCTGAAGAAGGGCGAGCGCCGCCCAGCGTTTATCATCTGCCACGGTTTCGGCGGCCACAAGGATGGTCCGCAGCAGATCTGGACCGCGAACAAGTTCGCATCGATGGGCTATGTCGCGCTGCGCTTCGATTTCCGCAGCTGTGGCGAAAGCGAAGGCAAACGCGGCTGGGTGATCGCGCAGGAAGAGGTGGATGATGCACAGGCCGCCGTGACCTATATGCAGAGCCGCGCCGACGTGAGTCCCGACCGCATCGCCATGAGCGGCACCAGCTTCGGCGGGGCGGTCGCGATCTATGCTACCGGCATCGACAAGCGCATCGCCGCGGTGATCTCGCAAGGCGGATGGGCGGACGGTACCTCCATCGCGCAGGAACGGTTTCCGACGCCGGAAAAATGGCAGGCCTATCTCGACCGCGTCGAGGCGGCGCGCCGCAGGAAGGCGGAAACGGGCGAAGACCAATATCTGCACCGCTACGATGTCGTGCCGGTGCCCGAACGCCTGCGTCCCTCCATCGACGAGCGCTCGATCTTCCAGTTCCCGGTCGAGACGGAACTGACCAAATTCTATTTCCGCCCGATCGACGTCATCGGCAATATCGCGCCGCGTCCAATCTTGCTGTTGCATGCGGCCGGTGATTCAGTCACCAGTTCGAAGGGTTCGCTCGAGCTGTTTTCCAGGTCGAAGCCGCCGACGGAACTGCACCTCATGACCGGCGTCGATCATTTCATGTTCGGTGAGGATGACGAACGCATCGACAGCCTCGTCGGCAATTGGCTCAAAAAGTATTTTCCAGTGGAGAAGTGATGTTCTGTATCGATTTTTCAAAATGGGCGCTGGGGCAGACCTGGGACGGCATGTCCAAGGACGCGCAGGTGATGATCAGCCAGATCGCGCTGGATACCTTGGGCTGCGCCATCGCGGGGCGCGACCATCCGGCTGCGATCAAAAGCGCTGCGGTCTCGGCGTCTTCGCTTGGCGGCCCTGCTGCCGCGACCGGGCTAACCGATGGCGCGAAGCTCCCCGTTCTGGGCGCGATGCTGAATTCGGGTGCGGCCATCCGCGCGCTCGATCTCAACGACATCTATTGGGGCCGCGCCTCGGGCGGCCATCCGAGCGACATATTCGCCGCTGCCCTGGCGGTCGGTGAATCGGTGAATGCCAGTTTCTTCGATGTGCTGACCTCGGTCGCGGTCGGCTACGAGATGTTCATCCGCCTCGCCGACGCACTCGATCAGCGCAAGATGTACGACCATACGACGGCATCCTGCATGGGGGCGGCCGTCATCACCGGGTATCTGCGCAAGATGGATCCGGAATGGATGGGGAATGGTCTGGCGACTGCGTTCGTCAGCTCGCCGCGCCTAGGCGTGCTGCGGCGCGGCCGGGTTGCTGAATTGAAGGCGCCGGCGCCGGCCTTGGCCGAGATCAGCGGCGTCCTGTCCATGGATTTGGCAGGCGCGACCGTGACCGGCCCGATGCAGGGCGTGGAATCCAAGGACGGCATGCCCATTCTGTTCCACGAAGGTGTCGGGATGGACGCGCTGTTGCCCAAGCCGGGTGATAAGCTCCGTCTGCTGGAAGTCGCGATCAAGCGCTTCCCGTGCATCGGCACCGGCCAGACGACGGTGGCGACCGGCGTTGCGATGCACCAGAAACTCGGCGGCAAGCTGGACAATATCAAGAAGTTGCATCTGCGTGTGCAGGACGACAACGTGGCGCGCAACCAGATCGGCGAGGCCTATCGCCATGCCGATACGCGCGAGACAGCCGATCACAGCCTGTGGGCCTTGTTCGGCATGAGCCTGCTCGACGGCAAATTGACGCCCGGCCAGTTCGCCAAGGCGCGCTGGAAGGATGCCGAGGTCGAGGCGCTGCTGTCCAAGACGACCATGGCGGCCGATCTGCAAAGCGATGAGCCGGGCCGCCTGTCGGCCGCGGCGAGCGCCACGATGGCGGATGGTTCGGTCGTCGAGGTCGAGACGCCTTACGCGCCGGGCCACGCCAAGAATCCGCTGGGCGAGGCGGGTGTGCTGGTGAAGTTCCACGAATGCGCCGATCCGGTGCTGGGCAAGGCCAAGGCCGACAAGATCGTGGAAGCATGGAAAAAGGCAGACGCCAAAACATCGATCCGCGACATCATCGCGTTGTGCTTCTAGGCACAGCCGCGACCAGGGAGGAAGGAACATGGAACTGAAGCTCGACACGGACAAGATGATCGCCCGCATCGAAGACGGCATCGGCTGGATGATCTTCAACCAGCCGGAGAAACGCAACGCGATGAGCCTCGCCATGCGCCAGGCGGTCCCCAAGATCCTGGACGAATTCCAGCGTAACGACGACGTGCGTGTCGTCGTTATGACCGGGGCAGGCGACAAGGCATTCGTGTCGGGCGCCGACATTTCCGAATTCGACGAGCAGCGCGCAACGCCTGAGCAGATTGCGGCGTATAACAAACAGACCGAGCAATCGGGTCAGGCCTACAATAATCTTCAAAAGCCGCTGATCGCGATGATCCGCGGATTCTGTATCGGCGGTGGGCTCGCCACCGCGCTCAAGGCCGATCTGCGCTACGCCGCCGACAATTCGGAATTCGGCATCCCGGCGGCGCGCCTTGGCCTCGGCTACGGCTACGACGCGGTGCGCGGCATCATGGATTTCGTCGGCCCTGCCTATGCCGCCGAGATCCTGTTCACCGCGCGGCGCTTTAAGGCACCGGACGCGCTGCGGATGGGGCTGGTCAACGGCGTGCTGCCGGCGGCCGAGTTGGAGGCCTATGTGCGCGCGACGGCGGCGGCAATCGCGGAGAACGCACCGCTCACGATCAAGCTCGCCAAGGCCAGCATCCGCGAGCATCGCAAGGACCCGGCCAACCGCGACCTCGCGCTCTGCCAGCAGCTGCTCGACAATTGCATGAGCAGCGCGGATTACATCGAGGGACGCCACGCGTTCCTGGAAAAGCGAAAGGCCCAGTTCAAGGGCCGCTGAAGAAAGGAAGATAGGGCGATGGAAGTGAGATTGGACGGCCGCACGGCCATTATCACCGGCGGCAGCCGTGGTTTGGGCCGCGCCATGGCCCTGGAGTTTGCCAAATCGGGCGCTGATGTCGCCATCGTCGCGCGCCGGGCCGATGTGCTCGCCGAAACCGTGACGGAGATCAAAAGCGTCGCCAAGACCAAGGTCTTCGGTTATGCGGGCGACATCGCCAACGCGGACGACATCAAACGCATCTTCGACCAGGCGATCCAGGACATGGGCCGCGTCGATATCGTGGTCAACAACGCGGGCACGTCGATGGCCAAGCCGTTCGAAACCATCAGCGATGATGATTGGCACGCCGACCTCGAACTCAAACTGTTCGGCGCGATCCGCCTGATCCGTCTCGCCGTGCCCGGCATGAAGGAGCGCCGCTGGGGCCGCATCATCAACATCGTCAACACGGGCGGCAAAACACCGCGTGCCAGATCCGCCCCGACGACGGTCAGCCGTGCCGCGGGCATCGCGCTGACCAAGGTGCTGGCCGGCGAATACGCGCCGCATAACATCCTGGTCAACGCGCTCTGCACCGGCCTGATCATCACGGACCAGACCGAACGCATCACGCAGTCGCGCGCACCCGGTCTGCCGCTCGATCAGGCGATCATCGAACTCGGCAAGACCATCCCGCTCGGCCGCCTGGGCACGGCGGAGGAATACGCCAATGTCGCATGCTTCCTGTGTTCGGATGCGAACGGCTATGTGACCGGCACGGCCATCAATATCGACGGCGGCGCCTCGCCGGTGACGTGATGGCGAGCAAAATTATTTCCGACAATTGATTTTACGTAGGAGTGAGTATGGTTGATCTCGGCTGGGATGATGCAGCGGATGTGGTGATCGTGGGCGGCGGCGGCGCAGGCATGCGCGCGGCCATCGCGGCGGCCAAGGAGGGCGCCGACGTCGTGCTGCTGGAAAAGATGGGCCATCCCGGCGGCAAGACCGCCATGTCCATCGGGATCATCACGGCCTCCGAGACGTCCTACCAGAGGAAGGCGGGCGTGAAGGACAGCCACGCCAAACATTTCGCCGATCTTGCCGCCATGGCCAAGGCGGCCGGCCAGCCGGTGGACGTGCCGGCGACCAAGTTCATGATCCGCGAATGCTCCAAGGAGATCGACGCGCTCAATCAAATGGGGGTGCGTTTTACCGGTCCGCATCCGGAAGGGCCGCACGGCACGCCGCGCATGCATGTGATCCAGCCCGACTGCCGCGCCATGGCGGAAATCCTGGTGAAGGAATGCAAGAAGGCCCGCGTACGCATCTTTTGCAACACGCCGGGCGCGGAATTGGTGCTGGACACCAAGGGCCAGGTTGTCGGCGTGCGCGCGGACGGCGAAGACGGTCCGCGCCACATCCAGGCCAAGGCGGTGGTGCTGTCGGCGGGCGATTACAGCGCCAATACGGATCTGGTGAAGAAAGTCGCACCCAGGCTGAAGCTTGCCGAGCCCTTGCGCGCTTTCGCGACCGGCGACGGCCATCGCATGGCCATGCGGATCGGCGCGGCCACGCGCAACATGCAGCGCGTGAACACGCCGCACATGCGCTTTCCCGATTGGCCGCATGTGGAGCCTTCGCCAGGCTTGGTGGGCGCGGGTGCCGTCCTGGTCGACCGCAACGGCAAGAAGATCAGGACCCAGCTCGACGAATCGGTCCTGCTGCCGGGCTTCGAGGATCGCTGGGAGGATATCTTTATCGTCATCGACACGAAGACGGCGGCGAAACTCGCCAAGCCCTCGGACGACGTTGGGCCGGGCCGCGACGGCTGGGTGCGCACCGGCAAGCCGTTCATCGGCACGGCGCCCCGCGTCGGTTACGCCTACCTGGAAGACTGCAAGAAGTGGCCGTGGCATCACGAAGCGAAGTCATTGATACAGGCGGCCCGCCACATCAAGTGCACCACCAGCGCGCTCGAGAAATCCCTGGGCAAGGGGAGCGAAGGGCCGTATCACATCCTGGGCCCGGTGCGTCGTGTGCTCGCCAATTCAGGCGGCGGCGTGTCGACCGACTTCAACCTCAACGTGGTGACGACGGACGGCAAGCCTATCAAGGGTCTGTTCGGTGCGGGCGTGAATGCGCGTCTGATTTCGTTCATGGGTGGGCACGGCTATGCTTTCGCCTGGGCGATGGCCTCGGGGCGTATCGCCGGCGGCAACGCCGCGAAGTATGCGAAGAAGGTGAAGCCCTAGGGGGAAATTCGACAGAAGATCTACGGGGGATCTACCGGAGATCGACGGAGGCTCTACAGAACCTCGACACGGACTCTACATTTCCTCGACACTTTCTCGACCGGCTCTCGACGGAAATCTCTACAGGTTTTCGTCGAGAGCCCCAGAAACCCGCGGATTTCCGGGGCGTGCGGCGCGTCGCGCCAAGGTTCCGTGCGCGCGAGACGGCATATGCGTTCGAACTGTTCGGCATATAGGCGCCCGCGCGCAATTTTCAAGAGCGGTATCCTCGTTCGTTGGAATGAAGCGCTAAGCCCAAACGAAACGGGCCGCCCTAGGGCGGCCCGTCTGTGTTCTGGATCGGCTGAGCGACTATTCGGCGGCGCTGGCGAGCGATTGCTGGCGCTTCTGGAACATCGACCACACGCCGTTGTCGCCGTCCCAGCTTCCCTTGCTGGCGCCCTTCGAATATTCGGTGGCGCGCTGCTCGAAGAAGTTGGCATGCTCGACGCCGTTCAGGATCTCGACCAGCCACGGCAGCGGGTGCGGCTTGACCTGGGTGAAGCCGCTTTCGGCTTCGGCGAAGTAGCCGAAAACGGGGCGCATGTGGAGCTGCGTCAGGCGCCAGTCGGCGATGTAGCGCACGTAGGAGCGGATGTCTTCCGCCTTCATGCCCTCGATATCGCCGAGGCCGAAAGCGAGATCGATGAAGCCTTCTTCCAGCGTCACCATCTGCTTGGCGACATCGATGATGTCGTCGCGCACGGCGGGCGTGACCGCGCCGGTCTCGCGATTCCATTCGTGGAACAGGCGGATGATGCCTTCGCAATGCAGGCTTTCGTCGCGCACCGACCAGCTCACGATCTGGCCCATGCCGTTCATCTTGTTGTGGCGCGGGAAGTTGAGCAGCATGGCGAAGCTCGCGAACAGCGCCATGCCTTCGGTGAAGGCACCGAACATGGCGAGCGTGCGCGCGACGTCGGAAACCGTGCCCACGCCGAAGGTGTGCATGTAGTCGGCCTTGGCCCGCATTTCCTTGTAGTCGCGGAAGGCTTCGAACTCGGTCTTCGGCATGCCCAGCGTCTTGAGCAGCAGCGCGTAGGCGTCGATGTGGACCGTCTCCATGTTGGAGAAGGCGGCCATCATCATCTGGATGGCGAGCGGCTGGAAGATCGGGATGTAGCGCTTCAGGTAGTTGTCGCCCACCTCGACATCCGACTGGGTGAAGAAGCGGAAGATCTGCGTCAGCAGCGCGCGGTCCGATTCCGTGACGCGGTCCGAGGCCCAATCCTTGATGTCGTTGCCGAGCGGGACTTCCTCGCCCATCCAATGGGTCTGCTGCTGGCGCTTCCAGTAGTTATAGGCCCAGGAATAACGTTCGACGTCGTAGGTGCCGGTCGAATCTAGCAACCCGACCTTGCCCTTATTGATCAAGGTCTTGGGATCGACCTTGGTGATGTCGCCGACGAGCGTCAGGATATTGTTGGTATTGGGCGCTACTGACATGACAGGCATTCCTCATAGTCGGTGCGACCGGTGCCTGCGGTCATGGTGGTCGAAACGGTGTTGTCGCTGCCCGCGAACGCCGCGCGGCTGATGGACTTCGAGCGGCAGTAGTACAGGCTCTTCACACCCTTTTCCCAGGCCGTGTAGTGGAGCATATGCAGGTCCCACTTGTCGATATCGGCCGGCAGGTAAAGGTTGATCGACTGGCTCTGGCAGATCATCGGCGCGCGGTCGGCGGCGAGATCGATGATCCAGCGCTGGTCGATCTCGAACGCGGTGCGATACACCGCCTTCTCGTCCTCGCTCAGGATATCGAGGTGCTGGACCGACCCTTCGTGTTCCAGGATCGACTGCCAGACTTCCTGCGTGTCGGCGTCCTTTTCGGCGAGGAGCTTTTGCAGGTACGGGTTGCGCACGACGAAGGCGCCCGACAGCGTCTTGTGCGTGTAGATGTTGGCCGGGATCGGCTCGATGCAGGCGCTGGCGCCGCCGCAGATGATGCTGATCGAAGCCGTCGGCGCGATCGAGATCTTATGGCTGAAGCGCGCCTTCATGCCGCGTTCGCGGGCGTCTTCGCAGGGGCCGCGTTCCTCGGCGAGCAGCACCGAGGCGCGATCGGCTTCCATGCGGATCTTCTTGAAGATGCGCATGTTCCAGGACTTGGCGACGACGCTTTCGAACGCCACGCCGCGCGCCTGCAGGAAGGAGTGGAAGCCCATGACGCCGATGCCGACGGAGCGCTCGCGCAGCGCCGAATAGACGGCATTCTTCATGCCTTCCGGAGCCTGTTCGCAGAACTTGGTCAGCACGTTGTCGAGCATGCGCAGCACGTCCTCGACCATGCGCTCATCTTCGGCCCATTGGTCCCACGTCTCGATGTTGAGCGAGGCGAGGCAGCAGACCGCGGTGCGTTCTTCACCGCGATGGTCGGTGCCGGTCGGCAGGACGATTTCGCTGCACAGGTTGGAGGACGTGACCTTGAGGCCGAGGTCGCGCTGATGCTTGGGCAGCGCGCGGTTCACATGGTCGATGTAGAGCAGGTACGGCTCACCGGTCTGCAGGCGGTTTTCAAGGATACGCTGCCAGAGCTGGCGGGCATCGACCTCGCGCAGCACTTCATCGTTCTTCGGGCTGCGCAGGCCGAACTTCTTGCCGTCGCGCACCGCTTCCATGAACTCGTCGGTGACGTTGATGCCGTGATGGAGGTTCAGGCCTTTGCGGTTGAAGTCGCCCGACGATTTGCGGATTTCGAGGAATTCCTCGATCTCCGGATGATGGATGTCGAGATAGACCGCCGCCGAGCCGCGCCGCAGCGAGCCCTGGCTGATGGCCAGCGTCAGGCCGTCCATGACGTGGATGAAGGGGATGATGCCCGACGTCTCACCGCAGCCCTTCACGGCCTCGCCGATGGAGCGAACCTTGCCCCAATAGGTGCCGATGCCGCCGCCGTTGGAGGCGAGCCAGACGTTCTCGTTCCAGACGTCGACGATGCCTTCGAGCGAATCCGGCACCGAATTCAGGAAGCAGGAGATGGGCAGACCGCGCGTCGTGCCGCCGTTGGACAGAATCGGGGTCGACGGCATGAACCACAGGCGCGACATGTAGTCATAAAGGCGCTGGGCATGAGCGATGTCGTCGGCATAGGCACACGAAACGCGCGCGAACATGTCCTGATAGCTCTCGCCCGGCAGCAGGTAGCGGTCGGTCAGCGTCGCCTTGCCGAAAACGGTCAGAAGGTCATCGCGCGAACGGTCGAGCGTGAGGTCGGCCGGAGTCGGTGGCGGGGCTAGTGGAGCCGGTAAGGGGGCTGGGGGACTCATGCGCTCCTGCGACTGGGCATCCTTGGCGTGATCGTACATCACGCGTCCCAGGTCGACCAATTGGCCGTTCGCGTCGAGATCATAAGCTTTCGCCAGAGAATTCATCTAACAAACCCCCATTGCAGTTGCCAGTTGGGGGTACTTGAGACGGCGATTCCAAAAGAGCATGGCCTGATGCTCTTGTGGAAACAGCCAGTCGGACCCCCGCCCGAGGACTCCTTCAGCGGTACGGCCCTGATTTGCGGATTCTAGTGTCGTTTGTCCCATCCGGTCCTATCGGCCGGTGACACACTTTCTGACGACGACGAACCGCTCACAGTTGCAAAGGGCCCGGATTTCTGCCGATTTCCGGGGTCCCTCGCAGCCCTAGATTTTGGAAAGTCCAGGGGACCGAGGCGCTAAATGTAGTGTAGTGCAACTTCGATCCGGGATGCAATAGCTAGATCGTTTCAGCGATAACGACACTAGATTTAGCGCTTTCCCCCTACAATTTAGCGGTTTTCGTCCGATTTTCCAGGGGTGGCGATCCGGATGGCGGTCTTGATGGCCAGGACGGAGAGAACGGCGGTGGCGGCCAAAATCAGCCAGCTGGCATGGTCGGGCGAGCCCACGATGTGGCCCAGCATGTCCGAAACGCTGTCGATATCGTCGTGCGGGCCCGGATGGGCGAACGCGGCGGTGGAAAAAGTTGCGATGGCCAGGGTGAGAATTAGGGCGGAAAACAGGGAGCTGGATACGGACTTCACTTTATTTTGGTCTCCGTTACACGACGGCCCGGGCCTTACAGCCCGGGCCGCTTTATCGACTGAAGCGGATAACCCCGTCGATACCTCATCTTTGCTTTAAGATTGCTGAATAAAAGCGGCTGTTCGTCAGACATTTGCGTGCCTGAGATCCCTCACATCGAGAGGGCGGCGGGCAGGTCGTCGCCGCCCGATTCGCAAAAAAAACGCTGCGACCGGAGAAACGCCTGCTCATCTTCCTGTCTGGTTGACCTGGCCGGTTGTCGTGAGTGTGTTATAGCAGGGCCATGATTCACGCGACGATCGCCGACCTTGCCGCAGCTCTCGCACCCCGCCAAAGGCTGTTGGGCCTCGATGTCGGTTCCAAGACCATCGGGCTCGCCGTCTCGGACAGCGATCTCAAGGTCGCGACCTCGATCGAGACCCTGGCACGCACCAAGTTCACCAAGGATGCCGAGATTCTTGCGCGCATGATCGCGGAACGCACGATCGGCGGCCTGGTGATCGGCTTGCCGGTGAGCATGGACGGAACCGAAGGCCCGGCCTGCCAGTCGGTGCGCCAGTTCGCCGCCAACCTCGATTCGAAGATCGATGTGGGAATCGCGTTCTGGGATGAGCGACTCTCGACCTCCGCGGTGCAGCGATTCTTGACCGACGAGATCGATATGAGCCGCAAACGCCGCGCCGAGGTCGTCGACAAGATGGCGGCGGCCTATATTTTACAAGGCGCTCTCGATTCTCTCGCCGCCCGTCGCGCTTAGCTGCTGGACCGGGAGCGAGTCGCTCCATATATTGCCGCTTTAATGACCGACCAACCGCGCCCCGCGCCAGATTTTCCACATCGCCATCTTCTCGGCATCGAAGGCCTATCGCCGATCGAAATCTGTGCTCTGCTCGACAAGTCCGAAGCCTTCGTCGAGCACAACCGAAAGACCGACAAGAAGCTCGACACGCTTCACGGTCGCACCGTCGTCAATCTGTTCTTCGAGAACTCGACGCGCACGCTGACCTCGTTTGAACTGGCCGGCAAACGGCTGGGCGCCGATGTCATCAACATGGCGGTCGAAACCAGCTCGGTGAAGAAGGGCGAAACCCTGATCGATACGGCGATGACGCTGAACGCCATGCAGCCCGACGTGCTGATCGTGCGCCACGATCAGTCGGGTGCGGTGAAGCTGCTGTCCGAAAAGGTCGATTGCGCGGTGATCAATGCCGGCGACGGCCAGCACGAACATCCGACCCAGGCGGTGCTCGACGCGCTCACCATTCGCCGTCGCAAAGGCAAGCTGGAAGGCTTGCGTATCGCCATCTGCGGCGATGTCCTGCACAGCCGGGTGGCGCGTTCCAACCTGCATCTGCTGGTCACCATGGGCGCCGAGGTTCGCGTGGTGGCGCCGCTGACGCTGCTGCCGTCGGGCATTGAGAATTTCGGCGTCGAGGTCTTCACCGACATGAAAAAGGGCCTCAGGGATTGCGACATCGTCATGATGCTGCGCCTGCAGCTCGAACGCATGGAAGGGAACTTCTTCCCCTCGGTGCGTGAATTCTTCCACTTCTACGGGCTCGATTACGACAAGCTGTCGGTCGCCAAGCCCGATGCGCTGATCATGCATCCGGGTCCGACCAATCGCGGCGTCGAGATCGACAGCCTCGTTGCGGATGATTTCAGCCGCAGCGTCATCCGGGAGCAGGTCGAGATGGGTGTGGCGGTCCGCATGGCCGCGCTCGAGATCCTGTCCAACAACCTGCACGCCGAAAAGCGGCTGAGGAATCTATGAGACACGGCGCGATTTGGACGGCAGCTCGGCCAGGCGAGCCGCTGGGACGGGTCGCCTATGTCAATGCGCGCCTGCTCGATCCAGCAACCGGGTTGGACAAACCGGGTGGATTGCTGAGCGACGGCGAGACCATCGCCGATGTCGGCCCGCATATCACGAAGGACAAGGTGCCGAGCGGCGTCGAAATCGTCGATTGCGAAGGATTGTGCCTGGCGCCGGGCCTGGTCGATATCCGCGTGCAGATCCGCGAGCCGGGCGAGGAGCACAAAGGCACTATCGAATCGGCCGGCATGTCGGCGACGGCGGGCGGCGTCACCTCGATGGTCTGCCTGCCCAACACCAAGCCGATCATCGCCGATACCTCCGTCGTGGAGTTCGTGGCGCGTCGCGCGCGCCTGTCGGGCCTTACCAAGATTTATCCCTACGCAGCCGCCACCAAGAACCTGGACGGGCGCGAGATCACTGAAATGGGCATCCTGGCTGAGGCCGGGGCGGTCGCCTTCACCGACGGTGAGCACGCCATCGCCGATGCGCAGGTTTTGCGCCGCGCACTTATATATGCGCGCACGTTCGGCCTCACCATTGTGCAGCACCCGGAAGAGCCCTCGCTCGGCAAGGGCGGCGGCATGAATGCGGGCGAAATGGCGAGTCGGCTGGGCCTGTCAGGTGTCCCGGCCATGGCCGAGGTCATCATGATCGAGCGCGACATCCGTTTGGTTGAGATGACCGGTGGACGGCTTCATTTCGCGCATGTCTCGACCGCCGAGGGGGTTGAAGTCATCGCCAGGGCGAAGGCGCGCGGCCTCGCCATCACCTGCGATACTGCGCCACCCTATTTCGCGCTCAACGAAACCTCGGTCGGCGAATACCGCACCTTCGCCAAGCTGTCGCCGCCGTTGCGCAGCGAGAACGACCGCAAGGCGATCGTCGAGGGGCTGAGGAACGGCACGATCGATGTCATCGCATCGGACCATGCGCCGCATGATGAGGATTCCAAGCGTCTGCCCTTCATGCAGGCGGCGGCCGGCGGCGTCGGCCTCGAAACGTTGCTGCCCATCGCGCTCGAACTTTATCACAACGGCTTCATGTCGCTGCTCGACGTGCTGGCCAAGATCACCAGCGCGCCGGCGAAATTGACGGGCCTGCCCGCGGGCCGGCTGGAGAAAGGCGCGCGTGCCGACTTCGTCGTGTTCGATCCCGATTATGCCTGGCAGGTGATTGCGGATGATCTCATAAGCAAGGCCAAGAACTCGCCGTTCGATGGGCGTCCCGTACAGGGCATCGCGCGTCGCACGGTGATCGACGGCCGCACCGTCTTCCGCCGCGAAGCCTAGGCGCACACAACGTGCTTTCGACAACGACATTCTACGTGGTCGCCGCGGTCGTCGGCTATCTCGCGGGCTCGATCCCGTTCGGCCTGATCCTGACCAGGATTGCCGGCGCGGGTGATATCCGCGCCATCGGCTCGGGCAATATCGGCGCGACCAATGTGATGCGTACCGGGCGCAAGGGGCTGGCGGCGGGGACGCTGCTGCTCGATGCGCTGAAGGGCATCGCGGTCGTTCTGATGGGCGCGACGCAAAGCGTCGACATCGCTGCAATCGCCGGCCTCGCCGCAGTCATCGGGCACAATTTCCCGGTCTGGCTGAAATTCAAAGGCGGCAAGGGTGTTGCGACCACGGTGGGTGTGCTGCTCGCGATTTCCTGGCCGGTCGGCGTTGCGTTCTGCGCAACATGGCTCGGCGTCTTCGCGGTCAGCCGCTATTCGTCCCTGGGTGCGCTGGTCGCACTCGCCCTGGCGCCGGTCTATGCATATCTGCTGTCGAACGTCAGCGTGACCGTCCTGGCCGCGATCCTCGCCGTGCTCGGCATCGCGCGTCATCACGCGAATATCCGCAGGCTATTGCGCGGCGAAGAAAGCCGCTTCACGCGCAAGCGCCCCGACGATACGCGGTGAAGCTGGAGACCCGTGAACGTCTAGCGTGGCTGCGGTTGATCCGCAGCGAACATGTCGGCCCCATTACATTCCGTCGCCTGCTTGAACGTTTCGGTTCGGCCGAGGCTGCGCTTGATGCCTTGCCCACGCTCGCTCAGCGCGGAGGTGCACGCCAGTTCACGCCTGCATCGCAGGCCGACTGCGAGAAGGAATTGGAGACGGCCACACGTGCGAACGTTGCGGTCATCGCGATGGGCGAGGATACGTATCCGCCATTGCTCGCCCAGATCGAGGATGCGCCGCCGCTGATCTTCGTGCGCGGCAATGCGAACCTTCTCAAGAAGCGGGGTCTCGGCGTGGTGGGCACGCGCAATGCCTCGATGAACGGTATCCGCCTTGCGCGATCGCTGTCCGAAGGGATCGGCAAGGCAGGGTTTCTGATTGCCTCCGGAATGGCGCGCGGCATCGATGCCGCGGCCCACGAAGGCTCGCTCGAAACCGGTACCGTCGCGGTGCTGGGCGGCGGGGTCGACGTGATCTATCCGAAAGAGAACGCACAGCTTTACGACAAGCTCATGGAGCAGGGCGCGGTGATCTCGGAAATGCCGATGGGGCTGGTGCCGCAGGCGCGCCATTTCCCGCGGCGCAATCGCATCATATCGGGCCTTGCGCGCGGGCTTCTTGTGGTCGAGGCGGCGCAACGCTCGGGTTCGCTGATCACCGCGCGTTTCGCGCTCGAACAGAACCGCGAGGTCTTCGCGGTGCCGGGTTCGCCGCTCGACCCGCGTGCGCAAGGAGCTAACGATCTTATCCGCGAAGGCGCGCATCTCGTGCAGACAGCCGAAGATGTCACACAGGTTTTGAACGGCCTGTTCCAATCGCATCTGAACGAGCCTTCAGCGGCACAAAATCCCAGAAATCCTGGCGCTTTACCGGAAAATCCGGCGCTCGAACACGCGCGCGCGGAGATCGTTAAATTGTTGAGTCCGGCACCGACGACGGTTGACGAACTCATTCGTCAATGCCAAATGTCCCCTGCCGTTGTCTCAACGGTCCTGTTGGAACTTGAGCTTGCGGGGCGTCTAGAACGCCATCCAGGCAATAAAGTTTCAATCATTGGGCCGGTTTGATCCAGGCACGGCGAGGAACAAGCGCGAACGATTTACCGCTTATGACTGACGTAGTTGTCGTCGAATCTCCGTCCAAGGCAAAGACCATCAATCGCTATCTCGGTAGCGGTTACAAGGTCTTCGCAAGTTATGGACATATCCGCGATCTGCCTTCCAAGGACGGATCGGTGAAGCCGGATTCTGACTTCGCCATGGAGTGGGAAGTCGACGCGAGATCCAAGAAGCACATGCGCGAGATCGCCGAAGCGGTCAAAGGCGCAGACCGCCTCTATCTCGCGACCGACCCGGATCGCGAAGGCGAAGCCATCTCGTGGCACGTCAAACAGGTGCTGGACGAACAGAACGCGCTGAAGGGCGTCGACGTCAAACGCGTCGTTTTCAACGAAATAACCAAGAACGCGATCCTCGATGCGTTCAAGCATCCGCGCGATCTCGATCACGAATTGGTCGACGCCTACATGGCGCGCCGCGCACTCGATTATCTCGTTGGCTTCACGTTGTCGCCGGTCTTGTGGCGTAAGCTTCCGGGTTCGCGCTCGGCCGGACGCGTCCAGTCGGTTGCACTGCGCATCATCTGTGAACGCGAAACCGAGATCGAGAATTTCAAGCCGCAGGAATATTGGTCGGTGCGCGCGCAGCTTCAGAACGGTGGCGCCCCGTTCTGGGCGAACCTCACCCATCTCGACGGCACCAAGCTCGACCGTCTCGCCATCCACACCGAGGATCAGGCCAAGGCGGCGCAGGCTGCCATCGAGGCGGCCGATCTCGCTGTCTCGGAGATCGAGCGCAAACGCATGCGCCGCAATCCGGCGCCGCCGTTCACGACCTCGACCTTGCAGCAGGAAGCGGCGCGCAAATTGTATTTCGCCGCCAAGCGCACGATGCAGATCGCGCAGCGCCTCTACGAGGACGGCCTGATCACCTATATGCGTACCGACGGTGTGTCGATCTCCGGTGAGGCGATCGGCGCGATGCGCACCATGATCGGCTCATCCTTCGGCAAGGAATACCTGCCGGAGAACGCGCGCGAATATAAGACCAAAGCGAAGAACGCCCAGGAAGCGCACGAAGCCGTGCGTCCGACCGATGTGACGCGCCGTCCCGAAACCATTGAGGGCGATGCGGACCATAAGCGTCTGTACGAGCTGATCTGGAAGCGCACGGTGGCGAGCCAAATGGAGGCGGCCGTCTACGATCAGGTCGCGGTCGATGTTCGTCCTGCCGGTGCGATGAAGGACGACAACCGGCTCACGCTGCGCGCGACCGGTTCGGTCATTGCGTTCGACGGCTTCCTGAAACTCTACATGGAAGGTCAGGACGAAGAGCAGGAAGACGGCGAGTCGAAGATCCTGCCCGACATGACCGAAGGCGGCGCGCTCACGCGCCTCGGCGTCGAGACCGAACAGCATTTCACCCAGCCGCCGCCGCGCTACAGCGAAGCGAGCCTGGTGAAGAAGCTCGAGGAATTGGGCATCGGCCGCCCGTCGACCTATGCGTCCATCCTGTCGGTCTTGCAGGACCGCAATTATGTGCGCCTCGACAATCGGCGCTTCATTCCGGAAGACCGCGGCCGTCTGGTCACCGCCTTCCTGCAAGGCTTCTTCCACAGATACGTCGAATACGATTTCACCGCCGAGCTCGAAGAGAAGCTCGACGACGTGTCGGGCGGGCGTATCGATTGGAAGCAGGTGTTGCGCGATTTCTGGTCGCACTTCAGCAAACAGGTCGACGCGACTAAAGAACTGCGGGTCCGTGACGTTCTCGACAATCTGAACGACACGCTGGGGACGCACTTCTTCCGCGATGACGGCAATGGGGATGGGCGGCGGTGCCGCGCCTGTAACGGCGGAACCTTGAGCCTGAAGCTCGGCAAATACGGCGCCTTCATCGGCTGCTCGAACTATCCGGAATGCAAATTCACCCGTCCGCTCGCCGTGGCCAACGGCAATGAGGACGAGGGTGCGAACGCGGGCGATACCGGTCCGCAGGTGCTGGGCACCGATCCCAAGTCGGGGGCCGAGGTGACGCTGCGGCGCGGACCTTACGGGCCCTACGTCCAGTTGGGTGAGCCCGAGGGCAAGGACAAGCCGCGGCGTGCGTCGTTGCCGCGCGGCATGAGCCCGGCGGGGGTCGATCTGCAAGGTGCGCTGGGATTATTGTCGCTGCCGCGCGATATCGGATTGCATCCGGAAACCGGCAAGATGATCCAGGCTGGCCTCGGCCGCTTCGGACCTTACCTCAAGCATGACGGCGACTTCATATCCTTGAAGGATGATGATGTGCTCACGGTCGGCCTGAACCGTGCTGTCGCGTTGATCGCCGATGCGCCGAAGAAGTCCAAGGGCAAGGAGATCGGCCTGCATCCGTCGGACCAGCAGCCGGTTTATGTGAAGAGAAGCCGTTTCGGCACCACCGTGCGTCATGGCGAGATCAGCGTGAAACTGCCCAAGGGCACCAGCGCCGATCAATTGACGCTCGAAGGCGCCATCGAATTCCTGAACGCCAAGATCGCGGGAAAGAAGGCACCAAAGAAAAAAGCCGCCGCCAAGACGGCCGGCGGTGAAGACGCTAAGGCAGCCAAACCCGCCAAGAAGGCAGCCGCTAAGAAAACCGCCAAAAAGCAACCCGCCAAAAAGAAGGCCGCGCCGAAGAAAAAGGCTGCTGCCAAGGCTGAGACCGGCCCCGCGGAGCCGACGGAGTAGGTGGCCCGCGGTCGATCATTCAGTTCGTCCACTGGGCCGCGCCGGCCAAAGCGTGATTCTGGACGTGAATCCGGGCGCGAGTCTGGGCGTGACTCTGGACGCGAGGGCGGTCCTCAGGTCATGGTCGTCGATATCGTGCGCCTCGACGAGGATGGCCAGCCGGTCGGCCGTCCGGTCAATTGGCGCGGTTCGGGCCCCGTTCCCGACATTATAATAAGTGAGCGCGGCGCTCGGGATGCGCGCGGACGCGATGCGGCGCCCGCCGGCGGCGCGTTGGGGGTTGGCGATCGTGCCCTGGTGCGCACGCGCGGAGCCAAGGGGCGCCTTGAAGGCCAAGTGGTGCGCAAGCTCCAGCCGGTGGCCGAGGCGGTGCTCGGCATCTATGATGGCGCCAATCGAATCCATTCGACCATGCGTGTCGGCGTCGAGGATTATTGGGTCCATGCCGCCGATCTGAAGGGCGCCGAGAAGGGCGATCTGGTGCTCGCCCACATCATGCCGCGCCGCCGTCTGGAACGGCCGCGCGCCAAGGTGATCGAGGTTCTGGGTCACGAGGACGGTACGCGCGCCTTTTCACTGATCGCAATCAAGAACCACGATATCCCGCTCGTCTTTCCGCCCGAGGTGCTGGACGAGGCCGACGCGGCGCGTGGCGTCACACCTGATGATCGCGTCGACCTGCGCGATGTGCCACTGGTCACCATCGACGGCGAGGACGCACGCGATTTCGATGACGCGGTATGGGCCGAACCGGTTACGGATGACGAGGGCCGTCCCGGCTGGCACCTGATCGTCGCCATCGCCGATGTCGCATGGTATGTGCGCCCGGGCAGCGCGCTCGACCGCGAAGCGCTGAAGCGCGGCAATTCGACCTATTTCCCCGACCGCGTCGTGCCCATGCTGCCCGAGGCTTTGTCCAACGGCTGGTGTTCCTTGAGGCCCAAGGAAGACCGTGCCTGCATGGTCGCGCATATCTGGATCGATGCAGCCGGGAACATGCTGCGCCATCGATTTGAGCGCGCGATCATGTGTTCCGCTGCGCGGCTTACCTACACCCAGGTTCAGGCCGCGCGCGACAGCCAGGATGCCAAGCTCGCGCCGATCATCGCGCCGCTCTATGGCGCATACGAAGCGCTCAACGCCGCGCGCGAACGCCGCGACACCATGGATCTCGACGTGCCCGAACGTGTCGTGAAGCTCGACGACAAAGGGACCGTCATCGATATCGCGCCGCGCGCGCGTCTCGACAGTCACAAGCTGATCGAGGAATTCATGATCGCAGCCAACGTCGCGTCGGCCGAGACGCTGGAAGATCTCAAGCAGCCGGCGGTGTATCGCATCCATGATGCGCCGCCTGACGGCAAGCTCGAGGAATTCGCCGAATTCGCACGCGGCATCGGTTTCAAGTTCAACCGGGGCGATGTCGTGCGCCCGTCGCTGTTCAACGGTCTGCTGAAGCGGGCGCAAGAAAAAGGGATCGGCGACGTGGTCAGCCAGATGGTGCTTCGCACCCAGGCGCAGGCGGAATATTCCACGATCAATATCGGCCATTTCGGTCTGGCGCTCCGGCGCTATTGCCATTTCACCTCGCCGATCCGGCGCTACGCCGATCTCCTGGTGCATCGCGGGCTGATCACCGGATTGAACCTGGGGGCGGGCGGCTTCGGTGCGAACCGGCCCGATCTCGCGCCGGCGGCGAGCCTGATCACCGCCGCTGAACGACGCTCGGTCGCGGCCGAACGCGAAGCAGGCGACCGCTTCATGGCGGCCTATTACGCGGCGCGTGAGGGCGACATCGTCGAAGGCCGTATTGTCGGCGCGGCGAAGTCGGGACTGTTCGTCCGTTTGGACGAGAGCCAGGCCGACGGTTTCGTGCCGCGCCGTTCCCTGCCGGGCGGGGGCTTTGGGTCTTCGCGCATGTCGCATGGCGGCTCGCGGCGCGGCCGGCCGAGCAAAGGCGGTAAGGGAGCGAAGAATTACGAGATGGGGGATCGCGTCTCGTGCCGGATCGTCGAGGCGGACGGCGTGCGCGGCAGTCTGATCCTCGAAATCCTGGATCACGAAGCGGGGCCGCGCCATCCAAAGTCTCGGCGCTGAACTTGGGCGCTGAACTTGGGCGCTGGACGTCGGCCCTGAATTAGGGCCCTAAACCTGGATGCAGAGAATGTGGCGCGTAGCTCGGCGCGCTTCGGAAAAATCCCGTGGCGGCGTTCGCGCTTCTTGCGATAGATTGCGGAAACGTCGGGAAAATCAGGCCATTTTTTGACATGCTGCACTTCGTGCGACGATGGCGGCTCTCGTCCCGCAAGCCCCTGGTTTGTGCGGGGAGGATGTTGTTGTTGCCGGCGGCCGCATTGGCGTTTTCGGCCTGCACCAGTCAGCCTCGGATCAATCAGACGGTCATGCCGGTTGAGGCGGCACGGCGCACGCTGGCGTTTGGCTTCCAGCAATTGTCGGATCGCTACGTCGAATATCTGCCGGTCGGTGAGCTGGCCTATGAAGGTATCCGCGGCCTCGACGTCATCGATCCGGATTTTGTTGCAGTTCGCGAAGGCAGCACCGTCTGGTTCGGCATCGGCGATCCGCACAGCCACAGCCTGACCGCACCTGATGATGCCGACGCCGACGGATGGGCGGCGCTTGCGGTGGAGGCGGTGCGGTTGAGCCAGGCGGATTCAGCTGACATTGCGGAAGCCCCCGTCGAGCGGATTTATGAAGCCGTGTTCGACGGCTCGCTTTCATTGCTGGATACCTACTCGCATTACGCCGGTGCGAAGGAGGCAACGCGCAATCGTGAGAAGCGTGCAGGTTTCGGCGGTATCGGCGCCATCGCGCAAGATGCACCAGGCGGTGTTTCGGTGGTGCGGATACTCGCGGATTCGCCGGCCGATCGTGCCGGCCTTTCGGAAGGCGACCTGATTACACATGTCGACCATAAACCGGTCGGCCATCTCACCAATCCGACCGATGTCGCGCGCGGACCGATCGGCTCGTCCGTCCTGTTGCGCGTGGAAAAGACCAGCGGCGCTGTCGTCGAGTTGGACGTCAGGCGCCAGCGCGTGATCGCGCCCACGGTGGAGATGTCCGTCGAGAACGACATCATCATTGCCAAGATCACAGGCTTCAATCGCGGCACGACGCGGGAGGTGTCGAACGGGATCAACGATGCAATTGCGCGCCTGGGCGGACGCGCGCGTGGCATCGTGCTCGATCTGCGCGGCAACCCCGGCGGCCTGCTGTCGGAAGCCGTGCGCGTCGCGGACCTTTTCGTTTCCTCAGGAAGGATCCTGAGAACGAACGGGCGTCACCCGGCGAGCGTGCAAGATTTCGAGGCGCGCGAGGACGACATCGCACCAGGCCTGCCGATTGCCGTATTGGTCAACGGCGGTTCGGCGTCGGCATCCGAAATCGTTGCCGCCGCGTTGCAGGACCACGACCGGGCCATCGTGATCGGCTCGTCGTCGTACGGCAAAGGGACGGTGCAGATGGTGATCACGTTGCCCAACGAAGGCGAACTGACGGTTACCTGGTCGCAGTTCATCACCCCGGCCGGTTATGTCCTGAACGGCCTTGGCGTGCATCCGTCAATTTGTACAAACCTCGCCAACGCGAATGCCGAGCAGCTCATCCGTAAGACGCTCGATTCGGGTAGCGAGCTGACCCACGTACTGGATGTCTGGCGCGGGATCGACCACCACCCCGAAACCGACCGCAAGGGGCTGAAAGCGCTTTGCCCGGCGACCGATGCGATGGGGGACATGGATGATGAGGTGGCCGAAGCGGTGATCGTGGACTTGGGCCTCTATCAGCGCATCCTGGCTTTTGCGCCGACCATGGTAGCGGCCCATAAATAAGGCGGAAATCGGCCAAAATCGGTGGCGGTGCGCTACCAGCCTTGACATGCGGGGGATCGTCGCTATCTTGCGCGCTCTTAACGCCTTAGCCCAGGAAAGTAGCCATGGCGAAACCGAGCACGATCGTCGTCAAATTGGTCAGCACGGCCGACACCGGCTTTTATTATGTGACCAAGAAGAATCCGCGCACCCAGACCGAAAAGCTGGAGTTCCGCAAGTACGACCCGATCGCCCGCAAGCACGTCGCCTTCAAGGAAGGCAAGATTAAGTAGCGCTGCTTTCGCGGCTACGCGATCACGATGCCCCGGCTGGTCCGGGGCATTTGCATTTTGGGGTTATGCCTCGAGTTCGGCTACGTTTCGAGAAATTGGGCGACCGTCGCGAGGAAGCTCGGGATCGAGATCGGCTTGGCGATGAAGCCGTCACAGCCGCCGGCGAGGATCCTTTCTTCGTCGCCTTTCAGCGCGGACGCGGTCACCGCAACGATCGGGATATGGCTGAGCTCGGGGCGTTCCTTGATCAGGTGCGTCGCCTCCATGCCCGAAATGCCAGGCAGGCGCATATCCATCAAAATGAGATCGGGTCGATGCCGTTCGGCGAGTTCGACGGCTTCGGTGCCGTCGCCGGTCTGCAGCGTCTGATAGCCGACCGCCTGCAGCACATCGTTGAACAGGCGCATGTTGAGTTCATTGTCCTCAACAATCAGGATGGTTTTTGCCGAGGCAGACACGGTCAGCGACTCATTTTTCTAGCGAACGTCTTCGACCAAGCTTTCTAGCATTGCATAGTCGGTCACGACCAGTGCGTCGCGTTCGCGCTTCACGATGCCTTTGCGGGTCAGATCGCTGATGACGCGGGCGACGGTTTCGCGCGTCGTGCTGGCGCGGCTCGCCATTTCGCCATGGACCGGGATCGGCCGGATGATGGCCATGTTGTTTTCGCGCTTGCCGATACGCGCCTGGCGCAGCAACTCGCCATGCACGCGGTTGTTGGCGCCGAGCGTCGACAGATCGACGATGCGGTCGGTCGAGGTGCGGATCACGTTGCTCAGGCTCTTCATGACGTCGAGCGAAACCACCGGATACATGCGCAACAGCTTGAGGAAGCGTTCGGGCGCCATTTTAGCGATGTCGGAATCCTCGGCCGCGACGACGGTGGAGGAGCGGGGACGACCGTCGATGGCAGCGAGTTCCCCGAACAGGGTGCCGGGGCCCAGTTCGTCCAGTGCGACTTCCTTTCCGCCGACGGTGAAATTCACGACGCGCACGCGCCCGCGCGCGACGAAATAGACGTCACGCGAGGTGGCCGACTGATCGATCACCAACTCTTCGGGTGCAAAACGCTTCCAACGGCAGGAAATCTCGAAATCCCGGCGTTGCTCGGCCGTCAAACTTGCAAGAATTTTGATGTTCGCCAGGTTCTGAACCTGCGGTGCACTCAAGCGACTCCCCCCACCCCAATCGGCCTTATGCTAACGGCTCAGTGTTTTAAAATCGAGCATGGAACAATACGTAGTAACTGAAGTGTAAAGGCCTGTTTTGAACCGATTTTCTTGCGGTTGGAGGGGCGGCGGCCCGATGGTTCGTGTCGGCGCCCGGCGCTGATTTCAAATGTCTGATCCGGTTGACGTTTCCCCTCGACCCATATCGTTGCGGTTGTCCCATGTTCCCCAAAGTACCGGATCACATGTTACGGAAAATTGTCACAACCCCCGGGCTAAGGGATTCGCCACGGGCAAAATAAGGGCGGAAAAGGGTGGTCACGGCCCTGTGATTGACGCAGGCAAGGGAGGGCCTGCTGGGCTAAATTAAGACGATGATCCAGATCCGATGCCATTCAGTGCCATCTTTTGCTGCTTTCATTGGCGTTCTGGCGTTTGCAGGCGCTGCATTTGCGGCCGATCCCCCGACTCCGGCAGCCCCCGACGAGGGCGAGGCGGACGGTATGGTCAATGCGTCCTCGCTTCGCCCTTTGCCGAAGGGTTCCGCGCTGACCGTCCGGCCGTGGGACAATTCGTCCGACATGATCGAGCTCGCGCACCACATCGAAGAGCAACTGCGCTTGCGTGGCTACACAGTGGGTGGTGCGGACGCATTGGTGCTGAAATTCAGCATGTTCGAGACTCTCGGCCAGCTTTCCGGCGGCCGGCAGCGCCAATTGGTGGAAATCGACGGCCAGGCAGGCTCGTCGAGCGACACTGACACGCAGGTACGTCTGAACCTTTTTTCCACGGATAAGGGTGGGGTCTTCAACGAAGGGCGCCCGCAACAGAAGGTGGCCTCGACCCAAACCCTGGAAATGACCCTGGACCGGCCGGACGGCCAACGATTGTGGATCGGCGAGGCGACCGGGAAACTGGCCAATCAGGACCGGCGCCAGAATGCCCGCGCCCTGGTCGCGCCTTTGCTGGACAACATGGGCAAGACCGCGCGGAGCCAGCCGTTTGGGATGTCCGATCCCAACGACAGATAGACGTTAATGGAACGCCGGGGCGAGGGGCGAGCCCTTGTGAGTTCGCCCTTGGACCCACGTTGAAAACAGGCTAGTACCTTCGCCGGGCCGGACCGTGGTGATGCGTCCGGCGGCAGTTTCATCGGGATCATTATGAACGGCAAATCCCATCCGGCACTCCTGCCCGCAGGGCTTGTTGACTTGCTCCCACCCGAGGCGGAGTTCGAGGCCAGTGTCATGAACGGCCTGATCGCGGCCTTCACACGGTACGGGTACGACCGGGTCAAGCCGCCGCTGATCGAGTTCGAGGATGCCCTTCTTGGCGGATCGGGGCAGGCGCTGGCGCCGCAGACCTTCCGTCTGATGGATCCGGTCTCGCAGCGCATGTTGGGTGTGCGCGCCGATATGACGCTCCAGATCGCGCGCATCGCGACCTCTCGGCTCGCCGAAATCCCGCGCCCCCTGCGCTTATCCTATGCCGGACAGGTGCTGCGCGTGAAAGGATCGGCAACCCGGCCCGAACGGCAATTCGGCCAGATCGGTGCCGAACTGATCGGCGCTTCGTCGTCCCGTGCCGATGCGGAAGTCATCCTGATGGCGGCCAAGTCGCTGCGCGCGCTTGGCCTGTCGGGCCTGTCGGTCGATCTTGGCCTGCCCACGCTGGTGCGCGCCCTGTTCGATCATTACAAATTGTCGGGCACCGAAACGGGTGCCACGCTGCGCGATGCGCTCGATCAGAAAGATGCCGCCGCCATCGTGGCTCTGCCGGGCATTCCCGTCGATCTGTTCGAGGCGCTGATCGGCGCTGCCGGCCCGGCGGATCGTGCGATGAAGGCGCTGCGCGCGTTGCGCCTGCCGGCGGAGGCGAGCCGTGAGCTGGACGAGCTCGATGCCGTCATCGCGGCGGTGCATGCCGGCGATCCGTCGCTGCGCCTGACCGTCGACCCGGTCGAATTCCGCGGCTTCGAATATCATGTGGGTGTCACCTTTACGCTGTTCTGCGATGGCGTTCGCGGCGAGCTCGGCTGCGGCGGGCGTTATCAGGTCGCATTGTCGGACAAGGCTGAAGCGGGCGAACCCGCGACGGGCTTCACCCTGTACATCGACACGCTTCTGCGTGCGCTGCCGCGTCCGGCCAAGGATGACCGTATCTATCTGCCGTTCGACAGCGCAGCCGGAACCGCGGATCATCTGCGTTCGCAGGGATGGATCGTCATCGAGGCGTTGGATCACGGTGTCGACGCGCTCGAGGATGCGCGTCGGCTCGGTTGCACGCACATATACGCGGACGGCAAGATGCATCCGCTCGCAGTCGTAGGAGAGAATCGCTAAATGGCCAATGTCGTTGTCGTCGGCGCCCAATGGGGTGACGAAGGAAAGGGCAAGATCGTCGATTGGCTGTCCGAACGCGCCGATGTCGTCGTGCGCTTCCAGGGCGGACACAACGCGGGGCATACCCTCGTGATCGGCAACAAGGTGTTCAAGCTGTCGCTGCTGCCGTCCGGCATCGTGCGCGGCGGCAAGCTGAGCGTGATCGGCAACGGCGTCGTGCTCGATCCGTGGGCGCTGCTCAAGGAGATCGAGGCTGTCGGCAAGCTCGGCGTCGAGGTCACGCCCGAGAACCTGATCATCGCCGAGAATACGCCGCTGATCCTGCCGTTGCACAGCAACCTCGACCAGGCGCGTGAAGCAGCGCTCGGCGGCAGCAAGATCGGCACGACCGGGCGCGGTATCGGCCCGGCTTATGAGGACAAGGTCGGCCGTCGCGCGATCCGCGTTGCCGATCTCGCCGATCCGGACATGCTGCGCACGCGCATCGATCATCTGTTGCTCCACCACAATGCGCTGCTGCGCGGTCTGGGTGCGGCCGAGGTTGACGCCAAGATCCTGTTCGATGTCCTGATGGAGGTCGCGCCGAAGGTGCTGCCGTTCGCCGATGCCGTTTGGCGCCGCCTTGATGAGGCGCGCAAGGCGGGCAACCGTATCCTGTTCGAGGGCGCGCAGGGCGCGATGCTCGACGTCGATCACGGTACCTATCCCTATGTCACCTCGTCCAATACGGCGGCGGGGATGGCCGCGGTCGGATCGGGCCAGGGACCGGATATCATCGGTTACACGCTCGGTATCTCGAAGGCCTATACGACCCGCGTCGGGTCGGGGCCGTTCCCGACCGAACAGGACAACGAGATCGGCAACCGAATCGGCGAGCGGGGCCGCGAGTTCGGCACCGTCACGGGGCGCAAGCGTCGCTGCGGCTGGTTCGATGCGGTCATGGTGCGTCAGGCGATCAAGTTCAACGGCATCACCGGCATTGCGCTGACCAAGCTCGACGTTCTGGACGGATTCGATGAGTTGAAGGTCTGCACAGGTTATCGTACGGAATCCGGCGATTTGATCGATTATCTGCCTGCCTCGATCGCGGCCCAGGCGAAAGTCGAGCCGATTTACGAGACCTTCGAGGGCTGGCAGGAAAGCACCCAGGGCGCCAGATCCTGGGCGCAATTGCCTGCCACGGCGATCAAATATATCCGCCGAATCGAGGAATTGATCGAGGCGCCGGTCACGCTGCTGTCGACCAGCCCGGAGCGCGAGGATACGATCCTGGTGAGGGATCCTTTCGCCGATTAAGACCCTGGTCATATCGACGGCGTAGGTTCCTTGCTATAACGGGCCTTGAGAGGCCCCGCCCATCGGCGGGCCTATCCAAGGCATTTGACTGAATGGCTGACGCTTCTTCGGACCTGCAGACGCGCGAGCGCTCCGAGCCTCCTTCGAACGAGGTCACCGGAGGGCCTGCGCCCGGCGATCAGTCCATCAATCAATCTCAATCCGCCCCGCAATCCGCTGCCGATCCCGGTGTGCCGACGCCGGCTGACGGCGCAATGCAGCCTCCGGCGGAAGCCCCCGCCAATCCTCCGGCAGGAACGGAAGAGGAGCGTGTCCTGTTGGCCACCGGGGTTGAGGCCATCGCATCGGATGATGCGCCCGATGCCTTCGATCCCGAGAAGATCGAGACCGACGGCGTGCTGTCGACACTTCCGCGCAATGGGGGCCAGCGTCCCGTCCACACGGGGCCGCCGGTCATCATCGAGAACCGCTATGAGGTGCATCCGTCGCGCCCCATCCCGGACCTGGATTCGCCGTCTGCGCGTGCCTATGAGGTGATCGACCGCCAGAATCCGCACGTCGGACATTTCGCGTTGGTGCCGATTCCGGGCATGCCGATCCGCAAGCGCGAAATCGACGATATCGTCGGACATTCCATTCCCAACGTCCTTCCGCTGATTGACACGGGCGTCGGCGATTGGCCGATCTACGGCCGTGAAACCATCTTCCTGATATTCGAACGTCCTATGGGCGGCCGCCTTCTGTCGGTGCTGCGTTCCGACATGCCGGACTTCAAGAGGATCGACATCCTGCGCGCGGTGGTCGATGCGGTCCGTAACGCCGTGGAGCAGCTTAACTTCCGCGGGCTCGTCCACCACGCGATCCGTCCCGACAATATCTTCTTCATGGACGAAGAGTTGACGCAAATCGTGCTTGGCGAGTTCGTCAGCACGCCGCCATCCTTCGATCAGCCGATCGCCTTCGAGACCATCGATCGCGCGATGGCGATGGAAGGCGGCCGTGGCACAGGCGCGATTTCGGACGATCTTTATTCGTTCGGCGCAACGCTCGCCTTCCTACTGCAGCGCAGCAGTCCGGTGCGCGGCATGAACCGGGAACAGCTCATCCTCGCCAAGATGATGAACACGTCTTATCAGACGCTGGTGGGACGTCATCTGTTGACGCCGCGCTTCCTTGAACTCATGCGCGGTCTACTGCACGACGACCCGGCGCAGCGTTGGATGCTCGATCAGATCGAGCAATGGTCGCACGGACGGCGTGTTGCGCTGACGCAATCGAATCCGCAGCTTCGCTCGCCGCGTCCGTTCCGCTTCGGCAATATCGATCACTTTCAGCCGCGCAGCCTCGCTTATGTCATGTCCCAGCGCCGCGAGAGCGCGATCAAACTGATCCGCGATGGGACGCTCGAAACCTGGATTCTGCGCGGCCTTGAAGACAAGGATCTCGCGGCTTCGATCCAGGGCCGCATCGACATGATCAATGCCCAGAGGGATCTCGCTGATGCGGACGAGATTCTCCTGACCCGCGTCCTGCTGCTGCTCGATCCGGCTTCGCCGCTCAGATACAAGGGGCTCAATTTCTTTCCGGGCGGCTGGGGTGACTTGCTGGCCATAGAAATGATGCGTGACGGCGATATCCGCACCCTGGCCGAGATGGTGGTGCGTGAAATCCCACGCATTTGGTTCGATGCCCAGATGGGCGGCCTCGCGCAGAACTTCATCGAGGAAACCGCGTTCCAGCGCCTGCGCCTTTATCTTCAGAGGACGGCGCCCGGTTATGGGCTGGAGCGTTGCCTGTATGAATCCAACCCGAGCATCCCGTGCAAGAGCCCGCTGCTCGGTACGCACTATGTTGCTGTGATCGAGGATCTGTTGCCGGTCCTGAACGATGCGGAACGCGGTGTCGATCCCAAGCAGAGGCCGCTCGACCGCCATCTCGCTGCGTTCATTGCCGCGCGTTCCAATTCGGATGTTGAAATCTTCCTCGAGGATTTCAACCACAAGGACGAGGCGATCTCCGCCATGGCGGTACTGCAGCTCTACTCCGTGCTGCAGGCGAAGTTCGGCCCCGAAATTCTGCTTGGCCTCACGCGTTGGATCGGCGGGCAGGCGGGCCCGATCATCCGGGTATTCCACAGCCGCGAGACGCGGCGGAAACTGGAGGCAGAGATCCCGCAGATCGTGCGGCGCGGCAGCCTGCCGGAACTCCTGGAACTGCTCGACGACGCCGAAACCAAAGCCAATGACCAGAACGGCTTTGCCGCGGCTGTGGCAGAATTCCAGAAGGCCGAGGCCGAGATCAACGACATCACGACCAATTCGCGTCCCGGCTCGTACAAGGTGCAGCACGATAGCCGCAAGGCAGCCGCCATCCTGTCGATCCTGTTCACGATGTGCATCGTGTCCATCATCATCATGACGCGCTGAGGACGGACGATGGCCAAACCCGCAGCGAAAGCCCCCGCCAGATCTCCGGCCAGATCCCCTGCAAGGCCTCAGGCGAAGCCGGCAAAACGCGCACCCTCGTCCGTAGCGAGGATGCAGATGGGATCCGGTACGCTGATCCTGTGGGCGATGGTCTTCGTCGCCATCATGTTCGTGTTCACCGGCTCGGTGGTCTTGGTTTTCGTCGGCATGGCCCCCACCATCGTTGCCTATCTGATTGATCGTACGCCGAAGAGGTTTGCTGCCTGGTGCGTGGGCGGCATGAATTTCAGCGGCATGCTGCCATCCTTGCTCAAATACTGGGATCGGGGCGAAAGCGTACATAGCGCGATCGCCATCGCCTTCAATCCGTTCGATCTGACCGTGACATACGGCGCCGCCGCTTTCGGCTGGATGCTCTACCAGGCGATCCCGCCCGTGGTGGCTGCGATGATTGCGGTTTCGGCGCAGCATCGCATCGCCAAGCTGCGCGCGCGCCAGCGCGAGCTCATGAAGGAATGGGGCGAAGCGCTTGCGCTCGCGCCCAGGAGAGAATGATCGGCTAGAGCAGCGCCGCGATGTCAGCCGGCAATGGGCTGTCGAAGCACAGTTTCTCTTGCGTGCGTGGATGGATGAACCCGATGCGGACGGCGTGCAGCGCCTGGCGGCCGATGCGTTTGGCTGCGTCCTGGAATTTGCCATCGGCCCGCGCCAGCCTGCGTGCATCGCCGCGCGTGCCGTAGAGCGGGTCGCCCACCACCGAATGGCCGAGGGAGGACATATGCACGCGGATCTGGTGCGTACGCCCGGTCGCGAGGTGGCACTCGACCAATGCCGCGACATCGCCGACGGCACGCAGTACGCGGTAATGGGTCTCGGCGAATTTGCCGCCGCGTGCGACCACCGCCATCTTCTTGCGGTTGTTCGGATTTCGTCCGATCTGGCCGGTGACCGTTCCGCTGCGTGGGCTTGGCACACCCCAAACCACGGCATTGTAGGCGCGGTCCAGGCTGTGCGCGGCGAATTGCCGCGACAATCCGTGATGGGCGAGGTCGGTCTTGGCCGCGACCATCAGCCCGCTGGTGTCCTTGTCGAGGCGGTGTACGATGCCGGGGCGCGCCTCGCCGCCGATGCCCGACAGGCTTGCCCCGCAATGAGCGATCAGCGCGTTGACCAGTGTGCGGTCCGGGTTGCCGGGTGCGGGATGGACGACCAGGCCGGCGGGCTTATCGACCACGATCAGGTCCGAATCCTCGTAGACGATCGTAAGCGCGATGTCCTGGCCGATCGGGGTCGCCGGAATGGCCGGGGGCTCGTCAACGATATAGCGTTCTGTGGATTTGACCCGTTGCGAGGCGCTGGCTACTGTCGCACCGGCGCATACGACCCGGCCTTCGGTGATCAGCGCCTGTATCCGGGTGCGTGACAGTGCCGGCAGCGCCTCGGCCAAAAATCGATCCAGCCGCATTCCGGCCTGTGTCGCGCCGACATCCGCGACATAACGGTTTCCGGTCGAGTTTTGGGATGATGTCACGGACGGACTTGAACGCAAATCATGCAAACGAACAAGGCCTTAGTTGGGTTGGTAATCGGCTTGGGTGCGATCATCCTGATCGGGATGGGGCTCCTGGTCTATGGCTTCGTGCAAAAGGCATCCGACCCATCCTTCAGCTTTTTCTCCAAGACACCGACGACCGCTGTGTCGAAGAACAAGATGGCGCAATCGGGCCCCGCCAATCTCACCGTCCAGTTGCCGCCGGGGACCAGTGTGATCAGCATCGCGCGCGCCGATGATCTGATCATGGTCCATACCGTGGATGAGGAGGACAACAGCACGCTCCTTTACATCGATCCGACGGACGGCCGCATCGTGCGACGGATTGCGTTCGGCGGAACCAGGTGATCGCACAAGGGATTACCCAGGCAATCGTTATGAGCGCATCGCAGCGCGCTCAGATCGTCTCCGTCGCGGAACGGGCCTATCCCCAAGAATGTTGCGGCCTGCTGATCGGTCGCGACGAAGCCGACAGCACCATCGTTGTCACCCGTATTGTCGAAAGCCGCAATATTCGAACCGATCGTGCGCGCGACCGTTTCGAGATCGACCCTCAGGTCCGCATCTCCATTGAGCGCGAAGTGCGTGACGGTACCGACCGTGTGATCGGGCATTTCCACTCCCATCCAGACCATCCGGCCCAACCATCCGCCACCGATCTTGAAATGGCGTTCGAGCCTGATCTCATCTGGGTGATCGTGGGGATCGCCGGCGGGGAACTCGATGCGTTCAATGCCTTCCGCCTCGACCGTGAAAGCCGCACCTTTACCTCTGTGACAATTCGAGGCGACCAGGAACCCTAGCACTCAGTCTTTGGTTCTTCTCCTGTCTCAACAAGAACAAGAAGGAGAAAGCGGATGAATTGGGACCGTGTCGAAGGGAACTGGAAGCAGTTCAAAGGCAAGATCAAGGAAAAGTGGGGCGATCTCACCGACGATGATCTCGACCACATTTCCGGTAAACGCGACCAATTGGTCGGGCAGATCCAGGCCCGCTACGGCCTTGCCAAGGACGAGGCCGAAAAGCAGGTCGACGACTGGAGCAAAAGTATTCAGTAACCCTCAAGGCGCGGCGGTTCATCTGCCGCGCTTTCCTTTTTCTTCCCGCCCAAGCCGTTTTCCCACCTTTGTTACGAGGGCCTGCGCGTCATAAGGCGCGCGCACTTTCGCATCGTTGTCGAAATAGACGAAGACGTCGCGCCTGGCGCGTTTGGGCGCAGGACGATCAAGCACGCGTTCGGCATCGTCGGGCTCGGTCCCGCAGGCCCAGGCCGCCACCCGGCCGGCCCAGGTTTCGAGTGCGTCATCGTCGTAGCCGCTGACGTAAAGCTGTTCGGAACCGTGCAGGCGGCAATAGACGAAATCAGAGGTAACGTCCATCAGGCGCGGCCAGTCCACGGTGTCGGCGCAGACCAGCGCCACGCGATATTTGTGCAATAGCTTGATGAAGGCTGGATCGATGAACGTACGGTTTCGGATTTCCATGGCGTGGCGCATCGGGTATGTCGGACCGGCCTTCAACGAGGTACGGCCGGGCAGATGCCTGTCGTGACGGCGCGCCAGCTTGCGTGCTTCGGCCGTATCGCGCGGCAGGAGCGCAAAGAAGGATTCGATGCGCTCCGGATCGAAGGTGAAACGTTCGGGGAATTGCCAGAGGATCGGGCCCAGTTTGGAGCCCAGTTCGAACAGGCCGCTTGCCAGGAAATTGGCGAGCGGGATCTCCACATCCTTCAATTTCAGCATATGGGTGATGTAGCGCGGCCCTTTGACCGCGAAGACGAAATCGTCCGGCGTTTCAGCCGCCCATCGCGCGAAACTTTGGGGACGCTGGAGACTGTAATGGGTGCCGTTGATCTCGATGGAGCGGAAGATGTTTGAGGCGTGGCTCAGTTCGTTCTTCTGGACGAGCCCCTTGGGGTAGAAATCGCCGCGCCATCCACGATAGCGCCAGCCCGATATGCCGATGCGGACATCTCCTGCTTTCGTGCCGGCTTTGGCCATGGCGCCTCGTGATTAGAGCATCTTGGTTAGAGCATCCGGCGTGGGTCCATCCAGGAATCGAGTTGGTCTTCGGTAAGGCCCAACGCAAGGGCCGCCTCGCGGATTGTAGTGTCGTCGGCCAAGGCCTTTTTGACGATCTTTGCGGCCTTGTCGTAGCCGATGTGCGGATTGAGCGCGGTCGCCATCATGAGGGAGCGTTCGAGGTGACGCTGAATCTGCGCTTTGTTGGCTGCGATGCCTTCGATGCAATTGACCGCGAAGCTTTCGCAGGCATCCGCCAGCAGCCGGATCGATTGCAAGAGATTGAGCGCGATTACCGGCTTGAAGACGTTGAGCTCGAAATGGCCTTGCGAGCCGGCGATCGTCACCGTGACATGATTGCCCATGACCTGGGCCGCCACCATGGTCATCGCCTCGGCCTGGGTCGGGTTCACCTTGCCCGGCATGATCGATGAGCCGGGCTCGTTCTCCGGTAGAGCCAATTCGCCGATGCCGGCACGCGGGCCGGAACCCAGGAGGCGGATGTCGTTGGCGATCTTCATCAGGCTTGCGGCCAGCGTATTAAGCGCGCCCGAAACCTCGACCGCCGCATCGTGGCTCGCAAGCGCCTCGAACTTGTTGGCCGCGCTGACGAAGGGATAGCCGGTGAGTTGCGCGATCTCGGCAGCGACGCCCTCGGCGAAGCCAGGCGGGCAATTGATGCCGGTGCCGACCGCCGTGCCGCCCTGGGCCAGTGGATAGAGCGCACGACGCGCCTGTTCGATGCGCGCGATGCCGCTCAAAATTTGCGCGGCATAACCGGAAAATTCCTGCCCAAGGGTGAGGGGGGTGGCATCCTGCAGATGGGTGCGCCCGACCTTGATGATGGTGTCGAAGGCTTTGGCCTTGGCGTCGAGCGCCGTATGCAGACGGTGCAGCATGGGCAGGAGGCGGGCTTCGATCTCACCGAGCGCCGCGATATGGATGACGGTGGGGATCGTGTCGTTGGATGATTGGCTGGCGTTCACGTGGTCATTGGGATGGACCGGCTTTTTTGAACCCAGTGTGCCGCCGAGCAGCTCGATCGCGCGGTTGGCGATCACTTCGTTGGCGTTCATGTTGGTCTGGGTGCCCGATCCGGTCTGCCAGACGACGAGCGGGAAGTGGTCGTCGTGTTTGCCCTCCGCCACCTCGCGCGCGGCCTGTTCGATGGCCCCCGCGATCCTGGCATCGAGTATGCCGAGCTTGGCGTTGACGCGGGCGGCGGCGAGCTTCTGCAAGCCGAGTGCGCGGATCAGTGGGGCCGGCCAGCGTTCGCCTCCGATACGAAAATTCTGGAGCGAGCGTTGGGTCTGCGCGCCCCAATAGCGGTCGGCGGGCACATCGATCTCGCCCATCGTGTCGGATTCGCGGCGGATACTCATGCGGTGCCCTCATGGTCGGAAAGATCGCCTACGAGATCATATTTGGGCGTCGCTAGGCCAGCCGGGAAGAGTGATGCTCGACCAGCCGTCGCAGAATGCTTGCCTAAGGCGGCCTCTCTCCTGTAGAACGCGCAATCCGCTTACGTCCCCATCGTCTAGCGGCCTAGGACGACGCCCTCTCACGGCGTAAACCGGGGTTCGAGTCCCCGTGGGGACGCCATCATTTATCTCCCGTTCAAAGTCCGGCGTTCCACGTTTGTTCGAGAAATCGAAGAAATCTTTGGCGCTCGGGATGAACGATGGCGGTTCAGGGTGACCCTGTGCGGGTGCGGTCACGATGCAATCGATCAGGTCCGGATGGGTAGGGGGGCTTGTGTGGGCACTCCCTACGGCGCCGTCATCCAGCCTGCGAAATGAAGGTCAATTCGGCGTGAAACTGACTGACCGCAGGCTGTTTTGAATGAAGCAGCCGCTGCGGAAGGCTGGAAGTTTCAAGTACTTCCGAGCCACTTGACGACGCAGTTGCTTTTCCAACTTCAGTTGGATGCCGTGCTGTTTGTTGACAGTGCGATGCGATTTGCCGCTAGATCGTCATCACACCGAGCGAGAATGTCCGCTCATTAGAATCACATCGATCTGTTAGCCATAGTCGGCCGACTCCTTAAACGTGAAAGGAGACGAACATGACCATGACTAGACGAATGAACTCATCCATCGATCGCGAAGCGGTTGAGCGGCACCCCTGTCCGGAACGAGCCATTGCTCTTTCCGAATCCGACGATATCTCGATCTTCGAACGATATGTCGTGCGTGCCCTGCGCTACGATCTGGAAAAGATCGCGCCCACGGACGTTTCCGTCGTCATCACGGGCGAGACCGGCACCGGCAAGGAGCTGACGGCGCGCTATATTCATGAACACAGCCATCGGCGCTACGGCCCGTTCGTTGCCATCAATTGCGGCGCACTTCCTGAGAACCTGATCGATTCAGAATTGTTCGGCCACGAACGCGGCGCATTCACAGGGGCCATCCACTCGCAGATGGGTTGGTTCGAAGCCGCGACGGGCGGAACGTTGTTCCTCGACGAAATCGGTGAGCTTCCATTGAACTTTCAGGTCAAATTGTTGCGCGTCCTGCAGGAGCATGAGGTGGTTCGCGTCGGCGCGCGCACCGTCATCCCGGTCGATGTACGGATCATCGCGGCAACCAACATCGACCTGCATGAAGCCGTTTCTACGGATCGTTTCCGGCGCGATCTGTTTTTCCGTCTGAACGTGGCCATGATCGATCTGCCGCCGCTTCGCGATCTTCCGCGTGATATCTTGCCGCTGGCGCGGCACTTCCTGCGGGCCTATGGCCGGCAGCTCCACCGTCCCAATCTGTGTCTTTCGAGCCGAGCCGAACAGAAAATCCTGTCATATCCTTGGCCCGGCAACATCCGCGAACTGGAAAACGTCATCCACTACGCGACGCTTATCGCGTCGCAATCGACGATCGAACCCGACGATCTAAGGTTTCTGTCGCTGGCGGGCAGGGATTGCACGAGGTATGGGCTGGAAGATGATCTTCGCCACATCGTGGATCGGCACTTCGCCGATGAATCGCCTCGCGCACTGATGCGTTTGACGGACATGATGGTTCAGACTGCCTTCGAGGCTTCGGGGAGGAATCAGGTCCGTACCGCCAACTTTCTAGGCATCACCCGCAACTCCCTGCGAACACATCTCACACGCCTCGGCATCATCGAGGCACGCCGCTAACCGGGTGCGTTATACGGCGGCCGTACTCCATATTCGCTACTGAGCGCGCAATTCGCTACGCCGGAAGAAGACGTTCCGACGCACGTGCTTTTGATGTGTTGGTTATCCAACACAAGCTGCGCTGGGTTGTGGGATATGCAGCCCCCGACGATATGGAATTAGGGAATGGTGGAGGCATTCCGCGCTTTTCTGGATTGGCATGAGGTTTGCGCTAATGCCAGGGAAGTCGCCGGAGGAAGGTCAAGTGCTCGGATCTGACGGTGGCCTGCTTGCTATCCAGAGGAAACCGAAATGAAACTCAAAACCCTCTCTATTCTCACCGCGGCCGTGGGCCTGTTCGCCCTTATTTCCTTAAATTCGGCGGCGGTCGCCCAGACCGAATTGCTCAACGTCTCGTACGATCCGACCCGTGAGCTCTATCAGCAGGTCAATGCCGCCTTCCTCAAACAGTGGGAGGCCGACGGCGGACGCAAGGTGACGATCAACGCC
>Ga0180219_1000125_pt1 | contig 89875 bp, 70 predicted proteins | sample eDN3rd30CBELigMG_FD_151338 | JGI IMG/M metagenome (GOLD analysis project Ga0180219, IMG submission 151338) | Enriched Miracle-Growth compost microbial communities from Emeryville, California, USA - eDNA 3rd pass 30_C BE-Lig MG (version 2)... ...
GGCGTTGATCGTCACCTTGCGTCCGCCGTCGGCCTCCCACTGTTTGAGGAAGGCGGCATTGACCTGCTGATAGAGCTCACGGGTCGGATCGTACGAGACGTTGAGCAATTCGGTCTGGGCGACCGCCACCGAATTTAAGGAAATAAGGGCGAACAGGCCCACGGCCGCCGACAGTAAGCCGGTAAAAGCGTAGCGCGGCATGAGAATCGTCTCCTCTGGCTGAGCGTTGCCTGTCTGCTTGCCGTCGGATCGTGCTCTTCAAATAAGAACGGCTGATCGGCGAGCTTCCGGCTCTGTCAGCGCAAAGGCCGTGCCAGAACGAGAAGCACGGGATTCCGCGACTTTCGAAGGAACTTATGGAAGCGGCTGCTGGAAATACAACAGATGGTTAACGGAACTGTTGTATCCGCAGCAGATCAGGAGCGGGCCGGTTCGGCCGTCCGGGCGCGTTTCGAGGTTTCGAAGCCGTGCATCCCGATATGCCACTGCAGCGCGATGATCGCGCCTTTGACCAAAGGCAGCAGGACCAGCGCCAGGACGAGCGTCAGCGGCAGCCAGATCGCCATATGCACCCAATAAGGCGGCGCATAATTGATTTCCGTCCATAACAACAAGGGCATAACGGTATGGCCGACGATCGCGACCACGAGGTAAGCGGGGAAGTCATCCGCACGCTGATGATGCAATTCTTCCCCGCAAGCTGAACAGGTGGAATGGACCTTCAGATAGCGATGCAGCATCCGGCCTTTACCGCAGTTCGGGCAGCGCCCGAGGATGCCGCGCCAGAGATCGAGAAACAGGGAGTTCTGTCCGCTCATAACTTTGGTCCTTTCCCAATATCCATACAATAATTTCTTGTATGCATACATACAAGGAGCTGCTAGGCTAATTGTATGGATTGGCTCCCGACACTCGCCGACCGCACCGGCCCGACCTACCACCGCATCCTGGATGCACTGACGGCGGATATCACGAGCGGACGGCTGCGCCGCGGCCAGCAATTACCAACGCATCGCGCGCTTGCCAAGGCGTTGGGCATCGATCTCACCACCGTGACGCGCGCCTATCGCGAGGCGCAGCAACGCGGCCTGACCGAGGCACGCGTCGGCCAGGGCACCTTCGTCGCCGACGCGCCGAACAAGACGATTGCGGCCGCCGCGCGGCACCCGGCGCGTCTGGATTTCGACTTGTCGATGAATCTGCCGCCCCATCCGCCGGCAGCGGATCTGGAAGGACGCATCGGGCGCGCCATCTCGGCCATCGAACGCGAACAGGGATTCAGCGCGTATCTCAATTACGCCGAGTCGGGCGGCGGCGCACACGAACGTGGCGTTGCGGCCGACTGGCTCCGCACGCGCATTCCCGGCGCCGACGCCGCACGCCTTGCGCTTTGTTCGGGCGCGCAAGCGGCGCTATGCGCGATCATGCTGGCGCTTTGTGCGCCGAATGATCTGGTGCTCACCGACCAGCTCACCTATCCCGGCATCAAGGCTGCGGCCGCGCATGCGCGCGTGCGCCTCGTCGGCGTCGCCATGGATGAACATGGCATGGTGCCGGACGCGCTGCGCATCGCCATCGCGCGCCATAAACCGAAAGCCGTCTACCTGGTGCCGACGATCCACAACCCGACGACCGCCACCCTGCCCGCATCGCGCCGCGCCGAAATCGCCGAGATCATCGCCGCGCACAATATCATGCTGATCGAGGACGACGCTTATGGGCAGCTGGCGCCGGATGCCATACCGCTCGCAGCACTCATCCCCCGCCACACCATCCATGTCGCAAGCCTGTCGAAATGCATTTCCCCCGGCCTTCGTATCGCGCTGCTGCTCGCACCTGATGCGGCAACCAACGCGCGCCTCACGGCGGCACTGCGCGCTATGCTGCAGATGCCGGTGCCGCTGATGGTGGCGCTGGTCGCGCGTTGGTTCGCCGACGGCAGCGCCGATGCGATCATCGCCGCGATCCGCGAAGAAGCGCAGGCACGCCAGAAGATGGCAGACCGCGCACTGGCCGGCATCGAATACGCCGCGCACCGCAACGGCCATCATATCTGGCTACCGGTACCGCCCGCCTGGAACCGCGCCGAGTTCGCGGCCCATATGCGTGCCAACGGCATGGCTACCGTGGTCAGCGACGTCTTTCATTTGGATGGCGGGACCGAGGCGCCGCAGCAAGCGGTGCGCATCGCGTTAGGTGCGGCGCGCGAGCGCGCCGAGCTTGCCACCGGCCTCGAAGCCCTGGCGGCAGCCATGCGCCTGCCGCCGCTTGCCGCGCAAGTTGTATGAGCCAAGTCGTTTGAGGCTGGGCGATCCGCTGTCTAATATCGTGAACCCGCGCAACAAGACGTGAGCGTAAAACGATGGGACAGGAGCTTCTACTGGTCGGCAGCATCCCGCTCGATACCGTCGAGGAGGTGATGCGCACATTCGGCGCCGAGCTCGGCCGCTACCTGCCCGCAATCCCCGATGGCGAGGTCGGCGAGCGCCGCTCCTGGGTCAATCGTTTCTCCTATCAGCTCTTCAACGGCCACGCAGATCTTGAAACGATCCGTAAGCCGTCGCGCGGCGATGGGGCCGAACCGCTGCTGCCGCGCACACGCGACGAAAGTTGGCAGTTCAAGGTCGCCTCTGGAGCGGAGCGCGTACGCTTCGGCCTGCCCGGCTTGCGGCTTGGTTATTCGCGCGATGCGACGAGTTCGTATTTCGTGTTCCGCACGCTGCGCGAAAAGGGCCTGCTGCCCGCCGACATGCGCTTCCAGATCTCGATCCCGATGGTCAACAGCGTGGTCCGGCCGATGTTCTTCCCGGCACCCGGCGACGTCGACAAGGTCCGCCCTGGTTTCGAAGAGGCGCTGGCCGCCGAACTCGATGTGATCGTCGAACGTATCCCGGCCGAGGATTTGGCGATCCAATGGGATTGCGCGTGGGAACTGCTGGCTGTCTATGGCGATGCCGCCGACGGCACCAAGGAAGCCGCCATTGAGACCCATGTGGCGCCGATCCGCCGCCTGTCTGCGAAGATCCCGCCGCGCGCCGCACTGGGATTCCATTTCTGTTTCGGCACGTTCGGCGGCTGGCCCGCCTTCGCGCCTAAGGACCTGGGCCGCGCGGTCGATCTGATCAATGCCATCTTCGAACAGGCGCCGCGCCCCATCGATTGGATCCACGTGCCGACGCTCAATCGGCTGGACGATGCTTTCTACGCGCCGCTCGGCAAACTCGCCAGCAAGAAGGCACGCGTCTATCTCGGCATGATCCACAGTATGGATTCGCTCGCCCAGCGGCTTGCCATCGTGCGCCGGTTCGTGCCCGAATTCGGCCTCGCCGCCTATTGCGGTTTCGGGCGCATTCCGCCCGAACAATTGCCGCAGATCCTCGCCGACCATCGGACAGCGCTGGAGATCGCCCGGGTTTAGTTTCTTGGCCTGGTTCTTTTAGTCTAGGTACCCTGGTCTGATCCGATCAGGATTTCGAGACGAGTACGGCGACCGGCAACGGGCCGAACAAGTCCTTCAGCATCACATCGCCCTGAAGCAGTGTCGTGCGGCTGCCATCCAGTGCGTTCTGGAAACCGAACCCGGACGGCAGGCGAATGAAGCCGCCGATCTTGGCGAAGTCCGGCCAATCGCGCCCGCCGCGCGTGAACGACGTGAGCCGCGTGCAGATCGCCACGACGATGGTACCCGCGCGCGCGGCACGGCAGAACGCCAGCACTCCACCCTCGGCATGATCACGCGCCGGAAGCTCAACGTAATCGCCGCTTTCGAAGATCGTCGCGTGCGTGGTTCGGAGCGCCAGCAGCGCACGTGTAAGCGCGAGCTTCACTGCGCCGTTCTGCCACGATTGGCATAGTCGGTGCCAATCGGGCCGATTATCCAGGTTGCCCAGGATCACAGCACGTGCGGCGAAATCCACGGCGCGACGATTGTCGGGATCGACCAACGACAGATCCCATAATTCCGTGCCCTGGTAGAAATCGGGCACGCCCGGGATGGTCGCCTTCAACGTGACCTGGCCAAGGCTGTAAAGCGCACCCAACAAAGCCGCGCGGCGGGCGAGCGGTTCGAACTCCGCGATGAAGGCCGGTGAAACCTTAAGGTCGAGCAAGTTCGCAACGAACGCCATCAGGCGTTTCTCATAGGATTCATCGGGCCGCATCCAGCTCGTCATGGTTTTGCCTTCGCGCACGGCCTTCAGCATGTAGGCCTGCATGCGTGCCGTGAAATCGGGCGTGAGCCCGGCGAAATCCCATGCGCCGATCAGGCTTTGATAGAACAGGAATTCATGCACGCGCGTCGGCGCGGTTCCGCCGCCGCCATTGAAACGATCCGCGTCGTGGTGTGCCAGCCAACGGCGCGACGATGCCATCCAGTTTTCCGACATCTCGCTCAACGCCGCGATGCGCAGGCGTGCATCCTCCCCGCGCTTGGTGTCATGCGTCGCTGTCGCGGTAAGGCCCCGCGCCCCGTTCGCCTGCCGCTCGGCCATACGTGCATGGAACTCACCTGCCGAGAGCGCGGGCGCGGACGGATCGCCGCCGACCTCGTTCAATGCCAGCAGGCGGACGTCGCGATAGAACAAGGTGTCCTCCACCGCCTTGGCCATGACGGGTCCGGTGAATTGCTGAAAACGGGCGACGAACTCCTCGATACGACGGCGACTTTGACCGGGCTGGTCCGCCAGATCGAGGCTCAGCGCGTCGTGGAGCACGGCGAAGGCAGTGGGATCAAGGGATGGATCGCGCGCGCGCGCAGCCTCGATCGTCGCGGCGATCATGGCCCGGTCCGCCTCGCTCGCGCCCTCACGTCCGACATAGGTGCGATAGACGGGAAGTGCGACAACATAGCCAATCAAAACGCGACGCAACGTCTCGGCTGACAGACCTGCGCTTGCCCAATGCACCTGGGCGATACGATAAAGTTTGCGTGTGAGTGCGGCCAGTTCGCCTGCGAACAGATCCTCGATGACCTGCAACTTGGCGGCCCGCCGCATCGCCGCCGGCTCGTCGTCCGGAGCGATATCACGCCAAAAACGGTTGAGGATGCGCAAGCCCGCCTCATTCACGAAGCACCGTGCGATGAGGGAGGCCCATTCGTAGCCGGTGGTACCCGCCACACCGGCGAAGGGGGGAAGCGCCTCGTGCCCTTCAAGGATCTTCTCGACCACCAGATAAACCGGCGCCTTGGCTGCGGCATTCAACAGATCCGAGAGACGCGCGCAATAGGCGGCAGGATCGCGCAATCCATCGATGTGATCAATCCGCACGCCCTGCACGACCCCCTCCGCCACCAACAGCGTCAACAGGCGATGTATCGCGGTGAAAACCTCGGGCCGTTCCACGCGTAGTCCGACGAGCCCGTTGATGTCGAAGAAGCGGCGGTAATTGATCTCGGATGCCGCATCGCGCCAGAACGTCAGGCGATAATGCTGAAGCCGCAGCAGACGATGAAGCAGGGCGGCATCGCCCTCGATATCGCTTGCGCCGTGACGCGAGATGAACGCGGCACCATCCGCGGATATGGGCAGGCGATGATCGAAGTAGACGAGCAGCCAGTTCTCGCCGTCGCTTTCAAGGCGAAGTTCGCCAGCCCCCAGAACGTCGCCATAGGGCCGGCCGAGCAGCGGTAGCGTCACCGCCGCATGGCGAAAGCCGAGCGGGCGGCGCCAATCGATGTCGAAATAGGCAGCAAAGGGTGAAGTGCGTCCGGCGCGCAGCACGTCGTACCACCACGCATTGGCGGGTGAAGCCGCCATATGATTAGGCACGAAATCGACGATCAACCCCATGTCGTGACGGCGCAGCGAAGCGCTCAGAAGCTGCAACCCCTCCTCGCCGCCGAGTTCCGGATTGAGCCGGTTCTGATCGATAACGTCATAACCATGCGTGCTGCCCGCACGCGCCTGGGTCACCGGCGAGACATAGAGATGCGTAATGCCGAGATCGCGCAGGTACGGCACAAGCTCGGCAGCGGCGGCGAAATCGAAATCCGCGGTCAGTTGCAGGCGATAGGTCGCGCGTGGGATCGATAGAGCCATTATGTCGCCTCGAGCCACCATACGGCCTGCCACGGTGCGAGCTTCGTCGGCGGAAGGGTTGAGTCGGGTGCACGCCCCCATAGGGGCTCGATATTCGGAAAGGCGAGTTCACAAGGAACGGACTGCGCCGAGAGGTTGGCGAGCAACGTCAGGCCGGCACCATCGGCCAACGTCCAGGTCAGAAGCGCGATCGGTTTGGCCGCACCCAGGCTATCGGTGCGGACGGGCCGTGCACCCTGAAGGCGCGGCACGATTTCGCGCTGGCGCATGACCAGAAGAAGACGGACCAGTTCGTAACGCTCGAGCGCGTCCTGATCCCACCCCGACCAATCGAGCTTGGCCGCGAGAAAGGTTTGCGGATCAAGCGCGCTGGGCGGCTCGCCTCCGTCTTTTGCCTGTTGGTAGGCCTGGGCGAATTCACGTCGTCGCCCTTCCTCCACCGCACGTGCGAGATCGCCGGTGAAATCGCAGAAGAACGGGAACGGCTGACGGCATCCCCACTCTTCGCCCATGAACAGCATCGGCGTGAACGGCGCCAGCAGCGTGATTGCAAGTGCGGATTCGATCGCCGTCCGCGGTGCCAATACCTCCAGCCGGTCACCGTAAGGCCGGTTGCCGATCTGATCGTGATTCTGCAGAAAATTGACGAAGCCGAGCGGCGGTATGGCGCGGCTTTTTTGCCCACGCCGGGCGCCGCCGCGATGCTTGGAGATTTCGCCCTGGTAGACGAAGCCTTCCATCAGCGCGCGCCGAAGCATGGCGAAGGGTTTCTGGTAATCCTCGTAATAGCCCGTGCTTTCTCCCGTCATCAGCACATGCCAGGCATGGTGATAATCGTCGTTCCATTGCGCGCGGTAGCCGCGGTGCATGGCGTTGGGATCGAGCAGGTCGGCACAGTTATCATCATTCTCCAGGATCAGGTGGATCTGGCGATCCTGCGCCTCGGCCAGGGCACCGACGACATCAGCGATCAGATCCAGAATGGACGGTGCACCGCGCGTGCGGATCGCATGCACCGCATCCAGGCGCAATCCATCGAACCGGTAGTCGCGCAACCAATGCAGCGCGTTCTGCACGACGAAAGCCCGCACCTCGTCACGCGCATAATCGATGGCGGCACCCCACGGGGTCGGCACGTCTTTCGTGAAAAAATCCGGTGCATAAACGGGAAGGTAATTCCCCTCGGGACCGAAATGATTGTAGACCACATCAAGGAAGACCATCAGCCCGCGTTGATGCGCCGCATCGATCAACGCCTTCAGATCGTCCGGCGTGCCGTAGGTGCTGTCTGGCGCGAACAGCAGGACACCGTCATAGCCCCAATTGCGCGCGCCGGGAAAATCGGCGACCGGCATGAGCTCGACGGCTGTGAAACCGCTGGCGACCAAATGATCGAGATTCTCGATGGCGCCGCGGAACGTCCCTTGCGGGCTGAAGGCGCCGATATGCAATTCGTAAATGGCGGCTTCGTGCCACGGCCGACCGCGCCACGTGCTGCCGTGCCAGCGATAGGCGGCGTGATCAACCACGACGCTGGGGCCGGATACGTCGTTGGGCTGATAATGGGAGGCAGGATCGGGAACGACCAGCTCGCCATCGATGCGAAAGCGATAGCGCGTCCAGGATTCGGCCTGAGGCTCGGCGAGCTCATACCAGCCGCCGCTCATCGCGGTCATAGCGTGTGCCTCGCCCTCCAGCATCAGTTCGACGCACTGGGCGGCCGGCGCCCATAGACGGAAATTGATCCGTCCGTCGGCTAGGCGCTCGGGCCCGAAGCGTCCGACGAACGGGGTCACATCTCGCCTCCGAACACGCTGATCGAGCGGTAGCCGAGCTCGAAGGAATCGCCAGGCGCGATCGGCGGCTCGACAGTCAGATCGAGATTCTCCGTCGTCGTGAAGACACGCTTCCACAAGCGATAGTCGGGCCATCGCGGCAGGACGAACTTCACCGGGTTGTCGCTGGCGTTCAGCGCGACCATCACCGGCGGCGCACCCTGCTCGTTCGGACTGACGGTCCAGGCGAGGAAATGGGCCTGCTTGAAATGCCAATCGCCCTCGGTCATCTCCTTCGCATCGGGGCGCCACCATTGGATTGCGTGAACACCGCCGGGCGGGGCTGGATCATGCCAGCGCCGCGAGGCGAGCTGAGGAAAGCGGCGACGCAATCCGGCGAGCAGACCGATCAGCACGGTCATGTCGCGGTTCACATCGCTAAGCCCATCCCAATCCACCCAGCCGATGGGACCGTCCTGGCAATAGGCATTGTTGTTGCCGTCCTGACTGTTCGCCACCTCGTCGCCCGCCAATACCAGAGGAACACCTTGCGCCAGCAGCAGGGAAGCGATCATGCAGCGGCGCAGCTTCATGCGCTTGCGGTTGATCCGTGGATCGTCGGTCGGTCCCTCAACGCCGTAATTGGCGCTTTCGTTGGTGTCGGAGCCGTCCTTGTTGTCCTCGCCGTTCGCTTCATTGTGCTTGTTGGCGTAACTCACCACATCGGCGAGCGTGAAGCCGTCATGCACCGTGACATGATTGATGCCGGCGCGAGGGCCGCGCCTGTCACGCCCGAAGACATCCGCCGAGCCCGACAGCTTGCCTGCCAGCGTGCCGATCAGGCCTTCATCGCCACGCCAATATTTTCGGATCGTATGACGGAACGTATCGTTCCATTCCGACCAACCGTCGGGAAACTTGCCGAGCTGGTAACCGCCCTCGCCGAGATCCCAGGGCTCGGCGATCAGCTTCACATGCGACAGTGTCGGATCCTGACGGATCGCAACGAAGAAGCTTTCCTCAGGGTCGAAGCCCTCAGGTCCGCGCCCCAAGGTGGTTGCGAGATCGAAGCGGAAACCGTCGACATGGCACTGGTTCACCCAATAACGCAGCGAATCCATCACGAGCTGCAGCACGTGCGGATGGGTGAGGTTCAGCGAATTGCCGCAGCCGGTGAAGTCCTCGTAATAGCGTGGCTGGTCGGCCTTCAGCCAATAATAGGCCGCATTGTCGATACCGCGGAACGAGAGCGTGGGGCCGAGGTGGTTGCCTTCGGCCGTATGATTGTAGACGACATCGAGGATCACCTCGATGCCGGCATCGTGCAGACGCGCTACCGTGGATTTGAACATCGATAGCGTGTTGTCGGCCCCGTAGCGCGGATCGGGTGCGAAGAAGCCGATGGAATTATAGCCCCAATAATTGCGCAGACCCCGTTCGACCAGATGGCGGTCGTCGATAAAGGCGTGGATCGGCAGCAATTCGATCGTGGTGACACCCATGCGCTTCAGGTGCTCCACCATCGTCGGCGCGGCGAGGCCGCGGAACAGGCCTCGCCAGGCTTCGGGCACGTCTTCCCTCTGCATGGTCAGGCCTTTGACATGCGCCTCGTAGATCACCGTTTCCGACCACCGGATGCGCGGCGGCGGATCGTCGCCCCAGGTGAAGGCATCATCGGTGACCACCGCCTTCAACATACCGCGTGCATTGTCGCGCCGGTCGAAAGAGAGATCGGCACGATTGCTGCCGGCGCGATAACCGAAATGCGCATCGCTCCAGATCAGCCGGCCCGTGACGGCCTTGGCGTAGGGATCGAGCAACAGTTTGTTGTGATTGAAGCGATGGCCCTGGGTCGGCTGATAGGGACCATAGACGCGATAACCGTAGAGCTGGCCGGGCGAAACATCAGGCAGGTAGCCGTGGAATACATCATCGGTGCGTTCAGGCAGCACGATGCGTTCCAGTTCGCGTTTGCCATCCTGATCAAACAGGCAGAGCTCCACCTTCTCGGCATGCGAGGAGAACAACGCGAAGTTCACGCCGCGACCATCCCAAGTCGCACCGAGCTTGTCGGACGTACCGGACGACACACGCATTGTCATTCTTCAGGAACCAGGAACAATGTGGCGAGCGGCGGTAGATCCAACGTCAGGACGAAACCGTCGGCCTCGGCCTCCGCCGTAAGCCCCGCTCCGTTGCCGACATCGCCGCCGCCGTAATAGGCAGAATCAGTGTTCAATACCTCGCGCCAGCGACCGCCCACGGGCACGCTGAAGCGATAACCGCGGCGCACCTCGGGCGTGAAATTGACCGCCATGACGCAGATGTCGTCGTCAGCCATGCCGCGACGCAGCCAGACGAAAACGCTCTGGTTCACGTCGTCGGCCACCAGCCATTGGAAGCCTTCGGCGTCACAATCGCATTCATGCAGCGCCGGCAGCGTGCGATAGAGATGGTTGAGGTCGTGCACCAGGCGCTGCACGCCTTGATGCGGCGCGTAATCGAGCAGATGCCAGTCGAGACTTTTTTCATGGGACCATTCGGCGGCTTGTGCGAATTCGCCACCCATGAACAGGAGCTTCTTGCCGGGATGTCCGTACATCATGGCGTAATAGGCACGCAGGTTGGCGAAGCGCTGCCAATCGTCGCCCGGCATGCGCGCAAGGATCGATCCCTTGCCGTGGACGACTTCGTCGTGCGACAGCGGCAGGACGAAATTCTCCGAAAATGCATAGTGCAGACCGAAGCGGATCTCGTCGTGATGATACTTGCGATAGATCGGCTCGCGCTTGATGTACGACAACGTGTCGTGCATCCAGCCCATGTTCCATTTGTAGCCGAATCCGAGACCGCCGAATTCGATGGGGCGTGAGACCTGTGGCCAGGCTGTGGATTCTTCCGCCATGGTCGTTGCGTGCGGGAAACGGCCGAACACCTCGCGGTTGGCGCGGCGCAAGAGCTCGATCGCGTCGATATTCTCGCGCCCACCGAAGCGGTTGGGCACCCAGGCATCGGTCGGCCGGCTGTAATCGAGATACAGCATCGAAGCGACGGCATCGACGCGCAGCCCGTCGACGCCGTAGCGATCGAGCCAGAAGAGCGCGTTGGCGATCAGGAAATTGGTCACCTCGGTGCGCCCGTAATTGTAGATGAGCGTGCCCCAATCGAGGTGCCGGCCCTGACGCGGATCGGCATGTTCGTAGACCGCATGACCGTTCATACGCACGAGCCCGTGCGGATCGTCAGGAAAATGGCCGGGCACCCAATCCAGGATGACCGCGAGCCCCTTCTGGTGACAAGCTTCCACCAGATGCAGGAAATCGGCGGGCGTGCCGAAGCGGCTGGTCGGGGCGAACAGGCCGATGGGCTGATACCCCCACGACCCGTCGAACGGGTGCTCCATCACCGGCAGGAATTCGATATGCGTGAACCCCTGCTCCGCGGCATAAGCCGGAAGCTCCTCGGCCAGTTCGCGATAGGTGAGCCAACGGTTGCCTTCCTCGGCCTTCCGCCGCCACGAGCCGAGATGCACCTCGTAAATGGCGATGGGCTTGTCGCGCGCATTGGCCTCTGCCGGCGCGGGTTCGATCGCGCGCAGACACGCGATATCGAGCACGACTGAGGCGGTATCGGGGCGCAAGCGGGCCGCGAACGCCAGCGGATCGGCTTTCAGCGGCAGGAACCCGCCGTCTTCGCCGACGATCTCATATTTATAATTGTCGCCGCCGGCGGCACCGGGAACAAAAATTTCCCAGAAGCCGAGCCCACGCACCCGCATGGCATGACGCCGCCCGTCCCAATGATTGAAATCGCCGACCACACTGACACGGCGCGCATTCGGCACGAAGATGGCGAAGGCAACGCCGGCCACGCCGTCCATCACGCAAGGATGCGCACCCAGCTTGCGGTACAATTCAAGATGTGCGCCTTCGCCCAGCAGATAAAGATCGAGATCGCTGAGGATCGGCCCGAAGCGGTAGGCATCCTCGAACTCGGCCGCGCCGCCGCTGAATTCGGCGCGCAGCTTGTAATGACGGTCGGACGATTTCACGACACCGCCGAATAGGCCCGCTTCATGCAGGCGCGGCAATTTCACCGCGCTGTCCTCTTGCAGGACGCTCACCTGGCGCGCATCGGGAATGAAGGCGCGCACCACTGGTTTGCCGTTCTCGTCATGCAGGCCGAGATACGCAAAGGGATCGCTGTGGCGCCCTTCCAGGATAGCATAGGCGACGGACGGCAAGCTCACGACGGCAGCGCCTCATCGCGGAACAAAAGGCTCCACAATCCGATCAGCGGCACATGCAGCCAAGCCGGACGGTTCGCCAGTTCGTAGCCGACTTCGTAGATCACCTTGTCGAGCTGCAGGAAGGTCAGCCAGCGTGAGGCGACTTCCTCGCCCGGCCAGACGGGATGGTCCGTCATGCCAGTACGATAGGCATCCAGGAACGCGGAATTGGCGAGATCGCGCCATTCGTCGAGCGCGCGGTGAACGACATCAGCACTATCGGGCAGGGTCAGCGTCAGGCGCTGCACGGCAGACAGGCCCGCGTAATCGAGCGAGCGCAACAGTCCCGCGACATCGCGCAGCGCAACGCCCTTGCGCCGCCGATCCACCATCTTGCGGCGCGGTTCGCCCTCGAAATCGAGCAGATAGACATCGCTCTGCACGATCATCACCTGACCGAGATGGAAATCACCGTGATAACGCATCTTGAACGGCAAGGGTTCGTCCGGGATCGTCTCGATCACGCGTTGACGGATCTCGTCCTTGCGCGCCAGGATCGTCTCCACCGCCTGGCGCGCCTTCTCCGGCACGCTCGCGGAACGGTGCAGGTCGGCGAACAGGTGTTCAGCCTTCTCCAGAACCTCTTCTTTCACCGCCTCGACGTCGGCCATTTCCATCGGTTCGGGCATGAAGTCGGGATCGCTTCCATCCGCCAGCGCGACATGTAATTCGGCGAGCCGTTTGCCGATTTCGGCCATGCGTTCGAGATAGGTTGCATGTCCACCGTCGGGCATGTCGGAGTCCGGACCGAGCAGGCGGCATTCCTCGAGGAAGCGATCGAGGTAACCCGCGCTCAATGCCCAGGCGTCGCCCTGGTTGCGCACGAAGCGATGCAGCACCGCGAGCGCGCTGGTCTTGCCGTCGATCTCGATCTCCGCGCCGCCCAGGAACTCGGGCGTGTTGGCGTAGCCGCATTTGGCGAGATGGCGCCCGATCTCCAATTCCGGATTCAGACCAGGCTGGAGCTGGCGATAGATCTTCAGCACGAAGTCGTCGTTGATGATGATGGACGAATTGGTCTGTTCGACACCGACACTGCGCACTGTATCGATCTGCGGCGCATCATGCTGCATAAAGCCGTCGACCGGTTGACACCGGATCGTTCCGCCATCCCCAACCATACTATCGCCGGCGTGTAGTTGGGCGAGCATGAGCCGAACGAAATCGATATCACCGGCACCTTGCAGCAATAGACCTTCGCGCGCGCCGCGCCGGATCGCCGCCAGCACATTCCCGCTTACGCCGTTCTGGACACCTTGCGTGACCGGCGTCAGATCGGCGCGGCCCCATTGCGTGACCAGCGGCAGGATATAGCGGCCGTCCTGTCCGGCCGAGGTGGAATCGACGACAGCCAGCGCGACACCGGGATCGCCGTCACGCAGCACGAACAAGGTCTTGAGCTTGGCGCGCAACAGGCGGGCGGATTTGTCCGCGAACCAGCGCTGCGCGCGCAGGAATCCGGGCAGCGCCTCGCTCTCGAAGGTCTGGCGCGTGCCGCCGCCCATCAACGACCGCCACGAGGTGGGCCAGACCAGCGTCGGATAATCGGGGCGCCGAGGCAGATCCTCATACGAGAGCGGCTTTTCCTTGCAGAGCTGGAACCAGAAAAATCCATACGGCGGCAGCGTCACCTGGAACGGCGCGTTGGTGATGGTGGGGAACCAAGTGCGGCCCAGCATCTCAAGCGGCATACGACCGGCATAGGCCGCGAGATCGATCTCGGCCGCCTGGGCCGCGCGCGACAGATTGGCGACACATAGGATAATTTCATTGCCGTCCTGGCGCAGATAACAGAGGATCGCGCGGTTCTCGGGGCGCAGGAAGACGAGCGTGCCGCGCCCGAAACATTCGGTCGATTTGTGCACAGCGATCAGGCGTTTCATCCAGCTGAGCAGCGAGAACATGCTGCGCGACTGCGCCTCCACATTGACCGCCTGATAGCCGTAGATCTGATCCATGATGGCGGGTAGGTAAAGCTGCGCCGGATTGCACTGAGAGAAGCCGCCGTTGCGGTCCGGCGTCCATTGCATGGGTGTGCGTACGCCGCCGCGGTCACTCAGAAACACATTGTCGCCCATGCCGATCTCGTCGCCGTAATAGATGACCGGCGTTCCGGGGAAGGAAAACAGCAAGCTGTTCATGAGCTCGATCTTGCGCCGATCGCCGTCCATCAGTGGTGCCAGGCGGCGGCGGATGCCAAGATTGATGCGCGCGCGGGCGTCGCTGGCATAGGTCGACCACAGATAATCGCGCTCGATGTCGGTGACCATCTCGAGCGTCAATTCGTCGTGATTGCGCAGGAACAACGCCCATTGGCAGTTGGCGGGTATGTCCGGCGTCTGGCGCATGATGTCGGTAATGGGGTGGCGGTCCTCCTGCGCGATGCCCATGTAGATGCGCGGCATTAGCGGGAAGTGATAGGCCATGTGACATTCATCGCCGTCGCCGAAATAGGCGCTCACGTCCTCCGGCCATTGATTGGCCTCGGCCAGGAACAAACGCCCAGGCGCGTAGGCATCCATCTCGGCACGCAACTTCTTGATAACCTCGTGGGTTTCGGGGAGGTTCTCGTTGTTCGTGCCGTCGCGTTCGATCAGATAGGGAATGGCGTCGAGCCGGAAGCCGTCTACGCCGCGATCGATCCAGAATTGCATGATCTTCACGATGGCCGCGACCACGTGCGGATTATCGAAATTCAAATCCGGCTGGTGCGAGAAGAACCGGTGCCAGTAATAGGCGCCCGCCACCGGGTCCCACGTCCAATTCGATCTCTCGGTATCGGTGAAGATGATGCGGGTTTCATGATAGCGCTCGGGGTCGTTGGTCCACACGTACCAGTCGCGATGGATCGTGCCCGGCTTGGCGTGACGCGCGCGCTGGAACCAGGCATGCTGATCGGAGGTATGGTTGATCACCAGTTCGGCGATGACGCGCATGTCGCGCCGCTTGGCTTCGGCCATGAATTTGCGGAAATCGCCCATCGTTCCGTAGGACGGGTTGATGGCGCGGTAGTCCGAGATATCGTAACCGTCGTCACGCAGCGGGCTTTGGAAGAACGGCAGCAGCCACAAGGTGGTGACGCCGAGATCCTGCAGATAATCGAGCTTGGATTTCAGGCCGGGGAAGTCGCCGATGCCGTCGTTGTTGCTGTCGGCGAACGCCTTCACATGAAGCTGATAGATGACGGCATCCTTGTACCAGTCGGGCCGTTCGATCTTGGCCGCGCTTTGCGGATGCAAGCTCCCCAGAACTTCAACGCCAGATAGGACATTCATGGCAAAACATTCATGACAGACACCGGAACAGCAGGACGGGATCCTGGTTCGGATCGATCCACAGGCGCACGCCGCCCCAGCTCAGATCGAAGCGATGCCCGGACATCAGGTTCTCGAGCCCGCTCACTCTGCGTCGCTGCGTCGGCGGGCCGATCTCGACATCGCCGAAATGCAGCCAGAATTCGCGCGGCTCGCTGCCGGTGACGGCGATGGCCGCGGCGACGGCGTTGTCGCCATCCACACTTTCCTTCACGAAACCGATCGTGCCGTCATGGTCAACAAGGAGGAAGCGCACATTCGCGGTCTGCTGCAGCGCACTGTTCTGACGGCGCAATCGATTGAGGCGCGCGATATAGTCCTTGATGTTGCCGAGCTTGTCCCAGTCACGCACCTTGAATTGGTATTTCTCGGAATCGAGGTATTCCTCGCGACCCGGCAATGGTTCATGTTCCAACAGCTCGAAACCGTTGTAGATGCCGTAGAGGCTCGACAGGGTCGCCGCGAGTGCGAAGCGCGCCTTGAACTGCCAAGGCTCACCGCCTTGCAATTCGATAGGCAGGATGTCTGGCGTGGTCACGAAGAAGTTGGGACGAAAATATTCGCGCGTCGGATAGGAGGTCAGCTCCGACACATATTCGGACAATTCGCCCTTCATCGTGCGCCAGGTGAAATAGGTATAGGACTGGCTGAAGCCGATCTTGGCCAGCGCGCGCATGACCTTCGGCCGCGTGAAGGCCTCCGACAGGAACAGAACGTCGGGATGGCGGAGTTGCACCTCGCGGATCATCCATTCCCAGAATGGGAACGGCTTGGTGTGCGGATTGTCGACACGGAAAGTCTTCACGCCCTCTCCCACCCAGAACAGCACGACATCGCGCAGCGCCGTCCACAGGCCCACCCAATCGTCGCAGTAGAAATCGACGTTGACGATGTCTTCGTATTTCTTGGGCGGATTCTCGGCGTAGCGGATCGTGCCGTCGGGGCGGCGGCGGAACCAATCGGGATGCTCCGTCACCCACGGATGGTCGGGCGAACATTGGATGGCGAAATCCATCGCAATCTCGATCCCATGGCTTTCACAGGCTTTGACGAAGCGGCGAAACGCCTCGATCCCGCCGAGTTCCAGATGGACGGCATCGTGTCCGCCCTCAGCACCGCCGATGGCATAGAAACTGCCCGGATCGCCGGGTTCCGCCTTGAGACTGTTGTTGCGCCCTTTGCGGTTGGTGACGCCGATGGGATGGATGGGCGTGAGATAAACGACATCGAAGCCGAGCTCAGCGATTTCGGGCAGGCGTCGGATGCAATCGTCGAACGTTGCGCTCTTGCCCGGTTCAGTTCCTTGGCTGCGCGGCACCATTTCATACCAGGCGGCACACCTTGCCTCCGGCCGATCGACGGTCAGGGGAAACCGTTGGCTGACGGAACGGTCGAAATGCGGCTGCAGCTCCGACATGGCGGCCGCAACATCTTCACCCAACAGATCGTCAAGCTCGTCTTCGTCATTCATCGCATCCGAATGGCGCGGCGCCGGCCTCACCTTCGTCTTCTTGAGCAGCAGCTTGCCTTCCGCCACGTCGGTCGCGACATCCTGTCCGGCGTCGTGACGGATCATCGCATCACGCCGCCAGCTTCCGAAGCTGTCGGTCCAGGCTTCGATGAAGAAGGTATAACGGCCGGGTTCGGGAGGCGTGAAGCGACCCATCCAACGGTCATTGGTCTGTAAGGTCATCTTGGCGGTCTTGGAATCGGGATCGCCGTCGCGCGCCCAGATGATCTGGGCTTCAAGCAGGTCGTGCCCGTCGCGAAAGATGTCGGCCCACACCTCGATCGCCTCGCCCGCGATGCGCTTCACACCGAAGCGGCCCCCGCCCAGGGTCGGATAGACATCCTCGATATGGATGCGGCAGGTTACCTCCGGCTCCGGGACCAGCAACGTTCTGGTCGCGATCTGCTGCGTTGTGCGCGCCATGTTCGGAGTACCCGCTGTTGAAGGTCTCGTTTTTTCCAACCGTTCGCCCGTTTTCGGGTTCCGCGAAAACCACAAAAAGATTTGCCGGCCCGCCGGAACCTTGAGCTTTTCCGGGGGTTTAACGCTCTCCTGCCCGATGATGCGAAAGGCGAGCCGCGTGCCCGAAAACCTGTACGAGCGCGCCCGACGTCTCGGCATCCAGTTCACCTATCGCGACGCCGCCGGCAACGAGCAGACGATCGACGATGCGATCCTGCCGGACCTCGTCGCAGCCCTATCGAGCAACGCGGAGACGGTCGCGACGGCGCAAAAAGCGCCTGCAGTGCGAATGGCTCCATCCGGCTCGGCCTACCAGCCAGGCTTCGCGCAAGCAGGCGAACGCTGCTGGCTGCTTGCCGTGCAGCTTTACAGCCTGCAGACGCCGGAGAATTGGGGACATGGCGATTTCGGCGATCTTACCCGCCTGCTGGAAATCGTGGCGTGCGCAGGCGGAGACGGGATCGGGCTCAATCCGCTCCATCTCCTGTTCGAGGATCGCCCCGAAGAGGCCAGCCCCTACGCGCCGAGCAGCCGCCGCTTTCTCAACCCATTGTATCTGGATATCGCGCAGCTGCCGGGGATCGGTGCGATTGAGCGGATGAAATATCGCCCGGACCGGTCACACGACGGGCCGCTGATCGATTATGCGAGCGTGGCAGAGGCCAAATACGACGCCTTTCGAATCGCGTACCGGCAGTTCCGCGCCGAGCCCACACTGCAAGATGCCGAGGCGTTTGCCCTCTATAAGAGGGAGATGGGTTGGCCGTTGCGGCAATTCGCCGTATTCACCTTTCTACGCCGGCGATATGGATCGCGCTGGCGTGACTGGCCTGCCCGATGGCGCAATGCCGACCGGGCAGCGATCGAACATTTGGCCGCCGAGGAAGCCGGCGCCATCGATTTCCAGGAATTCCTGCAATGGCAGGCACATGAACAACTCAGCCGGTGCGCAGCACTCGGCCGGGAGCTCGGTTTGCGCGTCGGTCTGTATATGGATCTCGCGGTCGGCGTCCATCCCGATGGGTTCGACGCCTGGAGCTTGCAGGACGTGTTCCTGGACAACATCGTCATCGGCGCGCCACCCGACCCACTGAACCAATTGGGACAGAATTGGGGGCTGACTGCCTTCAATCCCGGCGCACTGCGCGCGCTCGATTGCGCGCCGTTCCGCGAGATGCTGGCCGCAATCATGCGTTACGCCGGCGCGATCCGCTTCGATCACATCCTGGGGCTCAACCGGCTCTACCTGATTCCAGAGAACCGGACCGGGCGCGAGGGCGCCTATGTCACGCTACCGCTGACGGACCTGATCAATCTGTTATGCGCGGAAAGCCGGGCACACGAATGCCTGGTGATCGGCGAAGATCTCGGCACCGTGCCCAACGGCTTCCGTGAAACGCTCCGCGCAGCCGGTATCTGGACCTTCCTGGTGATGTTGTTCTCGCGCGATGAGGATGGCGCTTTCCTGCCGCCCGAGGATTACGCGGCGCAGGGGCTCGCCACCTTTGCCACGCACGATCTACCGACGCTCAGAGGGTGGCTCGATGGACGCGACCTGGAGGTTCTGAGCGACCTCCATATCCCGGCGGCCGAGACCATGACGCAACGTCGGGCGAGCCTGCAAGCACTTGTCGCTGCTATGGATGAGGCAGGCATCCCACCGGGCGAGATGTTCGAACGGGTGAGCTGCTTTCTTGCACGCGCACCAAGCGGTGTATTGTCGATCTCACTGGAAGACGTGCTGGGGGTGCGCGAACAGGTGAACCTACCCGGCACACACCACGAATATCCCAACTGGCGGCGCCGCCTGCCGTTCGAAGCGGACGATCTGCGCGAGCGGTTGGAGCGGCTTGGGCGCACGCTTGCGAGCGAAGGACGGGGCCAGAGCATATTTCCCTAACATGCTCTAGTTCCAGGCGATACGATTGAACTCGAACCCGAGTGGGTCCTTATGTCCTCCCATCAGGTTCACCTCCTTGCGGTGCACGAGGATCGCCGGGATACGTTTCAGTGGCACCACATAGACCTCTTCGTTCGCCTTGTTGAACATCTCTTTATAGATCTGGCCGCGCTTCACCGGATCGAGCTCCTTCCGTCCGTCGAGCACCATCTGGTTGAGCACCGGATCGTTGGCGTAACTCCGCGAATTATTCATGAAAAAGAACTCAGCCGTGTTGTTGATGTCGGGCTGACCGACCGAATTGTCCCACAGCGTCACAATCGCCACAGCGCCGTCGATACGCTTTTTCACGAATACGCCGAAAGTGGCCGTCTCCACGCTCGCGCGGATGCCGACCTTGCGCAACATGCCGGCGATACCTTCGGCCGCTTCCTTGCCCGCGCCCCAGGTCAGGAGCGGCAAATCGAAGCCATCCGGATAACCCGCCTCCGCCAGCAGTTTCTTCGCCTTGGCCGGATCGTATTCGGGGAGTTTGACGGAAGAATCGCAATATTTGATCAACGGCGAGCAGGCCGCTTCCAGCGATGGAATCTTCGCGATCTCAGGCGGCAGCAATCTGCGCAACTCGTCGCGGTCGATGGCGTGCGCCACCGCTTGGCGCACGCGCTTGTCGGTGAACAGCTTGTTGCCTGACCGCGCCTTGGCATCAAACTGCAGGAAGTTGAACGATACGGTGTCTTCGTTGCGCACCACGAAATCGGGATTGTCCGCGAAGCTCTGGGCAAGGTCAGAATCGACGCCATACATCATGTCCTGTTCGCCGCGCAGCATGCGCGCGGTCTGGGTCTGCATGTCGGGCACCGGCGTGATGCGGATGTTCTGGATCAAGCCGGCAGGTTTGCCTGGATTGATGTGTTTGTAATCGGGGCTGCGCACCAGCAGGACGCCAGAGACATCATCCACCTGGACAGCCTTGTACGGGCCGGTGCCGACCGGGGCCTTGCCGAACAGTTCGCGCTTTTCCAGCTTAGCGTGGATATGCTTGGGCAGCACATAGGGCACCTGCGTCAGCTTGCCCAGCATCACCGCCATCTGTTCGCGGCCGCGCACGCGGATGGTCCAATCGTCCATCTTCTCTACCCCGCCCAACCAATTGCTACGCGTATCCTGGAAGCGGTACTTCGCCGTCGGGTCGGCCATAAACTGGAAGGTGTAGAGGATATCTTCCATGGTCATGGGCTGACCGTCGCTGAACTTCACGTCGCGGCGGATCTTGAATTCCATGGTCATTGGATCGACCTGTTTCCACGATTCCGCGATGGCCGGGACATACTCATTCTTGGTCGTGTCGTAATTGACAAGGGTATCGAACACGACGCGCACAGCGGAGTTCGCCTCACCGCCGGAGCCGTAATAGGCATCCACCATCTGGACCGGCTGACGGAACGGCACGCGCAGCGTGTCCTTCGCCTTCTGTGCCCAGGCGGACGGCGCGGCTGTGGCGGCGACGGCAAGCGCGATCACTGCATACGAAACGTGCGCGAGGCGAAACATGACGAACTCCCTGGATATCACGTTTATTGTGTACGGTGGCCAATCACCGATAGACGGCGGCTAGCCGCTCAATATAATCAACAATAACTCAATTAACAGGCAACAGGGGATATCCGCGATGGATGCGATCAATACTACTTCTCGGACCGTGGCGGACGTCTATCTTCAGGCGCTGAAAGCGCGCGGCATCAAATACGTTTTCGCCAATCCGGGCACAGACTTCACCCCGATCATCGATGCATTGGCGCGCGCCAAGGAAATCGACAGTGACATCCCCGAATTCATCGGCGTACCGCACGAAAACGTCGCCATGGCCATGGCCAATGGCTATTACGAAGCCTCCGGCGAGATGGCGGCCGTCATGGTGCATGTCACCGTCGGCACTGCGAACGCACTGTGCGGGCTGATGAACGTTTCGCGCGAGAACGTGCCCGTTTTCCTCGCTGCTGGTGCAAGTCCCGCCACCGAAAGCGGTCATCCGGCATCGCGCAGCGGCACCGTGCACTGGGGCCAGGACACGTTTGACCAGGGCGGCAATGTGCGTGAATACGTCAAATGGGACTACGAATTGCGCGCGGGCCAGCCGGTTGACGCCGTGGTCGCTCGCGCGCTCGACATCGCCATGAGCGAACCGCGTGGGCCGGTCTACCTGACGCTCCCGCGCGAGGTGCTGGCCAGCGATGCCACGGGAGCGCCCTCGCCGCTGCGCCGTCCGGTCACCGGGACGGCGGCGGCGGTGCCGGCAATGCGTGCCATCGAACAGGCTGCCGACATTATCGCGAATGCAGCCAATGTGGCGATCGTGGTCGGCCGCGCGGGCATGAACAATTCCGGCTTCGTGGCGCTCTCTGACCTCGCGCGTGAGAACGTAATCCCTGTTGTCGAGGGTTACTACCTGAACCTGCCGACCACGCATCCGATGAACATGGGCCCGGGCACGCAGACGATCTTCGATTGGGCCGATGTGGTGATTGTGCTGGATTCGCTGGTGCCCTGGATGCCGTCAGCGGCGGCGCCGCGCGCCGATGCCAAGATCATCCACATCGCCAACGATCCCATGTTCACGCGCATCCCATTCCGCGGCTACGAGAGCGATCTTCTGGTGGCAGGCGATCCCACGGCGGCCATGACCATGCTGAATGACGTGCTACGTGTGAAGCTGAAGAATAAAGGCGCCGCCATCGACAAGCGGCGTGCCTTCGCCGCCGAAGCGCGCGATCGCCTGCAGGCGCGCCAGGCCAAGGCTATCGAGGAGGCACGCAAGGCCTATCCTATCTCACCGATCTGGATGGCGCATTGCCTGAACGAGGTGAAAGATAAGGACGCCATCGTGGTCAACGAACTGGGCCTGCCGCAGCCCTTCTTGAAATTCGAGACGCCGCGCAGTTCCTTCGGAAACGGCGGCGCAGGCGGGTTGGGGCGCGGCCTTGGCGGTGCGCTGGGCGCGAAACTCGCGGCGCCACATCGCCAGGTGATCGCCACCGTGGGGGACGGCTCCTACATGTTCTGCACGCCAATGGCGGCGCATTTCGTGAGCAAGACACGCAGCCTGCCGACCCTCACCATCATCAGCAATAATTCCGAATGGCATGCTGTGCGCCGCGCAACCCTGATGGCGAGCCCGAACGGTGCGGCGTCGCGTGCCAACGATATGCCGCTGGTCTCGCTCGCCCCTTCGCCCAAGTTCGAGAAGGCGATCGAAGCGTGCGACGGCATCGGCGAGCGGGTTGAAGATCCGGAGAAATTCCGCCCAGCGCTGGAACGTGCGCTAAAGCACGTGGATGGCGGCACGCAGGCGCTGCTCAACGTGGTGACGCAGAGCGGCCGGCACTGAGAGCCTAAAGCCGGCGCCTCACTTCCACGACACGTCGCTCATGACGTAGCCATAGCCGATCGCGGCGCTACCCTTGTTCACGGCAACCTCGCGGCGGTGCACGATGATATCCGACGAGTCGGTGAGCGGCACGAGGTAGTGCATAGCGGTCACCTCGTCCAACAGCTTCTTCGAATAAGCTTCGCGCTTGGCCGGATCCATTTCCGTATTGACGCGACCGGCAAGATCGATGAGATCGGGGCGACCGTGATAATTCTTCGCATCGTCTGAGAAGAAGAAATTCAACGTCTGCGCGACATCGGGCAGACCGCCGCCGCCATAGGCGCCGACCAGAAGTTCGAGTTTCCCGTCGCGCTGCGAATTGCGGTAGGAAGCGAAATTCTGCGTCTTGATCGAGGCTCGGATGCCGATGGCATGCAGCTGCCCCGCCAGGATCTGCGCGATCTGCGTGCTCTGCCCCTCGAATGCGATGATGGTGACGTCGAAACCGTTTGCATATTCGGTCTGGGCCAGCAGGTCCTTGGCACCCTTGGGATCATATTTTTCCTGCGGGACGGAGTAATCACAGCCGACCTGGCGCGGCGAACAGATGGCCCCCGGCTGAGGCGTATCCGCAAACTCCTTACCAAGGACCACGGTGTAATACGGCTTGGTGTCGATCGACTTGGCTATGGCCTGGCGCACCTTGGGGTCGGTCAACGCCTTGACGCCGCTGCGTCCACGCGCGTCCATCAGCAGGTACTGTGCGCCCTGCGAATTGCGAAGCGTCAGTTCGAACTTCTTAGTGCTCGCGAGATTCTCCGCCTGGTCCGACACCAGATCCTTCGCGATATCGATCTGATCGGCCATCAGCATCGACGTGGTGGTACCGGGATCAGGGAGCATGGTCACAGTGAGCCGGCCGATGGTGGGTGCGGGTTTCGCCGAATTCGCCTGCGGATAGGTGTCCCGCTTGACGGCGACGAGCCCCTTGTTCTGGTCGATCTGGATGTAGCGGTAAGGCCCTGTGCCCACAGGCTGATGGCCGAAATCGTTCTTGTCGGCGAGCTTGGCGTGTACGTGCTCGGGCAGGATGTAGGTCTGGGTCGATAGCCGCGCGAGGCCCCACGGGATCGCCTCTTTGGTGATAAAGCGGACCGTGTAAGGTCCCGTCTTTTCGACCTTGTCGATCCAGGTATAGGCTTCCTTGAAGCGGAGCTTGGTATCTTTATCGAGCACCCAGTTGAAGGTATAGACGACGTCATCGGCGTCGAACTTCTCGCCATCGCTCCAGGTCACGTCGTCACGCAGCTGAAATTCCAGGACGGTCGGGCTTACCCGTTTCCACGACTTCACCAGCGTGCCGACAAAGGCATGCTTGTTGTCGTCGTAGCTGATCAGATTATCGAACGCGGCCTCCGCGTTGAACTGCACCTCCGGGCGCGGATCGATCCAATAATCGAGGAGCGCGATAGCGCTGGTCTGCGCGATCCGCAGCGTGTCCTTTTCCTTCTGTGCGTGGGCCGGCGTGATTTCGGCGGCCAGGACGAAGCCGGCGGCCAAAGCCGCCGTCGCAAGCAGTTTCATGACGTTCTCCCTGTACTTCGTTCTACGCTTTTTATTTAAAAGCTTCCGTCATTCGGCGGCAACTGCATACGGGATATTGGCCCGCGTCTCCTCCAGCTTGCGGCGATAGAGCTCCATCATATCCATGTTCTCCGGCGCTTCGAGGAATCCGCCATGCGCCTGGTAATAACCGTCCGGGTTGTCGGCCAACGGCGGACGCACGCCGTTCTTACGATAGGCATTGACCGCATTCAGCAGGCGACGGCGGATCATGGTGATCATGTGGTCGCTGGGTGCCAGATGTTCGAAATCCCAATCGGTGATCGGACCCATGCTTTCGGTCACCATCTGATCCTGCTGCGAGATACCGGCGATGCCGGTGTAGGTTCCCTCGCGCTGCTCGGTGCGGTCGACCAGATAATCGTTGGCCTTGTTGGCGACCAGCCGGTAGCGGCCGAGCCAATCCGTCGTGTTCGGCAGATGGCTCGTATTGCCGACCACTGTGCCCGACGTGCTGTCCAGGCGCACACCGCGGCGGCGGCCTTCCTTCCATACGATACGGAACGACATGGAATGATGATCGTCGAGCGGCACCCAGGCCCGCGCATAAACCTGCAGATCGAAGGCCGCACTCGGCGTGATCGACCAGAAGGGGAACATGAATTGGCCGATGCGCCAGTAGGTCTGGCCGGACGATGCCGGACGGTAGGCACCGTAGATCGCACCCCAATCGGCTTCGCGCACATCGTATTCCGGGTCGCGCCGCAGCGCGCCGAAGCGCGTGAGGTCAGATTTGTCGAAATCGCCGAACTTCCGATGACCGCCGTGCAGGAAGTCCACGTGGCTGGTATCGAGATCGCCTTCCAGCGATTGCAGCCAATTGCATTCGCGCATGAAGACGTCGATGTTGTTGTCGCGTTCGGCAACCAGCGTCGCCTCGATCATGGGCAGCGACGGCACCTTGGCCTGATCGCCCATGAAGACCCAGATCAGGCCGTTGCGTTCCGCCGTGCGATACGCCTTGGCGTGAACCTTGTGCTTGAAATCCTGATGCGGCGGAACGTTGGCCATATCGACGCAATTGCCGTCGGCATCGAACTTCCAGCCATGATAGACGCAGCGGATACCGCCCTCTTCGTTACGGCCGAAGAACAGCGATGCACAGCGGTGCCGACAGCGATGGTCCATGATTCCCACCTTGCCGTCGGAATCGCGGAAACCGATCAGTTCCTCGCCCAATAGCTTGAGCCGCACCGGATCGCCGTCGGCCTTGAATTCCTCCGACAACGCCGCCGGGATCCAGTATTGCCGCATGAAATCGCCCATCGGCGTGCCCGGGCCCACATGCACAAGTACGTCCCTATCCCGATTGGATGCCATGACCGTTTCCTCTGTTTACGATCTCAAAAGTCTACATCACCGGCGCGAAACCGCAACCACCGTGCGGCAAAGGAGACCGAAGCGTTAATCCCGGTCGGTCACAGACAAAGGTAAGGATAAAAAAAGGCGGGCCCAGGGATAGCCCCGGACCCGCCAACGGAAAACCCATAGATGCGCGAGCGCTATGCGACCTTGCGCAACTCCGTCATGAAGTTCGAGACGTCCTTCGCAATGTGGCCGGACTGCTCGGACAACGCCTGCGAGGCGAGCAGAACCTCGCTCGCGGATTTGCCGGCCTGCTGCGCGCCCGAGGTCACATCTTCCACATTATGGGCGACCTCTTCCGTGACCTTTGCGGCTTCTTCGACATTCCGCGCGATGTCTTGCGTGGTCGCACTCTGCTCTTCGACAGCCGCCGCGATCACTTGTGCGATCTCGCTCAGCTTGCGGATGACATCGCCGATCTCGGTGACGGACGCAACCGCCTGCCGTGTCGCCTCCTGCATCTGGGTGACCTGATCGGCGATCTCCGCGGTGGCTCGGCCCGTCTGCATGGCGAGCCCTTTCACTTCCGCAGCAACCACGGCAAAGCCCTTTCCGGCATCGCCGGCGCGCGCAGCCTCGATCGTTGCGTTCAGCGCCAAAAGATTGGTCTGATCGGCGATCTCGTTGATCAATCCGACCACCGCACCGATCTTCTGGGCCGCTGCGGACAAGTCATTGATCATTTCATTGGCACGCTGCGCCGACAGCACCGCCTCGCGCGAAATATCGCTCGATTGCGCAACTTGGCGGCTGATCTCGCCGATGGACGCCGACATCTCTTCGGTCGCCGAAGCCACCGTTTGGACGTTCGCCGAAGCCTGCGTCGAAGCCGAGGCCACCGTGGTTGCACGCTCCGCGGTGAGCTTGGCAACGCCGTCCATAGACCGCGCCGTCGATTGCAATTGTACGGACGCGCTCGAAACGGACTCGACGATGCCGTTCATTGCAGCTTCGAATTTCGTGGTGGCGCTCGAGAAGTTCTCGATCTTCGCTTCTATTGCTTCGGTTGCACGATTTATCGCACGTGCGCCATCGAGGAACGCGCCGGACATGCCGCCTTCCGAAATGCGACGGAAATACTTGTGCTGGCTTACATATTCCATCGAAGCGGTCGCCTCGCGGACGAACGCATCGCATCGGTCGATCAGATCATTGATGCCGTGAAACAGCCCTCCCAAGGCGCCGCCCTGGGTAACCCGCGTCAGACGTGCCTCGAAGTCCCCATACGCGACCGCGCGACAGACATCGGCGGCCTGTTGAATGGAATTCCGGATTCTGATCTGGGCGGCAAGACTGATCACGCCCAGCACCAACATCGCAGCGATGGCGCCTGTCTCCATCCACCGGAATCCTCCGGTCCAAAGGTCCGCACCCAGCCAGGCGGCGGTTGCGCCCATCATCGCCACTGTCGCAATAGCCGCGACACTAAAGGCCGAGAATGAATTCTTCATAGGATTTGTTCTCTCTGTTTGCGATTTCAGTGAGGAGGTTGGCGCCGGCCTGCAGCCCCGCCTTCCGGTCCGCGTGTTTGTTTTCTTCCTTAAGCAACTGCTCGTACAAAGGCATAATCGTGCCTTGCAGCACATCGCGATTCGGAACGCGGCGATTGGAATGGTACCCAATCACTTTCCCGGCGGCATCGCGACTTGGCGTTACATGCGCCAATACCCAATAGTGATCGCCCTTCTTGCAGCGATTGATGAGGTACGCGAACAGTTCGCGCTCGGCTTCCAGCGTATCCCACAGCAATTTGAAAACGGACCGCGGCATCGAAGGATGGCGCACCACATTATGTGGCGCTCCCAAGAGCTCATGCAGCGAGAAGCCGGAGATCGTCATGAAAGTTTGGTTTACGTAGGTGATATGCCCCTTGAGATTCGTCTTGCTGACGATGATGTCCTTCTCCGGGAAAAAACGCTCGCGCCCGGTGACCACGAGTTTGTCTGCGCGCATTCCTGCGGCTCCTATCGACGATATAACGACGACGAATTTATGAGATCGAGATGGCATGCGTTTTGCCGGACATGTCCGCGACGCATCTCAATATGTCGATTCATGTCAACGCGGAGCCGCCGGGCCCAAACCTGCAAATGGACCTGGGCCCGCGAGGGCGCGGGCCGACCGCAACAAGGGTCCGCTACAGAGAAAGAACCCTGCTAATCCGCCATTTTCGGTGGGTAGTCGTGCCAGCCGCCTGTGGGGTCAGCGATACGCTCGCCGTCCTCGTAATCCGGCCCCACCGGGACCTTGCCGTGGCCGCCCGGCAGATCGAGCACATAGGTCGGCTGTGCGATGCCGGTGAGCCGGCCGCGCAGCGCGCGCATTAAGGCCTGGCCCTCGGCGATGGTGGTGCGGAACTGCGCCGTGCCGGGCGCAAGGTCGCCCTGATGCAGGTAATAGGGATTGACGCGATTGGCGACGAAAGCGCGCATCAGATCTTCGAGCACCTGCGCGTCGTTATTGATACCTTTGAGCAGCACGGTCTGGCTCAGGAGCACGATGCCCGCATCAGCGAGACGCGCGAGCGCCGCCTTGCCCGCGGGCGTGAATTCGCGCGGATGATTGGCGTGCACCGCAACATAGACCGCGCCTGAGAACATCTTCAGCGCCGCGATGAGATCGGTCGCGATACGCCCGGGATCGACCAGCGGCACACGGCTGTGCCAGCGCATCACCTTCACATGGCCGATGCGCGCCGCAGCCTCGGCGATGGCGCCAACGCGGCGCGGCGACAGCATGAGCGGATCGCCGCCACTGACGATGACCTCGAAGACCTCGTCATGTGCCGCGACATAAGCGAAGGCGCTCGCAAGCTCGGCGTCGGACAAGGTACCCGCGCCGTCCGGGCCGACACGTTCGCGGCGGAAGCAGAAGCGGCAATAGACCGGACAGGTGTGCAGCGGCTTCAGCAGCACCCGGTCGCGATAGCGATGAACCAGGCCTTTGACCGGCGAATGGACATCATCGCCGATAGGATCGGATATTTCCTCCGGCCTGTGGTCCAGCTCAGCCGCCGAGGGGATGAATTGTCGCGCGATCGGATCGTTGGGATCGTCCGCGTCGATCAGCGCCGCCATGGTGGGGCTCAGCGCGATGGCGTAGCGCGCGACGACACCTTCCAATTCAGCCCGCGCGCCGGCCCGAACCAAGCCCGCCGCGACGAGATCGTCGAGGTTGCGCAGGCTCGATACCGGTTTTGACGTATCGTCCATCAATCCAACTCCGGCGCCGGCGTCCATTGCACCTCTTCGATGCGGGGCGCGCCCAGTAGCAGCATGACCAGCCGGTCGAAGCCGAGCGCGCAGCCCGACGCCTCCGGCATCAGGGCGAGTGCAGCCAGGAAATCTTCGTCGATCGGATAAGATTCACCATACAGGCGCTGCTTTTCCGCCATGTCGGCCGCAAATCGGCTGCGTTGTTCATCCGCATCACGCAGCTCGCCGAAGGCATTGGCGAGTTCCAGCCCGCAGGCGAACATCTCGAACCGTTCGGCAAGGCACGCATTTCCCGGCTTGCGGCGAGCGAGCGCGGCTTCGGGCAGCGGATAATCATAGAGGATGGTGACACGGCCATTGCCGATATTGGGCTCCACCCGCTCCGCCATCACGCGGCTGAAGATATCCGACCAGGTGTCGTCATCCGCAACGCGCAAGCCTGCGTCTTTAGCCGTGCGCGCGAAGGGATCGCGCATCGGCTCGCCTGTCTCGCTCAGCATCGATGTCAGGTCGATCCCGGCATGGCGCGCGAAAGCATCTGTAACGCTCAGGCGCTCCGGTGCGGCCAAGGGATCGGCGGTGCGTTCGCCGTGGCGCAGGATGCTGACGCCCGCCGTCTCGGCTGCGGTCCGCACGATGGAAGCGCAATCATCCATCAGCACCTCGTAGCTTTCGTCCGCGCGATACCATTCCAGCATGACGAATTCGCGGGCGTGACGCACGCCGGACTCACGATTGCGAAACACCCGGGCGAAATCGAAGATCTTGCGCTCACCCGCCGCCAGCATCTTCTTCAACGCGAATTCCGGCGAGGTATGGAGATAAAACGTCTGCTTCTCGTCCCCGCCGGCAGAGACCGCCCGGGTGGCAAAGGCATGGAGATGGGTCTCATTGCCGGGCGAAACCTGGAGCGCCGCCGCCTCCACCTCCACGAAGCCTGCCTGCTCGAAATGGGCGCGTAGCACCGATTTGACCCGGTTGCGCAGCAGCAGGCCGGCGCGCCGGTCCCGGTGGCGGGCCGGGTTCCACCAGGGTTCGCCCTTAGTCGCCATGCCGACTATCCCAGGCTTGGTCCTTGGCTTGGCTTGTGGATCGGTTTTTGGCCGATTTCCGGGCAAATTCCATGGTCACGGCGCGCACGCCGATCTGGAAATTTCCGTAAATATTAGTATTGTGCGCGCCGAGAACAGCGTCCCGGGTACGCCAAAAGGATATTTTTACCATGGCCAAGGTTATCGCCAGCAACGTCCGCAAGGGCAACATCATCGAAATCGACGGCAGGCTGTATGCCGTCCTGTCCGCCGAAAGCTTCTTCCCGGGCAAGGGTACACCGACAACCCAGATCGACATGCGCCGCCTGTCCGACGGCGTCAAAACGACGCAGCGCTACCGCACCACCGAGCAGGTCGAGCGCGCCTATGTCGAAGACAAGGAATACAGCTACCTCTACCAGGACGGCGAGTCCTACGTATTCATGAACCCGGAGAATTACGAGCAGATCACCGTTACGGGCGACGTGCTCGGCGACCAGTCGGTCTATCTGCAGGAAGGCATGGCGGTGCAGCTTTCGGTCCACGAAGGCGTGGCCGTATCCATCGAACTGCCGCAGCGCGTGACCCTGGAAGTAGTGGAGACCGAACCGACCGTGAAGGGCCAGACGGCGTCGTCGTCCTACAAACCGGCGGTGCTGTCCAACGGTGTGAAGACCGGTGTTCCCGGCCACATCACGCCCGGCACCAAGATCGTGGTGATGACGGCCGATGGTTCCTACGTCGAGCGCGCCAAGGATTAAGGCGCCAAGACTTAACGCATATCGGGCCCGGTTCTCGACCGGGCCTTTTATTTTTCTCTAGTCGAAAGCGACGGTTAAACCCGTCGGCTATTCCGCGGCGCCATGCGTCTGCGGATACATCCGCGGCAGCAAAGCCGCGTGCCAATCCGTGTCCTTCACGAACGTCCCCTCGGCAGCGCGCAGTTCGTAATAGCTGGGCGCGACGCCGTCGGGCGCCTCTCCCCGCTCGACCGCATCGACCGCCTTCATCAGCAGCTTACGCGTCGCGATGATCGCCTTGTCCGCGGGGCCCAGATGCTCGCGGCGACGATCGACGATCGGCCCCATGCTTTCCTGGACCGCGCGATCCTGCTGATTGATGCCTTCGATGCCGGTGAAGGTCTCGGTCTTCTGGATCGCCCGGTCGATCAGCCAGTTGTTGGTGCGGTTGCGGACCGGGCGGAAGCCGTTGTTGATGTCGATGAAGGTGCCGTACGCATTGCCGCTGTGCCCATCGGTGATGCGCGTGGTCATGTCCTCGCCGCCATAGCTGTAATAGAAATTCCAGACCATGCAGTTTTCGTCGTCCATCGGCACCCAATAATGGCCGTGGACCTGCTTCTTGTTAGGTCCGGGCGGACGCAGCGCGGTGAAGGGCATCACGAAATGATAGCCGCGCACGTAGCGCGACTCGTCGGCCATCGGCCGCACGCCGAAATAGGCGTATCCGTAATCGGTGTATTCCACCTCAAGCGTGGGCGCGCCGCCCTTCATGCCGGGTGAATCGACGCCCACGGCATGCTGGATCGGATTTTCCTTCAGCGCGCGATGCAGGATCGTGAAATGCGAGGTATCGATCCCGCCTTCAAGCGCCTGCAGCCAATTGCATTCCTGCACGCCCTTGTTCACGGCCACATGCGGCGCCTCATACCGCGTCCAATCGAAATTCGGCGGCGCCGGCTGCTTATCCGGCGGCCCCATATAGGCCCACACGACGCCCGCCATTTCGACGGTCGGATAACCTGCGATGCGGACCTTCGAGCAGAACGGGCTCAATTCGTTCATCTGATCGATGCATTGCCCGCTGCGGTCGAATTTCCAGCCGTGGAACACACAGCGCAAGCCGTTGTCTTCGTTGCGGCCAAGCCACAGCGACACACCGCGATGCGGGCAAAACTCCTCGATCAGCCCGACTTTCCCGTCCGTCGTACGAAAGGCCACTAAATCTTCGCCGAGCAACCTGACGCGCACCGGCGCGCCGTCAGGCTCGGGCAGTTCCCAGGACAACACAGCCGGAATCCAATATCGGCGCATGACGTTGCCCATGGGTGTTCCCGGGCCGACGCGAGTCAGTCGTTCGTTGTCTTCACGGCTAAGCATGTGAGTCCTACTAAAGTAATCGTACAATTTTATACGAACTCGGGGTAGAAAAAAGCGCCTTTAAAATCTTTCGACATGAATTCGTCGTTTACCCCGATCGGCGCTTTCGCCATCATCGCCCGCACCACGGATGGCGGGAGATCCCGCCGGGGACAAGGGGAGAATGATATGAAGACGACACGCGTCACCTTACTTGCGGCGTTCGCGCTGACGGTCATGGCAGCTCCAGCCATGGCACAGAAGGCCAAAGATACGCTGCGTTTCCCCGTCCCCGATCCCGATGCCGGCATCGATACCTATTTGCTGCCGAGTTCGTTCAACAATGTCTGGGGACCATCCGTCTATGACATGCTGATCGGCTTCGATCCGGTGAAAGGTCAGTTCGTCGGCCACCTCGCGCGCAGCATTTCGCAGCCCGATCTGATGACCTACGACTTTGAGTTGCGCACCGACGTGAAATGGCACGACGGTCAGGCCTTCACTGCCGACGATGTCGTTTATACGCTCAATTATCTCGTCGATCCGAAGACCAAACTGCGCTTCAAGGCTTATTGGTCCTGGATCAAATCCGTCGAGAAGCTGTCGCCGAGCAAGGTGCGCATCCACGCGCAACGGGCCGCACCCGACAGCCTGATGTATCTCGCCGCGCGCTCGCCGATGTATCCCCAACACGCGCACGGCGCGGTCGAGAACAAGCTCGATTTCGCCGCGAAACCGGTCGGCACCGGGCCGCTTCGCATCACGCAGCTCGACCAAAACACCGGCATCGTGGCGGAACGTTATGCGGGTTATGTGCCGAGCCCGATCAAACAGGCCTCCGGCGTCGGGCGGGTCATTGCAGAGCCGATCAAAGATACCGGGACGCTCACCGCGACCCTGCTGACCGGCGAAGCCGACGTCGCGGTCGATCTTCCGCCCGATCAGGCCGAAGAGCTGCAGAAAAGCGGCCGCTTCGATCTCACGCTCGTGCAGCGCGTCGGTTATACCTTCATCGGCTTCCCGACCAAGGGCTGGGTGGAGGCCAAGCCACTTGCCGACATCCGCGTCCGCACGGCCATCGCCAAGGCCATCAACCGCGAGGCCATCCTCAAGGTCAAACTCGGCTCCATGAGCGAGGGCCAATCTCCGGCTGAAGCGCTGTGTGCCAAGGAACAGCTCGGCTGTGGCTACACCAAGCTGATGCCGGCCTACGATCCGGAGGGCGCCAAGAAGCTGCTCGCGGAAGCCGGCTACGAGAACGGCTTCGACATCACTATCAGCTGCTTCCCGAACAACGCGACGGATGCGACGGCGATCGCCGGCATGCTGCGCGCGGTCGGTATTCGCGCAAGGATACGCCAGCATCCCACCGCACAGCGCGTCCAGCTCATCAACCAGGGCAAGGTCGAGATCGGCTACTACGGGTGGAGCGGCGGCGGCATGATGGAAGTATCGGGCCAGCTCGGCCGCCACGTGAACAGCAAGGAATACGATGACCCCATGCTCGGCCAGCTGACCACTGCGACGACGACAATCATGGACGATACTCAGCGCCGCAAGGAAGTGGCCAAGGTGTTCGACCGCATCACCGAAAACGCCTATGCCTTCCCGATCATGCAGAACTACTCGTTCTTCACGCACACGAAAGAGGTGGAGCTCAACAATCCACGCCAGGTGCGCGCCGAGAACATCAATCCGCACGAATTCCGCTGGAAGTAACGAAAAAACCCCATCCCGCCGGGCGGGATGGGGTTTCTTGAAATTGCCGCGGCTTGCAGAAAAGCGGCTAATACATCTTCCGCTTATCTTTGTCGGAGCCGTACATGCCGAGATGGGTGTTCACGGTGTCCTTGCACCGTTCGACCATTTCATCGCGCATTTCGTTGGTCGGATACTTCGCTTCGATCTCGAGGCGATGCTCATCCGGGTCCAGGAAGAACCATGAGCAGATGCCGACCTCGCGCTTGTGCGGGTGCGGCCCCTCGACATCGATGCCAAGCGAGCGGATGTAATTGATCGTATCCTCGACCGTCTGATATTCGCAGCGATAGGCCCAGTGGATCGAATGCGGGATCTCGCGCTTCGGTTCGTCGGGCGGGCGCTTGATGATCGAAAGACCGAAGTCCCCAACATACATCTTGATCAGCGGGTTGGTGGACTTGTCGTTACGCCAAGCCAACTTCGCGCCGAGCACCTTGGTATAGAATTCGATGGTGCGATCGAGGTCATCGACATAAAAGCCGCTATGACTGAGACCGGTGATGCTTTGGCTAAGCGACGTGCTGTCCATGACAGTGCTCCCAATTATAGAATAATCGAATTATAATATCGCCGCTGACGGGACAAAAGAACTAAGGCACGGAGAGCCCTTATCATGGCGAAATTGGTTTACGGCTTCGGCTGCTCGCACGGACCGCTTCTGTCGACCCCCGCGGAACGCTGGGATTTGCGCGCCGCGGACGACCGCAAGAACCCCGCCCATCCGTTCCGCAGCGGCACCTATACCTTCGACGAACTGGTCGATCTGCGCCGCGGCGAAAGGGACTTCGAAAAGGAAATGGCGCTCGAAACCCGCCAGCTTCGCCACGAGCGCAATCAAAACGCCATGGACCGTCTGGGCCAGAAACTGGCCGAGGTGAATCCCGATATTGTGATCGTGGTCGGCGACGACCAACACGAATGGTTCCAGGAAGACATCCAGCCCTCCTTCTCCATCTATTGCGCCGACCAGGTCGTGAATGCGGCAATGACCGAGGAAGAACTGGCCAAGAAGTCGCCTGGCATCCGCATCGCCAAGTCCGGCCAGCATCCGCCGGTCGACCACACTTATCCCGTGCCGTCAGCGCTCGCCCATGCCATCATCGACCAAGTGATGGAAGACGAGTTCGACGTCGCCGTTTCGGCGGAGCAGGTTCACAAGAACGGTCGGTTGGTCAGCGTCGGCCATGCGGTCGGCTTCATCTACCGCCGCATCCTGAAGGACCGCCCGGTGCCGGTGATCCCGATCCTGCTCAATACCTATTTCCCGCCCAACCAGCCGACAGCCAAACGCTGCTACAAGTTCGGCCAGTCGATCGGACGCGCCATCGCCAATTGGAACGGCGAGAATGCCAACAAGAAGGTCGCGGTCTGCGCCTCCGGCGGCATCAGCCACTTCGTCGTCGACGAGGATTTCGACAATCGCATGCTGTCCGCGATGCAGGCCTTGGACACCAAGACCATCTTCGCCGAGCCTGAGAACATGTTCCGCTCCGGCACGTCGGAGACCAAGAACTGGATCACGGTGGCCGGCATCATGTCGGAGACCGGGCGCAAGATGAACGTGGTCGATTACGTGCCGTCGTATCGCTCGGAAGGCGGCACCGGCTGCGGCATGGGCTACGCGAGCTGGGAATAAACCCCGCTCACTGCTCCATCACCGAGGGCGCGAACAGTTCCTCCAGCTTGATCAAACGCGGCGTCAGTCCCTGCTCGTAGGAGAACTGCGCCGCCGTCTCCAGGACCTTGCGGTTCGCACGGATACCGTGACGGATCAGCGGCGTAGCCAACGCCTTACGCACCTCGCGCGGTACCAGGCCGATCTCGGCGTGGTAGGCAATGGCACTCAGGCGCGCTTTCTCTGCGATCTCGTTGGCCCGCTCAAATGCCTTGAAGAGGTTGAGCACTGCCCAGGGATGCTTATCCGCGATCTCGCGCTTGATGACCATGCCGTGGTTGATCGGATAGAGCCCGGTCTTGTTGTAATAGCGCACGCCCTCGGCATGCGGATCGGGAAACAGGGTCTTGAAATCCTGATGGTTGTAGAGATCGGCTGACGAGCGATCGACGAGATTATTGGTGCCGGCGAGGTAACGGAGCGCACCGTCCAGTTTCCCCTCGAGCAGCATTTCGCCCATGTTGGTATGCTCTGGGATGTAATGCAGCTTCACGTCCTTGGGCGGTTTGAAACCGGTGGCCGCGCCCTGGCTGTGATCGTCGTTGCGCTCCATCCAGAATTCCATGTCGCGCGCATGGATGCCGTATTCGTGTTGGAGCACGCCGCGAGTCCACAGCGCCGCCGTCTGCTGGTATTCCGGCACACCCATCTTCTTGCCCTTCAGGTCCTCGGGCGTGTTGATGCCGCGATCCTTGCGCACCAGAATCCCGAACGGGAACATCCGGCGCGTGGTGAAGACGGGAAGGCCGACCCAGCGCGTATCGCCGCCGGCAACCGCCATCATCAGCGACGACATCGACATTTCCGATACGTCGAAATCGCCAAAGCGCAATTGACGCCAGAAGAGTTCAGACGCATGCAGCGGCGTGCAGATCAGATCGATGCCATCCGGCTTCACCGCGCCCTCGAAGATCGGGACCGTGCGCGGATTGTGGTCCATCGCGATACTAAGCTGGATATTCATGACGGACCGTCTACGGCTTGGAACGTGTTGTTTTACTCTGCGGCGCGCCGCTCACCCAGAACGCGGTGGCAATAGCTGGGGCCATCCTCGTGATCCTCGATGAAGGTCGAGATGCACAGGAAGTCCCTGAGCGGATCGTGCGACGCATCGCGCAACAGGCCGGGTGCCTCGCCACCATCTTCAATCTGCTTGATCGCCTTCAACAGCGCCCTGCGGACCTCGATGATGACGACATCGGTCGAACCGAGATGCTCCCTAGTGCGATCCTGGATCGAGCCTTGCGTTTCGATGGCGAAGGCATCCTGCGACGGGAAATGGCGCCCCATGCCGGTGAATGAACCATTTTTCTGCTCGTCGCGATCCTGCAGGTAACGGTTCTCGGCGCGGCGGACATGGCGGTTGTCCGGTCCGACATTCTTCGCACGATTGGCCCGCAATCCCTCCTTATCCAGTGGCTGCGCATGGCGATAGAAGAATTCGAAACGGCAATGACTGTGATCGTCGATCGGGACGTACCAACGGCCCTGATAACCGACATCACCACCCGAGGTGGACGGCGTCGCGCCGCACGGGAAGACGAAATTATTGATGCGCAGGTATTTCTTTCCGCTCGGCGAGTTATGCAGCGCGAAGATACGGGTGCCGAAATCGGTGTGCTCGATATCGATCTCCGGCCGGTCGTCGCCGCGCAATTCGCGCACATTGCCGCCCGACCGTTCGCTTTTACCAGGCGGAACACGGTGGAGATAAGTGGTATGCGCGGGATCGGTCGAGCTTTCCAGGCCTTGCAGCCAATTGCACATCTGAACCACGCGGAAACAAAGCCGGTTGGGTTCGGGCGCCGTCAGGAACTGGAAATCGGGGATCAGCGGCGGCTGACCTTCGCCGAGATAGGCCCAGATCGCGCCGCCTTTCTCCTGCACCGGATAGGCCGTGTGGCGCACCTTGTGGCAGAACTTCTTGTCCTCCGGCTCAGCCGGCTGGTCGATGCACTTGCCGTTTATATCGAACAGCCAACCGTGATAGAGACAGCGAAGCCCGCCATTCTCGACACGGCCGTAAGACAGATCGGTTGCACGATGCGGGCAATGCAACCCGATCAGGCCGAGGCGATCCTGATCGTCGCGGAACAACACGAGGTCTTCGCTCAGGATCCGCACCGGCATGGGGGCGCCGCCGATCGGCATCTCCTCCGACGTCGCGATCGGATGCCAATAGCTGCGCAGGAAGCGGCCGCCCGGCGTGCCCGGGCCGGTCTGGGTCAACAGGTCGTTCTGCGATTTGGGCAGCATCGGAGATCTCCTATTTCCAAACGAATTCGTGCGGGCTGATGATCATCGGGCGGAGGTCTTCCGGCGAACGGATCGCGACCTCCTTGGTGTGCGTGAAGATTTCGCGGTTTGTGATCATCGGATAGGTGTAAGCCATGTCATGCAGACGATCGAACGCCTTGGCGGCGAGTTTGCGCCGTTCCGTATCGTCCATGGTCTTGAAGATCGGATCGACCAGCTTGGCGAACTCCGGATCTGCATATTCGCCGGCCTGAAGATGGCGCACGATCTGCGGCGAGACGGTGAACATGTTGCCGCCACTCCAGCCATAATAGCCGATTTCGACCTTACCGTCCTGGATCAGCTTGAGACGCTGCGAGTTGTGATGGGTGCGCACGGTCGCGCGGATGCCGACCTCGCGCAGCATGCCCGAGATCGCCGTCATATGCGGCGCGTTCTCGCGATAGCCGCTGATGGAAACATCGAACCCATCCGGATAGCCGGCTTCCGCCAGCAGCTTCTTCGCACCCGCCGGGTCGTAATCCGGCACCATTTTTGTGTAGCCGCAGCCCAATTGCTCCTTCGAACAGAGGCCCTCGGTCGGCTTCAGTTTATCAGCCAACGGTCCGTAGACGGCCTTGAGCAGGACCTTGCGATCTATCGCTTTCGCGATCGCGGTGCGGACGCGGACATCGGCCAGCGGTTTGGCCGTGCCCCAGGCCGCCGTCGGGAACTGCAGATAGATGTATCCCAGCCGCGGCGGCGACAGCGTCACATCGAACCGGCCGGTGTCGCGCAGATTCAGCGCCTGATCCATCGGCAGGTTCACCGCGACATCGATCTGATCCGTCAGCAGGGAGGCGACCAGCGTGCCAGTATCGGTCACCGGCTCGGCGACGATCCGCCCGATCGCGGGCTTCGGCTTCATCGGACCCGGAACGAAACCCGCATATTTCTCGGCGACGACGCCGATATTCTTTTCGAGCTTCACGATCTTATAAGGGCCGGTCCCCACGGGCCGCGGACCGAAGGCCTGCTTGTCGGCAAGCCCGCCATGCAGTTCCTGCGGATACATGGGCGTGCCGAACGCCAGCCACATCAAGCCGTCCGGATTGGGTTCCTTCGCATTCACGCGGACCTTATAGGGAGAGAGCTTCTCGACCGACTTGATCCATGCCCAGCTCTGCTTATAGCGAAGCTTCACCTTGGGATCGATCAGATAGTTGAGCGTATAGACAACGTCGTCGGCATCGAATTTCTCGCCGTTATGAAAGGTCACATCGGCACGCAGTTCGAACTCGTAGGTCAGCGGATCGGGCTGCGACCACGACTTGGCGAGCATCGGCACGAACTGGCCTTTTTTCGGATCGAACCCGATGAGATTGTCGAAGACTGACGGCTCCCACTGGTTCGCGAAGGACCCGGGCACGAGATAGCGATCCAGGCTCGCCTCCGCATCATCGATCGGATAACGCAGGGTATCCTTGGATTTCTGGGCAAAGCCCGGCGATGCCAGGGCAAGAAAGATGGCTGATGCACCGGCGATGCACCACAACGTCCGCAACATGAAGGCCTCATTTATTGATCGGCAAATTACTTGCCGTTAAGCGGGTTACATAATCGCACACCCGGCAAATCAGGCCAAGGAACTAAAATTTGCGACCGGCGGCCCCGATCTGGGATGCACACCATGGCGACGTATCCTTCGCCCGTCGCTTATGCGCCGCTGGGCGTGATCCTTGGACTGCAACTGATCCTCGACGGCGGAAAACCGATCACGCTTCTCTACCAGCGCTGCTCTGCCCGGAGATGCAATGCGTCGGAATGCTCGACCGCCCGCGGTCGAGACATTCGAGCGTAGCAAGGCCCTGACAGTGTGCTATATTATCGTCCGCGTAAAAACTGCGGACACTCCCATCCGCCTAAAGGGATTGACCGAAGCGCTGAAATTCCTCCTTCGCTGATTCGTCCATGGGCCGCAAGCAATCATCTTCCTCACCGCTGCAGGCCGGCCAGGACCAGACGCTTACCATCGAAGAGGCGATCCAACGCGCCCGCGCACATTGGAACGCCGGCCAGGCGCCGCAGACGGAGATGCTGTGCCAGCGCGTACTGGCAGCTTGGCCGGGACAGGCCGACGCACTCCATCTACTCGGCGTGATGGCCCACGCCTTCAGCAATCTCGATCTCGGCATTCAGCATCTGCGGCAGGCGTGTCTCGCGCCGCGCGCCCCGGCGGTCTACTTCAGCGATCTCGCCGCGTCGCCGCGACATCGATCCGCGCCCCGACCGACAGCCTGTCGTTCCGTGCTGAGTATGACGGCGAGCTACGCGATGGCTACCAAAGTCACACCGGCCTCTTTAGGGCACTCCGGCAGTTCTGATGGGAAGACGACAGCCATGCTTGCCATCTCCTTTCAGAGCAATTCAAAAATTATATCTTAACATCAATGGTATATGTGTTCGCGTCTTCATTATGATCGACTCACCATGTCGTCAAGATGCCTTCGGGATAGCATAGGACGACTAGCTGCCAGTCGGGAATATGCTTCGACCGCAAAGATGAGGACGACTAGCTCCCCATGGAAGATACTCCAAGCGATACCGTAGTTTCTCCCCGTTATACTCTCCCTTCTGTTTTCGAGCTCACCCGAGATGATCGCAGAGAACTAAAAGGTCATGAACCAGCCTGTATGGTCGAGAAATCGAATTGCTGCGAAAGCGTAAGCTGATTGATGTCGATATAACGCGCGGCGTCACCAACGCGCCGCTTCAAATAATGAACGCGATGGCTCATATCGCTACGGCGGTGTCATGCACCCGGGCGCCCAGCCTCGCTATTGCGTAGGGACGCTCGGTATTCGAATCGGCCAGGGGGATAGAAGCCTATCAGCACCTCGACCGCTTGGTCGCTCTTGTCGAATGAGGTTCTTACAATCCGGAGCAAGGGCGAACCGACCGTAATGTCGAGGACCCTGGCGAGGTCTGGCTCAGCCAAGACAGCCGTGATCATTTCCTCAATTCGCTCGATTTCGTGACCATGCCTTTGCAGAAGACGCCGCACAGGTACCTTGACCATGTCCTTCTTAGACCAGCTTCGAGCGATTGACGCCGGAACGTGCGTTATCAGATAGCCGTAAGGCTTGCCGGTCACATACCGGATTCGGATCGCCTGCTGCACCTTGGCGCCCTCCGGAATTCCCAGGAGCCGGGCAATGTCGTCTTCAGCCGGTATGTATGAAAAGTGAAGCAGATTCAGTCGGCCAACAGGCGCAGGCTCCATCATTGGCTCGGTAAGGTATACGGGGCCACGACGCACGTCAGCCTGAAGAGCGTGGCGGATCCGTGTGCCCTTGCCCCGCCCCCGTTCGACCAACCCCGCAAGCGCCAGCTCCTTGAGTGCACGAGCCGCCGTGATTCGGGAAACCCCATACTCCTCGGCCAACTGGTGCTCACCGGGCAAGTAGCGCCCGTCGTTGAATTCTTCAGCGAGTATCTTGCCCTTAAGGATAAGAAACAGCTGATGATACAACGGGGCGCGATTCTGTTCGGAAACTGTAAGCTTCTTGGACGCTTTTTTCATAGATATGGCGTGCCGTCGATTGGATGACCAGACTTAATCCAGCCTTCGACCAGAAAGCAATCCAGTTTATACCTGTTCCAAAAACGAAACCGCGATGCAACGAATTGCATCGCGGTTCGTAGCGGACGTATGGGAAAATAGTGTCCCGATTCGTACCTTTTAGTTGCCGATAACGTCTCTGAAAATCTTCACCACGTTATTGATTTCAGCGCTGCCTTCGGCGTTCGACGTCCATACGTATTGGTCCGCCTTTGAGAAGTCCGGTTGGAATCGTTCATGTCCCTTGGCAGGTGCTACGTCTTTGCGATGGCTCACCGCGCCGGTGATATTGGCCTTCGCCCATTCCTGAACCCAGAGCTCCTGGCCCTCCTTGCTCAGGAACCAGTTCAGGAAGACCTTAACTGCTTCCGGATGCGGAGGATTCTTGAACACGGACAATCCGCGAGACGAAATATAATACATGCCTGGGATTTCGCTGATGGTCTGGCAGCCACCGGCCTGCTTGCAATCCGCGTAGGACGAATACTGGATACCAGTCGCAACCGCGACACCGCCACGAAACAGGGCCGTATCCAACTGCTGCGGATTGGCGAACACCTTCGGGTTCATATCCTGCAGAAACTTCCGTAGGAATTCAGGGCCCTTCGCACGATAAATCGGCGAAAGGCTGAATGAACCCGCGTTCGGATCAGAGCTGTCACGCACCGCAATCTTCCCTTTGAGCTTTGGGTTCATGAGATCGTCGATGCTCGTGATTTTCACATCGGGGAGAACCGCGGAATTGCGGAACGCGCTCGTGTTCACTTCGTGTATGTACGTGAAAACATGATGGGTCTTGTCGCCGTACATATAGTCTGGGTGACGCCAGTTCGACGGGTCCTTCACTTCAGGAAGAATGAGATAATCCTCGAATGGGGCCAACATCCCCGCCGGCGCCGCAACGTTCACCATATTCGAGGTTATGGCCCACCAAATATCGGAAACATATTGGCCGTTGTCCTGCTCGGTCTTGACCCGATGCACGACGGTCGACGGACGGCCTACGCTGGCATCGACCTCGATACCGAACTTCTTGGTAAAGGCTTCGATCACACGGTCAAAAGCATCGTTGCCCTGATTGATGATCACCAGCCTCTGAGACTTTGCTTTATCGACCGTTTCCTTCCAAACGACATCTGCGCTCTGCGCAGACGCATTTCCAACAATCGCGAAAACGCACGATAATACGGAGGCGACCGACACGCCCCAACGAAGTATGGACCTTTTCATCCTTGGTTCTCCCTTAATGGTAGGTGCGACTAGCCCGCAGCGCGCTTCAGGCCAGAACGACTGCTGATCTGACGCGCAATTAGAGCGGCGAAAATGGATATAGACATGATGATGATTCCGATGACGGATGCCGGCCCGAAGAAGCCACCATCGATATAGATGAGTTGGGTAATGGAGAGTGGTTGCGTCGAGCCGGTGCCCAGAAGAGCAACGAGACCGACCACAGCAATACCCGAGGCGAAGACTTCCAGTCCGATGATGATGACGGACGGAGCAATGAGCGGAAAAATCACACGCCGGAATGTATAGAAGCGCGAAGCACCGGATGCCCAGGAGGCTTCTTCCAATTCACGCCCCAGGCTCAACAGACTGGATTTGATGATTTGCGTGCCAAGGGAAAGCGTCCCGATGACAACCGCGATAACCAGGACGGTCATTGTCCCATAGACGGGGCGGAAGATCGGAAGCCCGGCGAACATCTGCAAGAGACCCAGCCCCAACACCAAACCCGGAATGATGGTAGGAACCCAAGTCAGGAAGTCCAGGACAGCGCGTCCAGCAAACTTCGATTTCACCACCACGTAAGCGATGAGCGAATAGGTCACCATGCCGGTGACCGAGGCCGAGCCAGCTAATTTCAAGGAGTTCCACAGCGCACGCGGGATATCGCCGCGGCTCAGTGCATCAGTCCAATTCTTCGTCGTCCAGGGACTGGGCAGGTCAAACACACCAAAGATGGTCATGAAGCTGCCGACAATCAGAAGGATGAACGGTACAATCGTCATGAAGACGAGAAGTGTGGCAATGCCCCAGAACAGCGGCCAACGAATGCGGCCGAGGTCGAAAATTCGATTGGCGAACTTCCCCGAAATTGAGGCGTAGCTGTGCTTGGCGCTAATTCGCTGTTGGACGGCAACCATCGGGACGACGGCGGCGAGGAAGATGATCGACAGAACGCTGGCAATACCATGCGTCGGCGGTTGGCTGTTCACCGCCTTGTAGATGGCCGTCGAGTAGACGTCGATACGGGCCGGAGAACCAAGTATGAGTTCGATTTCGAATGCCTGGAGTGACCGGATCGCGCCAAGTACGGTTACAACGATAATCGTCGGGAGCATAATTGGGACGACGATATGAATGAGTGTCTTTAAGATGGATGCTCCGCATGTCCGAGCCGCCTCTTCCAGCGCAGAGTCGACGTTCCGAAACGCCGGGACGAGTAGGAAGATTTTGATGGCCAGTGTCGACGTCATGATGTGGACCCAAACGATTCCCCACCACGAGTAGATATTGAAAATATCTCCTTCTGCTCCAAAGACGGTTTTGGCCGCATTGTTGAGCAGGCCGATGCCTTCTGCTGCCAATAAGATCCATGCCAGCGTCACGGGCAACGCGGGCATGAAGAGCGCAATCCAGAATCCGATTTCGAGCCAATTGCTATGGGGTAGATTCGTCCGGGCAATCAGCCACGCGATAAAAATACCCACGGTGAGTGCAATAAACTGCCGCGCCACACTCAAAGTTATGGTGTTCTCGATGGCGTTGATGAGGCGGGTACGGCTGAAGACCTCGTACCAATTGGCAAGACCGACCGATGGGTTGGTGCTGAAGGTGTTGATTTCGAAACTGTTGATGAAAAGCGTTACGGCCGGGTAGAGGACGAAAAACGCGACAATCGCCAACAGCAGAGTACATAGCAGCACACGAAACGACGCGGACACGCCAATGCCACTTTGGAGGCCTGCCTGCATTTAAGGCTCCTCTACCTGAACGGTAGAGCGATCCCAGAGCTGGAGCTTTTCGGGCGGAAGCGTGAGGGCGATGACCTGTTGCTCAGACCAACGGCGCGACGGCGAAAGATTAATAAGTGCGCTATGGCCGCCCGGGAATTCCACATCGGCTTCATAGCTTTCGCCCATAAACAACAGGGTCCGGATTCTGGCTCGAAGCTGGTTTTTCACTGTCCCGGTATTGTCCGCAGTCTCTTCGACAATGAGGGACTCCGGCCGGAATGCAATGAGGCACTTCGGCTCGGCGGCGTTAGTGAGATGGTTGGGCCCGCTGGCAATCAGCGTCTGACCATCCAGAACGGCGATTTCCATACCCGAAGCATCTGAGCGGTTGACGCGTGCCGGAAGCAAGATCGTGCGCCCGAGGAAATCACGGACAGCGGCTGTACCGGGCGCAGCGTACAAATCCTCAGGCCGGCCGATCTGTTCGATGATGCCGTTCTTCATGACTGCGATACGATCGGAGAGCGCCAGGGCTTCCACTTGGTCATGGGTAACAAAAAGGATGGAAATGTTCAGCTTACGCTGGAGCCGCTTGATCTCGGATCGCATCTGCTCACGGAGTTTCGCATCGAGATTGCTGAAAGGCTCGTCCATCAGCAGCACATCGGGGTTTGCGACTAGACCGCGCGCAACGGCAACGCGTTGCTGCTGACCACCCGAAAGCTGTGTCCCCTTGCGCTCCTCGTATCCCTTGAGTCCGACGAGTTCGAGAGTCTCCAGAACCTTGGTACGCATCTCAGCTTTGGGAACGCGCCGGTAGCGCAACGGATAGGCCACATTCTCGAATACAGTCATATGAGGCCAAATCGCATAGGACTGGAACACCATGCCCATGCCGCGTTTTTCCGGCTCGATGAAGACGCGTTCTCGCGGGCAATCGACGGTGATATCGTTGTAGGTAATCTTGCCACCGCTTGCACGTTCGAGGCCGATCCCCATACGTAGCGTAGTCGTCTTGCCACACCCCGAAGGACCGAGAAGCGTCAAGATTTCACCGCGGCGGAGGTCGAACGACACTCCATTCACAGCTGCGACATTGCCAAACATGCGAGAGACATCTTCAAAACGCATGACGACTGAGTCAGCTTGGTCACTGCCTTTGTTCTGTCCGTCCATTCCCTAAACCCCTTCCTACACGTCTCCGGTTGACCGTAGGCCGCATGATGATGTCGATGCTCGCGGAGTGTTCCGGAGCATTTCCTTGCCATTTCAATTGGCGATGAAGGCAAGTCCCGATTTATTTACGATTGGCAAACAGGCAGGCGGCGCGAATCCGCATTACCCCGGAGAACTGTGGATTTACCAACGCGCTCGCATATCCTCCGCAAACACGTTTTTCCAATCCTCGTTAGCCCCAAGCAGCCCGTCGAACGGACGGACAAGGCGATATGTCTCCGGATCCGTGCCCCTCGGACGCTCTCCGGCCTCGACAACCTGTGTAGCCTCAAGGAGAAGATTTCGCATCTGAATGATGGCGCGATCTGACGAGCCCAGGTTCTCCTTAGAGCGGTCAACAACCGCACCCATGCCTTCCTGCAAGGCGAAGTCCTGGGTATTCAGGCCGACAATGCCCGTGAAGGTCTGGGTCTTCTGGATTTGGCGGTCGATGAAATAATCATTCGACGGGTTCTTCTTCAGCATGAACGTGCCGGGGATCACATCGTTCGGACCGCGGCCGCAAAACGTCTCATGGTGCTCGATGAACTCCGGCGACATTGCCGCCGTTTCGTCATAGCCATACATCCAGTTGTAGACATACGTCGTGTCGTCATCGATCGGCACCCAGATATGCCCGTCGATCTTTGGAATGCTGTTTCGGCCACGCGGCCCCGTGACGCCGCCACGCATCTGCTGGGTAGGCATCATGTATTGATAGACGCGGATGTAGCTGCCGTCGTCACCATTCTTTCGCGTCGACGTGTAGGTGTAGCCGTACTCAGTCTTCTCAACATCGAGACGGGGTGCGACGTCGCGTTGGCGCAGGTCCGTCTTATCACCAAGCTTGTTGTTGTGGACGAACGATGAATGCGCGGTATCCAAACCGCCCTCAAGCGCCTGAAGGTAGTTGCAACGCTCGAATGTCTTCGAAACATGGCGATGTGTCGCGGGAGCCCGCGTCCATTCGTAGTCCGGTTCCGCGGGCATCTGGTCAGCCGGGCCCATGTAGGTCCACACCACGCCGCCCCGCTCAACCGTCGGATAGGCCATGATCTTGATATGGTCCTTCATCTTGCTTGTGGCAGGCTCAGTCGGCAGTTCGACGCACTTGCCGGTGAAATCGAACTTCCAGCCGTGATAAACGCAACGCAGGCCACATTCTTCATTGCGGCCATAAAACATCGGCGCGCGACGATGAGGACAATAGGCATCGAGTAGACCAACTTTTCCATTCGTATCGCGGAATGCGATGAGATCCTCACCGAGGATGCGGACCCGGACCGGCGCGCCATCCTGCTCACCCAATTCGCTCGACAGCAAAACCGGAAGCCAATAGCGGCGGAACACCTCTCCCATCGGGGTGCCGCGACCAATGCGCGTCAGACGTTCGTTATCCTGTGGGCTTAACATCGTACTTCTCCAAAATCGGAAAGCGGCTCAGGCGGCGCTGTTCCAGTCGGAAGGTCTCTAGGGCTGTGGCTGAAAGTTCGACTCATCCGGTTTTTTTAGGGCGAAAGCTTTTCATGCTTCGCATTCTTTGTAATATTGCTATAGGTTTATAACATTTACAATATCGTTTAATCGCGAATTCGCTGGCCCTTGAAACTATTGCGTTTCGACCGCCACGATGGCGATGAACAACAATGACGGACGGACGGCCATGGATATCGATTTGAGCATTGGACTCGGAAACAATCCCCGTACTCGCCCCATTCTCGAGGGGAAAGTGAAACCCGATGGAATCAACCTGGTCTGCACGTCCGTGCACGCGTCCGAACTTTTCTGGCGACAGCTCCACTTCGCCGAGTTCGACGTATCGGAAATGTCAATGTCGTCGCTGATGATGGCGGTCGCCAATGGCGACACGCGCTGGGTCGGCATTCCGGTCTTCACGACCCGCCTCATGTTCCACACCTGGGTACTTGTGCGTAAGGATAGCGGTATCGACAAACCCTCGGATCTGCGCGGGAAAAAGATCGGCGTCCCTGAGTACCAGCAGACTGCAGCACTCTGGTCGCGCGGCATCTTGCAGCATGAGTTTGGCGTGAAGCCGACCGAAATCGGCGAATGGTGGATGGAGCGAAATCCGGAAGTCAGCCACGGTGGCAAGATGGGTTTCAAAGCTCCGCCGGGCATCAATCTCCATTACATCCCCAATTCGACGGATATGGGGCAGATGCTGCTGGAGGGCAAACTTGATGGTGCCCTGCTCTATCTGGCGGGGACCAACAACCTCGTCGACCGCAGCACGGTCGATCTCAACAAGCATCCGGATTTCAAGACGCTTTTCCCGGATCCTGCCGCGGAAGGCGCGCGATATTACGCAAAAACGGGAATCTACCCTCTGAACCATGGCATGGTCATCCAGCGCAAGGTCGCCGAGAAGCATCCGTGGGCCGTCCTGAATGTTTTCAAGGCGTTCGAGAAGGCCAATGAGATCGCAGAAGCAGAACGTATCCGGGCCGCTGAATATCATTTCGGCGCCGGCCTGATCCCCGCCGAATACCGCAAGGCGTTCGCGAAGCCGATCGTTCAATATGGCGTCAAGGCAAACCGCCTGGCTCTCGAGACGGCCGCACAATTCTCGTACGAACAGGGCCTGACCCCACGACTGATGAAGCTCGAAGAGATCTTCGCTCCATCGGTGATGGAACAATAATCGAAATACGGCGGAGAGCCGCAGCGCTCCGCCATCTCTAATTGAATTTCAACGCAGGAGAACAAACATGGCCAATCCAACGAAGACCATGACGCCCGACCAGCAGGAGGCATACCATCTCGCGGCCGAGGCAAAGATAGAGACGTACAAGTACCAGAAGCCGCAGGATATGAAGGGCCGCCCGAAGAATGTGACATTCCTGGCACGGACGGACTTGTTGACGGTGACCGTACAGACCGTAACCAATGGCGGCGAGAACAACCTCCATTATCATTCCAATGGCGATCAATGCTATTTCGTGCTCAAGGGACGCGTCCGCTTCCATGGACTGAACGACGTGGTCCTTGGCGAATTCGGCGAGAGCGAAGGTATCGTCATTCCTGCTGGATGCCGATACTGGTTCGAGAAGGTCGGTGACGAAGACCTTCAGGTTCTCCAATCTTTCGGGAAGAACAAATCCATGCCCGATATGGCCCGCATCAACCTGGAGCCGCACAAGGCCTGGATGAAAGAAGAACATCTGACCCAATACTCTGAGCGCGAGTCAACGAAGCCTTAGAGAAGGTCGACCTCGCGCCTGGCGGTCGGCGTATATCCCACTACCGACGGCGAGAATCTTCGGCATCTGAGGCAAGGAACTTCAAGCTATAGCTTAAGGCCGCCCAACAGCGAATAACGAAAGGCGCGGCAGCATATGCGGCCGCGCCTGAGGGTGGGCTGAAATAGAAGGCTTACTTAACCCAGCTGAAGTCCCAAAGGTCTGCGCCAAATCCGTTGATGGCCCCAGGGTTGTAGGAAACCTCTGTCGAATGCGCGAAAACGTTCGGTACCGTCGTAAGCGGCAGAATATAAGACTGCTCGATCACCCGGTCGTATAGCTTTGAATAGAGCGCGGCCCGCTTTTCCGGATCAAGTTCCTCGGCTCCCTGAAGTCGGAGGTCTGCCAACATTCTGTCGTTAAACATGTCGGTCTGACCACCCAACGTGAAGAAGCGGTTCAAGGCTCGCGCAACGTCAGGGGCCATCGTCCAAGGCGCAACATGCGCCTCCAGCTTCCCATCACGCTGCCAGTCGCGATACACGGCATTGATAAGCGGCTGATGACGAGCGCGAATGCCAATCTTATAGAGCTGCCCCGCGATCGCCTGGCCTATTTCGTTCACCTCAGGCGGGGACGAATCGACAATCAGGTCGAAACCATTCGGGTATCCAGCTTCCGTCAGCAACTTCTTCGCGCCTTCAGGATCGAATTTTGGATACGACTTCGTGTGAGCGCAGCCGATCTGCTTGTTCATGTGACAGAAAACATCTGGAGCTTGCGCTATTTCGCTGCCAGGAACGAAAGCCTTGATAAGGGCTTCGCGGTCGATTGCCATAAAGATGGCTTTGCGGACGCGCGGGTCGGTAAGTTCCTTGCGGCCGGAGCGGCCAATCGCATCAAGCTGCAGATAATAAATTGGCATTCCAGGAGAAGCCGTCAACTTGAAGCGCGGGTCTTTCTTGAGATTTCGAATCTGGTCAGCACTGATGTCACTGATCACGTCGGCGGCCCCAGTCAACAAACTGGCAATACGAGTTTGCTCGTCCGGGATAGCTTGGCTGATGATGGTACCGATTTTCGGCATTTTCCATGCTGCGCCGCGATATCCATCGTATTTAACGGCAACCGTGCCCTTGTTCACATCACGTTGCGCGATTTTATATGGCCCAGTACCGACCATGATGTTGCGGTCGTATTCCGAACGGTCCGCAAGCTTAGAATGGATTGTGGAATCATAGAACTTCACGGAATACGCCAGAGCCGACAGATCCATCGCCACCGGTTTAGTCATATAGAGGCGGACCTTATAAGGGCCCAGTTTCTCCGCACGAATAATGAACTCGGTATCTTCTAGATGCCGGAGCTTCGTTGTCGGATCCTTGAGCCAAGAAATCATGCTGACAACATCATCGGCATCGAATTTTTTCCCGTTATGAAACGTCGCATCTTCGCGCAGGTCGAACTCGAGAATCGTGGGCTCAGGGCGCCGATACTCTTTGGCAAGGCTCGGCTCAATCTTTCCGGTACGCGGATTGATTTCGACAAGGCCCTCGTAGACTCCGTTGAAGAAATAGACGCCCGGATGCGACGTGTAATAAGGCGAAACGTTCTGGATCGCTTCGTTGATCGGAATTCGCAGGGTGTCCTTGCTCTTCTGCGCATACCCGGTTCCGGCACTCCCAGCGATCACGACGGCCAATCCAACAGCGGCCGTTTTTCTTAGTATCGTCATATTTTCCTCCCGACTGACGACGCAGACTCCTGCTCCGCGAACAGGGAGCTCGCGGACCAAATTAAAATTGAAAAAGTGGTTCTCTATTCCGCCGCTTGCGCTTGCTGAATTGCTGCAATCGACGGAATGGTGATAGCGAGAATTTCGCACGGGTTATCCGCAGTCAGCTTGAACTCGTCGTTCACGCCACCTTCGAATGCGCCCCAAGCATCAATGTGCTTTCCCGCGCATTCGCCCGAACCTTTGATGATGAACCCCAGGCGCAGTGCATCTTCGGCTCCCACGCGCCATGTCGCGCCATGCTCTATCCTGAAGAATTCGAGCCTGGTTTCACGCTCCGAAAAGACACCCAAGAGCTTACGCTTTACACCTTCCTGGTCGGTCTCACGCCAATTGAAGCTCGACGGATCCAATATGACCGCCTCTTGATACCGGCGCTTTGGGTAGGTCAGCTTCTTCTTGTTGACCCATTCCCAAAGAGCTTCAAATCCGTCCTGGTTCTTCTTGCCCTCCCCGCGCTCGCGATGGAATATTCCGCGCTCAAATTTCCCGTACTCTTGTAAAGCCTCGAGAGCCTGCCGGGACTGCCGCTGACTGATATAGCCGCTGCCGCTGGCACCACCGAACTGCAAAACCAGGGAGGTCCGAGCAGTGCCGGCATCGTCTTGCGGGCCGTAATGCGTCCCTTCAGGGAAATAGCCGACTTCACCCTCGCGGACGTACTTCTTCGTTCCAATGCTGAGATCACCTTCGAGAGAATAACGGAACTGGTCGAAGTTATGTCGGTGACGCGGGCTGTACCGTTCCCCCTCGCTTTTCGCGATGGTCCACCAGTAATTTTCCGGCGCGCCCTCCTGCCCTTCGAGCAGCGACGTAAACTCCAAGCCGCCACCGCGTGGGCCATTGTCGCGTTTCGACGATTGGATATCCGCTAAATTGACGACTCGCATTTTGAAGCTCCCATTATTGAATTATTCAGATGCCGATGCGACATTTCCGTTTGTTAGGCCTAGCCTCCCAAGGTGAAGACGGTGAGATGAGCTCTGGTGACCTATTCCGCGGCGTGCGCCATTTCTCGCGGCTCGTAAGACGGAATAGTCATCATGAGGATGATGGTCGACGTGCTCGCCGTGATCTGGAAAGAATCACCGGGCGCACCTTCCAGCGCTGCGTGGGTGGTGAAGGATTTCCCGTCGCAGATTCCATCGCCTTCGACGATGAATCCGATGCGCGTAGCATGCTCGGAATGGACGCGCCACACGTTGTGGGGCTCAAGTTGGAATAGTTCGAGCCGCGTCTCTCGTTCCGAGAATACGCCGAGCATCTTACGCATAACGCCGGATTGTTGCGTGGCGCGCCAAGCAAAGGCAGTCGGATCCAGGATAATCGGCTCCTGGTATCGTCGCGGCGGATACTCAAGCTTTCGCTTGTTGATGTGTTCCCAGAGGGCCTCGAAACCATCCTGGTTCTTCTTGCCTTCACCGCGCTCGCGATAGAAGACCCCGCCTTCGAAGCGGCCGAAATCCTTCAACTCCTGTTGCGCCTGAAGCGACTGCCTCTGGCTGACGAAACCCTGACCACTCGCCCCCGCAAACTGGAGTACCAGCGACGTTCTTGGATTCCCGCCATCATCCTGAGGGCCGTAATGGGTGCCTTCCGGGAAGTACCCAACCTCACCTTCTCGCACCCACTTTCGCGTTCCGATGCTTAGGTCACCCGCAACCGAAAAACGGAACTGGTCGAAATTGTGTCGATGGCGAGGGCTGTAGCGGGTTCCTTCGGTCTGGGCGAGGACGAGCCAGTAATTATCGAGGCTCCCTTCCTTTCCGTTCAACAAAGTAGCAAAGCCTATATTGCCCCCTCGATGCACCGAGTCACTCTTACGGCTCACTACGTCGGAGAGATTGACTACCTTCATTATGAAGCTCCCTTATTGTTTTCGTGCGCAAGTGACGTACCTCGTACCTTTCGTCGCTAGAAGAAGACCGAGAGATTCTTTGCCAGAAGAACGTTCTGATCGAGGATGATTTCGCGCCGGGCAACTTTCCAGCCATCTGCGGTACTCCGGAGCAGATCCGTTCGCTTGCCGATGAAAAGATATGTCTCGTAGTCGACCCGGTTCTGATGAATCAGAAAACGGCTTTTGACCACTACTTCGCTTGGTGCTTCGAGCGACGGTCTGACCTCAAGCAACTGGACGTTGCTGACAAGATGGCAGACCCGAGACAAAGGCTCTTCCGCGAAGTGGACGCCCGTCTCAATTTGCTCAACGCGCTTCTGCAGAGTCCACTTATCCTCGTCGAACCAACTGATACCTTCCCCGGACACGGTATTTTCGTGCTCCGCATGCTCACCGAACTTCACGTTCCGGCGGATGGGCATGAAATATGTGATGTCCTCGGCAAGGAGGTCGAGCCATTCCGAGAACCGGCGCTCGTCCAGGAGCTCCGCTTCGGCAATCAGGAAGTCCTCAATCTCGCATTTCAGCTCCGCATATCGCGGACCGCGTTTCGTGAGGGGCAAGCCTGTAAGGGCGTTCATTGTTAAATCCTCCCCTAATTCGTAACTTGCTTGCGGGGGATCGGCCCGCCCTGCGCCGCGAAGCAACCGACATCGATTACGGTTCCTGAAATCACGGTCGCGTCATCTGAAAGCAGGAATGCGACAGCATTTGCCAGGTCTTCACCGGTCGCCACGCGCCCAGCAGCAGTACCCGGCGCCGTCTTGTCCAAGTTCGCGGGGTCCCCACCGACACGACCAACGCTCATGCCGCTGACGATGCCACCGCCTCCGGGAATGACCGTGTTGACTCGGATGTGGTCCTGGAAATGGTCGTAGGCCATCGCCGATGCCAGGGCGAGAAGGCCGCCCTTGCTCGCTGCGTAGGCAGCCATGTTCGGTTTGCCGTAGCCCGAACCCGAGCCGACGATGACAATGGATCCGCCACCTTGCTTGATCATGTACGGTAGGACGGCTCGAGAACTCAAATAAGCGCCCTTGAGGTTCACGTCGATGACGCGATCCCAAAGGTCCTCGGTAGTGTCCAATACAGTTCCCAAGGGCCCAATCGCCGCGTTACTGACCAGCGCATCGACCTTGCCGTATTTTTTGACCGTAAAATCGACAACCTTGGCCACGTCGTTCGCCTTGGAAACGTCTGCCTCCATCAGGTCGACCGCAAGTCCTTCTCCCTTTAGCTCTGCCTGAAGAGGGCCAATGGCATTCTCAGCTACGCTCGAGGGTTGGCGCGATTCCAAGCCGAACCCGACGACCTGAAACCCACGGCGCGCAAGGACAAGTGTAATAGCTCGCCCGATGCCAAAGGTGGCCCCCGTTACGATAACGACTTGTCTCTGGCCTTCACTCATTCTGCGGCCGCCTTCGTGGAAGTGCCGCGGTTGTTCAGTAATTCATCCCAGGACCCACCGTTTAGATAAGCCCTCCAGGTCTTATAGAAGAAGCGCGCATTGTCTTCCGTATATTGCATGCTGACGCGCCCGGGGACCGGGCCATTTTCACGCGAGACATGCAGCGACTGCTGGTAGTTGAATGGGTATCGGCGTGCGATTGTTCCGGAGCTTGCCCTGGTCGCGTAGAGCCAGTTCTCCATATCGTCCTGCTCGGTCATACCAGCAGGTCCGGAATAACGCATATAATAGCGCCGAAGCATGTCCTTAACCGCCGCGGGTGCGTCCTTGTCGACCATGAAGAAGCGCCACCCTTCGGTGGAAGTGGCACTCTGCGGATGCCATACGCAGAATCCGCGCGGCTGCCGGGCATGACTGGATACATTCGGGAAGAAAGTGGCGGTGAAACCGTTCAATCGAGCCCGCTCACCCAACCGTGTCTTTCGTTCCTCGTAGCAGTGACGGAAGTATTCCTCGATTTCCGGGTGATCACGATACGACTCCACGTACTCGTTCGCCACGGGGGCCATGACGCTGTGGACGCCGTGCCCTTCCGGGAAGTTAACCCAAATGTGCTTGGCTTCCTCTGCCTCTCCGTCTCGACGACCCTTTTTTCCGGACGCAGCGCTAGGACCAATTCCGATCAGGTCAACGGACCTATGGCTGGGGTTGTGGTAGCTGTCGCCGAGGAAGTTCTCAGCGGCAAATTTCCAGTTCGCTGGGAAGACCCATTTATGAACCCCAATCACCTCGGAGCCACCTTCGCGCCCATCGCGACAATCAAGCACCTCATCAAGATGAGGTTTCGCATCTCCAATATAAGTCAGGAAATCCGGAGCTTCGGCATCCCAGGTCGCCCAAATGCCGCCCTTGTAGTTACAGAGCTTGGCGACCTCAATCAGAGGCCACTTCTCCCGATCGAGAACACCTGAATACAGAGAGTCGTACTGCGGGACGCCGTGCAGCCGGCCGTCGGTCGAATAAGCCCAGCTATGGTAGGGGCAAGTAAAAAGACGCGTATTGCCCTGGTCGTAGCGGCACACCTTCATGCCGCGGTGTCTGCATGAATTCAAGAAGACGTGGATCTTTGAGCTGTGGTCCCGACAAAGGATGACCGACTCTTCACCCATGCGGGAGGTGAAGAAATCGCCCGGGTTTGGAACAAGACTTGCGTGTCCCACGAAGAGCCAGGCGCGCGTGAAAAGCTTTTCGAGTTCCTCACGGTGAATCGATTCATCGACGAAGATTTCGCGGCTGATAATGCCACGCTCGAAATCAAGCATTTGGTCGATATTGGGCGATATCGGCATACGCGGCTCCTCAGGAGATTGTCCATCTGATGGACATTTTGTCCATAAAGAGCGTAAAAAAAACCGCCCCCACCGTCAAGACGACGTCCGAGCACTACCTGGTGGAATAGCCGGCACTGGCCGAAAGCTTCTCCGCACTCTTTACCACAGCATCAATTGTCTTCCCGGCCCATTTGTCATCGCGACGAGCTTGTGGACCGAATGCCCCGACCGCACCGATGACCCGCTTTGTGTGGTCAAAGTACGGTGCGGCGATTGCGATTGCGCCGACGAACACCTCGCCATAGCTGACGGCGTATCCCTGCTCCCGGATCGTCGTTAGCTCGTTTCGTAACTTTGAAGCGTTTACCCCTTTGGGAGCCGTCTTCAATGCAGCCGAAATCTCTTCGGGTGTCAGATGCGCCAAAATGGCTTTACCACTAGCGCCGCGCGAGATGTGCTGCGCCGCCCCCACCCCGTGTTCGACGTTGAGTGCATGTGGGGTCGTATACTCGACCACACATAGCCGAAGGTGGTCTCGCAATATGAAGAGAGCCGCAGTCTCCTGGCAACTATCCCTCAAACTCTCGATGATTGGGCGGCCCGTACGAATGGGGTCGATTCCAGCCATCCAGCTTTGCGCAAGGCGTCCAATTTCGTAATCGAGCGAAAACCGTTGAGGTTCGCCGTGCACCCGTATCAGGCCATTGCTAGCGAGCGTATGGAGCAACCGATATAGTGTGGGGCGGCTTAAATCGACTTTCTCCTGGATCTCCAAGACAGTCATCTCAGGCTTGCCTGTGGAAAAGCAGCGAAGAATATCGATTGCGCGCTCGACCGCTCGAACACTTGTTATGTTGCCCGATGTTCGTCGCGGCATCCTCAACTCCCTAGAATTCGTAGAGACGGTGTACCCAATGAGCAGCACATTGTCCACTGCATGGACAATACCGCTGAACTTGAATGTTGTGCCGTAAAACGCTGTCGGAAGGCGCATTGATGGCGCACCTTGTGACAGAACTTCTTGCCCTCCGGCTCGGCCGGCTGATCGATGCACTTGCCGTTTATATCGAACAGCCAACCGTGATAGAAGCAGCGAAGCCCGCCATTCTCGACACGGCCGTAAGACAGGTCGGTTCCGCGATGCGGCCGAGACGATCCTGATCGCCGCGGAACAACACGAGGTCTTCGCTCAAGATCCGCACTGGCATAGACGTGCAAACGCATAAGGTCGGGCGAAATCGCATTTCGCTGGGCGCCGCCCATCGGAAGCAGCCGCTATCGGTCTGGCCGCCTAATATGAAGAAAGGGGTCGAGGCTCGCGCAACGTCAGGAGCCATCGTCCAGAGCGCAACATGCGCCTCCAGTTTTCCATCACGCTGCCAGTCACAATACACGGCATTGATAAGCAGCTAATGACGAGTGCGAATACCAATTTTATAGAGCTGTCTCGCGATCAAGGAACCGCTGATGCCGCATGACTACGACGGCCTCGCCCAGATCAAGCAAGCGGTGCCGAAACCATGCATATTCCGGGTGTCGCGCGCCCCCAAGGGCGGAAAACTCGTTCCGTCCGATGCGCCAGGATTCGGAATGGATCTGAAGGATGAATACCTTATACCGTGGATTTCCTGACGGGAAATCGAGCCCCGCCGCTTTAGCCGCTTCATTACTCCTTTTCAAATCATGCGGCCGGCTCGCCGTATTCGTGGACACAGAGAATTCGCGCGTAAGCCCAGCGCGCCAGTAGGCCGCACGCACCTGTTACAGGAGACGCAACATGAGATTCTCGCAGCCGAGAGGCTGATGAGGTAATGGTCAGCCTGCTGTTAGCCTGAAAGTAGCTGACGCTGAAGTCGAGAATATTCCAGGTCAGGCGTAAGTCGCCACGGTACCAGGGATTGTCTGACGGCGGCAGTCAATCTTCTGCAACACGAGGAGCTGAGAAGGCGTCAGCCCATCGCCACGGCAGGCCTCTCCAAACAAGATCAATACTCCGTGCGTTTGAGCGGAACATCGCGCGCGGCCGCGCTTTCCGAAAGATGCCGCGCAAGGCACTCGGCTAGGTCCTTCGATCGAAGCGGCTTTCTCAGGACCTCGCGAATTCCGGCGGTTTGCAAACGATGCGACTGGGCCACACGGCCATAGCCGGTCATGAGAACGATCGGAATGCCCGGACGTATGTCGCGCAGTGCCCCGGCAAGCTCCGTGCCCTTCATCCCGGGCATGACCTCGTCGGTCAGGACCAGATCGAAGCGTTCCGGATCGACGCGGAATGCCGCCAGTGCAGCGGGTCCATGGTCGAAACCGACCGGTTCGTAGCCGAGGGCGGCCAGCATCTCCTCGCCGAGCAGCACCAGAGATTTGTCGTCATCGATAATGAGGACCGTCTCGCCGTGGCCGAGCCGAGGCGTTGCCACGGGCATCGCTTCTTCCTGGATGTCGGCATCTTCTACCCGTGGGAAATAGATTTCGAATGTCGTGCCCTTCTCCAGCTTGCTCTCGACATGCATCGCGCCACCATGCTCGGCGACGATGCCGTAAACTGTGGACAGGCCGAGACCCGTACCCTCCCCGACCGGCTTGGTCGTGAAGAATGGCTCGAAGATCCGCTCCATGGTGGCCCGGTCGATGCCGTGACCCGTATCCCTGACGGCAAGCCGAATATGACGTCCAGCCGCCACACTGCCGTGCGACAAGGCCAAAGCCTCGGCGGTTTCGATCTCATCGAGCTCCAGTTCGATCGTTCCCTGTCCGTCCATGGCGTGCGCCGCATTCGTGCCGAGGTTCATCACCACCTGCTGGAGCTCCGTCGGATCGCCCATCATCGCTGCCTCTCTCGATCGAAGTTGCGCGTGCACCAACAGGGTCGACGGAAACGATGCCCGGATGAGCTGGATCGCTTCCGCAACCGCGGGCTCCACACAGAACGGCCGGTGCCGCCGCTCGCGTTGCCGGCCGAAGGCTAGCACCTGCTCCACGACGTCCTGTGCCCTCCCCCCTGCCTTCATCATCTGGCTGACATGCGCCCGGGCGGGCGAGCGCCGCTGCAATGCCGCCAGTGCCATCTCGCCGTAGCCGAGAATGGCGCCGAGGATGTTGTTGAACTCGTGGGCGATGCCACCGGCAAGCGTACCGATCGCCTCGAGCCGCTGCGACTGGTTGAGACGCGCCTGCAGCGCTTCCCGTTCAGATTCGTTGCGCTCGCGTACGATGACGTTGGCGAAGATGTCGGCGGCAGTTCTGAGCTGAGCAATATCATCGTCCCGCCACCGCAGTTCGGCCCCGGCATCGAGGGCAACGAAGCCGAGATGCTCACCGGCGCACCGCATCGGTATGCAGAGCCAAGAGCGGATGGAACGTGACTGCAAACAGGCCTTTTCCGAACCTTCCGGCAGCGCCCGAACATCCGGCACGTACAGACAGCCTTGCCGCTCGTACCCGCCGAGCGACCAATGCAGGGCAAGGTCGAGCACGTCCTCCAGCCAGAGAGCCGACGACCCCGCCGTTGGATGTGGCCAGTGGTGGCTCCGGGAGGCGTCGATTTCACCGTCCTGGCAGACAATGATTTGAGCGCTGTCGAGGCCGGCGTGCTCGGCCAGACGCGACAGCCCTTCGACAATGCCGGTGGGAATCCGTCCGCGCGGCAGGTTGATGAACTGCGTAGAGACCGCAGCAATCAGATCCTCGAGTTCAAGTCGTTCGCGCAGGGTCCGGGCGTTGGCACGGAGCCGAACGAACAGGTAGGCGACGTAGGCTCCGAGGGCGAGCGCAGCGATATAGAGCAGGGTCCGAAAGACACTCGACCGTGCGGTCGCCCGCCCATGGGCGTCAAGATAGAGATCCTGAAGCGCGCGTACCTGCTCGTTCGTGGGCGCAGACTGCAGCCGGGCGACAAGGTCATCGACCGCCGGAAGGGTCGCGACAATGAGCCGCCCGTGTGCGACGATCGAGCGCACATCCCTTGTCAGCGGAACGGGCTCGGCGGCGAGATGGTTGAGTACGGCCCTCGCCTCGTCCGTTGTCTCCGGTCGGGGATCACCGACAAACCGGAGCATCGCAGTCGTCAATGCTCCGATCTCACTGGGCGCAACGGCTCGCAGGCTGCCGCCCCCAGCAGCAAGCTGACCACTCAGGTAATTGAAGTAGTTCAGGGAGTTCTGCAGCAGCGCATTCTTCGACTTGAACGTTTCGACCAGGGCCTCCTGCTCGTCCACCGCTGCTGCGACTTCCGCGGCCTTGCGAACGATCTCGGCCCGCTCCTCACCGTCTGCAACCTCACGCGCGGCACGAAGACGTGCGGCAGCGTCTTTCAGGTTGTCGATCGACTGAACGAGCGGATCGTAGCTGCGCAAAAGTCCAGCCCGCGCGCGCAGGACATCGCGCTCGAGCGCCGCGTTGTTGAGGATAACGGACCGCAGGGCGTCAAGTGTAAGCTCGTGCCGCGCAGCGTCAGGCGCCGTGCCCTGTACCAGCAGAAAGGTAAGGACAACGAGTATGGCGGCGGCGATCGGCACAAGCGTGCGGAGCGTCATCATTTGGAGCTGTCCTTGCCGTCGCGGCTCAGCGGGCGGCCAAGATATTCACCCGTCAGCGTTCCGAGGAACTTGACGATCGCCTGGACGTCGCTGTCCGCCAGCTCGCGGCCAAGCTGGTTTTGCGCCATGATCCTGACCGCTTCATCCAGAGATGCGGTCCGACCATCGTGAAAATACGGTGCGGTTACGGCGACGTTGCGAAGACTCGGAACGCGGAACACATGGCGGTCGCTCTCGCGCCCGGTGATGGCGAACCGCCCGAGATCGGCTTCGCTCGTGGCCTGCTCCGCAGCGAACGGGTCGGCGAAGATTCCGAACTTCTGGAACAGATTGCCCCCAACGTTGACGCCCTGATGGCAGGCGATGCAGCCATAGGACTTGAACAACTCGTAGCCGCGCGCCTCGTCCGCCGTGATCGCGTCGCGCTCACCACGGAGGTAGCGGTCGAAACGCGCGTTCGGTGTCGTCAGGGACCGCTGATAGGTTGCGAGGGCATCGAGGACGCTGACGCGTTCTGGAGAACCGCCATAGAGCTGCGCAAAACGCCTGGCATATTCGGTATCGGCGTTTAGCTTCGCCAGCAGTTCCTGCCAGCTCGTGTTCATCAGCGTCCTGTCGAGAAGAGCTGCCTCGTTCTGCTCCTCGAGGGTGCGGAAATTGCCGCGCCAGTTGAGCCGGAAATCGAGAGAGACATTGAAGACCGTCGGCGCATTGAACTGGAGCGGCATACCATCCGCAGAGACGGATCGTGCAAGGCCGTCGTCGCCGCCCTGCGCGAGCTTGTGACAGGCCGCGCAGGAAACGGCATCGCCGTGCGAAAGTCCGACATCATGGAACAGGCGCTCGCCAAGCGCCGCCTTTTCCGCGTCGACGGGCGAGGCGGTGATGATCGGGGCTATGGGCTCTTCCGAAACGGTGTCGGACGGACCGCCCACTGCCGTCCCGGCCGGCTCCGGCGCCATCACGCTGAGAGACACGAGCAGCAGAAAAAGCCGAACCGGACTCTTGCCAGTTTGCGCTCGGGCCATCAGGATTACCTGACTGCAATTGGAACACAAATCACGGAGATCGCGGTCTGGTTCTCTAATCTGCCAGAAGTCAGCGTCACTATAAAGCCGGGCGCAGGTACGTGGCAGATGCAAACCTTAAATGGTTGGAAATTATGGCGGAACACAGTTCTCGTCATGCGAGATCGTCGAAGGACGAAACCGCGTCCGGAGGCACGGCGAAGCACATCCTGGTCGTCGACGACGATCCCACCATGCGCGAGATGATCTCGGACTACCTGACAGGTCAGAACTTCCGGATCAGTGCCGTGGCCAACGGCCAAGCCATGTCGCGGATCCTGCAGGACAAGACGGTCGACCTCATCATCCTCGACATGAAGCTTGCCGACGAAGACGGCCTGGACCTCATGCGCCAGCTCGGCAGCCCGCCGGAAGCGCCCGTCATCATCATCACCGGCCATCGGCGCGAGGAGACGGACCGCATCGTTGGCCTGGAGCTCGGCGCCGACGACTACATAACGAAGCCGTTCAACCTGCGTGAACTGCTGGCACGCATCCGCGCCGTGCTGCGGCGATGGGAGGCAACAGAGCGCCGCCCACACGGCAAGGCCACGCAAGTCCGCTACCGCTTCGCCGGCTGGGAGCTCGATATGCGGAGGCGGCAACTCAAGTCGCCTGCGGGAAAGGTCCTGGCCCTCACGGCGGGCGAGTTCAATCTGCTCGTCGCCTTCCTGCGCTCCCCACAGCAGATCCTGAGCCGCGAGCAGCTTCTCGCAAGCAGCCGGGTGCATGACGAGGAGGTATTCGATCGCAGCATCGACGTGCAGATACTGCGGCTGCGGCGCAAGCTCGAAGCCGAACCGAGCGATCCGAAGCTCATCGTCACGGAACGGGGCGTGGGGTACATGTTCGCCGCCGCTGTGGACGTCCACTAACATCATGTTTGGCCTGTCGGTCACGGTTCCCGCCGAATCGGCGTAGCGGTCGTTCGGTGTTTCAACTGTAACCAGACTCCCGATTTCTGAAATCGTCTCGTAGCGCCGCTGTCCGACCGTCGCGGCTCGACCAGGGGCAGTTGTGTGCCGCGATGCTGCCTCTGCCCGTGCTGGTAAGGAAAGCCCATGATGCGCGCACTGAAAACGACCGCCCCGGCGAATCCGACTTGCTCCGTACCGGATCGGAGTCCGGGCCGAGCATCGCCCGCAAAAATGCTCGACGGCAATGGCGAGGGGCCAGCCAAGGGAAGGCTAGTGCGCCAAATCAGGTTCACGCAGTCGGTCAACCGATCGTGCTCGGAAGCAACTATTAGCGCATGGAGTCCGCAAGTACTGCTGCTGATCGGCAGCGGTATTGTGGCTTCTGCGCAGATAGGTAAGGCGATTATTAGCGTTCCACTGATCCGCAGCGAGCTCGCGTTCGGTCTCGATCTTGCGGGTCTGATCGTCGCGACCTCCGCAACGCTCGGCGCGATAACCGGAATTGGCGCGGGGGTTGTCGTTGCCCGGTTGGGCATCCGCCGCTCGCTGATCGGCGGGATGAGTGCCGTCGCGGTCGGTAACGTGATCGGAGCCGGCGCTTCACATGAAGCCGTTCTGCTGGCAGCACGAATTATCGAAGGTGTCGGCTTTGTCGGTGTTGTCCTTGCCATTCCAAGCATGCTCGCACGCCTTGTCGTGCGCGAGGCGCGGGACTTCGTAATGGCTGCCTGGAGTGCGTATATGCCGATCGGCATCATGCTGATGTTACTGGCTGCTCCGCTCCTGTCGTCGGTCGGCTGGCGCGACTTCTGGCTTGCGAATGCAGCAGTCGCTGGCTCGTGTGTGCTCTTGCTCGCACTTTACGCGCCGGCAATGCCGGAAACGGTACACGAGTCAACCGGCCGGTTCCTCGCTCAGGTCGCGGCCGTCATCCGCCATCCGCGCTGCCTTATATTGGGGTTCGCGTTTTTTGTGTTCGCCTGCCAGATCTTCTCACTCGCCTTTGCGCTGCCGCTTCTGCTCACGTCAGCACCCGGCATGTCACTTGGCGCGGCGGGCCTTCTCAGTGCGCTGGTCCTGGCAACGAGTGCCGCGGGACATGTCGCGTCGGGCGTACTGCTGCGGATCGGCGTACCGATCTGGGTCAATATCGCGGCAGCGTTCGCTTGCCTCGCGCTTTGCGTCTTCCTGATCTATGGCGGCGTTCTTTCGCCACTGGGCATCTCGCTCGCCGCCGCACTTGCACTTGGGATTGGTGGACTTGCGCCAGGTGCGATCTATGCGGCTGCTCCGCACGCCGCCCCAAGCCCAGCCGCCGTGCCGCCGACCATCGGCCTCGTGCAACAGGCCAGCAGCCTCGGTCAATTTGCCGGCCCGGCCATACTTGGTCTTTGGGTCGAGTCCTTCGGCTGGCCCGCCGCACCCGATATTCTTGCCCCGGTGGCGCTCGGCGGGCTCGCCTCCGCATTCGTGCTCAGGCGCATTCTCAGGACCACCGCATAAGAAGAACAAGACCCAGCAAGCTTGCCACGAATGCACGATGAAGCTTCTCATCATCGGCGGCGTATCGGTGCCTGGCGACGGCAATCGCCCAGTTGTACGGTCATCTATCCGATCGAAATAATATAAGTTTCAATCGTAACCAAATTTTCTCCCTCTGAAATCGTAGCGTAACCCCGCACCGCCAGATTCACACTTCAGCAGACGACAGCCAGAGCTCGCCGAGTGGATAGCTCTCGGGCCAGCTGGTTGCGACTGTGACTCGCTCCGAAAGATAAATCTGAAAGAGAGGTGATTATGGCCAGCCAACATTCTCAGACAACGCAGACAGCCAAGCATGCAAGCGTCCAGCCGATTGCCGCCACGCCGGAGCTTCCTTCCGTCGTCCCGTTGATGGCGCTTTCGACCGGTTTCTGGGCCTTCAAGACTCTCGCCGCTGCGCACGAGTTGGACCTCTTCGGCCGCCTTGCGGGCGGCGCCGGCATCACGGTTGCCGGGCTGACGGAAGCGCTCGGTCTGCATCCACGTCCGGCCGAGATGCTGTTGACCGGCTGCGCCGCACTCGGGCTTCTGGAGAAAACGGACGGCCATTATCGCAATACGCTGTTAAGCGAAGCCTATCTCGTGCGCGGGAAACCATATTACTTCGGTGGCTTCGTGCAGATGGCCGACAAGCGGCTCTACGCGGGCTGGGAAAAGCTTACGGAAGCGCTGTGCACGAACCGGCCCACCACGTGGGATCCGGAAGTGCAATCCTCGGCGTTCGACGGCGAGAATCCGACGATGCTGGCACTCTTCTGGGAGGCGATGCACTCGCTTTCCACGATGACCGCGCGCAAGCTCGGCGAAGCGGTGGATTTCGGACATTTCCGCCGCCTCCTGGACATCGGCGGTGGATCGGGCGCGTACGACATCGAACTTTGCAAACAATATGGGGCGCTGCGTGCGACCGTGTTTGACTTGCCGCATGTGGCCGCGATCGCCGCGGGAAAGGTTGCCGAGGCCGGCTTGTCCGACCGGATCGAGACCGCAGGTGGCAGCTTCTTCGAGCAGCTTCCGAAGGATCACGACCTGCATCTCCTCTCGATGATCATGCACGATTGGGACGAGACGAAGGACCGCGCCCTGCTGCGCCGATCCTTCGAGGCTTTGCCGAGCGGCGGCGCAGTGGTCATCAGCGAGCTTCTCGTCAACGACGAAAAGACCGGACCGGCGCCGGCCGCACTGATGAGCCTCAACATGCTGATCGAGACGGAAGGAAGAAACTACACGCCGGCCGAATATTCGGCGTGGCTCGAGGAAGCCGGATTTCAGAATGTCGAGACGGTCTGGTTCGACGCACCCGCCGCGAACGGAGCCGTGATCGGCCGCAAGCCGTAGAGCGTAAAGCGGGCTCAAGGCGGCCCGCCGCGGTCATGGCCGGAGACTGGTGGGCCGATACGGACAAATATGGGCACTGGATAACAGTTATTAACTTGCCAATGCGGACCTCTTTCTCTGCTCAACATCCAGACTAAGCTGCCCTTCGTCTTTGTCGTTGACCGCAAGGCCCGCGTCACCACGCGAGGCGTTACCGCGCCGATACTTGTTTCAGTTCAAAACGCCCATCTATCTCCACTAGAGTTTCGCGCGCGCCATACGCATCGATTTCGATCGTGGCCTCAAATAAGACGATACCAGACTAACGCGACACCCCTCCCAGCCGGTGACGCGTAAGTGCGAGGTCGGCAAGCTCGGGTGCAACGGTGACTGTTCCAGCCCGGAAATCACCGAGTTCGTCGCGCCAAACAGCAACAAGTTTCACTGTTATGGCAGCAACAGCCCAGCCTCATACGGAAGAAGTGCTTGAAGATGTTCCACCACAAAGTGAGAGGGTGCGACTGGCATATCGACACTGGGGGGTCCGCCAACGCGAGTAACAATTTCACTGTTGCTTCATCTCGGGCCAGTTCGTCGATTATCCTGAAAATGTTTATCGCTATCGCAACAAGTGCTTGGCTAGCCCCCTTAGCAAGGCTACCAGAGTATCATCGACACGCTCCCGCAGCTTGTCTTCAGACCCAACATCACAGCAGCACAGGTGACCAAGCTAGGGTTTAACTACGGGATTTTAAGGTGATTTGATTCGGCGTCAGTCGAGAACCGAAAATTAACCTTTGCCGGTAATAAGCTTAAGTTTATGCAATGGCTTGAGTCGCCCTTTGACTCGGGCTTTGCCGGATACGCGCCGCACCTCTATGGCGGAGCTAGGCAGATAACGGCCCTTCTCCAATCGGCGCATGCTTGGTTGGAGAAGAGCGACAGAGAATGATGAGACGCACAGCAAAGGACGGCGCCAATGCCGTCAACTTCCGCCGATCCCTGTTTCTAACTACGGCGATTGCCACAGTCGTCACTGCGGCTACCGGTGTGCAACCGGCGTGCGCGCAATCGGTGACACCCTCCGGCGATTTACTTTATCCTGGCGGCAGTCCGACTCCGAACTGGTCAGTCGGCGGCGACCTGCGTGTTGGTAATACCGCGACGGGCACGCTGGACATCACGAGCGGCGGCACGGTGACCAACGACACTGGCTTTGTCGGCTACAGCGGCTCCGGCCAAGGAACGGTCACCGTCTCCGGCCACGACGGTAGCGGCAATGCCTCGACCTGGACCAATAACGGTGACCTCGTTGTCGGTCAGGACGGCGACGGCACGCTCACCATCCAAAATGGTGGCAAAGTGCGCAATGGTGACGCCTATATCGGCGCCGGAACCGGCAGCCAGGGCGATGTCACCGTCTCGGGCCGCGACATCAACGGCCATGCCTCGACTTGGACCAGTACCGGTCAAGCTCTCATCGGCGACAGCGGCACAGGTACGTTCCGCATCGAGGATGGCGGGCTGGCGAATAGTGCACTGTTCATCATCGGCAACAGTGGCAGTGGCACTGGCGCGGTTACGGTCACGGGCCGCGACTCCAGCGGCAATGCCTCGAGCTTGACCATCACCAACCAGATTTATGTTGGCGCGGACGGCATAAACAATACACTCGACATCCTGGATGGCGGGCTGGTGAACAGTGGACAGGCGTCTATCGGCTATGGAGCCGGCAGCGAAGGCACGGTCACTGTCTCGGGCCGCGACGCCCACGGCAGTGCCTCGGCCTGGAACCCTGCCGACAATATTTACGTGGGTTTCTCAGGCAGCGGCACGCTCAACGTCACGGACGGCGCCGCGGTGGCCACGAGTGCGGCTGGAGGCGGCGCTGCCTCCATCTATGTCGGCTACATGAACGGCGGCACGGGCACGGTCAATGTCTCGAGCAGCACCGGCGACGTCTCTAGCTTGACCGCGTCCGACCGTTTTGACGTTGGCTACGATGGCGCCGGCACGATGACCGTCGGTAAGGACGGCTTCGTGAGCGTAGGCCAAGATATTCATATCGCTAACGGCAGCACGAGTAGCGGAACGCTCCATCTCGACGGCGATGCCACCGGGCGCGGCGTTGTCGAAACCGGATCGGTGATCAGGGGAGCCGGCGCCACCGCCGTCCTCGACCTCAACGGCGGGATTCTGCGTGCGACGCGAGATGAAGCCAATTTCCTGAACGGGTTCGGGGCACTGACGGTGGCAACCGGAGGCGCCTGGTTCGATACCAACGGGCACGACATCGTCATCGACACCGATTTTTCCGGTTCATCGAGCTTCAACAAACTGGGCCTCGGTCAACTGACGCTGACCGGGGACAGTTCGGGCTTTAGCGGTGCATCGACCGTGTCGGCCGGCACGCTGGCGGTTAACGGCCTCCTGGGCGGCAATATGTTGGTCGATACGGCCGGACGGCTCGCGGGCACGGGCAGCGTCGGGAATGTCGACAATACCGGTGTCGTCGCGCCGGGCTATGGCAATGCCATGGGCACGCTCACCGTCCAGGGCAACTATGTCAGTACGGGCGGAGGCCTCGAGATCGCGACCGTTCTGGGTGACGACAGTTCGCAGACCAGCCGTCTCGCGGTCAACGGCACGACGTCCGGCTCCACGCAGGTCGACGTCATCAATCGTGGCGGCCTTGGCGCGCAAACAGTGAATGGCATCAAGATCGTCGATGTGACGGGCGCGTCCAACGGCACTTTCGTGCTCAACGGCAACTATGTTTTCCAGGGCGATCCGGCGGTGATTGCCGGCGCCTATGCCTATCGTCTGTATCAAGGAGGCGTCTCCACTCCCGCGGACGGCGACTGGTATCTGCGTTCCACCCTGCTCGATCCCGGCGGCAATCCTGACACACCGCTCTATCAGCCCGGCGTGCCGGTCTACGAGGGCTATGCCGCCAATCTGCAAGCGCTCAACACTCTGCCGACATTGCAGCAGCGAGTCGGCAACCGCGCCTGGGGCTCCGGCGCCAGCGACGGTAACGGAATTTGGGGCCGAACGGAAGGCACTCATGGGCACTTCGCTAATGCCGCGGTGTCGACGACCGGTTTGGATCAGAACATCAGTACATGGAAGATGCAGGCGGGCGTGGATCGCGTGCTTGTCGACACCGATACGGGCGGACGTCTGGTGGCGGGCGTCAACGTCTCCTATGGCCAGGCCAACAGCACGATCGAATCGCTATTCGGCGACGGCGTGCTGAAGACCAACGGCTACGGCCTTGGCGCGACATTGACCTGGTATGGTGACGCGGGCGTCTATGTCGACGGTCAGGCGCAGGTCAGCAGTTATGACAGCAACCTCAAATCCGAACTTCTCGGCTCGCTCACCCACGACAATGACGGCAGCGGCAAAGCGTTCAGCATTGAAGCCGGCAAGCGGATCTCGTTCGGTGAGAGGTTTGGCATCACGCCGCAATTCCAGATGGTCTATTCCGATGTCCAGTTCGATCGCTTCGTCGATCCGGCTGGTGCCGTCGTGACGGCCGACAACAATGACAGCCTGAAGACACGCTGGGGCGTTGCGTTCGATCATCAGAGCACTTGGGAAGACAATCGCAGCCACATCTATGGGATCACCAATCTCAGCAATGAGTGGCTGGACGGCTCGCGCACCCTGGTCTCGGGTACGCCCATCGACCATGCCGACGAACGGCTGTGGGGCGAACTCGGTCTGGGTACGAGCGTGAGTTGGCGCAAGGACATCACCTTCTACAGCGAGGTCTCCGTCGATAGCCCGTTCGACGACTTCGGCGACAGCTATATCCTCAAGCTAGATGTCGGCCTCCGGGTGCAATTCTGATCGCGGGCCTGACAGGCCGTCGCTCTAACCGCTGATTTCTACAATTGGTCCTGCAGAATGACCTAAAATTCTGGAAGCGGTGGAAATTAGAGAGGTCTGATTGAAACCCTAATCGGCATAGGCTAAGGAGCGCCACGTTGTTCAACTTCCTTCCGAGAAATGATCCTTTCCTCTTCGGTCAGGTTTTGTCGTTGCTTTGGTGATAAAGCTCCATTGCCGACAAATTGGACGGCGGTTTTCGAACCATAACTCTGCTCCTCGTCGCGTGGCTGCGGCGACGTGGTTGACGGCGTGCTCCGCGACGACGTCACGGACGTTCCATCACCGCCACCACAGCCGATGACCTCGACGATGATGATCGAATGCAGATCGGTGACGCGGGATTGTCGTGAGCGACTCGCGTCCGCAGCCTCATTGACCGCCGGATCTGCCGTATTCGAAGCAACCGTCAGCGCACCAATATAGGTGACACGGTTATCAACACGCCGGCTGTCGAGGCTTATTTACAAAATCGTATTTGACGCATACGCGCGAGATATAGTCTGGCTATAAAATTGATGAAATATGGTCTGGCCATAAAATACGGCCGACGCACTCAGACTCGATGAGTGTCACTCATCAGATCTATCTGACGGCTTTCAGCTTGTCTGGTTAGGCGCCCGTCCCTTTCCAGGAGGCCGGCAATCGATCCGAAGCGAGCCAACTTGGATAAAACAGTCGCGATTGAATTCGTATCGCGATTTTAGATCGTGAAAAGGTGGGTGTCAGAGACGCCCGCCCTCCAGCTCCGCGTCTGCCGTTTATTATCTGGTATTCTCAGCAATGAACTTCATGATAACCGGCGGCTTCACTTTATATCGCGTCGTTGTCTGCACTGATTTTTTAACTCTGGGACCACGAACAGCTCAGCGTAGTTCGCCTCCCGACTAGAGTTTGATTAGGTGCTACTCCCCGTAATTAGTAACACGGGGGCCTCAAAATACATGCTCCCGGATTCCGTGCAGCCTGTCTAGTCAGTACAATGCAAGGTATGACTCGGTCCTTTAGCCGGTTCCGCAGGAACACTCTGGGGCAAAGCGCCTGCCGAGCGGACGTTCGGGGCTCGGGGCAGGTCAAGGCTGGCGAAGCCAGCGGGCGGGCCCGGCGCGGCCTTGAACGCCCCGGAAGCCCCGAACCAAAACGCTTAGGCGCGCTTTGCCCTCTCCCACCAAGTCTCCATCAGGGCGATTCGCTTAAAAATCCGCCCGAAGCCGAGAGATGTCCATGGCTACCCTAGGCAATTTCCCTGAGGGGGCTGATCAGAAAAACCTCAGAATCCCTTAGCTAAGGAAATGGGCAGTTCGCTGGCAGACATTCACTTAAGCTAAAGCTATTGACGAGGACATAGAATGTCCTATAGGTCATTAGATGATTGATTCGTAGGTAAGGTAACGCTGGGATACAGATGTCGGATCGACTTTACACGGTCAAAGACGTAGCTCGGATGATTGCGTTCGATAAATCGGACGAAACCATCGCCCGCGTCATGCGCCAAATACGTCATTGGACCAACAATGACCTTCTTTTCCCGGTAGGTGGCAAGGACACCGGAACCGGAGTCAGCCGGGTTTATGACGCCGACGGGGTCCGCAAGGCCGGAATCATCCTGGAGCTAACCCGGTATGGCATCACCGTGGACATGGTGGGCGAAGAGACATTCGAAGAATGGATGTCGAGCATCGTCACAACGAAAGAGTGGAAGCGTGCAATCGAGGGTAAGGACGATTTCTTCCTTCAATTTGCTTGGGAGGCCGGAAGGGGAAGTTCGTCCAGAATACCGACCCTCAATCGCGGGCTACTTTGCCGAAGCGAATACCTGCAACGAACAGGGATGCGCACGGCTAGTGAGATCATCGTCAACGTAACCGCTATCTGCAAACGCATCGGGCTTTGAGTTTTTTTGGGCGCGATAGGACAACAAATGTCTCATTCTCTACGTAACGTTACGGGCGACTTGAGTACGATAGCCCCTACGTACGTAACGGGCCCGGAAAGCTACCCGCCCCTTTTGTTGCGGGGCCTCGATAGCCTCTACGTATCGTATTACGTGGATTTTCTCAGCTCTCAGGTCGATTGGGATGATCTGGCCTACCGTAAGGAAAAGATCGGGCGCGAACGCCGGAACAAATTCGACGAAATACTCCTGGGCTCGGAACGTTTCGCCCTGCAACCTTACGGGAAGCATCCCTACAAGTTCGTCCTGTCGAACGCCGCCTTCAAAATTCAATTGAGCGAACGGATGCAGCCGTCGTGCTACGTCCAATTCTATAGCGAGGCGTTGTGGGTCGAAGGGCGTGACTTGCTCACAGCCCGCTTCCGCCATTGGGTCGGCTCGATTGGGGCCAGCTTTATCAAGCCGGAAACCGTATCGCGGGCGGATTGGGCCTTTGATTTCGGCGTCCCGGAACGCGACTTCGAACGGGAGCACTTTGTCAGCCGCGCGACCAAGGACGCATCTTGGCGGGAACATCAAGCCGAGCAGACCATTCAATTCGGGACCGGCGATGTCGTGCTCCGGGTCTACGACAAGGTCGCGGAGATTGACCAGCAAAGCGACAAGGCTTGGTTTTTCGATCTATGGGGCCAGAAAACGGGCGTCTGGCGCGTCGAGTTCCAGGTGCGTGGAGAACGCCTCAAGATGGGCGCAATCCACACCATGGATGATTTGACTTCGCTTGAAGCCGATTTGCTTCGCGAGCTTGCGACCAACCATACGACCCTGCGGAAACCCAGTGGCGATAGCAATCGCTCCCGTTGGCCTCGCCACCCGCTTTGGATCGCCCTCCTGGACGCGATATCCAGCATGTCCCAGACCGGGCTGATTCAGGATATCGACCCGCTGGCGGCAATCGACCTCAGGCTGGATCGTTCGTCCAAGGCGACCCTCGGATATCTCAAAAACATCGGCGCGATGATCCAATTGCGCGACAAGCTGGACGAACCTCCCTCGCTGGAGACCGTCATTGCGACGCTACCTAAACTGCTTCGCAGGCATCACAACGAAATCATCTGGAACGACGATATTGCCCGAAAGGTGAAGGGCTACGAGTTGGGCCAATGATCGAGTCCCGCGACATCATGAATCTAGTCAATGCTCACGTGAGCAAGATGCTTACCGTCGCGGAAACAGCGCTGCCGGAACGGCAGTTCGCAGCCTTTCGGAAACTGATGTTCGACGAATTCGGACGGAATGGATTGGAAACGGAACTCCGAGACCTCTTCGACGAGCATCGCGGCTAATGGAATGGATAGGCAAGGGCCGGACAAGAATCTGGCATGAAAGGAGGTTCGCCATGAGTGGCATCGCAGCCCGATAAAACGGAAATCCAGGTAACCCTCGCCGATTGGCCTGAAGATTTGCCGATCCTCGAAACGGAACTAGAGCTTCTTGAAACCCAACTGCTCGATATACTGAGCGCAATGTTGCGGAACGAGTAACACAGTAAGGAACGTGGTATGGCTAAACAGGTCATTCTCTACCTTCGGGTCTCGACATCTCGCCAAGCAGAGAAGGACCTGTCCATCCCAGACCAGCGCCGCCAACTGACGGAATTCTGTGAGCATCGAGGATGGACAATCATCGCCGAATACGTGGAACCAGGGGCATCCGCGACCGACGATAAGCGCCCTGAATTCCTGCGAATGATCGATGGAGTCGCGAGCGGGCTTCTGATTGCCGATACCGTCCTCGTACACAGCTTTTCGCGGTTCTTCCGCGATGCCTATAAATTTGAATTTTACCGGCGATTGCTCGCGAAGCATTCCGTCGAGGTCGTCTCAATCACCCAGGAATTGAGCGACGATCCAATGGGCGAGATGCTCCGCCAGATCGTCAATCTATTCGACGAATATCAGAGCAAGGAAAACGCGAAGCACGTTCTCCGCGCCATGAAGGAAAACGCGCGGCAAGGCTTCTGGAATGGGTCAAAGCCGCCCTATGGTTATCGGACCATAGCCGTGGGGGTCCGAGCCGATGCGGTCAAAAAGAGGCTCGAAATCGAGCCCTCCGAAGCGAAGATTGTCGAAGAGATTTTTGCTCTGTGCTTGCAGGGCAATGGCATCCGTTCGATTGCCGACACCCTCAACTCGCGAGGGTTCCGGCATCGGAACGGGCGGCGCTTCAATAGCAGTCTCGTGCATCAAATTCTGACCCGCTCGACGTATCGGGGGATTCACCACTTCAACAAGAAGTCGGCCAAAACCAAGACCAAGAAGGAAAGCTCCGAATGGGTATCGCTGGAAGTTCCAACGATTATTGCACCCGATACCTTCGATAGGGTCCAAGCCCTGCTGAACGCTCGCCGCCCAACGAACACCCCTCCCCGCATCGTAAATGGCCCCACGCTCCTGACCGGCTTGGCCAAGTGCGGGACCTGTGGCGGGGGCATGACGCTTCGCACCGGCAAGGGCGGTCGATACCGCTATTACACCTGCAATGCCCGCGCGACGGAGGGAAAAGGCTCATGCACCGGCCGTAATATTCCGATGGACCGGCTGGACAATCTGGTTTTGACCGAATTGCAGGAGCAGATATTCAAGCGGGATCGCATCGAGAAGATGCTCAATGAGCTTCTGAAACGAACCGGGACGAAAATCGACGATCTGCGCCGCAAGGAAGCCGAATTGCGCAAAGAACTGCGGACAATCGAGGAAAAGATTGGACGCCTCTACGACGCGCTCTCGGAAGGTGTGGTTACGAACTCGGACGGGTTCAAACGAACGCTCGGCGCGCTGGAGCAACAGCGTGAGGAATTGCTCCGGCAGGTCGGCACGATAGGACGCCAGAAGGATATTCCACGGGGCCTTCTGACACCTCGAAATATAGACCGCTTCGCCCAAGCCGCCCGCGAGCGCCTAGCCGATGGCAACCCGGAATTCCGCAAGAGATACGTCCGAATGTTTGTGGACCGTATCGAGGTGGCCGATGAGGAAATCCGCATCTATGGGCCCAAAATTGCCCTCGCACAGGCCATCAGCGGCGGCAGTAAGGCACCAATGGGCGGAGTGCCCAGTTTAGATGCGGGATGGTGGTGGAAGCAGTCTGCCTCGAACTCGTCTCTAGTGAATTCCCTGATAAACAGGGAAAATGCAGGGAATTTCGCCGGAAATATGCGGAAAATTGAGGGAGCCGAGGCCACACAACGGCAGGAGTCCGCCATTTCCCAGCCAAATAGCTGCCGGGGCAAGGCCGCGATTATCAGGGAATTTTCAGAAGCGTTACAGGGAACCAATCTTCGCCTATCAGCGAAGCTGATCACCTAATTCAAAATGCTCGATGAGGAAGACCCGGAAAGGCGGGAGACCCGGTTTCGGATCATGCACGAGAAGCTGCTGCCGCGCTCCGCCTCTGGGGGCTCGTTGACCTACCCTACACTCGCCCATTGCCACCGCCAAGCTCAACGGCGTTGAGCCATATGCCATCTCAATGGACGTTCCCCGCAAGCCACTCCATTGCCCACCACGACGATCTCCCACCCTGGAACTGGGAGACGGCGGAACCCAGTCTAGCCCTTATATATGTGTGAGAACGCGACACTTGCGAAGTGCCAGACAAATATTAGGGGGGTGCAATCGAGAACTAGTAGCTCAGGTTTTGCCCCATACCCCCGATGACCTCCGAAAGCACTTCGTCCCGGTTAATCGCCTCATCGGATGTCACGATGTCGTCCGGGTCTTGATTCGAAATCGGACAAAGATACCGTTTAGTACGTCCTACGATTCCTGTTCTATCGCAAAGTAGTAGTGGCCCTTCCGGTAAATTAGGGCGACACCACCGTTGCGTTGAATCTCGTCCATGCGATTATACGCCTCGCGCGCCGAACCGTGATCAAAGGTCGCGAGCACTAAATCTCCAAGGGAAACTGGCTCCCAATTGTCATTATGACCATGCAACCGCTGATTCAGCATTCCTACAGTGCCCAATAGGCAAAACCCAATCCGGTCACGGCGTGGCGGGCCGGAATGTAATCGACAATGGTTCCCTTCCGGCCATGGAAGGCTCCGGCCGTAGCGATCCAGCCGCGGATTTCGCCGGTGCCGCTGCGCAGGGTGTCAGAATCGAAGGTAAAGAGGTGCTTAAGCTTCTCCCCTTCGCCGCGCTCGATGCGTTCGAGGACCCAACGGTCGAGCGGCTCATCGACCCAGCCAGCGCGTGGGCCGCGCGGACAATGCGATAGACCGCCTGAACCGTAAATGCCGACGCGTTCGGGGCGGTTCTCGAAAATCTCCCGCAAAGCTTCGCCCAGCTTGTAGCACCGTTCCGCCGTCGGTTGTGGCGGATGATAGCCGTTCACCAAGAACGGTATCGTCGGCAGACCCGTCTCGTGCGTGCCCATCATTTTGGCGACACGCACAACGGCATGACCCAACCCGCCCGCCGGACGTCCAAGCGGCTGCAATTTCTTCATATAGGCAATATCGAAACCACGCTCCATCAGTCCATGCAAAACCCTCTTGGCGAGTTCGTTATGGTTATTGAGTGTGATGTGATTGTCTTCGATCTTCTGGCCAGCATATCGGCTGCTGGTCGAACCCGACGATTTGTCACCGACGAACAACGCGAACGGCGGGTTGAAGGCATCAGAAAATAATTCGCCCTGATCGTCACCGATCACGAACAGTGCATCGAGCTTTGCCTTCTCAAGCTGCTCCTTGAGAGTCGCAAAGCCCGCATTGATGCGTTGTACGTAGCTCTCCAAGACTTCAGGCGTTTCCATGGCCAATTCTGGCGGCTGCGGCAGATCATTGACCAGCTGACGATGAACGTCGGGCCATTTCTCCGCAGGGAGAAACATCGAAGGAGCGTGCGACGAAGCCAGGCCGAGGACGAGGGGCATCGAATTTTTCCTGTCTAAAAGAAAATGCTCAGGTTCTTAGACCCGAGGCTGACCTGATCGAGGAAGATATGGCGGCGCGCGATGAGCCAGCTGCCGTTCACCTTGCGCAGCACGTCCTCGCGCCAGCCCGCCCAAACGTCTTCGTCGCGCGCCAAGCGCGCACGATAGACAATGAAGTTGCTAGCAACCTTGTATTCGGCGGCCGAAATGTGATCGAGGACGCGGACGTTCGCAATCAAATGGCGGGTGCGTGATTGTGGCTGCTCGGACCAGGCGAAGCCCGTGTAGAGCTTGCGAACGCGCTGCCCCATCAATTCCTTGTCCTCGTCGAACAGAGCAACATCACCGATCTTACTGAATTCACCCGATTCGTCGCGCGGCATTAGGTTCGCACGCACCGGCATCCAATATTCCAGATCATCGGCCAAGAGCGCGTACCAATCTTCGAATTTCCGATCGTCGAGCAGAGCCGCCTCGTCGTAGAGGAACTGTTCGAGTTCGTGCTGCAGCGCGATGTCGTCGAGCGTCCATCGGCGCGGTGTTGACGGGTTGGTTGAATCCATGACAGTTCGCACCATTAAATATGTTCACTGGGACGAGAATGGTTCTTCTTCATCTCCACCCAGTCGGACGCCTCCATATATTCGGCCCAGCAACGATAGAGCCACCGCTGGCCGTGCTCGTTGACGGTGCCGTTGAACCGGAGCGGGCCTTCGTTGCTGTCGACCGGCACCGCACGGCCGAGACCCATCTGATAATTCAGATCGTAGTCCTGCGTCGCTGCGCCGCGTGTGGCGTCCGTGCTCTGCACCCAATTCTCGCCGTCATCTTGCTCGAACATGCCGCCCGGCCCGAAATGACGATTTGATGCGCGGACTTGCATGCGCTGTACATCGGGTGGAGCGTTGCGGTCGACCAGCGTAGTTTTCCAGATCTCGATCTTGGTCGGCCCTAATGGATTGCGCACCATGAGGTCGCGCGAACCGCTATTCACGAAGAGATTTGGAAAGATATTGAAATTGGCGCGTAGGACCTTCGAGCGCACCGGTCCTAACTTGGACTGGATGGCCGGGTCCCTGCGCCAGGCAGCGAGCGGCGAGGACCAGTCGACGGCGGACTCGTCGTAGAACTCGGCATTGTAGCCGTGACCATATTCGACGATAGCTGTGAAGCCTTCGCGATCCGCCGGATTGAGATTCTTCTTTGTTGCGGTGCCGGTGCCCGACCGATGCCCCGCAAGCGCCGCCGAGCGATGTGTGAAAGCCCCGTGATAACTATCGCCGATCGCATTGTCAGCGGCGAATTTCCAATTGCAATCCATGGTCCAGCGCACGGTGCCGGGTGCGGCAACCAGGTCGCCCTGGTCAAGCAGCAGATCGAGCCCCCAACGGACGTCGCCCAGATAGTCTTCAAGCGAAGGTGCCTCGGCATCGAAGGTGCCGAAGATCAGTCCCTTGTAGCTGTCGAGTCTGGCGAGTTCCGGCAATCCCCAGTTCGGTTGGTCGATCTGGTCGTGATAGAGTTCTTTCGCACCAGGAATGTTCACCAAGCGTCCATCAACATTGTAGGACCAGCCGTGATAAGAACATACAAACCCCTTCGCATTCCCTCTATCGGCACGGCACACCTTGTTGCCACGGTGACGGCAGGAATTTATGAATGCCTTAATTTCGCCGTCGTTGGTTCGGCACACGAGGATCGAATCCGCCGCAATCTCCACGCTCACGAAATCGCCGGGGTTCGGAATTTGGCTTTCATGCGCCAAATAGATCCAGCACCGTCGAAATATCCGTTCGATCTCCATTCGATAGATCTGTTCATCGGAGAATATTCGACGGTTGACCAGGCCGCGCTTAAAATCCACCAATCGCGACATGTCCGGCATCAGTGTATCCAACGGCATGGCTATTCCCTTCTCGATTAACGCTCGTGACCGTGTTTCACAAAATCTATGACAAGGCGCGAGAATTCGCGCGGACGTTCAATGGGTGCCCAGTGGCCGCAACGATTGAAAATCACTAGCCGTGAATCCTCAAGATAGTTGAGCAAACGCATCGAACCTTCCAACGAGGAGACGAGGTCATTGCGGCCACGAAGCTGCAGGACAGGAACCTTGATTTTGTTGAGATCATTGGTCAGGTCGCGGCGTACGGCATCCGATTCCTTGCGCGCTTTATCCTGCTCGGGACGCGCGAGCCAGGCATCGAGCCGCTGCTGCAGCATCAAGTCCTCGTCGCTGTAGGTTGCACCGTTATACAGGAAAGCATTCATCATCTTGCGCATGGTCGCGAGCGTAGGATTGGCAAAGGCATCGTTCATCGCCTTCATGCCCTCGGTCGGCATATGGCCGAACAAGGTAGCGCCCGCCATACCTGATGCGTGCAAGACGATCTTGTTAACGCGATGCGGATTCTCAACACCGAAGACCAGTGCGGTCTCGCCCCCGAAGGACATATCCACCGGCGTCGCTTTCTCGATTCCCAATGCATCCATGAAATCGCACATGGTGCGCGCATACATCGAACTGCGCGATTCACCCTTTACCGTAACCGTATCGCTCTTGCCATAACCCGGCTGGTCCAGCAGCAGGCATCGGAAATGCTGCGATAAGATCGGCACGACACGATGATAAACCACCCATGCGCTCGTACCCGGACCCTGGCCTTCGCAGAAAATCAAAGGCTCGCCTTCGCCGATATCGTTGTAATGGACCTTGATCGGACCGGCCTGCACGTAGCGGCTGGTCTGCTCTTCGGTGATCGGCACCGTCGCCATCATCTTGCCTCGCTGTGATCTTCGTTTGGGCAAGCTCTAAAGAAAATAGGCCCGAGCGACCAAGACAAAACTCTTTTGGCAGTCATAAAGCAAACGAATGTCGGAACGATTTTTTTCCTTTATTTGCCGAATGTTGTTGACCGCCCCACAGGTCGATCCGCTATTTGTCTACGAGCAGGAGCGAAGATCTTCAGCAGGAAATCGAGGTCGAAAAATGGTCAATAAAATTCCAGTCGACACCCTATACTATGCGACAATCGTCACCAAAGACGCGAAAGCTTTGGCGCGCGATCATGCGAATTTCTATGGGATCACCCGCTGGGACGTTGTCCACCACACGACCGGCCGCCTGAAGGATTTCAACTTCCGCGGACGCACGCCGACGAGCCCGCCGAACCTAGGCCTGACAGGCCCGAATCCGACGCCCGGCGAATTCAACTTCATCTCCGCGATCGGCACGAGCGACAACGGCGGCCTGACCTTCCAAATCGTGCAGCCCACCGGCGGCATGAGTACATTCGAGCATTTCCTGGTGACGCGCGGACAGGGCGTGCACAGCCTGTTCATGTCAGTCGTAGAGCCGAACGATTTCACGAAGCTGCGCGACTGGCTCGCATCCGAAGGCATCAAGGTCGCCCAATCCTTCTCGATCGACGACGCGGCGGATTATTACTATTTCGACACGCGCGCGGCCTTCGGCGGCTATTACCTACAGGTCGTCGCACCGCGCGTGAAGGACTGGAAATCGTCCATCAAGACCAATGAGGTCTGGGACTTCTCCAACGAGATCACGCGCCCAGCCGCCGTGAAGGCGCCCCTCAACATCACAGGCATCACGCATTTCGGCGTCATCGTCGATGACGTGGAAAAATACGTCGATACCTACGCCCATTTCTTCGGTCAAACTCTGTGGCGCGGCATGCACTGGCGCACTGAGGAAGGCTCGCTCGAGAATACGACCTGCAATGGAAAACCCGTCGAGCATGGCTATTTCACCGGGCGCGGCGATGTCGGCAAGAATCCGCTGGGCGTGGATTTCGGCTTCGAGATCGTCCAACCGACCTTCGGGCCCAGCCACTATAAGGAGGATTTCCTCCTGCGGCTCGGCCCCGGCATCCATCACATGGACCTCGCGATGGCGATCCACGATTGGGACGAATGGAAAGTCCTGAACGACTGGCTCGACAAGGATTTCGAAGCGCCCGTGTGCATGAGCGGCATGCTGCGCGGCGGCGCATCCTTGTTCCAATACCAAAATTCGCAGAAGCGCCTGGGCTACGTCACCGAGATCCACGCGCCGCGGGACAAGGACAAGCCGAAGCAGCGCTGGGCGCCGGACTATTGGTACGATTTCGCGGGTAAAGTTGCCGACTGAGCCATGAACGACATCAAACTCATCGTTTTCCCGGGCGCTCCCAACCTGCCGATCTTCGTGGCGCGGGAAAAAAGCTTCTTTGCGGAAGCCGGCGCCAGGATCGAGCTGTCGACCACGCCGAGTTCGGTCTACCAGATCGAGAACCTCACGGCCGGTAAATACGATATTGCGGGCACCGCGTTCGACAATGTGGTCGCCTACCAGGAAGGCCAGGGTGCCGTCGCGCTCGCCGGACAATCGGATCTCTTCGTCTTCATGGGGGCGACCCAGATCGAGTTGGCGCTCATCGTCCAACCCGAGGTCGACAGCTATGAGAAACTGAAGGGTAAAAGCCTTGCACTTGACGCCGTCGCCACCGGTTTCGCCTTCATTCTGTATGCGATGCTTGAGCGCGCCGGACTTAAGCTCAGTGATTGCCAGCTGGTTCCGGTCGGCGCGACGCCGCAACGCTGGGAAAGCGTGAAGAGCGGGCAACATGCCGGCACCTTGACCATCGAGCCCTTCACGAGCGTGGCGCGCAGCCAAGGTTTCAAGATCCTGGAAACCAGCGCAACCGTCGTGGACAGCTATCAAGGCGGCATCTTCACCGCGCGGCGTTCCTGGGCGACGGCCAATCCCAGCGCCGTCAAAGCCTTCGTGGCGGGCTACCTGAAGGGCCTGGCCTGGAGCCTAGATCCGCAAAACCGTGCGGAAGCCGCCGATATTCTATCGCGCAACATGCCCGACATCCGACCGCAAGCGATCGAAAACGTAATGAAAGGTCTACTTTCGCCGCGTTCCGGCCTCACCCCGGCCGGCGCCATTCTGCCGGACGGCATGAAGACGGTAGTCGATCTGCGTAACCGCTATGGCGGCAAGCCGATCGCCAACACCGATCCCGCACGTTACGTGGATCTTCGCTATTACAACGACGCAGTGAAGGAACAATCATGAAAATCCGGCGTGTCGTCACAGGCCACGACAAGGATGGCAAGGCCGTCATCGTATCCGACGGTGATATGAGCAACGTGAAGACCATGGCGTCGGGCAACAAAGGATGCCTGATGTGGATGACGGACGATTGCCCGGCCGAGGTCGATGGCGACGAAGACCCGGCGCTGCGCGATATGGACATCGCGCCGCCAGCACGCGGGACGGTGCTTCGCATCCTCGAGGTCGCGCCAGGCAAGAGCCCGTTCATGCATCGCACCGATACCATTGATTATTGCCTCGTGCTGGAAGGCGAATGCGCGATGGAATTGGACGACGGAAAGGAAGTGTCGCTGAAGGCCGGCGACATCCTGGTCCAGCGCAGCACCTGGCACGGTTGGGCGAACCGCACCGACAAGCCCTGCCGCCTAGCCTTCATCCTGATCGGCTCGAAGGAGCCGGCGCACCACCTGCACGAACGGCACGGCTGAACCGCGGAGTCGATCGTAATGGCACTCGAGATCCTCTGTCACGTGGTGCCGCGCCATGATATCGCCGACGCGCAGTTCGTCGCCGATTTTCCCAACGCGACTTTCCGCAAGGCGCGGACCTTAGCGGAGGTCGCCGACGCAATTCCGTCCGCCGACATCCTGATCGCCAGCGATTCTTTGTTCACGGCCGAACTAGCAGATATTGTACGCTCGCAGGGCACCAAACTGCGCTGGATCCAATTCACAACGGTCGGCACCGATGCGGCGCAGAGCTTCGGCCTGCCGCCGCATATACTGCTCACCAATGCCAGCGGCATGCGTGCCAAAATCCTAGCGACCCACGTGATGGCGCTGATGCTGGGCTCCATGCGCGGACTGCGGCACTGCGCCGATGCACAGCGCCGTAAGGAATGGGACCGCGATCGCATCATGCCGACAATGCTGTCGCCCGAGGACAAGACACTCGTCATCGTCGGCCTGGGCGGGATCGGCCACGAGGTCGCGCGCAAGGCCAAGGCGTTCGATATGCGCGTAATCGGCGTATCCCGATCCGCCCAGGCCAACGAGCACATCGATGTGGTCGTTCCCCGTGCTGAGCTGGACACCGTCCTGCCCGAGGCTGATGTCGTCCTGTTGTCCCTCCCGCTCGATGCCAACACGCACCATATCCTAGGCGCAGACGAGATCGCTCTGCTCAAACCAACGGTGATTGTCGTGAATATCGCGCGCGGCGGCCTGATCGACGAAGAGGCCTTGATCGACGCGCTTACCCGACGCACCATTGCTGGCGCAGCGTTGGACGTCGCAAAGACGGAACCGCCCGCCGCCGATAGCCCGCTCTGGACACTCGACAATGTTCTGCTCTCTCCGCACATCGGCGGGCAGACCAATCACGCACGCAAGAATCCGATGGCCGAACTGATCGCCGAAAACCTGCGACGCTTTACGTCTGGACAGACGCTGATCAATCTCGTCGCACGCGCGAATCCAAAATGAAGACAGGAGGCACGATGAAAACGTCAGCGAGCGAGAAACCCCGCGCCAACATGAGCGACGCCGAGTGGCAGACCCGCCTTAACCTTGCAGCCGCCTTCCGCATGGGCCATCAATACGGCTGGAACGATAACCTCGGGAACCATATCTCCGCGCGGGTGCCGGACGCCCCGGACCAGTTCCTCATGAATGCACACGGTTACGGCTGGAACGAAATCACCGCTTCCTCGCTCGTGAAGGCCGACTTCAACGGCAATATCCTGAGCCATGCCCCGGGCGAGGTCTTTCTGCAGCCGGCCGGCTACAATTTCCACAGCGGCATCCTGAAGGCACGGCCCGACCTTGCCAGCGTGATCCACGTCCATGCCATGGCGGGCGTCGTGATCTCCGCCACCAAGAGCGGGCTGAAGGTCGTCGATCAGGCCGGATGTTACCTGCTAGGCGAAGTCGGCTATCACAATTTCGAGGGATTCGCCCAGGAGGAAGACGAAGTCCCGCGCATGCTGGCGGACCTCGGCGACAAGCTGACGCTGATCATGTGGAACCACGGCCTTCTCAGCGTTGGCCAGACCTTGGGCGTCGCTTTCTCTTTCATGGGGCGCTTGATAACGGCCTGCACGATTCAGGAGCGCTTGATGGCGACCGGCGCCGAAATCCGGGAGATTCCGCAAGAGGTCAAAGACGTCACCGAACGCGAGATCAGAAAGCGGCGTCAGGACAAATCACGCAGCGACCGGGAATGGCAGATGCATTTCCGCACCGCGCAATCGCTGTTTCCGGATTTCCAGAACTGACACGGCGGGGAGAAAGAAATCCGTCGCAAAGACACCGCTCGCGCGTTAGCCTCATCTGCCCAGCGAAAGCGGCCTGGGTACACGATTACGGTCGGTAGGTTTGGTCGATGGATCTGCGGCAGCTTCGCTATTTTGTTCGAGCTGTTGAACTGAAAAGCATCACACGGGCAGCGGACGAGCTGAATATCTCGCAGCCGGCGCTGGGCTTGCATATCCGCAAGCTGGAAGACGAACTCAATGCCGAACTCCTAGTCCGCCATTCGCGCGGCATCGAGTTGAGCGAAGCCGGCGCGATTTTCCTGGAACATGCCCGCGCCTTGATCGACGGAATGGAGAGCGCCAAACGCGCTTTACAGGACATCCAGCAAACCCCTCAGGGCACAGTCCATGTCGGCGTTCCGCCAAGCGTAAACCTCACCTTGTCGGAGATGCTGGTCAAAGCCAGCCGGTCCGAGATTCCACAGGTCAGACTGAGCATTGTCGAGGATTTCACCACAATCCTCGTGGAAGCGGTCGCCTCCGACCGGCTGGACCTTGCCTGCGTCTACCGTTCCGAAGCCAAAAGCTTGGTGTTCGAACCACTGCTGCGCCAGAATCTTTGCTTCATCACCGCGCCGGGAACGACCCAAGACGAGAATATGCCGATCTCGCTGGCCGAGATTGTGCATCATCCGCTGGTTCTGTCGGGCGCCAAGCATGGCTTCAGGCAAAGGATGGAAGCCGCCTTTGGTGCCGCCAACCTGACCTTCAGCGTAGCTTACGAGGTGCAATCGGAATCGCTCGCCAAGGAACTTGTCCAGCAAGGCAATAACGGCACCATCCTGCCGCTCAGCGCGGTGCGCGCGAACGTGCAGGAGGGAAAGCTGATTGCGCGGCCGATCGAGCCCGCCATCACGGTGGAACTCTATCTCACCTACAAGGAACAGCGCACGCTATCGCCGTCGCAGAAGGCCGTACGCAACCTGATCCGCAGAATCGCCCACGATCTGGCCGACCTCGACGACACGCTCTGGACCTATTCCGGCGATCAGTAGGACTGAACCGCGCCGCGTCATACTTCCAGCGGCGTATCGCTCCACGGCCACACGCTCAACCGATTGGTCGGCAATGCGATCGACACGTTCTGACGCTCATCGAACAAGTGGCGGCGATCGCCGTAAACCAGGATCGGATCCTGGCCGTCAATCTCGATACGGTATTCCGTCCGCTCGCCGACGAACAACGTCGCCTCGACCTTGCCCGGCAGCAGGCACAAGGACGCATCGGCCTGTTCGGCTGCGGCGTTCGTGAGAGACGCATCTTCCGGCCGGAAAGATACGCAGACCGCATCGCCCGGCACGAAGGTCCTGTTCGTCGCGATGCGGACCGGCCAACCGCCTCCGCCCTGGATCGCTACGTCCACGAAGCCGCTCGGATCATACACTGACGCAACGCCGCGCAAATTGACCGTCTTGCCCAGAAAGTCACGCACGAAGGTATTGGCGGGATTTTCGTACAGATCGCGCGGCGTACCAAGCTGCTGGACACGTCCCTGTTTCATCACGGCGATGCGGTTGGACAGGCTCAACGCTTCCACCTGGTCATGCGTGACGAACAAGACGGTAACCTTGAGTCGCGCCTGCAGCATCTTCACCTCGATACGCATCTGCTCGCGCAGTTGACTGTCGAGATTGCAGAACGGCTCGTCGAGCAACAACAAGCCCGGCTCGTAGACTAGCGCGCGGGCGAGCGCCATGCGCTGCTGCTGACCGCCGCTCAGCAGCGGCGCTGGCCGGCTGGCAAGATGCTGGAGGCCGACAAGCCCTAGGACGCGGTGCACGCGGTCGCGGATCTCTCGGCTCGGCACTTTGCGCAAGGTCAGCGGATAGGCGACGTTCTCTTCCAGGGTCATGTGCGGCCAGACCGCATAGGACTGGAATACCATGCCGATCTCGCGTTTCTCCGGCGGCACGAACAGCCGCTGGCTCATGACGACGATCGGTTTATCCCTGAAATAGATCGAACCTGCATCCGGTGATTCCAGCCCCGCAACCATGCGCAAGGTCGTGGTCTTGCCGCAACCGCTCGGCCCCAGGAGCGTGAAGATCTCGCCCTCGTGGATATCAAGCGAGAGGTCGTCCACTGCCGACTCGCGCTGGCTCGCATACTTCTTCTTCAGGTTCTGCAGACGCACCATCGGGACATCGTTAGCCGGTGGCACGGACAACCGTAGTCCGTTACCAACATCCGAGGTTTGTAGTGTCGTCGCGTTCATTGCTTAAACTCCCCTCCATCTTCCGGAGGTACGGCATCGGTCATTTTGTGAAGAAATCGACCAGGATGCGGTTGCATTCGTCCGGCTTGTCGTTCTGGACCTGATGGCCGGCACCTTCGATCACATGGAACGGGACGTTCGGCAGCAAGGCCTTGAGTCCCAATCCCATCGGCTCCAGCGGTGCCGAACGGTCTTCGCGGCCCCAAATCATGCACATCGGCATGGGAAGCTGCGGCAGACGGTCGCGAAGATACCAGAGCTGACGCTGAGCCGCATTCTCCTTCGTTACCTTGCGGTAACGCTGGATCGATTGCAGCATTTCACGATGGCCCGGTGCGGCAGCCACCTCGAAACGGGCCGTAACCAGTTCTTTCGTGATCTTCGACTTATCTTTGAGGATCACTTCAAGGAAATTTCGCACCGACTGTTCGGTGCCGTCAAAGCGCGGCAACGCCTCACGTTCACCGTCCGGAATATCGCACGCGGTCGCAATCGTTCCGCTGCTGATGAGGCCGAGATGCGAAACGCGGGTTGGATTGTCGAGGGCATATTTGGCAACGACATAGGCGCCTTGCGAATTGCCGAGCAGGCGGACTTTGCCGAGATTCAGCGTATCGATAAAGCCGGCCAAGTGTTCGACCAGTGTCTGGAAGGAATATTCGATCATCGGCTTATCAGTGTAACCGCTGCCGAGCAGATCTATGGCATAGACCCGGAAATGCGGCGCCAGCGCCGGGATGGTCTGCGCCCAGCCAGATGCGCCCGACGCGCCGGGACCGCCGCCATGCACGAAGATGATGGGATTGCCGTGGCCGGCAGTGGAATAATGGGTTTTGACGCCGTAGACGGTTGTCTCCATCGCGCGGACCTGCGGGATGACCGTCCAGTTGGATTGCAGTTGCACGTTGCTCACGTCATATCCCCATTTCTAGTGTGAACTGAAAGCTACTTATTTTCGCCTGTCGGTGCCGGCGTGCCGCCCAGGCTGATGCCGAACATGCGCGCGATCAGCGCCACGCCCACACAAATCAGGATCATGACCGTCGTTATGACGGCTGCGGATTCCGGTTCGGTCTGCGTGCCAATCAGGTAATCGAGCGACAGTAGCGACAAGGTGCGCAGATCGGTCGATGCGAGCAGGACGACGCCGCTCACCTCGTTGATCGCAGTCACGAAGGTCATGAGGCCGACGGCTGTCAGCATCGGCATCAGGATCGGAATATTGATGCGACGTTGCGTAATCATGTGGCTGCCGCCGCAGATGGTCGAGGCTTCCTCGAGCTCCTTGTTGACCTGCATCAGGCCGGATTGCAGGAGCTGTACGCCGAGTGGGAAGCGGAAAAGAACCATCGCGACCACGAGGATGAACATCGAGCCGTACATGAAGCGCAACGGCGGGATCTCCAGCACGACCGTGACCAGCCCCATACTCAGCAGCACGCCCGGGATGGCCCAGGGCAGCCAGCTCACGAATTCTAGGACCTTGCGGGCGCGAAAATTCGTGCGCACCAGGATATGCGCAACGAAGAAGCAAATAATTCCCGCAGCAAGGCCAGACGTGACGCCAAGCACCAGCGTGTTCCATAGGGCATCAAGGAACCGCTCATGGCCGAGCACTGCTTTCCAGCGATCCAGAGTCCAAGGATTGGGAATATGGAAGAAGCCCCAGCGTTTCATGAAGCTGCCAGCCAGGACCGACAGGAACGGAACAAGAGTCTGCAGCAGGACTATGAAGAGCACGATTGCGAAGGCGAGCCAGCGCCAGCGGCCGAGCTCGATCAGGCCAACACGCATCTTGCTTCCGACGGTCACGTATTGCCTGCGGCCGACATAGAGCCGCTGCAGTATGATGAGCGGCACGAGCGCCAGAAGCACAAGCGCCGAGAGGGCCGATCCTTCTGCGATCAGCGGCGGTTCGGTCTGGAGCATGCGAACGAGGATCGTGGAATAGACATCGATGGCGGCCGGGCCGCCCAAAATGGCCTCAATCTCGTACGATTGAACGCCGCGGATGATACCGAGCACCGCGATCATCGCGATCATCGGCCGCGACAGCGGCAGAACTATGTTGCGCAGTGTCCTGAATTTGGACGCACCGCTGGTGCGGGCTGCTTCCTCCAGGCTCGAATCCATGTTACGGAACCCCAGCACCAGCAAGATGAAGACCGAGGAGATGTTCTGGGCCATCAGGTGGACCCAGATGATCCCCCAGTAGGAATAGATATCGACCGAAAAATTCTCGAAATAGGGAATGGTCTGGATGAGCTGATTCAGAACGCCGCGATAACCTTCGAGCAAGAAGGACCACCCCTGCACGAAAGCGAGATTCGGCATGAAAAAGGCGATCCAGAAGCCGAATTCGAGGCCCTTTGAAAACGGCATATCCGTGCGCGCCACCAGCCATGCTAGCGGAATAGCAATGACGAACCCGAGGAAGGCGCGAATCAAAACGATGCTGACCGTGTTCCAGAGTGCCGCGCCAATCTGAGGATTTTCCCAGGCCTCGTTCCAGTTGCCGAATCCGAACTGGAAGCCCTGATACGGCGGCGCGACATCGAAGCCGTTGATCAAAACCACGGCGACCGGCGCCAGTATAACGATGGTGATGCAGATGGCGAACAGCCATTGTGCGAAAGTCTTCCAGGTTATGCCTGGCCAGAACGGCATCCGCGCGGTTTCCGTGATCGCGTGATTCATCTCGAACAAAATCCGCTTTTAGGCGCAACGGCCGCTATATTGCGGCTGTTGCGCCAGAACGCAGCTTTACTTCTTTCCGATCGCCTTGGTCACTGCGTCGCGCATGTCTTTCGTGACTTGCGGCGCCGAAAAGAACTCGTCGTTCATGTTGCGGTATTCGACGCCAGCGCGCTGGCGCACCATTTCGGATACTTGCTTCAGATCGACCTGCTTGTGATAGGTGCTGGTCTTGATAGTGTTGACCAACGCCTGCTGGCCTTCCTTCGAATAGAACCAGTTGACGTAGACCTGCGCCGCGTTCGGATGCGGAACCGGATCCTTGGGCAGGAAGGCGATACCGTCGGTGGACGACACGCTGGCGATCGCTTTGCCCTTCGCCTTGAGGAACGGAATGCCCGTCAGGCGGCCGCCGACCTCCTGGAGCTTCTCCACTTCCTGCCAACGGGCATAAACGCCGATCAGCATGCGCCCCGAATCGATCCATTCGACATTTTGACGCTCGTCCGACGAGAACACGATGCGGCCGTTCTTGAAGAAACGATCGACGAATTCAGGCCCAAGCTCAGGAGAATAATATAGGAACAACGTCGCGGCGTATCCGCTGCCGGATCCGCGCGGGTCGCGCATCACGATCTTGCCGTCATATTTCGGATCAAGAAGCTGTTCCCAATTCTGCAGTTCGGCCGCCTTGACCGTGCGATTCACCGTGACCGCAGGATATGCGAGGCCGTCGGAGATCAGCATGTACTGATTTTCCTTATCGCCCCACAGCAACTTGTTGTCGGCCCAGTTTTTTACATCGAGAATATCTTCTCGCAGCATCGGCTTTATTGGTTTGAGCCCGCCGATCGGTTTAATATTGGCAACCGCACCGAGCGAACCGCCGATCATGACGTCGACCTTGGCGAGACTCGCCTTGAATTCTTGCACATAGCGCGAGTCGCGTTCGACACTGGTCGCGGCCTGGAAGAGGTTTACCTTGATGTTCGGATAGGCTTTCTCGAAGGAGTCCTTCGCGAATTCGCGGCGCGAGTTACCCGCCTGGCTCCAGACGACGACCTCGCCTTCTTTCTTCGCCGCCTCGACGATTTTGGCCCATTCGGGCGAATTGGCAGTTGCCGGCGCTTGCGCGTGAAGGTCCTGGATTCCAAAACCCAGGAGCAGGCAGCTAGCTGCCGCCACCGATACACGAACCTTCGCAAAAAACATGTCCCCACTCCCTGTTATGGCGCGAAATAGTAATGGCGCTATTAGAACTTCTAAGAGCGAGGTAGAGTTAGCAGCTTGTCTGCTTGTCGTACAGTAGTATTTTGCTACATCGTTATACGTTAAGGATCTGGAAAATGGCAGGAAGCTGTAACGTAGCCATCATCACTGGGGGCGGATATGGCATTGGCCGGGCGGCGGCGTTGCAAGCTGCGGCCCAAGGTTGGACGATCGTAGTGGTCGATGTCGACCCTACAAAGGCTGCCGAAACGCAGAATAAGATTGCACAATCAGGCGGTCGTGCCGCAGCGGTGGCTGGCGATGTGACGGATGCCCGGACCGCCGAACGGGCGGTCACGAGCGCCAAGGAGCTCGGCATCATCAAAGGTCTAGTGAATTGTGCGGCCATGCGCCACCCGGGGCCCATCACCCAGATCACGGAAGCGCAGTGGGACGAGACAATCAGCGTCATCCTTAAAGGCGTGTTCCTGTTCTGCAGGGCGGCCATCCCGGAGATGATCGGCAATGGCGGCGGCTCGATTGTCAACGTCTCGTCGGCTGATGCGTCGGGACGAAAGAACATGGTCGCTTATGCATCTGCCAAAGGCGCAGTGAACACGCTCACCCTGTGCCTCGCCGCCGACCATCTGCAGGACCGGATCCGCGTCAACACCGTCATCCCCGGTTTCACGCTGACCGGAATGACCGAGCATTATTCCCAGGCGCGGCTCAACGAGATGTCATCTAAGTTCGTCGCCGGACGGCCGGGTGAACCCGACGATGTCGCAAACATCATCCGCTTCCTCCTGTCAGACGAGAGTGAAACCGTGACGGGCGGCTTCTTCGGCGGGCAAACCCTAGCTATGCGCTAACGGAGTACCGCAGCCCTCGAAACAGAGCGGCAACATTGTTGCCGCCCTGTTCATTTACACCTGGAACGCGCTGTAATGCGCATCAATCCCTGTTGGAGGGTTCAGGCTTGGACCCGTCGCGGCGAAACGGCGTATTGGGTTTGAGGCCGCTCTGGCGCAGACCTTTGGACCGCGCGCCGTTCTCCATATAATCGCCACGCGTGGCGACGGCGGCCATGTCGTCCCATTCCTGGTTCCAATCACCCAGGGAATAGCCATGCCACGGCGCCTCGGGCTTCAAGGTCGGCAATTGGAGCCGTTCCC
>Ga0180219_1000127_pt1 | contig 88471 bp, 85 predicted proteins | sample eDN3rd30CBELigMG_FD_151338 | JGI IMG/M metagenome (GOLD analysis project Ga0180219, IMG submission 151338) | Enriched Miracle-Growth compost microbial communities from Emeryville, California, USA - eDNA 3rd pass 30_C BE-Lig MG (version 2)... ...
GGAGGGTGGTGGACAGGGCTGGATTCGAACCAGCGTACGGGAAACCCGGGCAGATTTACAGTCTGCTGCCTTTAACCACTCGGCCACCTGTCCATGGGGTCCGCGTCGGGAAGCGGTGCCATGGCGAAACGAGGCTTGCCTGTCAATGCCGCTCGTGGGAAAGGCGCGCGCATGAGGCAATTTTCCCGTCATCGCCGCCCGCAGGGGCAGAACCAGCGCGGCCAGGGCATCCGTTTCTGGGGCCGCCACGCCGTGCTCGCGGCGCTCGCCAACCCCGAGCGGCGCGTCAAGCGTATCTGGGGAACGCGCGAGGCGCTGTCCCAGCTCGACCTGCCGCCGGTGGTACCGATCAGCTATGCCGACGTCGCCGACCTCGCGCGCCTCGTCGCGCGGGATGCGCCGCATCAGGGGCTGGTGATCGAGGTCGATCCGCTCGACGGTCCGTTTCTCGGCGATATCCTGCAGGAAGAGGATGGCGCGGGGAGCAAGCGACCGATCATCGTCCTCGACCAGGTCACCGACCCGCATAATATCGGCGCAGTGCTGCGCTCGGCAGCGGCGTTCGACGCCGCGGCGATCGTGACGCAGGACCGCCACAGCCCGCCCGAGAGCGGCGTCATCGCGCGATCGGCCTCTGGCGCGCTCGAAACTGTGCCGTGGGTGCGCGTCGTCAACCTGTCGCGCGCGCTGGAGGAGATCGCCGAGGCGCGATATTGGCGCATCGGCCTGACCGGCGACACCGAGACGACGCTGGGCGAAACGCTCGACGGCAGCAAGGTCGCGCTGGTGCTCGGCTCCGAGGGCGACGGGATGCGCCACAATGTCATGGAGCATTGCGACGTCCTCGCACGTCTGCCGATCTCGCCGCGGATGGAGAGCCTCAACATCTCGAACGCTGCGGCGGTCGCGCTCTATGCCGTCGCGACGGCGGGCGGCTGACGTTATCCCGGCGCAAGTCGGGACCGCTATCGTTCGCGCGGAACGCCGGAGACCCCAGCTTTCGCTGGGGTGACAATGAGGAGATCAATCCTCCTCGGCGATCCGCACCTTCAGCCCGTCGAGCGCGTCGCTGAAGGGGATCTGGCACGACAGGCGCGAATTTTCGTCGCGGTCGCTGGTCGAATCGAGCAGATCGTTCTCGTCCTCGCTCATCGCGGGGATCGCATCCGCATTGCCCGCCTCGACATGGACGTGACAGGTCGCGCAGGAACAGCAGCCGCCGCACAGTGCGAGCAGTTCGTCGAAGCCCGCGTCGCGGATATTCTCCATCACGGTCAGGCTGGTGTCGCCTTCGATCTCATGTTCGCTCCCGTCGCGCGTCACCACAATCAGCTTGGCCATGCTCGTCCCCATATCGTTCGATTCGCATGGGGCTATGTCGCGCGTTGCGCGGCAAATCAAGCGTTGCTAAGGACAGGACAGCGGAACAAAAAGGGAATATTCGATGGGCCTGAGCCAGGAGCAGTTGAACAGCGGAATCGACGCGCTTGCGGGGATCGAGGCCGGCTTCGCGCGCGCGCTGGCGGGCGCGGGCTATCCCGAACCGCGCATCCGAGAGCCGGGATACACGACGCTGTTGCGCACGATCGTCGGCCAGCAGGTCAGCGTCGCCGCGGCCAATTCGATCTGGAACAAGCTGGAGGCCGCGTTCGGAGTGGGATGCTCCCCGGACGTGATGGCGGCGGCCGAGTTCGATGCGCTGCGTGCCTGCGGCCTGTCGGGGCAGAAGCAGGGCTATGCGAAAAGCCTCGCGCAGCTCGTCCTCGACGGCGAACTCGACTTCACAGCCCTCCCCGCCGACGACGAAGAGGCAATCGCGCTGCTCACCAAGGTCAAGGGCATCGGCCGCTGGTCGGCCGAAATCTACCTGCTCTTCGCCGAAGGACGCCCCGACATCTGGCCGGCGGGCGATCTGGCGGTGCAGGAGGCGGTCGGCCGCATCCTGGAACTGGGCGAGCGCCCGAGCGAGAAAATGGTCCGCCAGCTCGCCGAACCCTGGCGCCCACATCGCGGCGCCGCGGCGATCTTCAGCTGGCATTGCTATAATATGAACGTGATCTAGCGGCGCCCCTTTTTCACTTCCGTCATCCCAACCAAAGCCGGGATCGCAAACGGTTCGCACGAACGATGGAGATCCCAGCTTTCGCTGGGATGACGCTTTTCTGACAAAAAAGGCCGGGTGGAGGATGCTCCACCCGGCCTTTTTTGGTTCTTGCGAAGCGGCGCTTATTTCTTCGCCGCGGCCTTCCTGGCCGGGGACTTCTTCGCGGCCGGCTTATCTTCGGCAGCCTTGGTGGGCGCCTTCTTTGCCGCGGGCTTGTCCTCGGCCTTTGCGGCCGCGGCCTTCTTCGCCGGCGCCTTCCTGGGCTCGGCCTTGTCTTCCGTCACCGTCTCCTTCTTGGCGGGAGCGGCTTTCTTGGCGGCCGCCTTCTTGGCCGGCTTGTGATCATGGTCGTGGTCGTGGCCGCAACCCGGTCCGTGGACATGATCGTCGTCGGCTTCGATCGCGGCTTCCAGTTCCTCGCGGGTCACTTCGCGGTCGCTGATCTCGGCCTTGTCGAACAGGAAGTCGACGACCTTGTCCTCATAGAGCGGGGCGCGGAGCTGCGCGGCGGCGAGCGCGTCCTGCTGAACATATTCGACGAAGCGCTGGCGATCCTCGGGGCGATACTGCTGCGCCGCCTGCATGATCAGACGCTGCATTTCCTGCGGGCTGACCTGCACGCCATGCGCCTGGCCGATCTCGGAGAGCAGCAGGCCCAGGCGGACGCGGCGTACGGCGATGGCGCGGTATTCGTCGCGATCCTTGTCAAGTTCGGCCTTCGCCGCCTCGGGGTCTTCCTCGTGGCTCGCCTCATGTTCGAGCTGCTGCCAGATCTGGCCGAATTCGGCCTCGACCATCGTCGGCGGCACCTCGAAGTCGTGCGAAGCGGCGAGCTGGTCGAGCAGCTTGCGCTTCATATAGGTGCGCGTCAGGCCGTTATGCTCCTGCTCGACCTGATCCTTCATCAGCTCCTTGAGCTTGTCGAGGCTTTCGAGGCCGAGCGACTTGGCGAACTCGTCGTCGATTTTGCTGTCGGCGGGTACCTTCACCTGCTTGACGGTGACCGCGAACTCGGCCGCCTTGCCCTTCAGGGTCTCGACCGGATAATCCTCGGGGAAGGTGACCTTGACGGTCTTTTCGTCGCCGGTCTTCACACCGACGAGCTGATCCTCGAAACCGGGGATGAGCTGGCCCGCTCCGATCTCGACCGCCATGTCCTCTCCGGTGCCGCCGTCGAAGGGGGTGCCGTCGACGCTGCCCGCGAAATCGATGATGACCTGATCGCCGGTCGCGGCCTTCTTCGTCTTCGGCGCGTCTTCGAAGCGCTTCATCTGCGCGGCGAATTCCTCGATCTTCGCCATCACCGCCTTGTCGTCGGCCGCCACGGTCAGCCGTTCGAGCTTGAGGCCGTCGATCGAGGGGGCCGCGATCTCGGGCAGCACTTCGAGCGCCACGGTGATCTCGGCGTCCTTGCCGCGCGCATAGTCGTCGCCCAGCGTCACCGCAGGCTGAAGCGCGGGGCGTAGCTTTTCCTTGGTCATCAGGTCCTTGACGCCCTGATCGATCGCCTTGTTGAGCGCATCGGCCGACAGCGCCTCGCCGTGCATCTTGCGGATCAGGTTCGGCGGCACCTTGCCGGGGCGAAAGCCGGGCATCCGTACCGACGGTGCGACGGCCTTCACTTCCTCGTCGACCCGTGCGTCGATGTCCTTCGCGGTGATGGTCAGGCGATATTCGCGCTTCAGGCCTTCGTTCAGCGTTTCAACGGTCTTCATTGCCTTGATCTAGTCCTTGCTCAAAATCTCGTAACGTCCCGGCCTGCGCGGGCGGATTGGTGCGGGCGAAGGGACTCGAACCCCCACATCTTGCGATACTGGTACCTAAAACCAGCGCGTCTACCAATTCCGCCACGCCCGCTCAGAGCTGTCGGCCGGGTGCACGAAGCCATGCGCTGATGCCGCGCACGCCCGTGCGGGCCGGGCGGCGCTATAGCAGACGGGCAGACAAGGGCAAGGGCGAACGCCGCGATGATCGGCGCGCCGGAACGGGGGCGGCGGCGAGGCGTTGATGGGACAAGGAGAGTTATGATGGCCGACCCCTATCCCAAGCCGAAGCCCGACAAGATCGAGCCGCAATCGCCACCCGAGCAGCCCACCCCGCCCATGCCGCTGGAAGACCCCGCGGGTCAGCCGCCCGAAATCCCCGGCAACCCCGGTGGCGGGGACATGGACGAACCCGGGCGCGGCCCCGACGAGCTGCCGCCGCAGCAGGTGTAGGGCAGCCCCTTTCCTTCTCGTCACCCCGGACTTGACCGGGTTGCGATCCCCGGCGAAAGCCGGGGTCCATGCGAGGCCGGCGCGCGCCATCTGGACCCCGGCTTTCGCCGGGGATCGCTCACCTGTCTGAAGAGATATTGCCGACTTGATCCGGGGTCACGCCAAGCGATCTCGAAAAGCGGGGCCCCGGATCACGTCCGGGGTGACGAATGATGAGTACGGGAGGACGTCGCCAAACAGCTGCAAAGAGAGGCTTGACCTTCACCCCTCTTCCCCGCCACGCCTTTGGCGAGGGAGAGGCACATGAAATCCATCGCTACGCTCGCGGTACTGCTGCTTGCCACGCCCGCCGGTGCGCAGGAAACCATAATCTATCGCGGCGGCCCGATCGTCACCATGGACGGCGACGCACCGCACACGGTCGAGGCCGTGGTGACGAAAGGCGACCGCATCGCTTATGCTGGCGACGAGGCAGGCGCCCGTGCCGCCGCCGGCGCCGATGCGGCGATCCACGATCTTCACGGCGCGACCATGCTCCCCGGCTTCGTCGACGCCCATTCGCATTTTTCGGCGATGATGCAGATGGCGGGCGGGCTCGATCTCGACGATCCGTCGCTGCCGCCGGTCACCGACATCGCGTCGCTGCAGGCCGCGATCCGCAGCTTCATCGAGGCGCGCGCGATTCCGGCGGGCGGCTGGGTGGTCGTCTGGCAATATGACAATGAGGCGCTGCCCGAAAAGCGCCATGTCACCCGCGCCGAGCTCGATGCAGTGGCGACGGACCGCAAGATCGTCGTGCTGCATCGCTCGCTGCACGCGCTGGTTGCCAACAGCGCCGCACTCGCCGCCGCGAAGCTGACCGACGCCAGCCAGCCGCCGCCGGGCGGCATGTTCCTGCGCGACGCGCAGGGGCGCCTCAACGGCGCGCTGCTCGAAACCGCCGCCTTCGTTATGATCGGGGCGATGCCGAAACCCGACGAGGCGCACCGGCTCGCCGCGCTTGACGTCGCGCAGCAGCGCTATTTCGCGAAGGGCTATACCCACGCGCAGGACGGCGCGACCATGCCCGCCGACCTTCCCTTCATGACCGGCGCCGCAGTGCGCGAACGGCTGAAGATCGACCTTGCCCTCCTGCCCTTTTACGCCGGGCTCGACGCCTTGCTGGCCGACCCCGATATCCGTTTCGGCGAGTATCGCGGTCATGTGAAGCTGCAGGGGGTCAAATTCGTGCTCGACGGGTCGGTGCAGGCACGTACCGGCTATTTCACCCGCGATTACAAGCGGGGCAGTCCCGACGGCGCGCATCCCTGGCACGGCAAGGCCAATCTGACCGACGAGGCTTTTCTGACGGCCGCGCGTAAGGTCAACGACCGCGGCTGGCAGATTTTCGCCCACGCGAACGGCGACGCAGCGATCGACATGGCGATCCGCACCTTCGACGCGCTGGGTATCACGGCGGCCGACGATCGCCGCCCGATCGTCATCCACTCGCAGTTCCAGCGCCGAGACCAGCTCGCCGCCTACAAGCGGATCGGCGTCGGCCCCGCCTATTTCACCAATCACGCCTGGTATTGGGCAGACGTTCACCGGACCAACTTTCCCAAGGAGGTGGTCGATTTCATCAGCCCGATGAAATCGGCGAAGACCGCAGGGTTGATCGTTTCCAACCACAGCGATTTCCCGGTGACGCCGATCAACCCGATGTTCATGCTGTGGACGTCGATGGCGCGCGTTTCGCCCACCGGCGTCGTCAGCGGACCCGACGAGCGCGTCGACGCCTATACGGGGCTCCAGGCGCTGACCACCGGCCCGGCGTGGCAGATTTTCGAGGAGGATCGCAAAGGGCGCATCAAGCCCGGCCTGCTCGCCGATTTCGTGATCCTCGACAAAAATCCGCTGACCACGCCGGTCGATGCGATCAAGGACATCGCGACGCTGGAAACGATCAAGGACGGCAAGAGCGTCTGGCGGGCGCTGGGGAACTGACCCCGGCGTCCCGCGCGAGCGCGTCGGTCAGCCGAGCGCCTTCTTGAGCAGTTCGTTCACCACCTGCGGGTTGGCCTTGCCCTGCATCGCCTTCATCGTCTGGCCGACGAAGAAGCCGAACAGGGCTTCCTTGCCGCCGCGATATTGTTCGAGCTGATTCGGATTGTTCGCCAGCACCTCGGCGATCACCGCCTCGATCGCGCCGGTGTCGCTCGTCTGCCTGAGACCCTTGTCCTCGACGATCTTCGCGGCGCCGTCCCCGGTTTCGAGCATGATCTCGAACACCTGCTTGGCGATGCTGCCCGAAATGGTGCCGTCGGCGACGAGGCCGAGCAGCTCGGCCGCCTGCGCCGGGGTTACCGGACAATCCCCGATATCCCTGCCGAGGCGGTTGAGCGCGCCGAACAATTCGCTCGTCACCCAGTTGGCCGCCGCCTTCGGCTCGGCGTCGGCGTCGAGCAGCGCGTCGAACCAGCGCGCGCTCTCGACCTCGGCGGTCAGAACGCCCGCATTATAGGCCGAAATCCCGGCCGCCTCGTAGCGCGCGCGCTTGGCGTCGGGCAGTTCGGGCAGGCTCGCGCGGCATGCGTCGAGGAAGGCGTCGTCGAGTTCGAGGGGTAGCAGGTCGGGGTCGGGGAAATAGCGATAGTCGTGCGCGTCCTCCTTCGACCGCATCGTCCGCGTCGTTCCCGTGTCGGGATTGAACAGCCGCGTTTCCTGATCGACCGTGCCGCCCGATTCGAGCACCTCGACCTGCCGCTTTGCCTCATATTCGATCGTCTGCATGACGAAGCGCACCGAATTGACGTTCTTCGTCTCGGTGCGCGTGCCGAATTCGTCACCGGGCTTGCGGACCGACACGTTCACGTCGGCGCGCATCGATCCTTCTTCCATATTGCCGTCGCACGAGCCGACATAGCGCAGGATCGCGCGCAGCTTGCGGACATAGGCGCCGGCCTCGGCGGGCGAGCGCATGTCGGGCTTCGACACGATCTCCATCAGCGCGACGCCCGAGCGGTTGAGGTCGACGTAGGACATGGTCGGATGCTGGTCGTGCATCAGCTTGCCGGCATCCTGCTCGACATGGATGCGCTCGATCCCGATTCGCTTGGCCTCGGCGATCCCCGCCTTCTCATCTTCCTCGATCATCAGCGAGCCTTCGCCAACAAGCGGATGATAAAGCTGTGAAATCTGATAGCCCTGCGGCAGGTCGGCGTAGAAATAATTCTTGCGGTCGAAGCGCGACCATTTGTTGATCTGCGCGTCGATGGCCATGCCGGTGCGCACCGCCTGGCGGATGCACTCGCGGTTCGGCACGGGGAGCATGCCGGGCATCGCGGCGTCGACGAGCGACACCTGCGTATTGGGCTCGGCCCCGAACGCCGTCGCGGCGCCCGAGAACAGCTTGGCGTTGGAGGTGACCTGCGCGTGAACCTCGAGGCCGATCACGACCTCCCACTCGCCGGTTTCGCCCTTGATGCGATAGTCAGACATCTTGTTTCCTCGTCATCCCAGCGGAGAGCCGGGATCATTCGCTCATATCGTCATCCCAGCGACAGCTGGGATCGCTACCGTCCTGCCGCACCGCTAGCGGCCCCAGCTTTCGCTGGGGCGACGTGAGTTACCACCATTTCTCCGCCCGCGCCGTAAAGCCCGCGCGTTCCTCGATCGCCAGCCCCGCGTTGAGCACGCCCTGCTCGTCGAAGGCCTTGCCGATGATCTGCAGCCCGAGCGGCAGCCCTTCGCGGTTCAGCGCCGCGGGGACCGACATGGCGGGCAGGCCCGCGAGGCTCGCGGGAACCGCGAACACGTCGTTCAGATACATCGACAGCGGATCGGCGGTCTTCTCGCCGAGCCCGAACGCCGCCGAGGGCGCGGTCGGGGCGAGGATCACGTCGCACGTCTCGAACGCCGCGGTGAAATCGCGCGAAATCAGCGCCCGAACCTTCTGCGCCTGCGTGTAATAGGCATCGTAGAAGCCCGCCGACAGCACATAGGTGCCGATCATGATGCGGCGCTTGACCTCGGGTCCGAAGCCCTCGGCGCGCGTCGCGGCATACATGTCCTGCAGCCCCGCCCCCTTCGGCAGATCGCGCAGGCCATAGCGCACACCGTCATAGCGCGCGAGGTTCGACGAAGCCTCGGCGGGCGCGATGATATAATAGGCTGGCAGCGCATATTTCGTGTGCGGCAGGCTGATCTCGACGACGTCCGCGCCGGCGTCCTTCAGCATCGCGATCCCCGCATCCCACATCGCGTCGATGTCGGTGTCGATGCCGTCGAGGCGATATTCCTTGGGAATACCGATCTTCTTGCCCTTGAGATCGCTCGACAAAGCCGCTTCCCAGTTCGGCACCGGCAGATCGAGACTCGTCGCATCCTTGGGGTCGAAGCCCGCCATATTTTGGAGCATGATCGCGCAGTCGCGCACGTCGCGCGCCATCGGCCCCGCCTGGTCGAGCGAACTGGCGAACGCCACGATGCCCCAGCGCGAGCAGCGGCCATAGGTCGGCTTGATCCCCGAAATGCCGGTGAAGGCGGCGGGCTGGCGGATCGAGCCGCCGGTGTCGGTGCCCGTCGCCGCGGGGCAGAGCCGCGCCGCGATCGCCGCCGAAGACCCGCCCGACGAGCCGCCCGGCGCGAGCGCGGCGTTGCCGCCGTCCTTGCGCCGCCATGGGCTGATGACGTTGCCGAAATAACTCGTCTCGTTCGACGATCCCATCGCGAACTGGTCGAGGTTCAGCTTGCCGAGCATCCCCGCGCCCGCGTCCCACAATTTCTGCGAGACGGTGGACTCATAGCGCGGCACGAAGCCTTCGAGCATGTGGCTCGCCGCGGTGGTCTGGACGCCGTTGGTCGCGAACAGGTCCTTCATGCCGATCGGCACGCCCGACAGCGGTTTGAGCGCCCCCGCGGCGCGGTCGGCGTCGGCCTGCTTCGCCGCCGCGAACGCATGATCGGGCGTTTCGACGATGAACGCGTTCAATGCCTTCGCCGCCGCGACATTGGCGCTGAACGCCTCGGCGACCTCGACGGCGCTGAAATCGCCCGCGCGGTGGCCGTCGCGAATCTGTGCGACGGTGAGGTTGGTAAGTTCGGTCATGTCGTTTCTCGCCGTTCCCCGGCGAAAGCCGGGGCCGAAGGCATCATAGCGCCCTGTTTCTCGTTTCTGGATCCCGGATCGGTCGCGGCTACGCCGCTGTCCGGGATGATCGAATGATGTTCCATCATTCGATCACCTTGGGCACGCCGAAGAAGCCGTGCTGCGGCTCGGGCGCGTTCGCCAGCACGTCGTCGCGGCGGTTGCCGCCGGTCAGGGGGTCGGCGTCGACGACATCCTCGCGCAGCCGCAGCGTATTGGGGATCACCGCGGTCATCGGCTCGACCCCGGTCACGTCGACCTCGCCGAGTTGCTTGACCCAGCCGAGGATGCCGTTCAATTCGCCTTCCATCGCGGCGGCTTCCGCATCGCTGATCGCGATGCGCGCCAGCGACGCGATTTTCCTTACCGTTGCCTGATCGATTGCCATTGATTCCTGCCTTTGCGGGAGAAGCTGCGCCGCTAGCACTGCGCTTCGCCCGCATCAAGCGGTGCCCGCCCTATTCGAACGGCTCGCCCACCGGCTTGCCGTCGACGAAGAATTGCCGCTGTGTCACCGGCCGTACCTCGACCGTCGCGGTCGCGAGGTCGACGGCGGCATCGCCGGGCTGCCGTGCGGGGCGCGCCGCCCGATAATCATCGGTCCAGTCCCCGCTTTTCGGATTGCGCGCAAAGAAACCGACGCCTGACGCCTGCGAAATCAGCGCGACGCGGCCGTCGGCCAGCACATAGGCAGCACACGTCGCGGTCCGGCAGGCCCCGCGCTGATCGAGCAGCGTATAGACCTCGTCCGGCAGCGTCTTGCCGGTCGGCAGCACGCGCACCCGTTCCTCGATCCTTTTCGCGGCGAAAGCGGCTTCCTTCGCGTCGATGCCGTCGCCTGAATCGTGCAGATCCCAGCGATTCTTCGCCGCCAGCGCCCATTTCGCCAGATTCGCCCGCTCCGGACGCGGCGACCGCGCCAGCCCGGCCAGCGCCTTGCGCCCGCTCGGCCCGAAATCGAAGGCCAGCGCCGCCCAGTCGAATTTCTCCGCCTTCACCGCCCCGCTTTCCAGCCGCGCGAGCTGGTCGCGGGTCGAGATGGTGCCGAAATCGAGGATCGGCAGCGCGAGGAAGGCCGCGAGCAGCATCAACCCGATCGCCAGCTTCTGCTGAAGCGGACGGAGCCGGTGGTCGAATGCCCGCCGCCCCGCTACGACGGCCCACAGCCCGGCGAGGCCATAGGCGAGCGCCACGCCGACTGCGACCGCACCCCACAGCCGCTCGGGCGTCCAGCCATATTGCCCGATCCTGAGGCCCATGGACACCGCGGCGATGATCGCGAGCGGCAGCACCGCAACCGCCAGCGCCGCCGCCGCCGCGTGCAGGACGCGGTTCGCCGAACGATCCTCCGCCCCGTTGCCGATCACCGCATTGGCGAGCAGCACCGCAAAAGCCGCGACCCCGAGCATCAGCCCGGCGGTCGAGAAGCCGGCGTCCCATAGGTTTTGCAGCCCCGTTCCGAGCAGCGACAGCAGGAACAGGATCAGCGCCACCGCCAGCACCGGCGCCAGCACCGCGAGCACGATCATGACCAGCCGCTGCAGGGTCGAAACCAGTCTGTCGCGCTCGCGCAGCAGCCCGACCGCGCCGCCGAACGACGCGCCCGCGAGCATCCAGCCAAACCATTCGTCGTTCAGCAGATCCTGGATCAGGTCGATGCCGATCAGGTGGAACATCTGCCCGATCAGTACCACGAGCAGAAAGGTCACGCCGACGAAGGCGAGCGCCGCCGCGCCGATCACCGCGTCGGTCCACGCATGGCTGTGCAGCCGGTCGTAGGGCATGGTCCACAGGCGCCAGAAACGCGCATCGGGCGCGACGTCGCGCCGCGTCTGGAACAGCGGCGTCGCGACGAGCACCGCGAGAATCCCCGACCAGAAGGGCCATTCGACCGGCGACCCATTGAGGTTGTAGCCCGCCGAATGCCAGACGATCAGCCCCATCACCGCGCCCCACAGCAGCGCGAAGCCTGCCGCCCAGTGCCAGCGGCGCAGCTCGACCCCGAGCACGAACACCACCGCCGAAATCGCGACGAATGCCGCCAGCGCGTCGCGCCAGGCAACGTCCGGCGTATCATAGGACCGGTCGATCAAGAGGTGGAAGAACAGCCCGGCAACCGCGCAGATCGCGGCCATGATCCACGGTCGCAGCGGCCAGGGCGCATCCATGGCGTCGAGGCGGGCCGAGACGGAGCGAGACGACTCGGGGGCAGGCGGAGTTGCGGGCGTGTCGGTCATGCCCCACATCTGGGCTTGTTTCGGGTGCGTGCGCAAGCCAGATAGCACGGCGCCTGTTGTCGGGACTTTCCTTCCCGTAAGAGATGCCCGCCTCTTCTCTCCCATGGAGCCCCGCTTGGCCCGCAAATTCCTTTATCTCGTCGCCGCCATCATCCTGCTCATCCTCGGCATCGGCATCGCCTGGCAGCTCGCGCCCGGCTGGTTCGGGCGCGTCGCTTTCGTGCCGTCGACCGAGTTCAAGCCGCAGGCGGCGATCGCGCCCAATGCCTATGACGACGCGGCAATGTGGCTCGCGCGTCCGGGTCTCGAGGGCGATCCGTCGACGTGGCGGCCCGAGCCCGCCGGCACCCCCGCGCCGCCGCCCGACAGTGCCGCAGCGCAATCGCGCGACCAGTTGATTCCGTCCGCGAACGCCGCGCAATCGATCGCGATCCCCGCGACCGAAAAGGGCGACGCCGCGATCTTCTTCGTCCACCCGACGAGCTATTACAGCAAGTCGAGCTGGAACGCTCCGCTCGACGACGCCGACGCCAATTACCGCGCCGACCTGTTCATGCGCGGCATGGCGAGCGCCTTTGCCGACGCAGGCGAGCTATGGGCGCCGCGCTATCGGCAGGCGACGCTGGGCGCCTTCCTCGCCACCGACCGCGTTACCGCAGGGAAAGCGATCGACGCCGCCTATCGCGACGTCGAGCAGGCGTTCGACGCCTTCCTCGCCGCGCAGCCGAAGAGCCGGCCGATCATCCTTGCCGGCCACAGCCAGGGTGCGCTGCATATCGAGACGCTGATCAAGAATCGCATCGCCGGCACCCCGCTCGCGAAGCGCATCGTCGCCGCCTATATCGTCGGCTGGCCGATCAGCCGCGACACCGATCTCGCCGCGCTCGGCCTGCCCGCCTGCGAGACGCCCGAGCAGGCCAACTGCCTCCTGAGCTGGGCGAGCTTCGCCGAGCCCGCCGACACATCGATCGTCACCGAGGCCTATGACGGCACGATCGGCTATGACGGCAGCCCGCGGCGCGACACGCGGATGTTGTGCACCAACCCGATCACCGGCATCCCCGATACCGAGGCGCCCGCCGAGGCCAATATCGGCACGCTGAAGCCCGAAGGCGGCTTCAAGGCGGGGCAACTCGTCGCCGGCAAGGTCGGTGCGAAATGCGACGATGCGCGGGGCTTCCTGATGATCGGCGAGGCCGAGGCGGTGAAGCAATTTGCGCCGAGTTATGTGCTGCCGGGCAATAATTATCACGTTTTCGACATCACCCTGTTCTGGGCAAATGTCCGCGCCGACGTGCTGCGCCGGCTGGCGACGTTCGAGGGGAAACCCTCGCCAGTACCGCCGCCGGCGCCGGCGGCAACGCCGGCGTCGGACGCCGCAACGCCCAAGTCCTGAGATCGTCATTGCGAGGAACGAAGCGACGCGGCAATCTCCAGACATCGGCCTTGCGCGCCGTTGCTTGCTGGAGACTGCTTCGCTTCGCTCGCAATGACGGCTAAGGGGCGAGGATGATCGCCACCGCCGCCTCCGATTTCGCCGCCGCGCTTCCAAACGGCGGTCGCCTTGCGGGACTCGACGTCGGCACGAAGACGATCGGCGTTGCGCTGTGCGACGCGGGGTGGAGCTTCGCGACCCCCGACAAGACGATTATCCGGAAGAAATTCGCCGCCGATCTCGAAGCGTTGCGCCAGCTCGTCGCCGCGCAGTCGGTCGTCGGGCTGGTCGTCGGCCTGCCGCTCAACATGGACGGGAGCGACAGCCCGCGCACCCAGTCGGTACGCGCCTTCGCGCGCAACCTCGCGCCGCTCGCCCTCCCCGTCCTGCTGTGGGACGAGCGCTGGTCGACCGCCGCGGTCGAACGCGCGATGATCGCCGCCGACGTCAGCCGCGCCAAACGCGCCGAGCGTATCGACAGCGCAGCGGCGGCGTTCATTCTGCAAGGGGCGATCGATGCGATGACGAGATGATCCTCCCTGCGGCGTAGCCGTGGGGAGGGCGACCGCCGCGAAGCGGTGGTGGAGGGGCCGGGCATATTCTTTCTGTTTCGTCACCCCGGACGTGATCCGGGGTCCCGCTTTTCGACGTTGCTGAGCGGGACCCCGGATCAAGTCCGGGGTGACGAGGAGGATAATCGAACCTTCCAAAGCCAAACGACGTCATCGCAGGGAGGATCATCGCTTGCGATTTTCGCACCTCCCGCCTAGACGCTGCCCTTTAATGACAAACGCAACCATCCGACCCGCCAGCGACTATCCGCCCGGCGGCGATGCCTTTCGCCATCGCCATCTGACCGGCATCGCGCAACTCACGCCGTGGGAAATTTCCTACATCCTCGACGCCGCCGAACAATGGGTCGAGCTGAACCGGTCGGGCGCCGCCAAGCATGACGATAAGCTCGCGGGGCTCACCATCATCAACGCCTTTTTCGAGAATTCGACGCGCACGCTCCTGTCGTTCGAGATTGCGGGCAAGCGGCTCGGCGCCGATGTCGTCAACATGCACGCGGCGCAGTCGAGCGTGAAGAAGGGCGAGACACTGATCGACACCGCGATGACGCTGAACGCGATGCGCGCCGATGCGATCGTCATCCGTCATTCGGCATCGGGTGCGGTACAGCTTATCGCCGACAAGGTCGACTGTCCGGTGCTCAACGCGGGCGACGGCCGGCACGAGCACCCGACGCAAGCGCTGCTCGACGCGCTCACCATTCGTCGCCGGCTGGGGCGGGTCGAGGGGCTGACCGTCGCGATCTGCGGTGACGTGCTGCACAGCCGCGTCGCGCGCTCGAACATCCTCGCGCTGACCCTGCTTGGCAACGAGGTGCGCGTCATCGCGCCGCCGACGCTGATCCCGCCGGCGATGGAGCGGATGCACGCGCAGACCTTCACCGACATGGACGAGGGGCTGGCCGGCGCCGACGTGGTGATGATGCTGCGCCTGCAGAACGAGCGGATGGACGGCGCCTATCTGCCCTCGGCGCGCGAATATCATGCGCTCTACGGGCTGACACCGCAACGGCTGGAAAAGGCGAAGCCCGATGCGATCGTCATGCACCCCGGCCCGATGAACCGCGGGGTCGAGATCGACAGCGGCATCGCCGACGACCCGGCGCGCTCGACGATCACCGAACAGGTCGAAATGGGGGTCGCGGTGCGCATGGCGTGCCTCGACATCCTGACCCGCCGGACGCGGAAGGTGCCGGGATGGAACTGAAACCGCTGCTGATCGAGAATGCCCGCCTGCTCGGCGGCGAAACAGGCCGTCTGCTCGCCCTCGACGGCCGCATCGCGGCGCTGAACCCCGCAGACGCGCCCGAGGGCGCGGAACGGATCGACGCCAGGGGCCAGTGGCTCGCCCCCGGCATCATCGACCTCGGCGTCTTCGCGACCGACAAGCCCGCTTTCCATTTCGGCGGCGTCACGGGCGCCGCGCTGATGCCCGACGGCGGCCCGCTCGACAATCCCGGCCTGGTCGAGAGGGCGGCGAAGGGCGGCAAGCCCGACCTGTGGGTCCACCCGCTCGCCGCCGCAACCAAGGGGCTGGAAGGCCGCGAGCTGGCCGAGATCGGGTTGATGAAAGGCGCGGGCGCCCGCGCCGTCGCGACCGGGCGGGCGCGGATCGCCGATGCGGGCGTGATGCGCCGCGTGCTGGCCTATGCCGCGTCGCTCGGCCTGACCGTCATCGCACATGCCGAGGACGAGGGACTGACCCACGGCGCGGTCGCGACCGACGGCGAGATGGCGACGCGGCTCGGCCTGTCCTCCGCCCCCGCGATCGCCGAGGCGATGGCAGTGGCGCGCGACCTTTGCCTGGTCGAGGAAACCGGCGCAGCGCTGCATTTCCGTCAGGTCACGACAGCGCGTGCCCTCGATCTGGTTCGCGAAGCCAAGGCCAGGGGGCTTCCGGTCACCTGCGGCATCACGCCGGCGCACCTGTTCCTTTCCGACACTGCGATCGGCGATTTCCGCACCTTCGCGCGCCTGTCGCCGCCGCTTCGGTCGGAGGACGACCGCCACGCCTGCCTCGCCGCGATCGCCGACGGGACGATCGACGTCCTCGCCTCGGGCCACGACCCGCGCGGGCCGGAAGACAAGCGCCTCCCCTTCGCCGAGGCGCTGCCGGGCATGGCGGGGGCCGAGACCTTGCTCGCCATGGGGCTGCAACTCGTCCGCGACGGACATGTGACGACGGAGCGCCTCTTCGACCTGCTCGCCGCCAATCCGGCGAAGCTGCTCGGCCTCGATGCGGGCAGGCTCGCTGTGGGGCAGGACGCCGACCTTATCCTGATCGACGAGGGCGCGCCGTGGCAGGTCGACGCGAAGAAGATGGCGGCGTGGGCGGGCAATACGCCTTTCGACGGCATGCCGGTGCAGGGCCGCGCGACGATGCTGTGGAAGGGCGGCGTGCGGATACGCTAGGGCGGACCATCTTCGCTCGGCACGAACGGTAGAAGGGGCAGCGAAACGCCATCCTGCGCTTGCGCGCCGCTACGTCCGTAAAATCTTCTCCATCGCCTTCCCCTTGGCGAGTTCGTCGATCAGCTTGTCGAGGATGCGGATTTCGCGCATCAGCGGGTCGTCGATCGTCTCTACCCGGACGCCGCAGATCACGCCGGTCACCGCCGAGCGCGCGGGGTTCAGCGCCGGCGCCTGCGCGAAGAAATCCTCGAAATTCGTGCCCTTGACCAGCGCAGCGTCGAGCGACGCCTGGCTGTGGCCGGTCAGCCAGCGGATGATCGCGTCGACCTCCGCCTTCGTGCGGCCCTTTTTCTCCGCCTTGGCGATATAGTGGGGATAGACGCTCGCGACGGCGATCGAATAGATGCGATGTCTGGTCATGCTCCCTCTCCTTACTGCCCGCCGGCGGCCAGCCGCGCGCGCAATGACTGGAGTTCGCGCTGCGAGAGCGGCGACAGGCCGGATGCGGGCTTGCCTTCGCGCAGGCGCCTGCGGTCCTTTTCCGGCGGTTCGACGCGGCGCACGCGCACCGGGGCGATGCCCTTCGTACGGATGCCGAGTTCCTCGGCCGCGCCCTTCGACAGATCGAGGATGCGCCCGCCGCCCGCGAAGGGACCGCGGTCGTTGACGCGCACAACAATCCGGCGTCCGGTATCGAGCGCCGTCACCTCGACATAGGTCGGCAACGGCAGCGTCCGGTGCGCGGCCGTGATCCAGCCGGGACGGAATTTCTCGCCATTGGCGGTCTGGTTCCCGGACTCGCTGCCGTACCAGCTCGCATAGCCGAGCGCGTCATAGGCGGGCGCTGCGGCGGGGACATAGGTGGCGCCGCGGACCGTATAGGGTTTGCCGATCCGCACCGGCGTATCGCGTACCGGCCGGAAATCGCCGCCGCCGGCACAGGCCGACAGCAGCAGCGCCATCGCCGTCAGGCCACCCATCCGGGCGGGGGACTTTCCTGCCGTTCGAGCAACAGCATATCGCGCAAGGCGGCATGAAAACCCGCCGGACCGGATACCGCGCTGTCCGGCACGCGAACGACAGAAGGGCAGCTCAGAAAGCATAGAGATGCAGCAAATCGCGTGCCGGATCATTCAGATCCCTGTAGCTGCCCAGATAATGCCCCCCTTCGGATCGGTAGAGGTGAACCGCCGTCGCCGTGAAATCCGTATCGGCGAGCACCGACAGCATCGGAGTCTTATCGAGTTCCGATCGTATATAGCGTAGCGCCTGTCTCAATAGCGTTCGTCCTATACCCTGACCCGTTGTCGATCCCCGATAATCGGGATGAACATAGAAATATCTGATCTGCGTTATTCTCGAAAGGTCGAGTTCGCGATCCGCAGGTGACGCCAAGGGAAGGCTCAATCCGCCCAGATGGCTATCCGATAGCCCGCTTACTGCCGACTGGAATTCGCTCTGCCATCTGCTGCGCTGTTCCATCAACCTGTCGCTGTCGGAAATCGCCAGGAAGCCCACGACCTTTTTCCTGAGCCCTCCCCAGCGGCGGGCAAAACAGATCAGATAGCGACTGCTCGTCGCCTCGACATGCCGGAGCCAGCTTTCGGTATCGGGATGCCGATGGTCCGGTGTCGAAGACGACGCCAAGGCGACCGGCCACATGTTCCTGCTCTCTTTCAGGGCGTTTTCGAACAAGGCCTTGACCGACTTGCGCGCCGGAATGACCGATCGCACCGTCGCGTCGAAATCGAGCTGCGTATTTTTCGCGGAGCGAAGCAAGCCGCGCTGCGCCTCGCTCGACAGCCCGTATCGGGTCATTGCGGTCAGCATCTGCTTATGGGTCAGGAGACGACGAAGATCCGGGTCGGACAATATCCTCTTCAAAAGTCGGAAACGGCCGCGCAACGCCAGCCGGATCAGCGCCCGCGGCTCGGTCAATCGAAATATCGCAGTATCGCGGATGATGAGCTGATCGAGAACCAGATCGAACTGATCGAAGAATCGCCCGCCCAGATGACGGCGTAACCAGGTGACCCAGTCGCTGAACTGACGGTAGGAATTCTTGACGAGTCCGCCATAGAGCGAATCCAGTGTGTCTATGTCGAACACGCCTAACCGGACGCCGGCGGATATCTCTTCCAACCGGTTGAACAATGACGCGATTTCTGTGTGGGGCGATTCATTGTAAATATATGGGCATTGTCGAAGGCGGTCGTTTATCCGGCTGATCTTTTCGAATTCGCCGGATCCGACAGGGTGGTCGTTCTGCATCGGCTGCATCTGGAAGATCGCATGCGACGCCTCTGCCTCTCCGCCCAAAAGCAGGCTGAGTTCCCGATTTTGCTCTCGCGATCGCAGATGGTCGAGTTTTGCCTGAAAGGCATTGCGGCGCAAGGTCGACAGATGGCGCGTCCCGTCGGTAACGAACTCCATCGTTGCGAGCGACCGCGCGCTATGGGCCTCGGACACGCTCTGGCGCTCGGAAGCCCGGACCGTCTTGAATGCCAGAAAAGCCGAAGCCGCGCCGGCGAGAGCCGACAAGACGTTGGGCCATGCAGATTTTTCCGACCAGATCGACAACCAGAACGAAGCCAGATCCATGCGCCAATTGCCCCGATGCAGAATGGCTCCTCCAGGGAGCAATGCAGCATTCGTGCCTAGGGGAAAGGCGGAATGGGGGCAAGAAACAGCTCGGGACGCATTCCGATCTCCTGCCCTGCCGCAACGATGGCGATTCGTCCGAGATGAGCGACGCGCGACTATCCGGCCGCGCCCCGCTGTTCGGATCGCATCGCGATGGAGGACTCAGCGCGAGGCGAACTGCACCGGTTTGGGTGCGGCGGCCCAGCGGATTGCTTCGCTACCGCCCATTTCGCGCACGAAGCAGCGCTGGCCGGCGGCCTTGAGCTCGCCGCACAGCTTCATCGCATCGGCGCGGCTCTTCAGGCCGTTGGCGGTCAGGCGATAGAAGGTGCGGCCGTTCACCGTCGCGGCGTGGCTCGATGCCGGGAAGGCAGCGAGGACGCCGTTGCGCGTCTTGAGCACGCCCCACTTTTCCTTGGCGATGGCAAGGCTGTCATAGGCGCCGAGTTGCACCGCCCAGCCGCTCGGCCGTGCCGAATCGAAGCGCTGCGGAACAAGGCGCCGAGCGAGTTCGGCCGCCTCGCGCTGCGCGGGGCGGACGGCTTCGCCGGCGACACGCGGCGCGTGGCGATAGCTCGCCGCATCGGCCTTGATCAGTGGCGCAGCACCAGGCGACGGCAGATCGGTCACCGGCACCACGCCATTGGCGTCGCGCTGCGGCATCGGCAGTTCGACCGTGCGGATCGCGCTGTCGGCGCTCGCGAACACCGGCGGCGGCGGCGCGAAGCTTTCGACCGGCGCCGGATCGGCATTGGCGGTCTGCACCGGCGCAACGGCGGCGGCCATCTGCATATCGGCCGGGAAATTGGCGAGTGCGAGGCGGACCGGCATGCCGGCGTCAGCCTGTACCTCGGTGCCGATCAGACTGGCGACGCGAATCTGCTGATTCGGCTGCTCAGCGAGAGTCGACCATTCGGCCATGCGGCCTTCGAGCTTGTCGAGCGGCAGGTCCTGCGATGCGACGATACGCGCCTGCGCCCAGCGGCCCGAGAGCGCCAGCGCCAGCGCCAGATTCTGCCGCGTGCGGGCGTCGGCGCCCTTCTGGCGCGCCGCGCCGGTCAGGACATAGATCGCCGCTTCGCTGTCGCCCGCCAGCGCGAGCGCCAGTCCGGCATCGGAGGCCGGAACGACCTCGCGGTAATCGTGGAGCAGCGCCAGCGCCTCGCTCTTCTGCCCCTGCGCGATATGCGCGAGGGTCAGCGCGATGACCGTGTTGCTGTCCGTGACGCCCAAATCCATCGCTTCGCCGAGCGCCACGGTGGCGGATGCGAAGCGGCCGTCGTTCAGATAGGCCTGGCCGAGCAGCGCGCGATAGCTGCCGTCGCGCGGGCTTGCCGAAACGGCCTGTTCGGCGAGGCGCACCGCCTTGCTGGCCTTGCCCGCCTCGATCGCGCCGCGCGCGTCATGGGCCGATTTGGCCGCGGTCTGCGGCTTTCCGAGATAGTCCGACGGCGCGTTCGCCATCTTGTTCATGCTGCAGCCGGTCATGGTGACGCCGATGACGAAACCCGAGACGGCCAGCTTGCCGAGCAGCGTGCGGTTCATGTCGGTCCCCCTCCTTGAAATTCAGCTTGCCCGCCGCGCGGGACGCGCCGCCGGCAGGCGGCTCGCCATCGCGTCGATTTCGGGCAGCGAGGCCAGATAGTCGTCGAGCAATCCGGTCAGGATCGTCTGCGCCGACCGTGCCGTCACCGCGCTCGCGAGGCGGAGGCGCAGATGGCGTTCGGCGTCGAGTCGCAGCGTGAAGGCGGCCTTGTCGCGAGCGCGCTGGGCCCGCGGCGCCTTTGCCTTCGGCGCCGGACGCGCCTCGACCGCGCGCGCCACGGCGGCGACGCGATCGGCGAGGCCTTCCTGCTGGCGCACGACTTCGGGCACCTCGGCCTCGAAGCTGTCGGCTTCGTCGACCGGAACGAGCGTTTCGGCGACGGGTTCGACCGCGCTGTCCTCGACCGCCTGCTCGGCCTCGGCATTGTGTGCGAGCACCGATTCGGTGAGCAGCGGCTTCAGGTCGACCATGTGCGCCGGCTCGCCCGAGAGATCGGGATCGACGTCATAGCCCATGTCGTTCCAGCCGAGATCGTCATAGCCGGTGCCGACGAGCGGTCCGGGACCGCTGCCGAGCGGCTGGCGGCGCATGGCGGGCCGCGCCGCGCCCTTGCGGGCGAGCAGGCCGGCGCTGAGCGATGCGAGAGGTTTGGGTTCGCCCATGATATTGCCCTCCCCCTTCACTGACCGGCGATGCGGCGGCCGAAGCCCCCACCCATCGGACGAACGGCGCCGTAATTGCCCTGGGTGGGGATCGGCGCGGCAAAGATCGTGCGGCGGAAGTTCTTTTCGAGCCGGTCGTTCATATAGGTCCAGAGCTGGCGGATCTCGTCGGCCGAGCGGCCCTTCGGATCGACCTCCATCACCGTGCGGCCGTCGATCATCGACGCGGCATAGTCGGTGCGGTGGTGCAGCGTGACCGGCGCAACGGTGCCGTGCTGCGACAGCGCGACAGCGGCCTCGCTGGTGATCTTGGCCTTGGGCGTCGCGGCGTTGACGACGAAGACGAGCGGCTTGCCGGCGCGCTCGCACAGGTCGACGGTCGCCCCCACGGCGCGCAGGTCGTGCGGGCTGGGGCGCGTCGGGACGACGATCAGTTCGGCGACGCCGATCACGCTCTGGATCGCCATGGTGATCGCCGGGGGCGTGTCGATGACCGCGAGCTTGAAGCCCTGCTGGCGCAGGATTTCGAGGTCGGAGGCGAGCCGCGCGACGGTAGTCTGCGCGAAGGCCGGAAGGTCGGTCTCGCGTTCGTTCCACCAGTCGGCGAGCGAGCCCTGCGGGTCGATGTCGATGAGGACGACCGGGCCGGCGCCCGAAAGCTGGGCCTGAACCGCCAGATGGCCCGACAAGGTCGTCTTGCCCGACCCGCCCTTCTGTGAAGCCAATGCCAAAACGCGCACGACTGTCCCCCTCGGAAAATCAACTATCGGGCCTCGAAATGGCACGGGGGGCGCTAAAATTGGGTTAACGATGACAAAATGACGGTGAACGCTTCGTTCCCGGACAGGGTTAACGCGTCGCTGACGCACTTCTGTGCCAGATCGGATCAAAAGCGGCTTTTCCGCGTTTCTCGCTAACGGGGTGTTAGCCATTTCAGGTTAGGGGTCCGTGCTCAATTACCACGCGGCCGAGGTTTGAAGCAAAATGGCCCAGTGCGAGGAGAGAAGGCGAAGGCATATGTCGATATTCCGAGACTTCTCGACGAAGCAATGGGCCATTTTGATCAATTCCCTTCGGGACGCCCAAATGGCTTCCATCTCGGCCCGAAAGCCGCTTGCAGGGGCAACCAGCCCCCGCAGCGCGTCTTTCGGCCCGATCTGTTCGCCATTTGGGCGCCTCGACCGCGTGGTAATTGAGCACGGACCCCAGGCGCTGTCCGGGGACTGGTCGCTCGCCGGGGCGACATCAGGTCATTGGAGAGAGTTTCGATGCGATCCATCCGTATAGCCGCCCTGCTGGCGCTGCCGCTCGCCGCGGCGACGCTGGCGGCCGCGCCCGCCCATGCCGACGTGAAGTCGGGAGTCGAGGCGTGGCAGCGCGGCGATTACAAGGCCGCCGTCGCCGAATGGCGCCCGCTCGCCGTCGCGGGCGACGCCGATGCGCAGTTCAACCTGGGCCAGGCCTACAAGCTGGGCCGCGGCGTTCCGAGCGACCTCGGCCAGGCCGAAGCCTGGTATCGCCGCGCCGCGAAACAGGGCCACCTGCAGGCCGAGGACAATCTGGGCCTCGTCCTGTTCACCGCCGGCCGCCGGCAGGAAGCGATGCCCTATATCGAGCATTCGGCGGCGCGCGGCGAGCCGCGGGCGCAATATGTGCTGGGCACGGCGCATTTCAACGGCGACCTTGCCGAGGAGGACTGGCCGCTCGCCTATGCGCTGACCAAGCGGGCGAGCGATGGGGGATTGCAGCTCGCCTCGGCGCGGCTCGCGCAGCTCGACCAGCTCATCCCGCTCGAACAGCGCCAGCGCGGGCTCGCCATGCTGCCCGCGATGGAAAAGAACGAGACCCGCGAGCGGCTCGCCGCGGTAAGCGCCGGCGCGCCGGCGGCACCCGCTACGCCGAAACCCTCGCCGATCCAGACCGCCAGCCTGCCGGCCTCCATCCCCGCCGCGACCTATGCGCCGCCGCCGGTGATCGAGCCGACCCAGGCGCCGGCACCGGTACCAGTCGCTCCGTCTCCCGCAGCGCCGCCCAAGGCGCTGCCCTCGCCCGCCGCGCAGCAGGCGGCTGCAGCGGCGGCCGAGGCGACCGCCGCCGCCGATACCGCGGTGGCCGCCGCGACCGAGCCGGTTGCCGCGGCGCCGTCGCAGCCGGTGACCCCCGGCACCAGCTATGCCCCTCCGCCCGAGAGCGGCCCGTTGCCGCCGAAGGCTGCTCCGGTTCCCGTCGCGCCGCCGCCGGCCAGGCCGGCTCCGGCACCCGCCGCCGCGGCGCCCGCTGCACAGGCCAGCGCCGCGCCGGCGCCCGCCACGCCAGCCGCCGCCGCGAGCCCGTGGAGGGCGCAGCTCGGCGCCTTTGCGGTCGAGGGCAATGCCCGCAAGCTGTGGAAGAGCCTGGAAGGCAAATATCCGACGCTCGCGGCGCGACAGCCCTATCTGGTCAAGAGCGCCAAGCTGACCCGCCTTCAGGCCGGCGGCTTCGCCAGCAAGGCCGAAGCACAGAAATTCTGCGCGACGATGAAGCAGGGCGGGCAGTCCTGCCTCGTCATCGACCGCTAGGCTCTCATTCCGGCTCCGCGGCGACGAAGCGCGCGCCGGCGCGGTCCTTCACCGTCGTCGCGGGGTCGAACAGCAGGCCGTTCATCGCGATATAGACGCCCGGCGGCAGCGTCTGCACCGCCGCGAGCGCGAACCCGACGTTGAATTCGGCGTCGCTGGCGCGCACCGACGCGGGCTGCATCGCCCCCGTCATCACGATCGTCTTGCCGGGAATCGCGGCGAGCAGGCGCCCGGTGACGACCATCGTGTCGGTGCCGTGGGTGACGAGGATGCGCGCGGCGTCGCTCGCCGCCACCGCGGCGCGGATCGCCTCGCGGTCGGCATCGTCGAGCTCGAGGCTGTCCTTGCGCATCAACTGGGTGACGCGGTGCGGAACATGGACATTGTTCTCGCGCAGCATGTCGGGGATCGCCGCGGGGCCGATCTGGAACTCCGACAGGGCGTCGAAATAGACCTTGTCGATGGTGCCGCCGGTGGTGAAGATGTCGATCATATAAGGTTCACCTCAATTTCCGTCCGTGTCGAGCGAAGTCGAGACACCCATCGACCAAGCGCTATCCCGATGGGTGTCTCGACTTCGCTCGACACGAACGGGAAACAAGGGTCGCTCACCCCAGCGCCTCCGCGATCAGCCGCCGGGTGTTGTCGATGCCGAACAGCGCGATGAAGCTGCCCATGCGCGGGCCCGCGCTCGATCCGAGCAGCGTCTCGTAGAGCGCCTTGAACCAGTCGCGCAGCGCGGCGAAGCCATAGGTTTCGTCCTTGCCGATCTCGTAGACGATGTTCTGGATATCGTCGGCGGGCGCGTCGGCAGGGAGCGCGGCGAGCCGGGCATCGAGCGCCTGCAGCGCCGCGACCTCGCCGCCCTGCGGCTTGCGGCGCTGCAGCGTCGGCGCGACGAAATCGCGGTTATAGGCCATGGCATTGTCGATCAGCCGGTCGAGCTCGGGCCAGGTCGCGGCATCGGCGCCCGCGACATATTGGCCGAGATAGCGCCAGATCTGGTCCTTCGACGCGTCGGCGCCCATCACGCCGACGAGGTTGAGGAGCAGGCCGTAGCTGACCGGCAGCACCGCGTCCGGCACATCCTCGCCGCGCGCGACATGGACGTGATGGACGGGGTTGCCGAGCTTCTTGTCGGGCTCCTGCGCCGGGTAATTGCCGCGCATCTGGAGATATTCGTCGACCGCCTTGGGGATGACGCCGATGTGGAGCTGCTTCGCCGCCTTGGGCTCGCGATAGGCGTAAAAGGCGAGGCTTTCCTCGCTGCCGTAGCTCAGCCATTGCTCGATCGACAGGCCGTTGCCCTTCGACTTGGAGATCTTCTCGCCCTTTTCGTCGAGGAACATCTCGTAGATCAGCCCCTCGGGCTTGCGGCCGCCGAGCGCCTTGGCGATCCTGCCCGACTGGATACCGCTGTCGGTCAGATCCTTGCCGTACATTTCATAGTCGACGCCGAGCGCGACCCAGCGCATCGCCCAGTCGACCTTCCATTGCAGCTTGGCGCCGCCCGACAGAATATTGTGGGTGATCGTCTCGCCCTCGTCCTCGAACGACACGAGCCCGGCGTCGGCGTCGACGACGGTCACCGGCACCTGAAGCACGATGCCCGAGCCGGGGCTGACCGGCAGCACCGGCGAGTAGGTCGCCGCGCGCTCGGCGCGCAGCGTCGGCAGCATGATGTCCATGATGGCCTGATATTGATGCAGGACGTTGCGGAGCGCATCGTCGAAGGCGCCCGCCTTGTAGCGCTCGGTCGAGCTGACGAATTCATATTCGAAGCCGAAGCGGTCGAGGAATTCGCGCAGCATCGCATTGTTGTGATGCGCGAAACTTTCATATTTGCCGAACGGATCGGGGATGGCGGTGAGCGGCTTGCCCAGATGCTCGCGCAGCATATCCTGCTGCGGCACATTGTCGGGCACCTTGCGCAGCCCGTCCATGTCGTCGCTGAACGCGACGAGCCGCGTTGGGGCGCCGCCGGTAAGCGCCTCATAGGCGCGGCGCACCATCGTCGTGCGCAGCACCTCGTTGAAGGTGCCGATATGCGGCAGGCCCGAGGGACCATAGCCGGTCTCGAACAGCATCGGCGCGCCGTCGGGCTTGCCGTCGGGATAGCGTTTGACCAGCTTGCGCGCCTCCTCGAACGGCCAGGCTTTGGAGGTTTGCGCCGGTTCGCGCAGCGACGAATGAAGATGCAAGTCGGTCATGGCGCGCCCATAGCGGCAAGAGAGGCCGATGGGAAGAAGGGCGGAATTCCGCGCAACTTCACTCGGGAATCGCATTCGTGACAGCGGGGCGCGGATAGGGAAACCCGATCCGTCATCCCGGGCTTGACCCGGGATCCCGCTTTTCTTCGGTCCGTGCGCAAAAGGAAGCGGGACCCCGGGTCAAGCCCGGGGTGACGGTGATGACGGGAACTTTGATTCCACCATATCAGCGCGCGCAGCCTTAAAGCGACAAAAGCGACGGCCGTGCGCGGGCTTTTTGTCTCCTTTGTCGCTTTAAGCCGGGGACGGTCGAGTAGCGCAAGCAAGGGCCGGTCGGACAGCATCGGCCAGTATCAAGCACAACGGCATAATGTAGGAAAGGCCTGATATCGCGGGCCGCGATGCGGTTTGAAAGCAGGAGCGTGATTTTGCCTTGTTCGTCACCCCCGAACCCTTCGACAAGCTCAGAACAGGCTTGATCGGCGTTTATATCCCCAAGACAGGCAGGCAGGCGATCCCCGGCGAAAGCCGGGGTCCATGCGAGGCAAAGCGCACGTCCTCTGGACCCCGGTCTTCGCCGGGGATCGCTCACTTGTCTGAAAGGGATAAGCGCCGACTTGATCCGGGGTCCCGCTCAACGACGGATAAAGCGGGACCCCGGATCAAGTCCGAGGTGACGAAACGGGGAATGGCCCTTTCCAAATCCAGACTGCGTCGCCACCCCATCGCGGTGACGCCGCCGGGTGCGGAGCACGGCCTTATCAGGCGGTGAACCCCGGCGAGAGCCGGGGTCCATAAGGGAAAGGCCGGCCTTTGGGTCCGGGCCCCGACTTTCGCCGGGGAGCGCCGCTGTTCGATGGATGTACGCGCCGATCCCATGCGGCATGACGACGGAAGCCTGCCATCATCGTTACCCGAATATTTACCATGACCGGCTAATGTCGCCGCATGACCAGCTCATCGCCTCGCGCCACACGCACACACAAGCGCATCGCCGTCGATCTCGACGTGATCGTCAACGGCGTCCTCAACCATGTCGAGGGGCGGATCACCGACCTGTCGGAGGGCGGCGCGCGGATCGACGGGGCGAGCCTGCCGGCGCGCTCGCGCTGCGAGATTCATTATGGCGGGCAGACCGTCTATGCGGTGGTCATGTGGTCCGAGTTCGACCGCATGGGGGTGCGCTTTCCCTATGAGCTGAGCCATGGGCCGCTCTACATCGCCCTCGAACACGCGCGCAGCGCGGTGCCGACCGCGCCGGCGCAGGTCTTTCGCGCGATGCGGCCCGTCGGTTTCGGGCGGCGGGGGTTGAGCTGAGGTCCACCATGGTCATCCCCGCGAAAGCGGAGATCCAGCGCCTGCGTCGGTTGATCCCGCCCTGGATCCCCGCTTTCGCGGGGATGACAAAAATGCTGTGGTTCGCTCCCTTGCCGCGTTCCTCTTTTGTCCCTAGCGTCGGGCCATGGCGCCCGATCCGCTCTCCCTGCCCGCGATCCATGCGAGCCATGTCGGCATCTGGCTGGCCGATGCGGGCGGGCACGTGCAGCGCGTCGGGCGCGGCGAGGCGATCGCGGCGGTGGCGGGGACGCCGCACCTGCTGCTCGGCGCACCGCTGACCGGCGACCGGCTCGGCTATCCCGAGCTGTCGGGGCTCGACCTGCTCGAACTCTTCGCCTTTCTTTACCCCGCGCGCTTCGCGGTGCCGACGCCGGCCGGGCTCGCCGCGGTGCTGAGCCTGCCGCCGCCCGCGGCCGAAGATGCCATCGCCGCCTTTCTGCCGCACGCCGCCGCGGCGATGCTCGCGAGCCTCGGCGATCCCGCCTGGCCCGAGCGCGAGGGCGCGTGGCACAGCCTGCAGGCGCTCGCGCGCCAGCGCTGGCCGTGGGCGCCGCTGGTCCAGCCGCGCCTCGACGCGCCCGACACCTCCGACCGCTGGCTGTTCGCGCGCCTGCCCGAATGGGAGGAGCAGCCGCCGCGCCCGCAGCCGCGGCAGGTGACGCTCGACGAGGAAGCGGTGGCGGCGCGGCTCGACCGGCTGACCGGCGACGGGGCCGAGCGCCGCCCCGGCCAGCGCGACTATGCGCGCAGCGCCGCGGCGATCTTCGCGCCGCGCGAGCGCAAGGATGCGCCGCACCTGCTGGTCGCCGAGGCGGGCACCGGGATCGGCAAGACGCTCGGCTATCTGGCCCCCGCCAAGCAGTGGATCGACGCGGCGGCGGGCAGCATCTGCATCTCGACCTATACCAAGGCGCTGCAGCGCCAGCTCGCGCGCGAGACCGCACGGCTCTATCCCGACCCCGCCGAGCATCGCGAGAAGGTGGTCGTGCGCAAGGGGCGCGAGAATTATCTGTGCCTGCTCAATCTGGAGGATGCGCTGCAGGGCGGCTTTTCGGGGCGCGCCGCGGTGCTCGCACAGCTCGTCGCGCGCTGGGCCGCCTATACGCGCGACGGCGACATGATCGGCGGCGACCTGCCGGGCTGGCTGCCCGCGCTGTTCCGCCGCAACGGCACCACCGCGCTGACCGACCGACGCGGCGAGTGCATCTATGCCGGCTGTCCGCATTTCCGCAAATGCTTCATCGAGCGGTCGGCGCGCGCGGCGGCGCAGGCCGACATCGTCATCGCCAATCATGCGCTGACCATGGTGCAGGCGGCGAGGCCGCGTGACGGCGGCGCGCCCGCGACGCGGCTGATCTTCGACGAGGGGCATCACCTGTGGGACGCCGCCGACAGCATGTTCGCCGCGGCGCTGACCGGGCAGGAGGCGATCGAGATCCGCCGCTGGGTGCTGGGACCGGAGGGCAAGGCGCGCGGCCGCCGCCGCGGGCTCGCCGCGCGGCTGGCCGACGTCGCGAGCTATGACGAGGCGGGGGCGCAGGCGATCGACGCCGCGATCCGCGCCGCGGGCGAGCTGCCCGGCGACGGCTGGCTCGCCCGGCTGGCCGAGAATCAGCCGTGGGGCGCGGTCGAGCAGCTTCTCGCCGCCGCGCGCGCCATGGTCTATGCGCGCGGCGCCGACCCGAAGAATGCCGACAGCGGCTATGGCCTTGAAACCGAGCTCGCCGATCCCGACCCCGAACTGGTCGCCGCCGCGGCGGCGGCGAGCGACGCGATCGAGGCGCTGCTGCGCCCGCTGATGGCGCTCGGCAAGCGGCTCGACGCGCTGGTCGAGGACCCGCCCGACTGGCTCGACGGGCAGGCGCGGGCGCGCGTCGACGGGGCGCGGCACAGCCTGGGCACGCGCGTCGACACGCTCGGCGGCTGGCTGTCGCTGCTCGGCCGCGTCGGCGGGCCGGCCGACCCCGATTTCGTCGACTGGCTTGCGGTCGACCGCTTCGACGGGCGCGAATATGACGCCGGGCTGCACCGCCACTGGCTCGACCCCGCGCGCCCGGTCGCCGAGGCAGTCTATCGGCCGGCGCAGGGCGTGCTCGTCACCTCGGCGACGCTGCGGAACGGAGCGGGCGGCGGCAGCGACTGGCACGACGCCGACATCCGCACCGGGGCGCGCCATATCGAGGGCGGCGTCCGGCATTTCGCCGTCCCCAGCCCCTTCGACTATGCGCGCCAGTCCGAAGTGCTGATCGTCACCGACATCGCGCGCGGCGACCTGTCCGCGCTCGCGGGCGCCTACAGCCGGCTGATCGAGGCGTCGGGCGGCGGCGCGCTCGGGTTGTTCAGCGCGATCCGGCGGCTGCGGATCGTCCACGCGCGGATCGCCGACCGCCTCGCGCGCGCCGGGCTGCCGCTCTATGCGCAGCATGTCGATCCGCTCGACACCGGGACACTGGTCGATATCTTCCGCGCCGACCCGCACGCCTCGCTGCTCGGCACCGATGCCCTGCGCGACGGGGTCGACGTGCCCGGCGAATCGCTGCGGCTCGTCGTCATGGAGGGGGTGCCGTGGCCGCGCCCGACGATCCTCCACGCCGCGCGCCGCGCCGCGCAGGGCGGGTCGCGCTACGACGACATGGTGATCCGCGGCCGCATCGGCCAGGCCTTCGGCCGCCTGATCCGCCGCGCCGACGATTTCGGCCAGTTCGTGATGCTGTCGCCCAGCTTTCCCTCGCGGCTGCTCTCGGCCTTTCCGGCCGGCACGCCGATCCGCCGCCTGCCGCTCGACGAGGCGGTGAACCATGTCGCCGCCGCCAACGCCGAACAGCGCAAGCGGGCATATGCCGCCTTCCCACCGTCATGAGTTTCCGGCACAAGGCAGGGTGATTCAGGGACACCGACGGGTGGGGAGAGATTTTGAAGACGTTGACGATCCTGCGCCACGCGAAATCGGGCTGGGACGCGCCCGTCGAGCGCGACTTCGACCGCCCGATCAACACGCGGGGACGGCGCGGCGCCGAGCTGATCGGCCAATATCTGAAACGGCAGGAGATGGCGGTCGACCGCATCGTCGCCTCGCCCGCGGTGCGCGTCGTCGAAACGCTCGACATCTTCCGGCCCGCCGCGGGTCTCGACGAGCTGGAGCCGCATTGGGACCGGCGCATCTATCTCGCCTCGGCGGCGACGCTGCTCGACGTGATCCGCGACGCGGGGCGCGACGCGCAGCATCTGCTGATCGCCGGGCATAATCCGGGGCTGGAGGATCTGGTGCTGATGCTCGTCCCCGAGGGGGCCGACGAAGACCTTGGCGATCGCCTGCGCGCCGATGTCGAGGAGAAGCTGCCGACCGCGGCGCTGGCGCGGCTCGAGCTCGACATCGACGACTGGCGCGCGGTGGACGCGGGCCACGCCCGCCTCGCCGCCTTCATCCGCCCGCGCGACCTGGATCCGACGCTGTCGCCGGGGATGGATTAGTTAAATCCGACCCACCGTCCCGTTCGTATCGAGCGAAGTCGAGACACCGATCGTTGTAGCGTCAGACCGATGGGTGTCTCGACTTCGCTCGACACGAACGGGCAAGGAGCGTTGCAGATTAATCACACGCCGCTCTAGGCCCGGTCGAGCGCGGTCGCGAGACGCTGGCGCAGCGCGACGAGTGCCGAGAGCGGAATGCCGTTCGCGGATGCCGGGGCCGGCGGCGGCGCGGTGTCGAGCGGCGGCCGCCCGCCCTGCCCCGCCAGCGCCTTGCGCGCGCCCTCGACGGTGAAGCCCTCGACGTGGAGCAGATGGTGGATGCGGGTCGCGAGCGCGACATCCTCCGGCCGGTAATAGCGGCGGCGGCCCGAGCGCTGGAGCGGCCTCAGCTGCGGAAAGCGCGTTTCCCAATAGCGCAGCACATGGGTCGGCACCCCGATGCGCTCGGCAAGCTCGCCGATGGCGAGCATCGCGCCCGCCACCTTGCCTTCCGCCTCGCTATGATCGGACATGCGCCGGTCCCGGATCAGCCGCCCGCGACGCGGCTGCGCATCGTCTGGCTGGCACGAAAGGTCATCACGCGACGCGGCAGGATGGGTACCTCGATACCCGTCTTGGGATTGCGGCCGATCCGCTGCGCCTTGTCGCGCAGCACGAAGGTGCCGAAGCCCGAAATCTTCACATTCTGTCCGCCCGCGAGCGCGTCCGACATGTGCGAGAGGATCGATTCGACGATCGCCGCCGATTCGTTGCGCGACAGCCCGATCTGCTGATTGATCCGCGCCGCGATATCGGCCCTGGTAAGCGTTCCTGCAGCCATTGTTTTCCTTCCCCTCCTGAAGCGACAGCCGAAGCCGGTTCCCGGAAGGCCCCCACCGTCACGAGTCCCGAACGCTTTTGTAACAAAAGCGAAGAAATCCGCCAAACTGAAACGGATGGATGGAGAAGTTGACGCGACGAGCGCATTACGGCGCGTGCGACGCTGACTCTTCCCTGCGGCGACATGGCGGACGGTCGATGCCCACCCCGCTGCGACTAGGCGGCAAGCTGCCAAGTCTCGCTGCCCCTCCCGCTCGCGGGAGGGGGGATATGGCTAGACCCGCAGGACCGCCGCGCCCCAGGTGAAGCCGCCGCCCATCGCCTCGAGCACGACGAGGTCGCCCTGCTTGATGCGTCCGTCGCGTACCGCAAGGTCGAGCGCCAGCGGCACCGACGCCGCCGAGGTATTGGCATGCTGGTCGACGGTCAGCACCACGCGCTCGGCGGGCAGGCCCAGCTTCTTCGCGGTCGCGTCGATGATGCGCTTGTTCGCCTGGTGCGGGACGATCCAGTCGATCGCGTCGGCCGACAGCCCGGCGTCGGCCATCACCTCGCCGAGCACCGAGGCGAGATTGGTGACTGCATGGCGGAACACCTCGCGCCCCTGCATCCGGACATGGCCGACCGTCCCGGTCGTCGAGGGGCCGCCGTCGACATAGAGCATGTCGCAATATTGCCCCTCGGCGTGGAGCCTGGTCGCGAGGATGCCGCGATCGTCCTGAACCTCATCCGCCGACAGCACCACGGCGCCGGCGCCGTCGCCGAACAGCACGCAGGTCGCGCGATCCTCCCAGTCGAGGATGCGGCTGAAGGTTTCGCTGCCGATCACCAGCGCGTGGTTCGCCGCGCCGGTGCGCAGCATCGAATCGGCGACAGAGAGGGCATAGAGGAAGCCCGAGCAGACCGCAGCGACGTCGAAGGCGATGCAGTCGGGAGCACCGAGCATCGCCTGGATTTTGGTCGCGGTCGCGGGGAAGGTGTTGTCGGGGGTCGCGGTCGCGACGATGATGAGGCCGATGTCGGCCGCCTCGAGCCCCGCGGCCTTCAGCGCTTCGCGCGCCGCGTCGGCGCCGAGCGTGCCGGTCGTCTCGTCGGGCTCGGCGATGTGGCGGAAGCGGATGCCGGTGCGCTCGACGATCCATTCGTCGCTGGTGTCAACGCGCTTCGCGAGTTCGTCGTTCGATACGCGCGTGCGCGGCAGCGCCGAGCCGGTGCCCTTCAGGATCGCGCGGCGCGTCACGCCGCGCTGTCCCGGCGGAAATTGGCAAGATCCTCGGTCACCTGGCGCGTGATATCCTTTTCGATCAGTTCGGCGCACAGATGGACGGCGTTGGCGACGCCCTTCGCGTCGGCGCTGCCGTGGCTCTTGAGCACGACGCCGTTGAGGCCGAGAAACACCGCGCCGTTGTGATTGTTCGGATCGAGATGATGGCGCAGCAATTCGGTCGCCGGGCGCGAGATGAGGAAGCCGATCTTCGAACGCGTCGACGAGGTGAAGGCGCGGCGCAGCAGGTCGGTGACGAAGCGCGCCGTTCCCTCGATGGTCTTGAGCGCGATATTGCCCGAAAACCCGTCGTGGACGATGACGTCGACATGGCCGCGCGACAGCTTGTCGCCCTCGATGAAGCCGGTGAATTCCATCGGCAGATGCCCGGCGCCGCGCAGCATCGCCGCGGCGTCGCGAATCTCGTCGGTGCCCTTCAATTCCTCGGTGCCGATGTTGAGCAGCGCGACGCGCGGCCGCTCCAGCCCCATGGCGGTGCGCGCATAGGCGGCGCCCATCACCGCGAACTGGACGAGGTTGGTCGCGTCGCAATCGGTGTTGGCGCCGAGATCGAGCATCACGACGTCATTGTCGCCGAGCGTCGGGAGCAGCGCCGCGAGCGCCGGCCGGTCGATCCCCGGCATCGTGCGCAGCGCGAGCTTCGCCATCGCCATCAGCGCGCCGGTGTTGCCCGCCGAGACGGCGCCGCCGGCATCGCCGCGTTTCACCGCGTCGATCGCGAGCCCCATCGAGCTGCCGCGCCCGCCTCGCAGCGCCTGGCTCGGCTTGTCCTCGCCCGACACGACCTTGTCGGTGTGGATGATCTCCGACGCCGCGCGCAGGTTCGGGTGCTTGTCGAGCGCGGTCTTGATCCGCGCCTCGTCGCCGACGAGCAGGAAGCGGAGGCCGTCGTGCTGATGACGCGCCATCGCGGCGCCCGCGCACATCACGCGCACGCCGACGTCACCGCCCATCGCATCGATTGCGATTCGCGGTGTCAGGCTCATCAGGACGCCCTCCGGCTAAATATCAGGCGACCGACACCACTTCGCGGCCGTTGTAATGGCCACAGGCGTTGCAGAGATTATGCGGGCGCTTGAGCTCGCCGCAGTTCGGGCATTCCTGATAGGCTTCGACCTTCAGGCTGTCGTGGCTGCGACGCATGCCGCGCTTCGAGGGCGAGGTTTTTCGCTTGGGGACGGCCATGATATTTCCTGTATTCTCAAAAAGTTCAATCGAATCGGCAAACCCGGATTTGTCGCCTTCCCTTGTGCCGGGAAACGACTGGCCCGCCCGCCGCGCCGAAGGCTGCCCCGCTTGGGATATGCGGGAAAATCTTCCGCCGGAAGGTGCCTCAACGCCTGATGGTGTCGGGTGCCGGATCGGGCGCGGCTATAGCGTTTTTGCCCGCAAAGGCAAGCCCCCGAGCGATGCGGGTGGTGACGCGGTTCGGCCTTGGAAGGCTTCCCCACCCTCTTCGTCACCCCGGACTTGATCCGGGGTCCCGCTTGACACGTGGAAAAGCGGGACCCCGGATCAAGTCCGGGGTGACGAGGCAAGCGAGATCGCGCGTCGCTTTTCGAACTGCGTAGCCGCCGGAATGCTTGCCCGCTTCGTCCGACAATGCCACATCGGACGGGACAGCCGCAGGGCGAAACAGGGGAAAGACGATGATGATGTTGCCGATCAGCCTGACGATCGCCGCGGGGGCGGCGCTGCTCAACATCTGGCTTGCGATGCGGGTCTCGCGCGCGCGGCGGCAGGAGGAGGTCTGGGTCGGCGACGGCGGCAACGAACGCGTGATCCGCCGGATGCGCGCGCACAGCAATTTCATCGAGAATACGGCGCTGGTGCTGATCCTGCTCGTGCTGGTCGAACTGGGATTGGGGTCGTCGATCTGGCTGTGGGGCGCGGGCGCGCTCTATCTGGTCGGCCGCATCCTCCACGCGATCGGCATGGACGGCATGATGTGGGGCCGGATGGCCGGCGCGATCATCACCATGCTGACCCAGCTCGGCCTGGCGATCACCGCGCTGACGGCGGTCTATACAACGCCGATGGGGATCGTGGCGACCGACGTGCAGGAAACCGAGGTCGTCGCGCCGAACTGATATGCCCTCTCTCGCGGGCGGGAAGGTCCGGGGTGGGCAGAGAGGTTGCGATTGCCCTCCCCGCTGCGGCTAGGCAGCAAGCTGCCAAGCCTCGCTGCCCCTCCCGCAGGCGGGAGGGGGTCTTTACGCTTCGAGCGCCGCGTCGCCGACGAAGGGATTCGTCCGCCGTTCGTGCGCGAAATTGCTGTGCGGGCCGTGGCCGGGCAGGAAGACGGTGTCGTCGCCGAGCGGCCACAGCTTCTGCGTGATCGAATCGAGCAATTGCCGGTGGTCGCCGCGCGGAAAGTCGGTGCGGCCGATCGAGCCCTGGAACAGCACGTCGCCGACGATCGCCAGCTTCGAGGACGGGTGGTAAAAGACGACATGGCCCGGCGTGTGCCCCGGACAATGGATGACGTCGAGGGTCAGGTTGCCGACCGTCACCGTGTCGCCGTCGTTCAGCCAGCGGTCGGGCTCGAAGGGCTCGCCGCTCATCCCGAAGCGCGCGCCGTCCTCGCCGAGCCGCTCGATCCAGAAGCGGTCGTCCTCGTGCGGCCCCTCGATCGGCACGCCAAGCTCCTTCGCGAGCACGCCCGCCTGCCCGCAATGGTCCATATGGCCGTGGGTAACGAGGATCTTCTCGACCTCCACCCCGGTCTGCTTCACCGCATCCTTCAGCTTGTCGAGGTCGCCGCCGGGATCGACGAAGGCCGCCTTGTTGGTTTCGGTGCACCAAAGCAGGGTGCAATTCTGCTGAAAGGCGGTGACGGGCACGACGGCGGCGCGGAGCGGCGGGTTGGGAGCGGTCATGGCCGGTGATGTGGGGAAAAGCGGCGGGGATGGCAAGGGCGGGACGTCGTAACGCCCCGGGATGTCATCGCCCTGCCCCGGTCGCCATGGCGGAGACGGCTGACAATAGCCGTCGTCCCAGCGAAAGCTGGGGCCGCTATCATTCTAACACTTCGCCAAAGTGACAAGAGGATAGCGGCCCCAGCTTTCGCTGGGGCGACGGTTAATGGCTGGGAAGCCTCGTGCGCTCACCACACCCATGCCGCCCCTCACCTGAGCGTCATCGTGTCGCCTTCGACGTTCACCGTGTCGAGCTGCGCCAGATAGCTTTGGCCGAGCAGCGAGACGCCGATGTCGGCGTCGAGCACCGCCGCCGCAACGCCGCGCACCGCGATACCGCCGACGTCGACGCTGTCGAGCATCACCGGGCGAACCGGCACCACGCCGCCCGCGGTCGTCGCGCTTCCGGCGACCGGCAGGGCGTCGACATCGATCCCCGCCGCCTCGGCATCGCGGCGCGTCAGCGCGACGATCGAGGCGCCGCTGTCGACCAGCATCCGCATCGGCTGGCCGTTGACCTGTGCCTCGGCATAGAAATGCGAATCCCCGGCGCGGTCGAGGCGGACCTCGCCCGATGCGCCGGTCGCGGACGGAGTCGACGACCAGCCGCCCCGCTGTCGCGGCCGGGTGGTCCAGTTGCCGTTCGTATCGGCCGCTGCGGCAGCGGCTTCGGTCTCGCGCGCGTCCCTGGTGCGGCTGGCGATGTTCGCCATGCCGACCGATGCGACCGCGATCACCGCGGCCATGCCCAGGAAACGCCCTAACATGGCGTTTGGTATCGCAGACTCTGGTTGAGGAATGATTAGGGCCGGGGCGTCTCGACGAAGGCGCGCCAGCGCGGCGCCGTATCGCGCACCGAATAGGCGATGCGCGCGCAGGCATAGGGGCGCCCCGGCGCATTGTCGGCTTCGGCGGCGATACGCGGCCAGCGGGGCGCGCTCGCGGCGGACCAGCAGACGAGCGCCTCCGCCTCGGGCCGCGCCGCGATTTCGGCGCGCTCGGCGGGCGAATAGGCGGCGGGCACCTGCCAGCCCATGATCCGGCGCGCGACCGGACCTTCGGCGGCGGCGATGGAGGCGAAGACGCCGCAGCGGTCGGCGAGCAGCGCCGCGACCGCCGCCTGCTCTCCGGCGCCGAGCCAGCGGCCGCCGAGCAAGGGCTGCCAGCGCGCCGGATCGCGCGATTGCAGCGCCGGAAGCAGCGCGTCGGCCGCCGCCTCGAACCGCACGCGCCACGGCGAATCGGCCGCCAGTTCGGCGAGCGGGGACGGCGGCAGCGGCTCGGCCTCGCTGCCGGGCACGATGGGCCGGGTGTTCGCGGGTTCGTCGGCCGGGAATGGTGCGTCGCAAGCCGCCTGCGCCGGAACGGCACACGCCGCGGCAGCCGCGCAGGTCAGAGTCGCAAGAAGGCGCATGGCGGTCATCCTATCATGCCCGCCTGCACGCGTCATGAACCGGCGGCGGCGAGTCCCTCGCGCAGCCAGCCGGGCGCTTGTCCGGCGTCGATCGCCTCGACCCGGCGATGCTCGACCGACCAGCCGAGCTCGGGATAGGTGACCACTTGCCGTTTTTCGTCCGCCGCGGCGAGCGGCACGACGACGAGCCGCCGGTTGACCTTCTGCCGCCAGTTCATCCGCGCCGTATTCTCCTGCCCGACGTAGCAGCCCTTGGAGAAGCTGACGCCATTCAGCTCCGCAGCATTGCATTCGAGCCACAGCGTCGTGCCGTCACCGAGCTCGGCGCGTCCCTCGGTGACGCCGAGCGGCAGGCGGTGCGCACGCCAGTCGGCGTCGGCGCCCTCCCCTTCGTCCACCGGGCCAAGCCAGCGCTGGCCGAGATCGGCAAGTCGCGGATCGGGTTCGCCGAGATCGCCATAGGGCGCCCAATGCACCGCGAGTTCTTCCTCGCGAGCGACGGTGATGGGGCGGCGCAGGCGGTAGAGGGTCAGGCGCCGGATCAGGTCGTCGGCGACGTCGCGCTCGCAGTCGATCAGCAGGTCGTCCTCGTCGCCCCAGATCAGGAAATCGAACAGGACTTTCCCCTGCGGCGTCAGCAGCGCCGCCCACACCGGCAGATTGCCCGTCACGTCGTTGGTGACGAGCCCTTGAAGAAATCCGCGGACGTCCTCGCCCGACAGGCGGACGAGGGCACGATCGTTGAGGGTGGTATTGGCCATGCCCAGAGAAATAGGGCGGCGAGGCGGCGACTGGAAGCCCCTCCCGCACGCGGGAGGGGTTTGGGGTGGGCCTGTCTCCCAACTTCGGCTAAGCGCCGCAACGGACTCGCCCACCCCCGGCCCCTCCCGCAAGCGGGAGGGGGGAGACGATATGACCGACCGCCTGACCATCCGCCGCCCCGACGACTGGCACGTCCATCTGCGCGATGGGGCGATGCTGGCGCATGTCGTGCCCTATACCGCGCGGCAGTTCGCGCGCGCGATCGTCATGCCCAATTTGTCGCCGCCGGTGACGACGGCCGCCGAGAGTATCGCCTATCGCGACCGCATCAGGGACGCGATCCCCGCCGGGCTGGATTTCACGCCGCTGATCGTCGCCTATCTGACCGACCGGACCGATCCCGACGAGATGGCGCGCGGCCATGCCGAAGGCGTGTTCACCGCCGCCAAGCTCTATCCCGCGCACGCCACCACCGGCAGCGCGCACGGCGTCACCGACATCGCCAATATCCGGCCGGTGCTCGAACGGATGCAGGCGATCGGGATGCCGCTGCTGATCCACGGCGAGGTCACGGATCACGACGTCGACATCTTCGACCGCGAGGCGGTGTTCGTCGAGCGCACGCTGACGCCGCTCGTGCGCGATTTCCCGGCGCTGAAGATCGTCCTCGAACATATCACCACCGCCGAGGCGGCGGCCTTCGTCGCCGAGGCGCCCGCCACCGTCGCCGCGACGATCACGCCGCAGCATCTGCACATCAACCGCAACGCGATGCTGGTCGGCGGCATTCGTCCGCACGCCTATTGCCTGCCGGTCGCCAAACGCGAGCGGCATCGGCTCGCGGTGCGCGCCGCCGCGACATCCGGCTCACCCAAATTCTTCCTCGGCACCGACAGCGCGCCGCATGCGGTCCATACGAAGGAAAATGCCTGCGGCTGCGCGGGCATCTTCAACGCGCCCTTCGCGCTCGAATCCTATCTCGCCGCGTTCGACGAGGATGGCGCGCTCGACCGGTTCGAAGGTTTCGCGAGCGAGCATGGCCCGCGATTTTACGGTCTGCCGCTGAACGAGGGCACGGTCACCCTCGAACGCGGCGAAACGCGCGTTCCCGAGCGGATCGGCGAGGTCGTTCCCTTCCATGCCGGCGAAACGCTCGGCTGGCGACTGGTCTAGAATCCGGGGCGCGAAGCCGCCCGTCGACCCTAGATGATGCCGCCGCCCAGCATCAGCCGCAGGGCGCCGACGACGATCACGACGATGTTGAGGTTCCGCCCGGCGTTGCGGTCGGACATCGCGCCGAGCGCGAGCCCGACGATGGCGATCGGGATCACCAGCCAGTTCGCCCAGCCGAAGAAGGGGATGAAGGCCGGAATGGCCAGAATCAGGGCGATGATGCCGATCAGGATCGAGGCGATATTGAGCATGACGGGCAGTGTCGCACGCCCGCCGAAGCCCGGCAAGAGCCTTTCGGTTCGTCGATGCCGGCGCTCGCTTCGTCTTGTTGCCCAGGGTTCATGCAACGCGAATCATCCTTGGCTCGTTCCCCCATCGAAGCGCCGGATGCCGCCTCGGCCTCGCAGCGCAGAACCAGGAAAGGACTTTTCATGCGTCATCTCACCAAAGGCCTGTTGGGCGCGTTCGCCGCGATCAGCGTCGCCGCCACCGCCCCCGCCTATGCCGGTCTGTCGACCGCCGCGCCGGCGCAGGGCCCCGGCCTGTTCAAGGCGGACCAGGATGCCGGCTTTTATCGCAAGAAGCGCCACAACCGGAATTATGCGCGCGACCAGCGCGTCAATTCGAACACCCGCATCTGGCGCGGCAGCGACGGGCGCTATCGCTGCAAGAAGGACAACGGCACCACCGGCCTGCTGATCGGCGGTGCGGTCGGTGGCCTTGCGGGTCACGAGATCGCCGGCGACGGCGACAAGCTGCTCGGCACGGTGCTCGGTGCCGCGGGCGGCGCGCTGCTCGGCCGCGAGATCGACAAGGACAAATACCGCTGCCGCTAAGCGGAACGGGCTACCGTCCCCGGTACGGGCCCGAGACCCCTCCACCCGTATCGTGTGATGGCGAGGGCGTCGGTCGAAAGATCGGCGCCCTCGATCTGTCGGGAGCAAGAGATTGTCGAAGATGCTTTCTCTCCTTGAGGGAGAGATACGCAGGCTTGCAAGCTTGCTCGCCAGCCGGAGTCGAGAGCGGGGCAGGACATGCGCGCTACGGTCCCCTCTCCCAACCCTCTCCCCTGAAGGGGAGAGGACTTATGCCCCTTGCCCCGCCCCGACTCGGGCTTGCTCCCGCGCCCATCCTGTCCCACAAGCGTCGCCCAGCCCCGTGCCGGAAAGGACGCGCGATGCTCAACGGCCCCCTCCTCGTCACCGACCGGCTGATCCTGCGCCCGCCGGCAGCGGAAGATTTCGACGCGTTCGCGGAGATGTGCGCCGAAACCGAAACGATGACCTATCTTGGCGGCGCCTGTCCGCGCGCGCAGGCGTGGCGGCTCTGGTGCACGCTGGCGGGCGCGTGGCACATCCGCGGTTTTTCGATGTTTTCGGTGATCGAACGCGCGACCGGCGAATGGGTCGGCCGCCTCGGCCCGTGGCAGCCCGACGGCTGGCCGGGCCCCGAGATCGCCTATGGCGTGCGCGCGAAATTCGCCGGGCGGGGCTATGCCTTCGAGGGCGCCGTGGCCGCGTGCGACTTCGCGGTCGAATTCCTGAAATGGGACGAGTTGATGCACAGCATCGACCCCGCGAACAGCCGTTCGCAGGCGCTCGCAAAGCGGCTCGGCGCGACCAACAGCGGGCCGACCCGCCTGCCCGCTCCCTTCCAGGACGCGCCCGTCGACGCCTGGACGCAGAGCGCCGATCATTGGCGCGCCAGACGCAAGGAGTTCCGCCCGTGACCGACCATCACATCGACCCCGAGCGCGCGCAGTTCGACGCCTTCAAGGCGCTGCCGCGCGATACGGTGATCCACATGCTCAACCTCGTCCGCTTCCGCGACAAGGCGGCCTATCCCGCCGATCATCCGCTCGCGGGGCAAGGGCTGAGCGGCGCCGACGCCTATGCCCATTACGGCCGCGACAGCGGCCCGGTCTTTCGGCGCCTGGGCGGGCGCATCGTCTGGCGCGGCACGATGGAGGCGATGGTCATCGGCCCCGCGAGCGAGGCCTGGGACGCGGTCTTCGTCGCCGAATATCCGAACAGCGGCGCGTTCATGGCGATGGTCACCGATCCCGTCTATCGCGAGGCCGTCGTCCACCGGCAGGCCGCGGTCGAAACCTCACGCCTGATCCGCTGCGCGCCGGGATCGGCGGAAACCGCGGGTTTCGGCTGAGAACTCACGCCCTTCCCACAACGAATGCGTCTCGCACCGGGACAGGTTTCGGCTAACAAAGCCTTACCGATTAACGATCTTTTCTCACATCTTCTTAACCAGACTTCGGCTAGTCCGGGGATGAATTAAGGGAGTGTTAGCGATGATCGTGCGCAGAAAATGGCTGGTTGCCGGCCTGCTGGTGGCGACGGCGGGCCTCGGGGGCTGCCGCGACAACCCGGACAAGGCCGCGCTTGCGCCGCTCGACGACGGGCTGACCGCCGACCCGGCGATCAAGGGCGCGCTCGAAGACAAGATCATGGTCGACCCGAAACTGGCGGGCCAGGCGAACCGCAACGCCGCCGGCCCCGGCAATCGCCCGGTCGACGGCGGTGTCCCCGCCATCCCGGCCGGACGCGCCGCCGTCGCGGCCGAGGCCGCCGCGGCGCTGAAAGCCGGCAAGCTGGTCAAGGCGCCCAAGGCGCTGCCTTTCGAAGAGGCCGCGTGCGACGGCAATTGCGCCGCGAAGCAGCGCCCCGCGACCATCGGCGCGCTCGCCGAGGAGCAGTCCAAGGGAAGCTGCGACGCCAAGCTCACCTACTCGAACGACTGGGCCAACCGCCTGCCCGCCGCCTTCCGCGTCTATCCGCGCGCGACGGTGCGCGAAGCCGCGGGCATCAAGGGCGGAAAGTGCAACATCCGCGTCGTCAACTTCCAGACCGCGGCCTCGCTGCAGGGCGTGCTCGACTATTACAACACGCTGGCGCTGCGCGCCGGCTATACCAGCGACCATCGCGTCCGCGGCAACGAACATATGCTGGGCGGCACCAACGGCGATTTCGCCTATGTCATCTTCGCCCGTCGCGACGGCGGGATGACCGACGTCGACCTGGTGGCCTCTGGCGGGCGGTAGAGGTCACGCCTGCCGCGCCGCGATTCCGTCGAGCGCGGCCGCATCGCGGATCGTGATGCGGTTATAGTCGATGTCGATCACCCCGGCGCGCGCCATGTCGCGCAGCACGCGGTTGACGCTTTGTCGCGTCACCCCCAGCATCGCGCCGAGCTGTTCCTGCGGCAGGCGCAGTCCGACCTCGATGCCGCCCGCGACCTCTATGCCGTGAATCCGCGCGAGATGGGCGAGTGTCGCCGCCATCCGCTGCTCCAGTGAGCCGAGCGTCTGGTCGTGGAGCAGGCGCAGGCTGTCGCCGTGGCGGGTGCAGAGGAGCAGCGCGACGTCGCGCCACAATATCGGCTCGGCATCGAGGATCGCGGTCAGCGCATCGCATGGCAGATGGAGCAGCACGCTGTCGGCATAGGCGCGAAGATCATAGGGCAGCCGCACCTCCGACAACAGCAGCACCAGCGCCAGCGCCTCGTGCGGCCCCGCCAGGCCGAGGACGAAGCGCTTGCCGGCCGCCGAACCACTGCTGATCTCGACCCCGCCCGCGGCGACGACGATCACGTCGCGCCGGCGCGCTGGAACGTCGGCGCCCCGCGCGTATGTGCGGGCGCGGGCGATGTCCGCAACCTCGACCAGCCGTGCCTCGGGCCAGTCGCGGAACAGCGGACAGAGGCGCAGCGCGCGCAGGCGTTCGTCCGGCCCCCAATGCCCGGGCGAATTGTCCGCACGCGGCCTCGTCGACATGGCTTTCCTTCCCCTTCCCCGCCGGCTTCTATGCCTCGGGTCCGAAAATCCCAAGAGATTGTCGGCTGGATGACAGACTGTTGGCGCAGCGCGGTGTAGCGGCAAGAAACGATCGATAGGAGAGCCATCGCATGAAACCACTGCTCGCCCTGCTGGCCATAACGGCGGCCTTTCTGTCCGGCCCGGCGCAGGCCGCGGCCCAGGGGACGCCGATCACCGAGGAGGACGCCTACGCCATCGGTCTCGAAGCCTACACCTATGCCTATCCGATGGTGCTGATGGAGGTGACGCGGCGCGTGTCGACCAACGGCAGCGAAGGCCGGCTGCGCGCGCCGGTGAACCGGTTCGCGCACATGAAGGCCTATCCCGACGCGAGCTTCCGGGACGTGGTGCGCCCCAACGCCGACACCCTCTATTCGACCCTGTGGTATGACGTCGGCAAGGAACCGCTGATCCTGACCCTGCCCGATACCGCGGGCCGCTATCATGTCGTGCCGATCATGGACATGTGGACCGAGGTGTTCGCGACGCTTGGCACGCGCACGACCGGCAACGACGGCGGCACCGTCGCACTGGTCGGCCCGCACTGGCAGGGCACGCTGCCTGCGGAGATGCGGATGGTGCGCAGCCCGACCGAGCAGGGCTGGATCGTCGGGCGCATCCAGACCAACGGCCCTGCCGATTACGACCATGTCCATAAATTGCAGGCGGGCTATGCCGCGGCGCCGCTGTCGGCGTGGGGCCAGCCGCAGGCCGCGGCGCAGGCGAAGGCCGATCCGGCGGTCGATAGGAAGACGCCGCCGGTCGAGCAGGTCGCGCAGATGACGCCCGGCTCCTTCTTCGCGCTGTTCGCCGAGACGATGAAGCGCAATCCGCCGCACGCCACCGACTATGCGGTGCTGCTGCGCATGGAGCGGGTCGGGCTGGTGCCGGGGGAGAGCTTCGACCTCGCCAAGGCCGGTCCGGCGGTGCAGCGCGGCCTGACCCGCGCCGCCGCCGATGCCTATGCGCGGATTCTGGACCGCCGCAAGGCGCTCAATCTGACGAAGAACGGCTGGGTCGCGCTCGGCAATGCGCTCGGCGTCTATGGCAACGACTATCTGCAGCGCGCCTTCATCGCCTATGCCGGGCTCGGCGCGCTGCCGCCCGAGGAAGCCATCTATCCGATGGTGCCCCTCGACGGCGAGGGAAAGCCGCTCAGCGGCGCGTCGCGCTATGTCCTGCATTTCGAGAAGGACGAGATTCCGCCCGCCGATGCCTTCTGGTCGCTGACCCTATATGGCGCCGACCAGTTCTTCGCCGCCAACCCGATCGACCGCTATGCGATCGGCGACCGCGACAAGCTGGCCTTCAACACCGACGGCTCGCTCGACCTCTATATCCAGAAAGACAGTCCGGGAGCGGACAAGCAAGCCAACTGGCTACCCGCGCCCGCGGGGCCGTTCACGATGAACCTGCGGCTTTATCTGCCGCGGCGCGAAGCGCTCGAAGGGCGCTGGACGCCGCCGCCGCTCAGGCGGGCGCCGTAATCGCAAAGAAGAAGGCCCCCGGGGTATCCGGGGGCCTTTCGTCGGTCAGATCTTGTCGCCGAGCGCGCCCTTGACCTTGCCGCTCAGATTCTGGGCTTCGCCCTTGCGCTCCTGCGCTTCGCCTTCGGCGCGCAGGCGTTCGTTGTCGGTCGCCTTGCCGACGGCCTGCTTGGCGTTGCCGGCGGCTTCGTTGGCGAGGCCCTTGGCTTTGTCCTTGAATTCACCCACGGGGAATCTCCTTGACTGGCATGGGGCGGCATAGCCCCTGCCCGATCAACGAACGCGCGCCGTCAATGTTCCATTGGAACAAGTTAAACTGTTCAATTAAAAGAGAAAACTAACCTAGATCAATCCCGCGAGCGGGCTCGATGGGTCGGCGTAGCGCCGCTGGCCCATGCGGCCCGCCAGATAGGCATCGCGCCCCGCCTCGACCGCCAGCTTCATCGCCCGTGCCATGCGAACGGGGTTCTTCGCCTCGGCGATTGCGGTGTTCATGAGCACGCCGTCGCAGCCGAGTTCCATCGCGACCGCGGCGTCGCTCGCCGTCCCGACTCCGGCATCGACAAGCACCGGCACCGAGGCGCCCTCGACGATCATGCGGATCGTCACGCGGTTCTGGATGCCGAGGCCTGAACCGATGGGCGCGCCGAGCGGCATGATCGCGACCGCGCCCGCATCCTCGAGCTGCTTCGCCGCGATCGGATCGTCGACGCAATAGACCATCGGCAGGAAGCCCTCCCTGGCCAGCACCTCGGTCGCGTGGAGCGTCTCGCGCATGTTGGGATAGAGGGTCTTGGCCTCGCCCAGCACCTCGAGCTTGACGAGATCCCAGCCGCCCGCCTCGCGCGCGAGGCGCAAGGTGCGGATCGCGTCGTCGGCGTCGAAGCAGCCCGCGGTGTTGGGAAGATAGGTGATCGTCTTCGGGTCGATATAGTCGGTCAGCATCGGCGCCGTCGGGTCCGACACGTTGACGCGGCGCACCGCGACGGTGACAATTTCCGCCCCCGACGCCTCGACCGCGGCGGCATTCTGCTCGAAATCCTTGTATTTGCCGGTCCCCACGATCAGGCGCGACGTGAAGGTTCGCCCGGCAACGCTCCAGCGGTCGATCTTGTCCACATTCAATCCTTGTTCTGCACGATATTCGCAATGTCGCCGATCGGATCGCGAACGAAAAAGCGGCGGACACCCCACGGCTCGTCGCGCAGGGCGTAGACGATCTCGTGCCCCGCCTCGACCGCACGCGCATGCACTGCATCGACATCGTCGACGCCGACCGAATAGGCGGGGCGCAGCCCGGACGGGTCCTCGCCGAAGACGCTGATCTGCGCCATCGGCTGCGCGGCCGAGCGATAGATGGTGATGAAATCCATCGCCATCGCGGTTTCCAGCCCCAGCACGTCGTTAAAGAAGGCGGCGCCCGCCTTCGGATCGCCGGCGTAGCGGTTGGGTATGATGCGCGTGACCGCCATCAGCCGCCCCCCACGAAATGCACGATTTCCAGCGCGTCACCCTCGGCGAGCGCGACCTCGGCGAGGGTCGAGCGCGGCACGATCTCGCGGTTGCGCTCGACCGCGACCTTCTTCACGTCGAGGCCGAGCGAGGCGACGAGATCGGCGATGCTGCCTGCCCGCACCTGCCGTTCGTCGCCGTTGAGGATGATCGAAACCACCGCCGCTGCCCTTCTTTGCCTTTTGCCGTGCAGCCCATATAGGGGGAGCCCGCGCGCTAGCAACCGAAAGCCCCGCCTTTGTCCGAACTTCCCGTCGTCTTCGTCCTCTCCGGCCCCAATCTCAACCTGCTCGGCACGCGCGAGCCCGAGATCTACGGCCACGACACGCTGGACGCCATCCACGCGCGGCTGACCGACAAGGCGGCGACGCTCGGGCTTCGCGTCGACTGCCGCCAGACCAATCACGAGGGCGTGCTGATCGACTGGCTGCACGAGGCGCATTTCGCGGGCGCGAAGGCCGTGCTGCTCAACGGCGGCGGCTATACGCATACGTCGGTCGCGATCCACGACGCGATCAAGTCGATCCGGGTGCCGGTGATCGAGGTCCATCTGTCGGACCCCAAGACGCGCGAAACCTTTCGCCATCTGAGCTATATCGGCATGGCCGCGGCGGCGCATTTTGCAGGCCATGGCGCCGACAGCTATATGCTGGCGCTGGACGCCGCCGCGCGTCTCTGACAAGAGGGCGCCATCAGAACCGGGGTCCGGACGCCGCCGGCGATCGAACCGGGGCGCCATAACAACAGGATAGAATCTCATGGGTGACCATAAAGAGCAGGGCATCAACATCGATCCGGCTTTTGTCCGCGCGCTCGCCGAATTGCTCGACGACACGCAGCTTTCCGAAATCGAGGTCGAGGACGGCGACCGCAAGGTCCGCGTCGCGCGGACGCTGACCGCCGCGGCCCCCGTCGCCTTCGCTCCCGCCGCCGCGCCGGTCGCGGCGCCCGCTGCGCCGGCCGCCGCCGCAGCAGCAGCGCCCGCCGCCGACAGCTTCGCCGATGCCGTGAAGTCGCCGATGGTCGGCACAGTCTACCTCGCCCCCGAACCCGGCGCCGCCAATTTCGCGAGCGCGGGCGCCGCGGTGAAGGAAGGCGACACCGTCCTGATCATCGAGGCGATGAAGGTGATGAACCCGATCACCGCGCCCAAATCGGGCACGCTGAAGGCCGTGCATGTCGAGAACAGCCAGCCGGTCGAATTCGACCAGCCGCTGTTCACCATCGGCTGAGGCCCGACCGCATGACGATCGAGAAACTGCTGATCGCCAACCGCGGCGAGATCGCGCTGCGCATTCACCGCGCCGCCCATGAAATGGGCATCCGGACGGTCGCGGTCCATTCGACCGCCGACGCCGACGCGATGCACGTCCGCCTCGCCGACGAGGCGGTGTGCATCGGCCCGCCCGCCGCCAAGGACAGCTATCTCAACATCCCGGCGATCATCTCCGCCGCCGAGGTGACGGGCGCCGACGCGATCCATCCCGGCTATGGCTTCCTGTCCGAGAACGCCCGCTTCGCCGAGATCATCGAGGCGCACAACATCGTCTTCGTCGGCCCGAAGCCCGAGCATATCCGCACGATGGGCGACAAGGTCGAGGCGAAGCGCACCGCGGTCGAGCTCGGCCTGCCGGTCGTCCCCGGCTCGCCCGGCGCGGTGACCTTCGGCGAGGAGACGCAGCGACTGGCCGAGGAGATCGGCTATCCGGTGCTGATCAAGGCCGCCTCGGGCGGCGGCGGGCGCGGCATGAAGGTGGTGCCCGACGCCGAATCGCTCGAAAGCCTGATGGGCCAGGCGTCGAGCGAGGCGGCGGCGGCGTTCGGCGATCCGACCGTCTATATGGAGAAATATCTCGGCAACCCGCGCCACATCGAATTCCAGGTGTTCGGCGACGGCAACGGCAAGGCCATCCATCTGGGCGAGCGCGACTGCTCGCTCCAGCGGCGGCACCAGAAGGTGCTCGAGGAAGCCCCCTCGCCCGTCATCTCGGCCGAGGAGCGCGCGCGCATGGGCGGCATCTGCGCCGACGCGATGGCCAAGATGCACTATCGCGGCGCCGGCACCATCGAATTCCTTTGGGAAAACGGCGAATTTTTCTTCATCGAGATGAACACGCGCATCCAGGTCGAGCATCCGGTGACCGAGATGATCACCGGCTTCGACCTCGTCCGCGAACAAATCCGCATCGCCGATGGCCGCGGCCTGTCGGTCGCGCAGGAGGATCTGGAGTTCCGCGGCCACGCGATGGAATGCCGCATCAACGCCGAGGACCCGCGCAGCTTCCTGCCCTCGCCGGGCAAGGTCACCAGCTATCACGCCGCCGGCGGCATGCACGTCCGCGTCGATAGCGGGCTCTACGCCGGCTATGCGATCCCGCCCTATTACGACAGCATGATCGGCAAGCTGATCGTCTATGGCCGCACCCGCGAAAGCTGCATGATGCGGATGCGCCGCGCGCTGGAGGAAATGGTGGTTAGCGGCGTCAAGACCAATATCCCGCTCCACCAGGACCTGCTCGCCGCGCCCGATGTGATCCACGGCGATTACACGATCAAGTGGCTGGAGGAATGGCTCGCAAAGCAGGAGGCCGGGGCGGAGGGTTGAGGGTTTCCCTCTCTCCTTCGACAGATATCCTTTTTAGACAAGGGCGTGATCCCCGGCGAAGGCCCGGGCCCATGGCGGCATCCCATCTGGACCCCAGCTTTCGCCGGGGATCGCCAACGTCCTTGCCTGAACGGCATAAATGCCCTGTCGTGACGGGGAGAGGGCTCGGCCGCTTTGCCTTCCACGCCCGCGAAATCTCGTCTATGGCGAGGGCATGGCATATCTCTCCCCCCGCCTTGCGCCCGCCGCGGCGCTGCTCCTCCCGCTGACCCTTGCGGGCGCGCCCGTGCGCGCCCAGACCGCGCCGACCGACGTCAAGGAGGATTCGGTCGTCCTCCAGCCCGACAAGGTCGACGACGACGCGCCCGTGGTCGAGACGCTGGCGCAGGCCAATCTGCCGAGCTGGAGCGAGGACAATGCCAGCGCGCTGCTGACCTTCATCCGGAATGTCGGGGAGGAAGGGCTGTTCCCGAAGGATTATGATCCGCAGGGGCTGCAAGCCGCGATCGACAGCGGCAACCAGATTCTACTCGACAAGGTCGCGACCGACGCCTTCCTGCTGCTCGCGACCCATTTGCGCGACGGGCGCACGCCGAACGCCGCGCGCAAGCAGTGGTTCATGACCGACAGCGACGCCGACAGCACGCCGCTGATCCCGCTGCTCGACTATGCGTTGACCGCGAACGACGTACCGATGACGCTGACCGGGCTCGATCCGGCGCACCCGAACTTCGCCTTGCTCAAGGCGGCGCTCGCCACTGCGAAGACCCCCGCCGAGGAGAATGCGATCCGCGTCAACATGGAACGCTGGCGCTGGATGCCGCGCGATCTGGGCGAGGGCTATGTCGTCAGCAATGTTCCCGAATATCTGACCCGCGTGGTGCGGGGCGGCACCGTCATCGCGACGCACAAGGCGGTGGTCGGCAAGGCCTCGACCCCGACGCCGCAGCTCAACCCGATGGCGACCGGCGTCATCGTCAACCCGACCTGGACGCTGCCGCGCAGCATCATCGCCGAGGGCATCGGCGCGACGATCGCGAACAACCCCGCTTCGGCGCGCCGCCAGGGCTATACCTGGACCGGCAAGGGCAAGACGCTGTCGGTGGTGCAGCAGCCGGGGGCGAACAACGCGCTCGGCGTGATGAAGCTCGAAATGCTCAACCCGCACGCCATCTATCTGCACGACACGCCGTCGAAGGGCGCCTTCGCCGCTGAGAAGCGCGCTTTCAGCCATGGCTGCATCCGCACCGAAAAGGCGCTGCATTTCTCCGGCCTGATGGCGGTGATGTTCGCGGGCGCGACCCCCGAGGAATTCGGCGAGGTCGTCGCGAGCGGCAAGACCAAGCGCTTCGAATTCGAAACGCCCTTTCCCGTCTATGTCGCCTATTGGACGATGGTCCCCGACGGCAAGGGGGGGCTGAAGAAGCTCATCGACCTTTATGGCCGCGACGCTCCCGTCGTCGCGAGCTTCGCCGAACCGGGCCGCCCGACCGCCGCGCTGATCGCCCCCGCCCCGCCGCCGGTCGTCCCGACGACGACCACCGCCGCGCGCCAGCCAGCGCCGGCCAAGCCGAGCGCGCAGGCGCCGGGGATGTCGGGGATTTATTGAGGGGCGCTCAGACCGAACGCCGCACTCTCATTCTTCGTCACCCCGAACTCGTTTGGCGTTCATATCCTCAAGACAAGCAGGCAGGTGATCCCCGGCGAAAGCCGGGGTCCATGCGAGGCAAGCGCGCGCTATCTGGACCCCGGCCTTCGCCGGGGATCATTCACTTGTCTGAAAGGGATAAGCGCCGACGTGATCCGGGGGTCCATGGCATGCCCTCGAATGAAGCACTACCCCGGCCGAGAGGACAGGTCATGGATGCTGAAACAAGTTCAGCATGACGATGAAATTTTGGGCTGGGCCAACCCTCGCCTAATCCGCCGTCCCCGGCATCTGCCCGCTCGTCGCGCCCGTGCGCACCAGCCCCTCGGTGCCCGGCACCGGCAGCATCGGCTGCGGCGGCGGGAGGCTGAGCTTGTCAGCGAAGAGCAGGCGGCCGGGGCCGAGCTTGTAGAGGATCTGCGGCAGCAGCGCCTCGCCGAACACGAAGCAGCCCTCGCTGCGGCCGAGCTTGCCCTGCGTCGCGATCAGCGACGGCTCGGCGTACCAGGCGCCGTGGACCACGATCGCGCGCATGTCGGCGTTGCTGTTGTCGGGGTCGAGCCCGACCAGCCGCATCGACGACCCGTTCGCACCCCAATAATAATCGCTGGTGCGATAGGCGCCGCGCGAGCTGGCGAGACTGCCGGGGGCGTTCGAAAAATTCTTGAGCCAGCCGTCGTGCTGCGGGTCGGAACCGCGACCATGGGTCACGGGATACATGTCGATCGTTCCTGCCACCAGATCGACCAGCGCGAAGCGCGGACGCGAAGAGGGCAAGCCGAAATCGACGATGCCGACGCGGTCGGTCTGCGCGATATGGCGGCTTTCGCGCGCCAACTGCGCGCGCGCGACGGACAGATAGTCGACCGGCGGCGCCGTGGGCGCCTTGTCCATGATCCAGCCCGGCAACTGGGCGCGCGCCGGAACCGCCGCCAGCGCCCCCGCGCCCGCCAGTCCGGTCAGCATCGCCCTGCGATCGATTCCTGTCTTCACGTGCAACCCAAACCCCGCATGGCCGCCCTTTGGCGGTCCCTCATCACGCGGGCATTAGCCGCAGCTTGCGCCCGGAAGGCAAGCGGCATCGTCTTCGTCATGCGGGCAGATGTGCCATAATCGCCATGAACAGCGGGTTTACGCCGCCGCCTCGCCGCGATAGAGCCGGGCCATGAAGGCAACCATCTGGCACAATCCCGCCTGCGGCACCTCGCGCAAGACGCTCGCGATTCTGGAAGAGATGCCGGGGGTCGAGGTCACCGTCGTCGAATATCTGAAGACGCCCTATACGGAAGCGAAGCTGCGCCAGCTCTTCGCCGACGCCGGCCTGACCGCACGCGAGGCGCTGCGCCTGCGCGGCACCGACGCCGAGGCGCGCGGCCTGCCCGACGCGAGCGAGGATGCGATCGTCGCCGCGATGGTCGACAATCCCGCCTATGTGAACCGCCCCTTCGTCGAGACCGGCAAGGGCGTGCGCTATTGCCGCCCGCAGGATGTGGTGCGGGAGATTTTATAAGCTGCGCCTGAATCAACCAAAGCCCTCTCCCCTTCAGGGGAAAGGGTTGGGAGAGGGGGAGTCACGCACGCCGGCCCCTCTCAACTTCGGCTAGCGAGCAAGCTCGCAAGCCTGCGTATCTCTCCCCTGAAGGGGAGAGAGCAGATTTGCTCGCGATATTTATCCTACCCCGCCGAAATCCGCCCGCCCGCGATCCGATAGCGCGTCACCGGCCCCGGCATGACGTCGAACAGCGCCGCCTCGGTCCCGGTCAGCCACGCCTGGCCGCCCTGCCCCGCGAGCCGTTCGTAGAGCGCGGCGCGGCGCGAGGGGTCGAGATGCGCGGCGACCTCGTCGAGCAGCAGCACCGGCCGCGTCCCGCGCGCCCGCGCGACGCAGTCGCTGTGCGCGAGGATCAGCGACAGCAGCATCGCCTTCTGCTCGCCGGTCGAGCAGCGCGCCGCCGCGCGGCCGCTTGCAGCATGAACGGCGGAGAGGTCGTCGCGGTGCGGCCCCGCCGTCGCGCGTCCCGCCGCCGCGTCGATCCGCCGCCGCCCGGCGAACAGCGCGCGCAAAGCGTCGGCGGTCCATGGCGCCGCGCGCGGCGCACCCTCGGCGTCGATCAGGGTCAGCAGCGGCCGCGCGAAGGGCGCGTCGGGCTGCGCGGCCAGCTCGGCCGAGAGCGCCGCCAACGTGGACAGCCGCGCCACGTCGATCGCCGCGCCATGCTCGGCGAGCTGCGCCTCGAGGCTCGCCAGCCATTGCGGGTCGGCGCCCGACTGGTCGGCGAGCAGCTTGCCGCGCGCGCGCAGCGCCGCCTCATAGCGATTGCCGTGCTGCGCGTGCCGCGGGTCGAGCGCGAGGACGAGGCGGTCGAGGAAGCGCCGCCGGTTCCCCGCGCTCTCGACGAACAGCCGGTCCATCGCCGGGGTCAGCCACAGCACCGCCAGCCAGTCGCCGAGCGCCGTCGCCGCGGCCGGACTGCCGTTGATCCGCACCAGCCGCCGCCCCGGATGCGCGGGCTCGATCCCGGTGCCGAGCGCGACCGGCGCCAGCCCTTCGCCCGCCAGCAGCTCCGCGAACACCGCGAAGCCGCCGCTTGCGCCGTCGCGCACCATCTCGGCGAGCGGCGCGCGGCGCAGCCCGCGCCCCGGCGCGAGCAGCGAGATCGCCTCCAATATATTGGTCTTGCCGGCGCCATTGTCGCCGTGGAGCGCGACGAGCCCCGGCCCCGCGCCCAGATCCGCGCCGGCGTGATTGCGAAAATCGGTCAGCGAGAGGCGGATCAGCGTCATCGGTTTTTCGCGTAGGATATTTCCAACGCCAAGGGAAACGGCTCGTTCTCCCTCCCGCTTGCGGGAGGGGAATGATGCGCGAAAATTTCGCGATAATGGGATTATTCACCATCATCGCGTGATTTCTACGTTGAAATTTTATTCCAACAGCCAAAAATCCGCAGTTAACCGCCGGTGAATGAATTTGGCACGCCCCCTGCATAACAACAGGCATCCACCCGGACGGTCCGGATGGAAGGAAGGAAGGACATTCATCATGGCTCAGTTCAACAGTGAATCGCTCAAGAGCTACGCCGTCGCCGCGCTGGCTTCGCTCTATTGCTCGCTCATGTTCCTCGCCGCCGTCGGCCCGACGGGCGCGGAACTCGGCCGCCTGGTCATCTGACCGGCGGCCGGCCGCCCCACCTCATAAAGCCGGCCTTCGGGCCGGGATGGAAAGGAAAGAGATGAAACAGGGTTTTCGCAAGAATCGTCGCGATGGCATGGTCTTCGGCGTCTGCGCCGGCATGGCCGACCACTTCGGCTTCGACGTCTTGTGGACGCGCGTCGCCTTCGTGGCGCTGACGTTGCTCGGCTTCGGCCTGCCGCTGCTGCTCTATCTGACGGTCGCGATCCTCGCGCCCTAGCAGCACCGGGCCGGCGGCCTTCGAGGCCCAGTCGCACCGGTCCGCATATTCCCAGGAACCAGAGGCCCGCCGGTCATCCCGGCGGGCTTTCCTTTGCCCCCACCGATTCAGCGCGCCCTTGACGGGAACAATCGGCCGGTCCGCGCGCAATATTCGTCCCAGGCGTCGCCGAAGCGGTCGCGCATCAGCGCCTCCTCGTTCGGAACGCGAAGGAACCACATGGCCGCGAAGGCGGGCACGACCAGAAAGCCGGCGATCCAGTTATGGATCAACAGCGGCTGCGCCAGCGCCGATATCCAGATCGCGGCGTACATAGGATGGCGGATTCGGGCATAGACGCCCCTTGCGACCAGCTGATGCCCGTCGCGTACCTCCAGCCCCGGGCTCCAGTTGCGGCCGAGATCCGCATGGCTGCGCCAGAACAGCCACAGATAGGCCGGCTGGGCCAGCGCCCCGATCGCCGTCGCCCAGCCGGGCAGCGAATAGTCGGCAAAGCCGAATACCCCCGCGGCAAGATGAAGGAGGGGCAGCACCATCATCGCGAGAAACATGGCTGCGAGCAGCAGGATTTCGTCTGTCCCTTTGCGCGCATCGAGCACGATGTTGGCCCTGTTGCGCTTCGCATGCGGCGCGCGGATGGCGAAGGTAGCAACGAACGCGACGAGCCAGACCAGCGCGCCCCAGCCGTTTTCCCGCCATCGCACCGCGGCGATCACCAGCAGCGCCACGGCGACGATCACGGTCGCCGCCATGGCCAGGCCCTTCAGCATCGGTCGTTGCGGCTTTTCCGCCATCCCGCCCTCCTCCGTGCATTCCACGGATGCCGGATTTATCTTATTTGATAATGACTATCAATATCTATTGAAAGAAAAGCCGCGAGTGTGATTTTGCCTTCTTCGTCACCCCGGGCTTGACCCGGGGTCCCGCTTTCCCCGTCGTTTAGCGGGACCCCGGATCAAGTCCGGGGTGACGAGGCAGGGAATTGCGCCTTCCAAATCCAGACTGCGTCATCCCCGCCGGGGATCACCCTTTCCATGCCGCAAGGGGATAAACGCCTCCAAAGAAAAAGCCCCGCCGGATCGCTCCGGCGGGGCCGTTCTTTCCGTCGACCCATCGGCCGGCGAGGCTTTATTCTTCCTCGCCGCCTTCCGGGCGTTCCTCGACCATCACGTCGTCGGTCGTGAAGTCCTCGCCCTGCACCTTGCCGAGCGGGTCGTCGCCGAGCGCGGCTTCGGGCCCCTGCGCCAGTTCGGCTTCATGCTCCTCGGCCGCGCTTTCGGGCGCGATCAGATGCGCTTCGGTCGCGGCGCGCATGGCAGCCCGCAACGCGGCATCCTTGCTCGACGCGGTGACGCGGACGCGGTTCATGGCCGCGCCGGTGCCCGCCGGGATCAGGCGGCCGACGATGACATTCTCCTTGAGGCCCATCAGCGAGTCGACCTTGCCTTGCACCGACGCTTCGGTGAGGACGCGGGTCGTTTCCTGGAAGGACGCCGCCGAGACGAAGCTGCGCGTCTGCAGGCTTGCCTTGGTGATGCCCAGCAGGACCGGGCGGCCCTCCGCGGGCTTGCCGTTCTTCGGCAGCTTGGCGTTATATTCCATCATCTCCAGATAATCGAGTTGCTCGCCCGGCAGCAGCGTGGTGTCGCCGCCGTCGGTGATCTCGACCTTCTGCAGCATCTGGCGGACGATCACCTCGATGTGCTTGTCGTTGATCTTCACGCCCTGCAGTCGATAGACTTCCTGGATCTCGGCGACGAGGAACTCGGCCAGCGCCTCGACCCCCATGACGTCGAGGATGTCGTGCGGGTTCGGCGAGCCGCTGATCAGCGCGTCGCCGCGCTTCACATAGTCGCCTTCCTGCACCTCCAGCACCTTCGACTTGGGGATCAGATATTCGACCGGATCGCCCTCTTCCGGGACGATCGCGATCTTGCGCTTCGCCTTGTAGTCCTTGACGAATTCGATCCGGCCCGAGAGCTTCGCGATCACCGAGACATCCTTGGGGATGCGCGCCTCGAACAATTCGGCCACCCGCGGCAGACCGCCGGTGATGTCGCGGGTCTTCGACGCCTCGCGGGTGACGCGCGCGAGCACGTCGCCCGCCTGCACCTGCTGGCCGTCCTCGACCGAGATCATCGTGCCCACCGCGAGCAGATAGCGCGCGGCCTCGCCCGACGCATCGTCGAGCAGGGTCAGGCGCGGCTGAAGGTCTTCCTTCTTGCCGCGGCCGGTGGCGCGATATTCGGTGACGACGCGCTGCGCGATGCCGGTCGCCTCGTCGATCTGCTCGGTCAGCGTCTTGGTGTCGATCAGGTCCTGATACTTCACCACGCCCGGCTTTTCGGTGATCAGCGGCATGGTGAACGGATCCCATTCGGCGATCCGGTCGCCCTTCTTCACCTTTTCGCCGTCCTTGTGCATGATCTGCGCACCATAGGGCAGGCGATGGGTCGCGCGCTCGCGGCCCTCGGCGTCGATGACCGCGATCTCACCCGAACGCGACAGCGCCAGACGGCGGCCGCGCTGGTCGACGATCGTTTCCATGTCGCGATATTCGATCGTGCCGTCGGAGATGGCCTCCAGGTTCGACTGCTCGTTGACCTGCGCCGCACCGCCAATGTGGAAGGTCCGCATCGTCAGCTGCGTGCCCGGCTCGCCGATCGACTGGGCGGCGATCACGCCGACCGCCTCGCCGATGTTCACCGGCGTGCCGCGCGCGAGGTCGCGGCCATAGCATTTGCCGCAGACGCCGAGCGTCGCTTCGCAGACCAGCGGCGAGCGGATCTTGACCGACTGCACTTCGGCTTCCTCGATCTTGGCGACCATCGCTTCGTCGAGCAGGGTGCCGACCGGGGCGATGACAGTGCCGTCGGCGTCGGCGACGTCCTCGAGCGTCGTGCGGCCGAGGATGCGCTCGCCGAGCGAGGCGATAACGCTGCCGCCCTGCACGATCGCGCGCATTTCCATGCCGCGGTCTGTGCCGCAATCCTCCTCGATCACGACGCAGTCCTGCGACACGTCGACGAGACGGCGGGTCAGATAGCCCGAGTTCGCCGTCTTGAGCGCCGTGTCGGCGAGGCCCTTGCGGGCGCCGTGGGTCGAGTTGAAATATTCGAGGACGGTCAGGCCTTCCTTGAAGTTCGAGATGATCGGAGTCTCGATGATCTCGCCCGACGGCTTGGCCATCAGGCCGCGCATGCCGGCCAACTGCTTCATCTGCGCCGGCGAACCGCGCGCGCCCGAATGCGCCATCATGTAGATGGAGTTGATCGGGGCCATACGGCCGTCGTCGAGCTTCGGCGTCGCCTTGATCTCCTCCATCATCGCGTTGGCGACCTTGTCGCCGCACTGCGACCAGGCGTCGATCGCCTTGTTATACTTCTCCTGCTGCGTGATCAGGCCGTCCTGATACTGCTGCTCGAAGTCCTTCACCAGGACGCGGGTCTCCTCGACCAGCTTTTCCTTGGCGTCGGGGATGATCATGTCGTCCTTGCCGAACGAGATGCCGGCACGGAAGGCGTGGCGGAAGCCCAGCGCCATGATCGCGTCGGCGAACAGCACCGTCTCCTTCTGGCCGGTGTGGCGATAGACCTGGTCGATGACGTCGCCGATTTCCTTCTTGGTCAGCAGGCGGTTGACGACGTCGAAGGGCACGGTGTGCGACTTCGGCAGGCATTCCCCGATCAACATGCGGCCCGGCGTCGTTTCGAACCGGCGCAGATAGTCCTTGCCCTGCTCGTCGGTCTGCGGGACGCGGCTGATGATCTTCGAATGCAGCGTCACGGCGCCGACATGCAGCGCCTGGTGCACCTCGGCCATGTCGGCGAGCAGCATGCCCTCGCCCGGCTCGCCTTCGCGCTCCAGCGACAGATAATAGAGACCCAGCACCATGTCCTGCGACGGCACGATGATCGGCTTGCCGTTCGCGGGCGACAGGATGTTGTTGGTCGACATCATCAGCACGCGCGCTTCGAGCTGCGCTTCGAGCGACAGCGGCACGTGGACCGCCATCTGGTCACCGTCGAAGTCGGCGTTGAACGCGGCGCAGACCAGCGGGTGAAGCTGGATCGCCTTGCCCTCGATCAGCACCGGCTCGAACGCCTGGATGCCGAGGCGGTGGAGCGTCGGCGCGCGGTTCAGCAGCACCGGATGCTCGCGGATCACCTCGTCCAGGATGTCCCAGACTTCCTTGCGTTCCTTCTCGACCCACTTCTTCGCCTGCTTCAGGGTCATTGACAGACCCTTGGCGTCGAGGCGCGCGTAGATGAAGGGCTTGAACAGCTCGAGCGCCATCTTCTTGGGCAGGCCGCACTGGTGCAGCTTGAGTTCGGGACCGGTCACGATGACCGAACGGCCCGAATAGTCGACGCGCTTGCCGAGCAGGTTCTGGCGGAAGCGGCCCTGCTTGCCCTTGAGCATGTCGGACAGCGATTTCAGCGGACGCTTGTTGGCGCCGGTGATCGTGCGGCCGCGGCGGCCGTTGTCGAACAGCGCGTCGACGGCTTCCTGCAACATGCGCTTCTCGTTGCGGACGATGATGTCCGGCGCGCGCAGTTCCATCAGCCTTTTCAGGCGGTTGTTGCGGTTGATGACGCGGCGGTAGAGGTCGTTGAGGTCCGACGTCGCAAAGCGGCCGCCGTCGAGCGGCACCAGCGGGCGCAGCTCGGGCGGGATCACGGGAATGACTTCCAGGATCATCCACTCGGGGCGGTTGCCCGATTCGATGAAGCTCTCGACGACCTTCAGGCGCTTGATGATCTTCTTGGGCTTCAGCTCCGACTTGGTCGTCGCCAGCTCTTCCATCAGGTCGGTGCGTTCCTGTTCGAGGTCGAGATTCTCGAGCAGCACGCGGATCGCCTCGGCACCGATGCCGGCGCTGAACGCGTCCTCGCCATATTCATCCTGCGCGTCGAGCAGTTCGTCCTCGGTCAGGAGCTGGAACTTCTCGAGCGGGGTCAGGCCGGGTTCGAGGACGATATAGGCCTCGAAATAGAGCACGCGCTCAAGCTGCTTGAGCTGCATGTCGAGCAGCAGGCCGATGCGCGAGGGCAGCGACTTCAGGAACCAGATGTGCGCGACCGGCGCGGCGAGCTCGATATGGCCCATGCGCTCGCGGCGGACCTTGGTCACCGTGACCTCGACACCGCACTTCTCGCAGACGATGCCCTTGTACTTCATGCGCTTGTACTTGCCGCACAGGCATTCGTAATCCTTGATCGGGCCGAAGATGCGCGCGCAGAACAGGCCGTCGCGTTCGGGCTTGAACGTGCGGTAGTTGATCGTCTCGGGCTTCTTGATCTCGCCGAACGACCACGAGCGGATGCGCTCGGGGCTCGCGATGCCGATCTTGATCATGTCGAAGGTCTCGGGCTTCGCGACCGGGTTCATGAAGTTGGTAAGCTGGTTCATATTCTAGCTCCATCTTCCCCTCTCGCCGCGGGGCGAGAGGGGTGAGGAAAAATCATTCGGCGGCTTCGGGAAGGGCTTCCGGACCTTCGTCGTCGTCTTCGTCCGAATAGGACGAGAGCTCGACGTTGAGGCCCAGCGAGCGCATTTCCTTGACCAGCACGTTGAAGCTTTCGGGAATGCCGGCCTCGAAGGTGTCGTCGCCCTTGACGATCGCTTCATAGACCTTGGTGCGGCCGATCACGTCGTCGGACTTCACCGTCAGCATTTCCTGCAGCGTATAAGCCGCGCCATAGGCCTGGAGCGCCCAGACCTCCATCTCGCCGAAGCGCTGGCCGCCGAACTGCGCCTTGCCGCCCAGCGGCTGCTGGGTGACGAGGCTGTAGGGGCCGATCGAGCGCGCGTGAATCTTGTCGTCGACCAGGTGATGCAGCTTCAGGATATACATATATCCCACCGTCACCTTGCGGTCGAAGCGGTCGCCGGTGCGGCCGTCGTAGAGATCGACCTGACCCGAAGGATCGAGCCCGGCGCGTTCGAGCATCGCCGACACGTCGCCCTCGCGCGCGCCGTCGAACACCGGGGTACCGAACGGGATGCCCAGCGACAGATGCCCGGCCATCTCGACGATCTGCTCGCCGCTGCGCGCCTTGATGTCGCCCGCATATTCGTCGCCATAGGCTTCGATCAGCTTCTCGCGCACCGCCTCGGGCGGGGCGGCCGCCTCCGGGTTCGGGTTCGCGGCGCGCCAATCCTCGAGCGCGGCGGTGATCTGGCGGCCGAAGCCGCGCGACGCCCAGCCGAGGTGCGTTTCGAGAATCTGCCCGACGTTCATGCGGCTCGGCACGCCGAGCGGGTTGAGCACGACGTCGACATGCGTCCCGTCCTCGAGGAACGGCATGTCCTCGATCGGCAGGATGCGGCTGATGATGCCCTTGTTGCCGTGGCGGCCGGCCATCTTGTCGCCCGACTGCAGCTTGCGCTTGATCGCGACGAACACCTTGACCATCTTGAGCACGCCCGGCGCCAGCTCGTCGCCGCGCTGCAGCTTCTCGACCCGATCCTCATATTTGGCGTTGATCCGCTTGATCGCGTCGTCATATTGCGACTTGATCGCTTCGAGCGCGGCCTGCGCCTTGTCGTCGACGACGGCGAGCTTCCACCAGTCGGCGCGGTCGAGGTCGGCGAGTTCCTGTTCGGTCAGCGCCTCGCCCTTCTTCATGCCCTTCGGCACCGCGCTGGTGGTCTGGCCGACCAGCAGTTCCTTGAGGCTGGAGAAGGTCGCGCGGTTGAGGATCGAACGTTCGTCGTCGGCGTCCTGCTTCAGCCGCTCGATCTCCTCGCGTTCGATCGCGATCGCGCGCTCGTCCTTGTCGATGCCGTGACGGTTGAAGACGCGGACCTCGACGACGGTGCCCGACACGCCCGGCGGCAGGCGCAGCGAGGTGTCGCGCACGTCGCTCGCCTTTTCGCCGAAGATGGCGCGCAACAGCTTTTCTTCCGGCGTCATCGGGCTTTCGCCCTTCGGGGTGATCTTGCCGACCAGGATGTCGCCCGGGCCGACTTCGGCGCCGATATAGACGATGCCCGCCTCGTCGAGGTTGCGCAGCGCTTCCTCGCCGACGTTCGGAATGTCGCGGGTGATGTCCTCCGGCCCGAGGCGCGTGTCGCGCGCGGTGACCTCGAACTCCTCGATGTGGATCGAGGTGAAGACGTCGTCCTTCACGATGCGTTCGGAAATGAGGATCGAGTCCTCGTAATTGTAGCCGTTCCACGGCATGAAGGCGACGAGCACATTCTTGCCGAGCGCCAGCTCGCCGAGCTCGGTCGACGGGCCGTCGGCGATGATGTCGCCGGTGCGGATCACGTCGCCCACCTTCACCAGCGGACGCTGGTTGATGCAGGTGTTCTGGTTCGAGCGTTGGAACTTCTGCAGGCGATAGATGTCGACGCCCGACTTGCCCGGCTCGACCATGTCGGTCGCGCGGATGACGATGCGGGTCGCGTCGACCTGATCGACGATGCCGCCGCGGCGCGCCGCGATTGCGGCGCCCGAATCGCGGGCGACCGTGCCTTCCATGCCGGTGCCGACCACGGGCGCCTCGGCCCGCAGCAGCGGCACCGCCTGGCGCTGCATGTTCGATCCCATCAGCGCGCGGTTGGCGTCGTCATTCTCGAGGAACGGAATGAGCGAGGCCGCGACCGAAACGAGCTGCTTCGGCGACACGTCCATCAGCGTGATCTGGTCGCGCGGCGCCATCAGGAACTCGCCCGCCTCGCGCGCCGAGATCAGCTCGTCGACGAAGCTGCCGTCGGGGTTGAGATCGGCATTCGCCTGCGCGACGGTGTGCTTGCTCTCTTCCATCGCCGACAGATAGACGACCTCGTCCGTGACCTTGCCGTCGACGATGCGGCGGTAGGGGGTCTCGATGAAGCCGTACTTGTTGACGCGCGCAAAGGTCGCGAGACTGTTGATCAGGCCGATGTTCGGGCCTTCCGGCGTCTCGATCGGGCAGATGCGGCCATAGTGGGTCGGATGGACGTCGCGGACTTCGAAGCCCGCGCGCTCGCGAGTCAGACCGCCCGGCCCGAGCGCCGAGACGCGGCGCTTGTGGGTGACTTCCGACAGCGGGTTGGTCTGGTCCATGAACTGCGAAAGCTGCGACGATCCGAAGAATTCGCGCACCGCGGCGACCGCAGGCTTCGCGTTGATCAGGTCGTTCGGCATGACGGTCGACACGTCGACCGACGACATGCGCTCCTTGACCGCGCGCTCCATGCGCAGCAGGCCGACGCGATACTGGTTCTCGAGCAGTTCGCCGACCGAACGGACGCGGCGGTTGCCGAGATTGTCGATATCGTCGATCTCGCCCTTGCCGTCCTTCAGGTTCACCAGCTCCTTGACCACGGCGAGGATGTCCTCGCTGCGCAGCGTCGTCACCGTGTCCTCGGCGTCGAGGCCGAGGCGCATGTTGAGCTTGACGCGGCCGACGGCCGACAGGTCGTAGCGCTCGGGGTCGAAGAACAGGCCGCCGAACAGCGCCTCCGCCGTCTCGCGCGTCGGCGGTTCGCCGGGGCGCATGACGCGGTAGATGTCGCTCAGCGCCTGGTCGCGGTCCTCGGCCTTGTCGGCCTTCAGCGTGTTGCGGATCCACGGGCCGGTGTTGTTGTGGTCGATGTCGAGCAGCACCAGCTTGTCGATGCCCGCGGCGTCCATCTTTTCCAGATTCTCGGCGCTGACCTCGTCGCCGGCCTCGATATAGATTTCGCCGGTCGCCTCGTTGATCAGGTCATAGGCCGAATAGCGGCCGAAGATTTCCTCGGTCGGGATCAGCAACGTGTCGAGCCCGTCCTTCGCCGCCTTGTTGGCGAGGCGCGGGCTGATCTTGTGGCCCGCGGCGAAGACGACTTCGCCGGTCTTGGCGTCGACGACGTCGAACGCCGGCTTCGCGCCGCGCCAGTTCTCGGCGACGAACGGCACCTTCCAGCCGTTCTCGGCGCGCTCGAAGACGATGCGGTCATAGAAGAAGTTGAGGATTTCCTCGCTCGACATGCCCAGCGCATAGAGCAGGGTCGTGACCGGCAGCTTGCGCTTGCGGTCGATGCGGACGTTGACGATGTCCTTGGCGTCGAATTCGAAATCGAGCCACGAGCCGCGATAGGGGATGACGCGCGCAGCGAAGAGATATTTGCCCGACGAGTGCGTCTTGCCGCGGTCATGGTCGAACAGCACACCCGGCGAACGGTGCATCTGGCTGACGATGACGCGCTCGGTGCCGTTGATGAAGAAGGTGCCGTTCTCGGTCATGAGCGGCATGTCGCCCATGTAGACGTCCTGCTCCTTGATATCGAGCACGCTGCGGGTGTCGGTTTCGCTGTCGACCTCGAACACGATCAGGCGCAGCGTGACCTTCATCGGCGCCGCATAGGTGATGCCGCGCTGACGGCATTCCTCGACGTCGTACTTCGGGTCTTCGAGTTCGTAATGGACGAAATCGAGTTCGGCGGTGCCGGCGAAATCGCGAATCGGGAACACGCTGCGCAGCGTCTTTTCGAGGCCGGAGACATAGCCCGTCGCGGAGTCCGAGCGCAGGAACTGCTCATAGGATTCGCGCTGCACCTCGATCAGGTTGGGCATTTCCACCGCTTCGTGGATATTGCCGAACAGCTTGCGGATTCGCCGCGTCGCGGTTGCTTCGAGGGCCTTGCCCACCGACTTCGCCTTGGTCGCCATATGTGATTGTCTCGCCTGCAATAAAATCAACGTCGCGAGCGCGATAGAGACGCAAAAAGGCCGCGAGCAACCGTTGCCGGCTTACCGCAGCTTCATCACGCATCTCGAAATCCCGCCATCCTATTCCTGGAACCCGCTGCGCAAGGTCGGGCCCGTCCCGGACGGAAGGGTGTGCTCGCCATATAGGATCAGGGGCGGGCGCTGTCAACGCGGGGCTGCTCGGTCGTGGCTCCGTCTGGCTTCGGCCCGCCACTTTATCTTCCCGTCATCCCGGACTTGATCCGGGGCCTCGCTCAGCGACGCTCGAAAAGCGGGACCCCGGATCAAGTCCGGGGTGACGAAGAAAGCAAAATCACCTTACCTGCCTTCAAAGCTGAGTCCTCATCCCGGGTTCCACCATTCCCTCACCCGCTTCTCACGCCTGCCTTTCCAACGGACGGTTTATCGATGATCGATAATATCATTGACAGGCACAATATCGTGAAATATATCGTTTATCGATAAATCGAACAGGAGAGATTCCGATGAACAGATCGCAGGGCAAACCGCTGTGGCTCCTCACCCGGGCCGCACTCTGGCTGATGACCGGACTCATAGCGATCGCGACCGCCATGCTGCTGTGGATCATCGCCCGACTGTCTCTCGGCGACGGATTCGGCCCGGACATGGAGGCGATCGCCGCTCCGGAACTGCTGCCGCGCCTCTATCTGCTCGGCGCGCTGGGCCTCGCCGCCTTGCTCATGGTCGGCCTGATCCTGCGAAAACTGCTCGCCATGCTGACGAGCCTGACCGCCGGACACGCTTTCCACGCCGCCAACGCCGCCCGCCTCCGCACCGTCGGCTGGCTGATGATCGGCATCCAGGTCCTCGGCACGGCGATCGGCTTCGTCGGCGACGGGTTGGGGCCGCTGGTCGGCCAAAGCAATCTGGGCTTCGGCTTCTCGCTTTACGGGATCGTCGTCGCGCTGCTCGTTTTCGTGCTTGCCGACGTCTTCGATCGCGGCGCCGCGATGCGCGACGATCTGGAGGGCACGGTCTGATGCCGGTCGTGGTCCGGCTCGACAGCTTGCTGCGCGACCGCGGCATGACGCTTACCGATCTGGCGGATGCGATCGGCATCACCCTTGCCAATCTCTCGATCCTGAAGACCGGCAAGGCCAAGGCGATCCGTTTCTCGACCCTCGACGCGCTCTGCCGCGCGCTCGCCTGCCAACCCGGTGACCTGATTACCTTCGAGGCGGAAGGATCGGACGATGAAACCGCACGGCGGCGTTTCGCCTCCTGACGCGAGCCGTCCGTGGGTGACTCAGCCACAATCGCCCCCGATCGTGCAGCGGTCACCGCCGCCTTCGGCCGCCGGGACCATGGCCTCTCCTTCCCCTTCGTCGAGCAGCTGCTGGATCGCCGCGCCGACCGCCAGGTCAGGGACATGACCGAAGCGGTGGAGGCGGAGGCGGCCGCGGCGGTCGATCAGCAGCAGGCTGGGTGTGCCGCGCAGGCCATAAAGCGCCATGGTGGCCGGAATGCCCGCCGGGTCGTCGTGGCGATCGACCGCGACCGGACAGGCGATGCGATATTCGTGAAGGAAAGCTTCGAGCGATACCGGCGTCATCGCGGCATGATGTTCGAACACGCTGTGCAGGGCGATCACCGTCACCGCATCGCCGGGAAACAGCTCGTGGATCCGGCAGAGCTGCGGCAGGCTCTCGGCGACGCATCCCGGACACAGCATCTGGAAGGCGCCGATGACCACCACCCGCCCGCGCAGGCCGGCGAGGGTCAGCGGCGCGCTGTTGAACCAGCGCGCGACGTCGAGTTCGGGTGCCGTCATTGCCGTCGCCATCGTGATCCGCCGCCTTTCCATCATCCCGCGCTCGCGCGGCGCCGCGATGCTAGCGCAGGACCGCCGGCCGTTGAAGCATCATCCCGAGCGCGGCGCGTGCGGAAGCAGGATTTGCGCCACTTCGGCACAGTTCGTCCCGCAACAGCCACGGTTCGGCAGCATTTGCGTGGTCATCCGCCGCGCACATGCGTTGAGACCCGAACCCGCAATACCAATTCTCAAGGAGAGACGATGCGATGCGAAAGATCGCTGCTTTTGTGACTTCCCTTTCCCTCGGCATGGCCCTCGCGGCCGGTGCGCCCGCGATGGCGCAGGATGCAGCGGCCGCTGCTCCGGCCGACGGCCCCAATTTCACCCCCGGTACGACGGTCTATGATTCCGAAGGCGCGGAAATCGGCCCGGTTTCCAGCGACGCTGGCGAGAATGTCGTCATCACCCTGAACGGCAATCCGGTCACCCTGCCCAAGAACGCCTTCACCAACACCGACAAGGGTCCGGCGATCACCATCACCCTTGCACAGCTGACGGCCGCCGTCGGTCAGGCGGCAGCGGCCAATGAGCAGGCGCTCGCCGCCGCGCTGGTCCCCGGCGCGGACATCCACGGCGCCAACGGCACCGCAGTGCTGGGCAAGGTCAAGCTGGTCGAGGGCGACAATGTCGTCGTGACCACCCCGACCGGCGACGTGAAGCTGGCGAAGAGCGCTTTCTTCGTCTCGCAAGCCGGCCTCGCCACCAACTTCACCGCCGAACAGTTCGCCAGCGCGATGCAGCAGGCGAACACCGCCGCTGCGGCCGACGACGCCGCGGTTGCCGCGGCGCTTCAGCCCGGCGCCGACGTTCACAGCCTGAACGGCACCGCCGTGCTCGGCAAGGTCAAGTCGTTCGACGACCAGAATGTCGTCGTGACCGCCGCCACCGGCGACGTCTCGCTGCCGCGCAGTGCGTTCCTGATGTCGTCGGCGGGCCTGTCGGCCGGCTATACGGTCGAGCAGTTCGCGAGTGCAATCGGCCAGAGCACGGGCGATTCCGCCGCCGCGCCCGACGCGACCGCGGAGGCCGAACCGGCCACGCCGGAAAAATCGGCCAACTAAGCGTTCGGCTTTCGGACAAAGGGCGCGGGAGCCAGCCTCCCGCGCCCTTTTTCGTGCGCGTTCAATCCACCCCGCCGAAGGTCAAGCCGACAACGCGCTCGACCATCGCCTCGCTCCATGCGACGCGGCGGTCGAGGATCAGCATCGCGAGGCCGTGGACCAGCGCCCAGGCGTGCAGGGCGGCCGCATCGGCGGATTCGGCGTCGGGAAACACCTCGCCGACCCCCGCGCGCAGCAGATTATAGGCCACTTCCCCGCCGTCCCCGGCATCTTCGCCCTTGCGTTCGGGCATCTGGCGCGTGAAGCTCAGGCGGAACAGTGCCGGTTCGTCGTGCGCGAAGCGGACATAGGCGATGCCGGTCGCCTTGAAACCCGCGCGTCCGCCGCCCGCCTTCAACCACGCCTGAGCCTGCAACGCACCGAGACGCCGCAGCCCTTCCTCTGCAAGCGCGTCGAGCAGCGCCTCCTTGTCCGGAAAATGGCGGTAAAGCGCGGTCGCGCTGACCCCGACGTCGCGCGCCAGCGCGCGCAGGCCCAGTTCGCTGCCCGCGTCCTCGGCCAGTCGCTTCAGCCCTGCCGTGATGACCGCCGCGCGCAGGTCGCCATGATGATAGGCGCGCTCCGCCTTTGCGGGCGCCTTTTTTATGTTGACACTGTTATCTTTGCCTGCCATGTTTTCACCGTAAACATTACGAATCGCCAAAGCAAGCTCAGGCATCCCTCCCCGGCTTAAGGAGAAGCGTCATGGCCAGCAACGTCGAAACCCTGATCCGCAGCGCCGTCACCAAGGGCATCGGCAAGGTCGCCGACTTCAACCGCCGCCGCCTTCCCCGGCCCACCGACGCGCATCCCTATCTCACCGGCATTCACAAGCCGATGGAGGAGGAGCTGACGCTGGAGACGCTGGCGGTCGACGGCGAAATCCCCGCAGCGCTCTCCGGCCGCTATCTGCGCAACGGCCCCAATCCGGCTCTCCCCCCCGATCCCGCGAACTATCACTGGTTCACGGGCGCGGGCATGGTCCACGGCATCCGTATCGACGGCGGCAAGGCGCGTTGGTATCGCAACCGCTGGGTCCGCGGCGCCGAGGCCTGCGCGAAACTCGGCGAGCCGATTCCGTCGGGCCCGCGTGCGGAGGGCTTCGACGCCCCCAACACCAATATCGTCGGCCTTGCCGGACGCACCTTCGCGATCGTCGAGGCGGGCGGCAAGCCGGCCGAACTGTCGGACACGCTGGGCACGATCGCGCACAATCCCTTCGACGGAACGCTCGCCGGCCCCTATGCCGCGCATCCGCATCACGATCCCTTCGCCAACGAGACGCACGCGATCACCTATCAGGGCGATCAGCCGAACAAGGTGTGGCACGTCGTCCTCGATGCCGAGGCGCATGTGATCCGCGAGGAGGCGGTCGCGGTCGCCGACGGTCCCTCGATCCACGACTGCGCGATCACACGGAATTACGTGCTCGTCTTCGACCTCCCCGTCACCTTCTCGATGAAGTCGCTGCTCGCGGGCTATCGCTTTCCCTATGCGTGGAACGAGGCGCATCCGGCGCGCGTCGGTCTCCTCCCCAGGACCGCCGCGGGCAGCGAAATCCTCTGGGTGCCGGTCGATCCCTGCTATGTCTTTCACCCCGCCAATGCGTTCGAGACGGCGGACGGCAAGGTGATCGTCGACGTCGTCGCGCACGACACGATGTTCGCGGAATCGAAGCGCGGCCCCGACAGCCCGCACTCGCGCATGGAACGCTGGACGATCGATCCGGCCGCGGGCACGACGACCCGTGCCGTCATCCACGACCATAACCAGGAATTCCCGCGCTACGACGAGCGGCGGACGACGCGGCCCTATCGCTATATTTACAGCGTCGCACTCCCCGACGGTGCGGGCGAGCTGGCGATCGCCGATACCCGCCTCTTCCGCCACGACCTCGAGAACGGAACCACCGCGATGCGCGATTTCGGTCCCGGTCGCCATCCCGGCGAGTTCGTTTTCGTGCCGCGGTGCGCCGAAGGCGCGGAGGATGATGGCTGGCTGGTCGGGCTCGTCGTCGACATGAACGACGAGACGACCGATCTCGTCATCCTGAACGCCGACGATTTCGCGGGCCAGCCGCAAGCGGTCGTGCATCTGCCGCATCGGGTGCCGCCCGGGTTCCACGGCAATTGGGTCGCGGATTGACGGCGACCGGCAGCGACACGGGAGCATAATCCGGTCCATTTTTGATCGGAGAAGAAGCGTCCTTTCTCGATTCAACCGTCCGCTGCTACCGGTTCACCGCGAAAATCGGGAATTTTCGGCAGCGCTTTCGGTAGGCCGCTCGTTCTTTCGTCACCATGACGAAAAACAAGCATCTCTCCCGCCCCGCCACGAGCGCGATCGCCGCGTTCCTGGTTCTGACCACCCCTGCCGCCTTTGCTCAGACCGCCCCGGCGCAGGATACTATTACGCCTGCCCCGGTGCAGCCGACCGCCGCCGAGCCGGCAACCGTGCCGGTGATGATCCCGCCGGTCGCGCCGACGACCACCACGACGGCCCCCGCGCCCACCACGACGGCGCCGGCCGCGCCCGTGATCCGCGTGCCCCTCGCTATCGAACCGCCCGCCGAGGCCGAGGCTCCGACCGAGAAGACCCCGCGCGAACCGGCGACCAAGGCGCCCGCGCCGCGCAAAGCCGCGGCAGCCGAACGCCGCACCGAAGCGACGCCCGCCGACGCGGCCACCGCAAGCCCGGTCACCCCCGAAGCGGTCATGCCGCCTGCACCCGCGCCGGTGGCGACGCCTGCGGCGCCGGTCGCTGACGTCGCGCCGCCGGCCGTCCGGAGTGCAGACTCTGGCGGCGATGCCTTCCCATGGGAGATTGCGGGCGGCGCCGCGGCGCTGCTGATCGCGGGTGGCGCGGCCTTCGCCTTTACCCGCCGCCGCCGCACGCCCGGCGAGGAGGCGGCGGTGGTCGACGACGCCCCGCTTGCAGCCGATCCGGGCCCGGTTGCCCGTGAAGAAGTTGCTCCCGCCCCCGCGCCGATAATGCGTTCGACTCCAGCCTTCGCCGCAGCGCCGCACGGCGGCATGGGCCGTCACGAAGCGATGGCGCTGGCCGGTCCGACGCCGGACAATCCGTTCCTGACGCTCAAGAAAAGGCTGAAGCGCGCACGCTTCCACGATCGCCGCGAGCGCCTGGAATATGAAAGCCTGCTCGCCGGGCAGCGCGACCTGCGCCGCAAGCCCGCGAGCGCCTGGGACATCGCCCGGCGTCCCGAACCCGCCACAGCCGAACAGGAAGTCCTCCGTCCCGAACCGGCGCGCGGTCGCCGCGATCAGCGCCCCGGTTACGCCGGAAACTGATCGGACCGAAGCCTGAACGAGAAAGGGCGGCGCCTTACGGCACCGCCCTTTTTCTTGTCTTCGAAAGCCACGGCCAGCGAACCGGCCGTGCGTTCGCGAACCCGATTACTTGAGTTCGACGGTCGCGCCGGCCGCTTCGAGCTTCTTCTTGATCTCTTCGGCTTCGGCCTTGTTGGCGCCTTCCTTGACGGCCTTCGGCGCGCCTTCGACGAGCGCCTTGGCTTCGCCGAGGCCCAGGCCGGTGATGGCGCGGACTTCCTTGATGACGTTGATCTTCTGGCCGCCGTCGCCGGTCAGGATCACGTCGAATTCGTCCTTCTCTTCAGCGGCCGGAGCGGCAGCGCCGGCAGCAGCCGGGGCAGCGGCAACGGCAGCGGCGGCCGAAACGCCCCACTTTTCCTCGAGCAGCTTCGAAAGCTCGGCGGCTTCCAGAACGGTCAGCGCCGACAGGTCGTCAACAATCTTGGCAAGATCAGCCATTTTCATTCTCCATCAGAATAGTTCGATATCGTCATGCCCGCGAAAGCCGGCATCGTTCAGACTTCACACAGACCCCAGCTTTCGCTGGGGTAACGCACATTTATGCCGCATCCTTGGCGCCATAGGCACCGAAGACCCGCGCCAGCTGCCCGGCCGGGGCCGCCGCGATCTGGGCAACCTTGGTAGCCGGAGCCTGGACGAGGCCGACGATCCTGGCGCGCAGCTCGTCGAGCGACGGCAACGCCGCCAGCGCCTTCACGCCATCCACGTCGAGGACCACATCCCCCATGCCGCCACCGACGATTTCGAGCTTGTCGTTGGTCTTGGCAAATTCCACCGCGACCTTCGCCGCCGCCACCGCGTCGGTGGAGGCTGCGATTGCCGTGGGGCCGGTCAGCAGATCGCCGATGCCGGTATAGGGCGTGCCATCGAGCGCGATCCTGGCCAGGCGGTTCTTCGCGACCTTGAAGCTCGCGCCGGCGTCGCGCATCTGCTGGCGAAGCACCGTCGACTGGGCGACGGTAAGGCCCAGGTTGCGAACAATCACAACCGTGGCGGCATTCGACAGCGTAGCGTTCAGCGCGGATACGGCTTCGGCCTTTTCAGCACGATCCATGCCTGTTTCTCCACTCTTGCCCAAAGGCGCGCCGAAACGCGCCGCCGGGCGGCTAACAGACGCAAAGGTCGTGCGGGACGAATCCCGCCTGTCCTTTGCGCAGCGATGTCCGATGGGGTCGGTCAAGCCGCGAACGCCTGACGCGCAGGCGGGCGACCGATGAAGACTGTTCCCCGTCTCGGCTGGAAATTAAGAAGGGCAAAATCCCTTCACCAGCTGTCTCGGACGGAATTGCCGGGACCGGAGCCCCGACAACACGCCGGCGCTCTTAGCCCGATCGGGCGCGAAGTCAAGCTTTGCGGCGGAAGGGTGATGATGCAGTTTGGATTTGGAAGGAGAAACTCCCTGTCTCGTCACCCCGGACTTGATCCGGGGTCCCGCTTTTCGGGCGTTGCTGAGCGGGACCCCGGATCAAGTCCGGGGTGACGAAGAAAGCAAAAATCACGCTCCTACGTTCAAAACTGCGTCATCACGGGCGGAAGTTGGCGAAAGTGCCGCGCAACGTTGCATCTTTCCGCTTGAAAAGATCGTTTCAAGATATATCTTAGAGCTATCTTGATTCGCATGAAGGAGTTTGTATGCGATATGAAACCCACGGGCGCGGCTGCGGCCAGCGCCATCGGAAACATCAGGACATGCGCCACGCCATGCGCGGCGGCGGACGCGGTTTCGGCCATGGCTTCGGCCGCGGCGGACGCTTCCGCGACGACGGGGGCGAAAGCGGCCGCCGGCGCCGGATGTTCGACAGCGGCGAGCTGCGGCTCGTGCTGCTGAAGCTGATCGCCGACGAGCCGCGGCACGGATATGACCTGATCCGCCGGATCGAGGAACTGACGGGCGGTGCCTATGCGCCCAGCCCCGGCGTCATCTATCCGACCCTGACCCTGCTCGACGACATGGGCCAGATCGCGGCGCAGCAGGCGGAGGGCGCCAAGAAGCTTTTCGCGATCACCGCCGAGGGTCAGGCCGAGCTCGACGCCAACGCGGATACGGTCGACGCGCTGGTCGCGCGGCTGGCCGCGATCGGCGAGGAGCGTCAGCGCACCGATTCCGCCTCGGTCCGCCGCGCGATGGGCAATCTGCGTCAGGTGCTGATGAACCGCCTCGGCAGACGCGACATCGACGAGGCGACGCTCCATCGGGTCGTCGCGCTGATCGACGAGGCCGCGCAGAAGATCGAGCGGCTGTAAGGCGCGCAAGGGGGGAGGAATCCCCCCTTCGTCACGGCGATGGGCCCCCGCCTTCGCGGGGACACGCGGCCTTTTCAATCAAGGATGATACTGCTCCGGCGCCGCAATCCGGCGCCTGGATGAGCCTTTACCATTCCTAAATGCCGCGGGCGTTAAACCCGAGGGTCAAGACCCTGAAAATCTGCAAACCCTGAAGTGGCATTTCATGACTGGCAAACGCGCCTTCCAGCAGGATATCCACATGTTCAGGTGTATGGCGATCACGCTGATCGTCACCATGCACAGCATCGAGCTTTTCGACTGGTCGGGAAGCAAGGCGTCGCTCTATGACAGCATGAGCGTCCTGTTCAATTCGATGTCGATACTCTTCTTCTTTATTTCCGGATATCTCTTTCAACATCTTTCCGGAAACTTCGAATATAAATCCTATCTCGAGCGGAAGGTTAATAACGTAATCCTTCCCTATATCATCATATCCATCCCCGCGATCGTGATTTCGGTATGGTTCGTCCCGCAGGACGGGATGTGGACCTGGTTCTACGACATGCCGAAGACATTTCAGATATTGCTGTTCTATCTCACGGGAAAGCATCTCGAGCCGCTCTGGTTCGTCCCGGCAGTGGCGCTGATCTATCTGGCTGCGCCGCTTCTGATCCGGGTCGACCGCCGCCCGACGGCCTATTGGATCATTCCCGTCCTGCTCGTCGTCAGCGTGGCCATCGGCCGCGACGGTCCCACCGGGCCGCTCCAGAAGGCGGTCTATATGCTGCCAGCTTATATGACGGGGATGTTCGCGAGCCGCTATGGCGCCGTGCTGCGCCCGCTGCTGAAACGTCATATCGTGCCGCTACTGGCAGGTCTGGCCCTGCTCTATTGGGTGATCCGCCATAACGACCTCTTCGCGGGCACGCAGGTCCTTTTCAAGATCCTCCTCAGCCTGGTGATATGGGTTCTGCTAGACGGCATCCGGCGCGTTCCGCCTCTGGCCGGGACGATTGCCGACCTGAGCTTCGGCATATATTTCGTGCACGGCTATGTGCTGGCGGCGATGCGGCTGGTCTTCTCATACAGCCTGGGGTCCCCCAACCCCTTCCCCGGCAATGTTCCGTTCGCGCTGATCGCAACGGCGGTCATCATGGCGATATCGATCGTGGGGGTCAGGATGGTGCAGATTGCCTTCGCCCGGCACAGCCGCCAGCTGATCGGCGCGTGAAGCCGTCGCGGAAGGCGCGGGAAAGCGCCGGTTGCACGGACAGGCCATGGACCCTGAAACAGGTTGGCGAATATACCCACGCCATCGTGGCCCCATTGTCATTGCGGGAAGCATGGCGACGAAGCAATCTCCCGCCATCGTCCCGTCTTGTCGATGGCTGGAGATTGCTTCGCTCCGCTCGCAATGACGCCATACGGATGCAGAGGAGATAAACGCCGAACAAGTTGGCAATTATCCCCTTGCGCCATGGTAAGGGCGATCCCCGGCGAAAGCCGGGGTCCATGCGATGCAGGCGCGTGCCATCTGGACCCCGGCTTTCGCCGGGGATCACCAGTTTCCTTGTCCTAAGGATATAAACGCCAAAAGGTTCAGGGTGACGCCATATGAGTCATATGAGGGGTGGGCGTGTCGAAAGCAGAAGTGCCTACAAACAGGGTCGCAGAGGAGAAGACCATGACCGTTTCCGCCACCGCCCGCGTACCCACGCGCCATGCGAGCAAATATCTGCAGCAGCTCTGCAAGCACTGGCAGCATAATCTGGCCGTCGCCTTCACTGCCGACCACGGCACCGTGACCTTTCCCAGGGATGCGCGCGGGGCCGACTGGCCCGGCGACGCGCTGGTTAGTTTCGATGCCGCGGCCGATGCGCTGACGGTGCGAATCGATGCGAGCGCCGCCGGGCAACGCGAAGCGCTGGAGGGAGCAGTCGCGCGCCATCTCGACCGTTTCGCCTTTCGCGAGGCGCCGCTCGCCTTCGATTGGCAACGGTCCGGCTAGGACGGATTGGCTCATTGTCATTTAACCGGAACATCCTATCTTAGGGCAAAGGGCCGCGGTGGATCGCGATCCCTTGCTGTGCCGATTGGGCCGTGACGACTGGAAAGATTCCGATGCAGGACGACAAGGAACCGCAGGGCAACCCCTGGATGAAAAGCGTGATGATCTGGAGCGGCATCCTGCTCGCCATGCTCCTCGTCGCCTCGATGTTCGGAAGCGCGACGCAGCCCGCGGGACAGGGGCTCGCCTATTCCGAGTTCCGCCAGAAGGTCGAGGAAGGCAGCGTCAAGCAAGTCGTGCTGTCGGACGACCGCGTCACCGGTGAAATGACCAACGGCGACCGCTTCACCGCCAACGTCGTCCGCGACCCCGAGTTGCTGAAGCTGCTCAACGACAACAACGTCAAATATGACGGCAAGCCTGCCGAGACCGGCAATATCTGGGTCTATCTGCTGATCCAGTCCCTGCCCTTCCTGCTGATCCTCGGCATCGCCTTCTTCGTCTTCCGCCAGGTGCAGAAGAACAATGGATCGGGCGCGATGGGATTCGGCAAGTCGCGCGCGAAGATGCTGACCGAGAAGCAGGGCCGCGTGACCTTCGACGACGTTGCAGGCATCGACGAGGCGCGCGAGGAGCTGGAGGAAATTGTCGAATTCCTGAAGGATCCGACGAAATTTTCCAAGCTGGGCGGCCAGATTCCGAAGGGCGCGCTGCTCGTCGGCTCGCCCGGCACCGGCAAGACCCTGCTCGCCCGCGCGATCGCGGGCGAGGCGGGCGTCCCCTTCTTCACCATTTCGGGTTCGGATTTCGTCGAGATGTTCGTGGGCGTCGGCGCCTCGCGCGTGCGCGACATGTTCGAGCAGGCCAAACGCAACGCGCCGTGCATCGTCTTCATCGACGAGATCGATGCGGTCGGCCGCCACCGCGGCGCCGGGCTCGGCAACGGCAACGACGAGCGCGAGCAGACGCTGAACCAGCTCCTCGTCGAGATGGACGGTTTCGAGGCGAACGAAGGCATCATCATCGTCGCGGCGACCAACCGCCCCGACGTGCTCGACCCCGCCCTCCTGCGCCCCGGCCGCTTCGACCGCCAGGTCGTCGTGCCGCGTCCCGACATCGAGGGCCGCCAGAAGATTCTGGAGGTCCACACGCGCAAGAAGCCGCTCGCCCCCGACGTCGACCTGCGCCGCATCGCGCGCGGGACGCCCGGTTTCTCGGGTGCCGACCTTGCCAACCTCGCCAACGAGGCGGCGCTGCTGGCCGCGCGCAAGGGCAAGCGCCTGATCGCGTCGAACGAGTTCGAGGAAGCCAAGGACAAGGTGCTGATGGGTGCCGAGCGCCGGTCGATGGTGATGACCGAGGATGAAAAGAAGGCGACCGCCTATCACGAGGCGGGCCACGCGCTCGTCTCGCTCCATGTCGAGGGCAACGATCCGCTGCACAAGGTGACGATCATCCCGCGCGGCCGCGCGCTGGGCGTGACGTGGAACCTGCCCGAGCGCGACCGCTATTCGCAGAATATGAAGCAGATGAAGGCGCGGCTCGCACTCTGCTTCGGCGGCCGCATCGCCGAGCAGCTCATCTATGGCAAGGACGAGCTGAACACCGGCGCGTCGAACGACATCCAGCAGGCGACCGACATGGCGCGCGCGATGGTCATGGAATATGGCATGTCCGAAAAGCTCGGCTGGCTGCGCTATCGCGACAATCAGGACGAGGTGTTCCTGGGCCACAGCGTGTCGCGCGCGCAGAATATGTCGGAGGAGACCGCGAAGCTGATCGACGCCGAGGTCCGCCGGCTGGTCGAGGAAGGCGAAAATGTCGCGCGCAAGGTGCTGACCGATCATCTCGACGAACTGCACCTGCTCGCCGGCGCGCTGCTCGAATATGAGACGCTGTCGGGCGAGGAAGCCAAGCGCGCTATCAAGGGCGAGGATATCGGCCGCGAGGACGACCAGGGCCGCACCGGAACCCCGGTGCAGGGCCATGCCGGCGGCCTGCCGCAGATCAAGCGCAAGCCGCGCCCGTTCGGCGACCCCAATCCGCAGGGGGCGTAGAGCCTTTCCCGCGGTTCCGGAACCGCAACGGGCGGTCGGCCGGCTTACAAGAGTGCGGGCGATTTCCGTTGCACGCTTGCCATCCCCCACTTCGTCATGCTGAACTTGTTTCAGCATCCATGGCCCACCCTCTCCTTCCACGCGGCGCGACATTCACGGGCAGGCCATGGACCCTGAAACAAGTTCAGGGTGACGAATTCTATAAGGGATTGGCCTTGTCGAAAGCAGACCTCCTTACAAAACATGTTAGCGATAGCCGTTCGATCGGGAAACGCGCCCTTCCCGCATTGCTCGCCGCGCCCCTGCTCTGCGGCATGGCGCCCGGCGACATGAGCGTCGCGGCCTTCCTTGCGCGCGCGAACGCCGTGACGCGGCTCGGGCCGCTCGCGATGGCGACGCCCGAGGCCTATCGGCTCAAGAATGAGGTGATCGCGACCGCCAGGCGCTACAAGGCGCGGATCGATACCCAGCGGCGCGCGGGGCGAAAGACGACGAGCTGTCCGCCCGAAAGCGGCACGCTGACCCCCGAGGAATGGCTCGCGCATCTGAACGGCTATCCGGCGCGAGTGCGCGGCAAGGTGTCGATCTATGCCGCCTTCGACGCGCTGATGAAGAAACGCTACCCCTGCCCCGCCTGATCGGTCATAGGGACGGGCAATGACGATCTATTGCGACGAATCGGGCGGGCTCAACGCGGGGGCGATGACCTTTGCGGCGGTGATGATGACGCCCGAGACGGCGGCGGCGATCCACGCGCGCTTCCGCGCCGTCACCGGTCTGAAGGGCGAACTCAAGGGCAGCCGCATCAGCCTGACCGAGCGCGCCTATCTGCTGGAACTGTTCGACCGCGCGGGCGGGCGCGCCTGGGTCGCGGTCGCCGAGGGCGCGAAGCTCGCCCACGGCAAGGACGGCACGCCGCCCACCGACCTCGAGCTTTATGCGGCACTACTCGACAGCGCGGTCGGCCACTGGCTGCCCGAAACCGGCGGCGTGTGCACCGATGTGGTGATCGACGACGGCCGCTATGACCCGACGATCCTGGCGCGGGTGCGCGACACGATCCAGGCGGGGCTTTCGGGCTGGGGCCGCGCCTCGCTCGCCGACAGCCGCCGCAGCGACGGCGTGCAGCTGGCCGACGTCATCGCCAACAGCCTCTACAACGTCACCGTCCGCTCGGCGCGGGCGCGGCGGATCGGGGTGATCCTGGAACCGATGCTCGCCTCGCGCGCGATCCGGGTCGCGGAGTTGACGCAGCTTCCGTGAGGCGAGGCGGAGCGGGGAGCCGTCGAAGCCCTCTCCTCTTCAGGGGAGAGGGTTGGGAGAGGGGGAGTCAGCACCCTGCTCCCCTCAACTCCGGCTAGCGAGCAAGCCCATAAGCCTGCGTATCTCTCCCCTGAAGGGGAGAGAGCAGCGCTTTTCGTTCACCCGACAACCACGCTCCACGCACACCAACAAAAAGGACCGCGGTTTCCCGCGGCCCCCTCTGGTGACCTCTGTCGGCGGCTCAGTCGAAGTCGGGACCGCTGCTCGCCGGGCTGCGCGGCGGGGCAGCGGCGGTGAGGCGCAGCGCCTCGGCCGAGCGGCTGATCGAGCTGATCTCGTCGGGCGTGTCGTCGTCGTCGACCACGACCTTCTGCAGGCTGCCGACGAGCGAATCCTGGACGTCGTGCGGGCGCACGGTCTGTTCGGCGATCTCGCGCAGCGCGACGACGGGATTCTTGTCGCGGTCGCGGTCGATCGTCAGTTCCGAACCGCCCGAAATCTCGCGGGCGCGATGCGCGGAGAGCAGAACCAGATCGAAGCGGTTGGGAACCTTGTCGACGCAATCTTCGACGGTAACGCGGGCCATGGCAATTCCTTGGGTTACGGGAGAGGTCAGCCTTCTGGGGGCGTGGCGGCAAGCGCTGCGCGCTAGCAGCGGCGCGGGCGAATGTCAACGAAAGCGCGCGGAGGGTGGTGACTCCGTTTGAAAGCAGGAGCGTGCTTTTGCCTTCTTCGTCATCCTGGACTTGATCCGGGGTTCCGCCAAGCAACCGTGGAAAAGCGTCACCCCGGATCAAGTCCGGGGTGACGAGGAGATCAAACCGCGTCGCCACCGCGCCTCGGTCGCAGCCTTGACTTGGCGGGCCGTCTGCCTATCTGGAAACGCACGAAGGGACGACCCTTCGTCCGACGATCATCCGGGACGGCCCGGCTCTTGAAAGGAGCTCGAACCATGGCCTGGATGTATCTCGTCTTCGCCGGATTGCTGGAAATCGTCTGGGCCTTCTTCATGAAGAGGTCGGCCGGCTTCACCCTGCCCGTGCCGAGCGCGATCACCCTCGTCACCATGGCCACCAGCTTCATCCTGCTGTCGGTCGCGATGAAGACGCTGCCGCTCGGCACCGCCTATATGATCTGGACCGGGATCGGGGCGGTCGGTGCCTTCATCGTCGGCATCGCGGTGCTGGGCGAAGCAGTGACCCCGACGCGACTGATCGCCGCGGCGCTGATCGTCGCCGGGATCGTGCTGATGAAACTGTCGAGCACGAGCTGAGCTTGCCCGCCGGGCGTAGCGCGCCCTATGAGCGAGGGATGAGCGACGCGCCCGCCCCTGCCCCCGCGACCGGGCTGACCGCCGAGGTCGCCGGGCACCGGCTCGCGCTGGTCTTCGACGGCGCCGAACGCCTGCGCCGCCTCTGCGCGCTGATCGACGGCGCAGAGCGGAGCGTCGATATCGTCATGTATATCTTCGACGACGACGACGCCGGGCGCGAGGTCGTCGCGCGCCTGCTTGCGGCGGCCGAGCGCGGGGTGCGGGTGCGCGCGGTGATCGACCGCTTCGGTTCGGCGCGCACACCCGACAGCCTGTTCGCACCGCTGCGCGCGGCGGGCGGCGACGTCGCCTTCTTTTCGCGACGCTGGCGGTCGAGCTATCTGATCCGCAACCATCAGAAGCTGATCCTCATCGACGGGCGGGTCGCGGTGACCGGCGGCTTCAACATCTCCGACCAGTATCTGAGCGCGCCGCGCCGCGATTGCTGGTTCGACCTCGGCCTGATCGTCGAGGGGGAAAGCGTCGCGCAGGCGGTGCGATGGTTCGACCGCATCCACGCCTATACCGCGCGCCACGACGGCAAGCTGCTGATGCTGCGCCGCCTGATCCGCGAATGGCCGGTCGCGAGCGGGCCGGTCGCGTGGCTGGTCGGCGGGCCGACCGAGCGGTTGTCCCCCTGGGCGCGGGCGGTGCGCGCCGACCTGGACGGCGCAGCGCGGCTCGACATGGCGATGGCCTATTTCTCGCCCGGCCAGGGCATGCTGCGCCGGCTCGGCCGCGTCGCGCGCCGCGGCCATGCCCGCTTCGTGATGGCGGGCAAGTCGGACAATGCCGCGACCGTCGGCGCGTCGCGGCTTCTCTATGGTTATCTGCTGCGCAAGCAGGCCGATGTCTGGGAATATCGGCCGTGCAAGCTGCACATGAAGCTGATCGTCGTCGACAATGTCACCTATATCGGGTCGGCCAATTTCGACGCGCGCAGCCTGTTCCTGAACGTCGAGATCATGGTGCGGATCGCCGACGCCGAATTCGCGGCGCGGATGCGCGATTTCGTCGCGGGGCTGGAGCCCGATTGCGAGGTCGTCACGCGTCAGTCGCACAAGGCGCGTGCGGGGCTGTTGACGAGGCTGCGCTGGGCGCTCGCCTGGTTCGTCGTCGGGGTTGCCGATTATACTGTGTCGCGGCGGCTCAACTTCGGGCTCGCCGAGCCCGATCTGGAAACGATCTAGTCCTTCCAGCCCCAGAAGAGGAAGCAGGGCGGGACGTTGACCCACTCGAACGCCCGGTCGATGCGGCGGAAATGCACCGCCAGGAAATCGCGCGCGCGAGCGCGGAACTGATAGACGAGGAAGGCGCCGCCGGGGCGCAGCACGCGGTGCGTCGCGGCGGCGATCGCCGGTCCGACGCCCGCCGGCAGGGTCGAGAAGGGCAGACCCGACAGGACGTAGTCGGCCCGCTCGAAACCGTGCGCCGCGACGATCTCCTCGACATCCGCCGCCGATCCGTGGACTGCGATGAAGCGGCTGTCGCGGATGTCCTTCTTCAGATAGTCGATGAAATCCTCATTGGTGTCGATCGCGATCAGCGTCGCGTCGCCGGGCAGATGTTCGAGGACGGGACGGCAGAAGGTCCCGACGCCCGGGCCATATTCGACGAACAGCTTCGTATTCTTCCAGTCGACCGGCCGCAGCATGTGGCGGATCAGCGTCGGCGAGGAGGGTACGATCGACCCCACCATGACCGGATGCTTGATGAAACCGCGGACGAACATGCCCCACGGTCCGAAAAAGCGTCTGAGCTTCGCGCGAATCCGGTGGGGCGTCGCGATCTTCGAGTCTTGGGCGTGCGCCCGCGGATGGGTCATGATGGCTTTCGCATTGTTGCGGCGTCCTTCGTCGGTGGCAAAATCGGCCGCCGAGCGCAAGGAAAGATATGGGCCTGGCGCTGGACAGATCGTACATCGCGTGTAGGGAGGGGCAGGTTTGCGGCGAACGGAGGGGGCGACATGACGGCGATATCGCGCTCCATCCCCAACGACCGCATGGCGGTGCTGTTCGCGATCATGCTGGTCGCCGCGGCGGGCAACACCGCGATGCAGTCGATCCTGCCCGCGATCGGCGCCAAGCTGCACATTCCCGACGTCTGGGTCAGCCTGGCGTTCAGCTGGTCGGCGCTGCTGTGGGTGCTGACCGCGCCGCACTGGGCGCGCCAGTCGGACAAGCGCGGCCGCAAGGTGCTGATGGCGCGCGGGCTGATCGGATTCCTGTCGTCGATGGCGCTGTGCGGGCTGACGCTGTGGGCGGGCCTTGCCGGATGGCTGGCGGCGGGCGCGACCTTCATCGTCTTTGCGCTGTTCCGCAGCCTCTATGGTGCGCTCGGTTCCGCCGCGCCGCCCGCGGTGCAGGCCTATATCGCCGCGCGCACCGATCATGAGGAGCGCACGCAGGCCTTATCGCTCGTCTCCTCCTCCTTCGGGCTGGGGACGGTGATCGGCCCCGCCGTCGCGCCCTTTTTCATCCTGCCGATCGTCGGGCTGGCTGGCCCGCTGCTGGTCTTCGCGCTGATCGGCCTGATCGTCCTCATCATGCTGCGCTGGCGGCTGCCAAGCGACACGCCGCGCTTTTCGGCGCGCGGCGCAGTCGCCGTCTATCCGACCTCCGCGGGATCGCCCGCCGCCGCCGGCAACGACCGCGACGAGGATAGCAGCGATCCCAGTGAATATGCGGAAGAGTTACGCTGGACCGACCGACGCGTCCGTCCCTGGCTGGCGGCCGGGCTGATCGGCGGACAGGCGCAGGCGATGATGCTGGGGGTCATCGGTTTCCTGATCCTCGACCGGCTGCACCTGCGCCTGCGCCCCGACGAGGCGGCGGCGCTGACCGGAATCGTGCTGATGGCGGGCGCCTTCGCGACCCTGCTCGCGCAATGGGGGCTGATCCCGCTGCTGCACATGTCGCCGCGCACCGCGGTACTGCTGGGCGCCGCGCTGGGGGCGGCGGGCACGGTGATGACCGGCCTATCGCAGGACCTGCACGGCATCGTGATCGGCTTCGCTCTCGCCTCGCTGGGCTTCGGCCTGTTCCGGCCCGGCTTCACCGCGGGCGCGTCGCTGGCGGTCCCCAGGCGCGATCAGGGCAGCGTCGCGGGGATGACGGCGTCGATCAACGGATCGGCCTATATCGTCTCGCCCGCGATCGGCGTGCTGCTTTACAATTGGCACGCGATGGTCGCTTATGGCCTGATGGCCGGTTTCTGCGCGTGGCTGGTGCTGTGGGGCTGGGCGGCGCTGAAGACGCCGGAGGCGGCGGGTTAGAGCGGCATGTTCGGTTTTTGAAGACTCCTCGTCACCCCGGACTTGATCCGGGGTCCCGCTTTTCGAACGCCGCTGAGCGGGACCCCGGATCAAGTCCGGGGTGACGAGGAAAATAAGGTCACGCTCCGTTTTCCGATGCTAAGAACCTAATCCGTCGGCGGCTCCTCCCCGTGCTTGGTTTCGCGGACGGGCTTGAGCATGCCCGGGGCGAAGAAGCCGATCGGGTTGACGCTCATCGCCTGCTGCTTGATCTCGCCCTGGATCTTTTCATAGTCGCGCTCCATCGCCTCGGTCACCGAGGCGCGCGTGTCTTTCAGCGCGGCTTCGAAATCCTCCATCGTCACTGTGTCGCTGTCCATCGAGCGCTTGAGCGCGGCGAGGCCAGCGCGGCGGACGAGATCCTCGAGATCGGCGCCGGTGAAACGGTCGGTGCGCGCGGCGAGCGCGGCGAGATCGACATCGCCCACCAGCGGCATCCTGGCAGTGTGGATTTCGAGGATGCGCTGGCGCCCGCCGGCATCGGGAACCGACACATAGATCAGTTCGTCGAGCCGGCCGGGACGGAGCAGCGCCGGGTCGATCAGGTTCGGCCGGTTGGTCGCGCCGATGACGACGACCGACTGCATCTCCTCGATCCCGTCCATCTCGGCAAGGATGGTGTTCACGACGCGCTCGGTCACCTGCGGCTCGCCCGCGGTGCCGCTGCCGCGCGCGGGGACGAGGCTGTCGAGTTCGTCGATGAAGACGATCGTCGGCGCCACCGCGCGCGCCCGCGCGAACAGGCGCGCGATCTGCTGCTCGCTCTCGCCATACCATTTGGAGAGCAAGTCCGAGGATTTGATCGCGATGAAATTGGCATCGGATTCGCGCGCCGCCGCTTTTGCAAGCAAGGTCTTGCCAGTGCCGGGCGGGCCGTAGAGAAGGAAACCCTTGGCCGGACGGATGCCGAGCCGGCGGAACGCCTCGGGATGCTTCAGGGGCAATTCGATCCCCTCGATCATCTTGTCGCGCGCCGCGTCGAGGCCGCCGATGTCGCTCCAGCGCGTCTTGGGCGCCTGCACCATCACCTCGCGCATCGCCGAGGGCTGGACGCGCTTCAGGGCATTGTTGAAATCCTCACGCGTCACGCTGAGCTCGTCGAGCACCTCGGGCGGGATCGTGCCTTCGGACAAGTTGAGCCGGGGCATGATCCGCCGCACCGCCTCGATCGCCGCCTCGCGGGTCAGGGCGGCCATGTCGGCGCCGACGAAGCCGAAGGTGGTGCGCGCCAGCTCGGCAAGGTCGACATCCTCCGCCAGCGGCATGCCGCGGGTATGGATGCCGAGGATCTCCCGCCGTCCGCTTTCGTCAGGCACGCCGATAACGATCTCGCGGTCGAAACGGCCGGGGCGGCGCAGTGCCTCATCGATCGCATCGGGGCGGTTGGTCGCGGCGATGACCACGAGGTTGGTGCGCGGTTCCAGCCCGTCCATCAATGTCAGGAGCTGTGCGACCAGGCGCTTTTCGGCCTCGCCCTGCACCTGCCCACGCTTGGGCGCGATCGAATCGATCTCGTCGATGAACAGGATCGACGGCGCGGCCTTCGCCGCCTGCTCGAACACGTCGCGCAGGCGCTTTTCGGACTCGCCATAGGCCGATCCCATGATCTCCGGCCCGTTGATCAGGAAGAATTGCGCCTCGCTCTCGTTCGCGACGGCGCGCGCGAGGCGGGTCTTGCCGGTGCCCGGCGGGCCGTGGAGCAGCACCCCGCGCGGCGGATCGACGCCGAGGCGGCGGAACAGCTCGGGATAACGCAGCGGCAGCTCGACCATCTCGCGGAGCTGGTCGATCGTATCGCCGAGACCGCCGAGATCGTCGTAGGTCACGTCGGTGCGCCGCGTCTCCTGCGGCTCCTGATATTCGGGGAGCAGCTCGACCTCGGTATTCTCGTCGATGAAGACGACGCCCTTCGGCGCTGCCGAGACGACGAGCAGGCGCACCTCGGCGAGCGCATAAGCGGGCGCGTTGAGCATCTGGCGAAGCTGCGGCGGCATGTCGCCCGCGGGAAGCCGCTGCTGTCCCGCGGTCGCCACCGTGTCGCCGGCGACGAGCGGGCGGCCGAAAAAGCTGCGCTTGAGCGCGTTGGCCGAACCCTGAAGCCGCAGATTCTCCTGCGCCGGGGCAAAGACGACGCGCGTCGCGGGCCGCGTCTCGATGCGGCTGAGCATCACCATGTCGCCGGCGCCGGCGCCGGCATTGGCGCGCTGGAGGCCGTCGAGGCGGATCACCTCCAGCCCCTCGTCCTCGGCATAGGGAGCCATGATGCGCGACGCGGTCTGCCGCTTGCCGCTGATCTGGACGACATCGCCTTCGGTCAGGCCGAGTTCGGCCATCGCCGAGCGCGGGATGCGGGCGATGCCGCCTCCGCTTTCCTCGGCCCGTGCATTGGCGACCTGTAGCTTGACTTGCTTTTCTTTAACCGGTGCATCGGCCAAGGCGTGTCTCCCGCAAATTGGACAGAATGCGGAAGATAGGGCGGTCGTTCCCGATTTTCGACCCCCCTCGGCGCAGGCTCGCTTCATGCCGCAGCGCACAAAAGCATCTGGCGCCGCGCGCGGGGTCATGTCATCATCGGCGCCGCATCATGACACGCCTCCCTCCCCTCAGCAGCATGGAAGCTTTTCTGGAAGTCGCGCGGCACGGCACGGTGAAGGCCGCCGCGAGCGAACTCGGCCTGTCGATGCCCGCGCTGTCGCGGCGCATCCAGACACTGGAGCATGCGGTCGGACGGCCGCTGTTCGATCGCCATCACCAGGGACTGAAGCTGACGGAAGCGGGGCGCACGCTGCAGGCGCAACTCGCGCCGATTCTCGACGAGCTACGCGGCGTCATCGGCCGCGTCGGAAGCCCCGATGCGTCGCTGCGCCTCCACCTCAACGTGCTGCCGCTGTTCGCGCAGCAGCGCCTGTTCCCGCGCCTGCCCGAGCTGAGGCGCCAGCATCCCGAGCTGCATATCGACATCGACACGCTGTCGCATGGCGAGGCGCGGCTGGGCGACGGGCTCGACGCCGCGATCGCGCTCGCCCGCGCGATAGACCCGGCGCTCTATGCGGCGCGGCTCGACCAGGACAAGGTGTTTCCGATCGCGTCGCGCGACCTGACCGACGGCGAGCGCCCGATCACGGTTCCCGAACAGTTGCAGCGAATGACCATCCTGCTCCACCGCGAAATGCCCGAGACCTTCGCCGAGTGGCGGCAGGCGATCGGCATGCCCTATCTCGAGCCCGCGGGAATCGATTTCTTCGATTCGGGGCCGCTGATGCTCGAAGCCGCGGCACAGGGCATCGGCGTCGCCTTCATGCACGGCCATCATTTCGACAATGCCCAGGACCCGCGGCTCGCGCGACTGTTCGATTTCGACGTCGACAGCCCCTACAGCTACTGGTTCGTGTGCCGCCCGCGTGCGCTGCGCCAGCCGGCGGTCAAGCTGTTCCACGACTGGCTGCTGTCGGCGAAAATCTGAATCCTCCGGGAAAATTCACACCCGGTTCAGCCCCATGGGCGGAGCATCGCGGCCTGCCTGGAGGGAGGAAACCGATGCGCCCGATCCTGATGCCCATCCTGCTGCTCGGCCTGCCGTCGCTGGCGCACGCCCAGTTCATCGCGGGACCGGCGCCCCGTAGCGACCCGACGCCCGGCATCGCCGATCGCGGCACGCTCACGCCGCCCCCGTCGATCGACCACGAAATCGGCAAATTGCGCGACCGCATCCGCGATGGCCGCAGGAGCGGCGAGCTGACGAAGCGCGAGGCCAGGGGACTGAAGCGCGAAGCCGGCATGATCGGAACGCTTTCCGACCGCTATGCCGTCGACGGCCTGTCTGATTCGGAACGGCGCGAGCTGGAAACGCGGGTCGAGGTGGAGCGCGCGATGGCAGCGCGGCAGCGGCTGCTCGGGAAGGCCAGGCAACCCTGATCGGCTGGCGCCAGGAATTTCGGGAAAATGGTGCTGCTGGAGAGGATTGAACTCTCGACCTCACCCTTACCAAGGGTGCGCTCTACCACTGAGCTACAGCAGCAGCCGGAGCCCGCGCGACCGTGTCGTCGCCGGGCAGGCGCGGCCTATGGCGGGGCGCCCCTCGCCTGTCAAGGTGCGAGGCTTGACGGAGGCGCGATTTCGCCGGATGGGCGGAGCATGAGCAAAGCGCCCTCCCCCGCCGAGGCAGACCGCGAACGCCGCCTGGCCGAAGCGCTGCGCGCCAACCTGCGCAAGCGCAAAGCAAAGGCGCGTGAAGCGAAGGCCAAAACCCCCGCTAAGGCGTGACTTCGCGCACCGGCACGGGGATATTGCAGATGTCCGCGCCGCCCGCAGGATGGATGAAGAAAGGGTCGCGGCGGCTGGCGCGGGCGTCGGCATAGCGTGCGAAACTGTCGCTGCTGTTCGACAGATATTCGAAGCGCGGCCGCCCGGCTTCGGGCAGGTCGCTTGCGAGGCGGACCGAAGCGATCGGCACGCGCTGCGCCGGATCTTCGTAAACGCCGAGCGGCGCCGGGCCGCGCGGCAGGCTCGACAGATGCTCGATCCCGGCGATCACGCGGCCGACGAGCGCGATATTGCGGTCGAGATGGCGCGGCGCGTGGCCGATGACCGTGTAGAGCTCGGCCCCGCTGCCGGTGTTCGGCGACAGGTCGCGCGCGACGCCGACCATGGCGTAGCAGTGGACGGGCCACTCACCTTCGTGATCATAGGCGACCGGCCATCCCTGTACGAAGCGCGTAAATTCCGCATAAGCATCACCGCGCGGTGCGTGGGGCGCGGTGCGCGCTTCATCGCTCGGCCTTTCGTGGACGACCAATTCGCCCGCAGACACCGTGTACTCGCTCTCCGGCACCGTCGCCAAACCCGCGGGCAGCGGTTTCGCCTTCGCAGGGTCCTCGCCATCGGGGTCGCCCCATTGCGCGACATAATTGTCCTGCACGCGATAGACGCTGGTGCCGTCCCACCAGTGCGCGGCGGCGAGCCTGCGGATGTTGCCGATCCAGCCCTGGCTGAACGGCGCGGGCATGAGCTGGATGACGACGCGGCGCTTTTCGCCGGCCGCGTCGGGGGCGAGATCCATCACCAGCAGATCCGTCGGCGCGATGGCGATCCACTCGTTCGCCTTCGCCGCATCGACGATCTGTCCAGGCGACGGCGCAGGCTGTATGTCGGGGACCTGGGCAGCGGGAAGAAGCGCGAGGGCGGTGGCCGCGAGGAGCAGATGGGTCATCGCGCCTGTCTGCCACGCCCAATCGGCTTGCGAAAGCCCCGCCGAGCGATTAGGGCGCGCCTTCCAGTGCATGCGGAGCGGTGGCCGAGTGGTCGAAGGCGCTCGCCTGGAAAGTGAGTATACGGCAAAACCGTATCGAGGGTTCGAATCCCTCCCGCTCCGCCAAGCCCCCTTCCACGGGCGGCCACGTTCATCCACTGGGATTGCTTTTCTCCCATAAATCCGCCGCTTTTTGCTCCATCGGGTTCCGGTCACATCCATGAGCCTCCGCCTTTGGCGTGGGCCTTGAACGTGGCTCCGGTGCGCGAAAACGTGGCCTCGGAGAAAAGCAATGTTGAACGACGCAAAACTACGCAGCGCGAAACCGCGCGACAAAGCCTACAAGCTGACGGACAGTCACCGCCTCTATCTCCTCGTCAAGCCGAACGGCGGGAAGCTCTGGCGCTGGAACTATGCCTATGGCGGCAAGCAAAAGAGCATGAACTTCGGCATCTATCCGATGGTAAGCCTCGTCCAAGCGCGGGCGAAACGCGACGAAGCCCGCGCGATCCTCGACGACGGCCAAGACCCGTCCATCGTGAAGAAGCTGACTATCGAAGCCAATCGCAAGGCCACCGCCTGCACGTTCAAGAAGGTCGCGCAGGAATGGCACGAGGTTTTCAAGGCACAATGGGCGTCCATCCATGCCGCCGACATCATTCGCAGCCTAGAGCGAGATGTCTTTCCTTCGATCGGCCAGTTTCCGATTGCGACGATTACTCCGCCGATGGTCGTCAATGTGCTGCGTGCGATCGAGGAGCGCGGGTCAATCGAAACCGCGAAGCGTGTCCGCCAGCGCATTTCTGCCGTGTTCGTCTATGCCGTCGCCAATGGCATCGCGACGAGCGACCCTGCCGAGAAGCTGGGCGCGGTGCTGAAACCGCTCCGCAAGGGCAAGCAGCCCGCGATTACGGACCTCAAGAGATTGCGCCGGATGATTTGCGACGCCGAAGAGGACCACGCCCGTCCGGTGACGCGCCTCGCGCTGCGCTTCCTCGCGCTGACCGCCGTGCGTCCGGGCGAACTGCGCGGCGCCCGCTGGGATGAGTTCGAGGACTTGGACGGCGATGCGCAGCTTTGGCGGATTCCGGCAGAACGCATGAAAGGCGATTACGATCGCAAGCACGAAGAAGGCGGCGATCACCTTGTGCCGCTCTCGCATCAGGCGGTCGCCATCCTTCGCGCCCTATGGCCGCTGACGGGCGCGTGTCCGCTGCTCTTCCCGAGCAACCGCCACGCGCACCGACCGATGAGCGAGAACGCTATCGGCTATCTGCTCAATCGGGCGGGCTATCACGGCCATCATGTGCCGCACGGCTTTCGGGCGGCGTTTTCGACCATTATGAACGAATGGGCGAACCGTGAAGGGAACGAGGGCGATCGGCAGATCATCGACTTGATGCTGGCCCATGTTCCCAAGGAGAAGATCGAGGGCGCCTACAATCGGGCGGCCTACATGCCGCGCCGCCGTGAACTGGCGCAGATTTGGGCCGACATGTTGACCACATCCCTGCCCTCTCCGTTGGTGCTGGTCGAGCGCCCGTCGAAGCCGACCGGTGGTGACACGCCTCGAAGAGGAGACCCGGATCGGCAAGGGCGGGACCCTGGCGGCACAGCTGTCGCGGCTCGACCTGATCGTGCTCGACGAGCTTGGTTATCTGCCGTTCGCCCGTTCGGGAGGGCA